>Ga0114931_10003899_pt1 | contig 18740 bp, 22 predicted proteins | sample 2SBtaG_FD_89579 | JGI IMG/M metagenome (GOLD analysis project Ga0114931, IMG submission 89579) | Deep subsurface microbial communities from Kolumbo volcano to uncover new lineages of life (NeLLi) - 2SBTROV14_V59a metaG | ecosystem: Environmental > Aquatic > Marine > Volcanic | place: Kolumbo...
GGCTTGCAGCCAGTCGAGCAGGTTCCGGTCGACACGCTCGGGCAGCACCACCGGCAGGCGGCTGTGAATACGCAGCCGTTCGATATGTGGCAGCGCCTCCAGGGCGGCCACCAGGCGGCTGAGTTTGGCGTCGCTCAGCGTCAGCGGGTCACCACCGCTGAGAATGACCTCACTGATTTGCGGATTGGCGCGCAGGTAATCGAGCGTCTCCGGTAGTTGCCGTTGCGGGTTGGCCTGCTGATAGGGGTAGTGGCGGCGGAAGCAATAACGACAGTGAACCGCACAAGCGCCTGTGGATGTCAGCAGCACACGGCCCTGGTATTTATGCAGGACACCGGGTACCGGCATGGCATCGAGCTCTTGTAGTGGGTCGCGGCAGTAGCCCGCTACCACATCAAGTTCTTCGCCCAATGGCAAGACTTGTCTGAGCAGCGGGTCTTCGCGATCACCGCGACGCATGCGCGCGACGAAGCCGCGCGGCACGCGCAGCCGGAAGGCCTGGTCGGCCTTAAGGGTGGCGGGCAACAGGTCGAGCGGCAGATCGAGCTCGCGCAGCAGGACTTCGGGGTCGGAAATAGCCTGTGACAACAGGGTTTGCCAGCCGGGCGGCTGTTGCAGGCGTTCGGTTATCGGTATGATGCGCATCTATCCAGTTAGTCAGGGTGAAAGTGCTCAATGGCAACGTACAGTACCAATGAATTCAAGGGTGGCCTGAAGATCATGCTCGACGGCGATCCCTGCTCTATTATTGAAAACGAGTTTGTGAAGCCAGGCAAGGGCCAGGCGTTTAATCGCGTTAAAATACGCAACCTCAAAACCGGGCGGGTCATCGAACGGACCTTCAAGTCGGGTGAGTCGGTCGAAGGCGCCGATGTGATGGAGCTCGACATGCAATACCTCTATAACGACGGGGAATTCTGGCATTTCATGCACCCGGATACCTACGAGCAGGTGGCAGCCGGGGAAACCGCCGTAGAGGAGGCCGCCAAGTGGCTCAAGGAACAGGATACCTGCCTGGTGACACTATGGAACGGCAACCCGATCAGTGTGACCCCACCCAACTTCGTCATGCTGACGGTCAGCGAGACCGATCCCGGGGTACGCGGTGACACCTCCGGCGGTGGTGGCAAGCCGGCGACCCTGGAGACCGGGGCCGTGGTGCGTGTACCGCTGTTCATCGATGTCGATGAAGTGATCAAGGTCGATACCCGCACCGGCGATTACGTCGGCCGTGCCAAGGATTGATCCCGCCGGCGCTTCGCACTGGCGGCCGGGCGCCGATCTCGACACGCTGAAACTGCGCGCCACCCTGCTGGCGCGGGTGCGTGCATTCTTTGCCGACCGTGGCGTTCTGGAAGTCGATACAGCGGCACTCGCCCGGGGAGCGACCACCGATCCCGCCCTGGCCTCGTTTGCTACTGTCTACCAGGCACCGGGCGATACCCGCGGTGTTCCCCTGTACCTGCACAGTTCCCCTGAATTCGGCATGAAACGGCTGCTGGCGGCGGGCAGTGGACCGATTTACCAATTGTCGCACGTCTTCAGGAACGGTGAATCCGGGCGGCGGCACAACCCGGAATTCATGCTGCTGGAATGGTATCGGCCGGGTTTTACGCCGGCGGCGCTGATGGATGAAATCGACGCCTTGCTGTCGCAGATACTGCAGGCTTATGTCGACTATCAGAAGGCGGAACGTACCACCTATCAACACTGGTTTCTGACAGAAACCGGGTTGGATCCCTGGACAGCTACGCCGGCTGCCTGCCGAGCCTTTGCCGGTGAACATTTGGCTTCGGTACCCGACAACATGCCCGACGACCGGCTGGACCCCTGGCTCGACCTGTTATTGACACACTGGCTGGAGCCGCGCCTCAAAGCGCCGGCTCTGTTTGTACAGGACTATCCGCCCAGTCAGGCTTCGTTGGCGCGGATCCGGCCCCAGCCGCTGCCGGTGGCGGAACGTTTCGAGTTGTACCTGCACGGTATGGAACTGGCCAACGGCTTCCACGAGTTGGCCGACAGCAACGAACAGCGGCGCCGTTTCGAACAGGATAATGAAACCAGGCAGCGCTCAGGGCTTGCCCGGATGCCAATCGATGACGCACTGCTCGCGGCGCTGAAACACGGATTACCCGATTGCAGCGGCGTGGCGCTGGGTTTCGACCGATTGGTGATGCTGGCTGCCGGCGAGTCTGATTTCGACAAGGTTGTGCCGTTCAGTCTGGAGCGGGTATGAAGCACACGCGCATCGTTTTAATCAACACCAGTCACCCCGGTAATATCGGTGCTGCGGCCCGCGCCATGAAAAATATGGGGCTGGAGGAACTTTACCTGGTCGACCCCAAAGTCTTCCCCAGTGCCGAGGCCACGGCCCGCGCCTCCGGTGCGGACGATCTGCTCGCCGCCGCGGTGTGTGTGGATACACTTGAAGAAGCCATCGGCGATGCCGGTCTGGTAATCGGCGCCAGTGCGCGCAGCCGTACGCTGCCGGTGCCGATGCTCGATCCGCGTGGTTGTGCCGAACGTATCGGCGCGCAGGCGGGAGACCCGCGTACCGCGATTCTGTTTGGCCGGGAGCGCACCGGCCTGACCAATGAGGAACTCGATCGCTGCCATTATCTGGTGCAGATTCCGACCAACCCGGACTACCCTTCGCTGAACGTGGCCGCTGCGGTCCAGGTGGTCGCCTATGAACTGCGGATGGCGATGGGTTCGGCGGTCGAGCAGACGCCGGGTCGCCACCGCCTAGCGACCGCGGCGGAAATGGAGTTGTTTTACCGGCACCTGGAGGACACGCTGGTGGCCATCGACTTCCTCGATCCGGACAACCCCCGTCAGTTGATGCGGCGCCTGCGGCGCCTGTTCGGCCGGGTGCAACCGGACGACAATGAGATCAATATTCTACGTGGTATTCTGACAGCCGTGCAGCAACGGCGGACGTGAGCCTGTCGTGAAGCGGTTTACTCACTGGGTGATACCCTCAGAGGCACGCTGCAATTTTCAGCGGCGGTCGCGGTATAGTAGTACCTTGGAATCGATTGGATAAGACTATGTGGGAGCGACTGCGCGAAGATATCGACTGTGTGTTCGACCGCGATCCGGCGGCGCGTACGCGCTTTGAGGTCATTACCACTTACCCCGGTTTGCACGCGGTGCTGGCGCATCGGATGAGTCATTGCCTGGCACGTAATGGTCTGCCCTGGCTGGCGCGGATACTGTCCAATTTCGCGCGCTGGATCACCGGTATCGAAATCCATCCAGGTGCCAGAATCGGCCGACGCTTTTTTATTGACCACGGCATGGGTGTGGTGATCGGTGAAACCGCTGAAATCGGCGACGATTGCACGCTCTACCATGGCGTGACGCTCGGCGGTACCAGTTGGTCAAAGGGCAAGCGCCACCCGACATTGGGTAACGACGTCGTTATCGGCGCCGGCGCCAAGGTGCTGGGCCCGATTGCTATCGGTGACGATGTGCGCATCGGTTCCAATGCTGTGGTGGTCAAGGATGTACCGGCCGGGGCCACCGTGGTGGGCGTACCGGGGCGCGTAGTTGGTGGCGGTGCGGACGAACAGCAGCAGCGGCGTGCTGCCATTGCCAAGAAGATGGGTTTTGATGCCTACGGCAGCACCAGGGACGCGCCGGACCCGGTTGCCAACGCAATCAACAGTATGCTGGATCACATTCACCTCATGGATAAACGCCTGGAGGATATGTGCCGCGGACTGAAGGGACTGGGCGCGGAAGTAGCGGACCTCCAGATGCCGGACCTCGGGCCGTGCGAACTCGACAACGCCTGTAGCACGGAACCCATTGAAAGCGACGAAGAAACCGAAAAACCCCTCAAATCGTCCCCGGATAATTCTTGACTGTTTTAGTCGGGTATGGCATTTTAGCCACGATTTTAATGGCTTGAGTCGGGGCAGCTTGGTATGAAATTGACCAGTAAGGGCCGCTACGCGGTTACCGCGATGTTGGATCTGGCGTTGCACGCCCATGCCGGGCCGGTGACGCTGGCGGGTATATCGGCACGCCAGGGGATTTCACTGTCTTACTTGGAACAATTGTTTACGCGGCTGCGTAAGCACGGGCTGGTCGCCAGTACCCGCGGTCCTGGCGGTGGTTATTCACTCAGCCGGCCGCCCGCTGACATCGCCATCGCCGAGGTGGTCACGGCGGTGGACGAAAGTGTCGATGCAACCCGCTGTGGCGGACGTGGCGATTGCCAGGATGGCAAGCGTTGCCTGACCCACGAGCTGTGGGCTGAACTGAGCGAACAGATTTATGGCTTTCTCAGCGGTATCACCCTGGCCGACCTGGTGGATCGGGGCAATAACCCCCAGCAGGCCGACGTCGCTGAAGATGTAGGCGTCGTTCTGACGCCGGTGGCTGGTAGTACCGTGGGCGCTATCTGACTCTGCAAGAGCGGGAACGCCCGGAAGTCAGCCGGCTGCTAATTGGGTAATAGACGACTTAGGCAGGTGTATAGGACATGATTGTAAAAACGCCGATTTATCTTGACTACTCTGCGACCACCCCGGTCGATCCGCGGGTGGCGGAAAAAATGTGTACCTACTTGACGCCGGACGGTGAATTCGGAAACCCGGCGTCGCGCTCCCACGTGTTCGGTTGGCACGCCGACGAGGCGGTGGAAGCGGCGCGCGCCGATGTGGCCGCGCTGGTCAATGCTGCCCCCAAGGAAATTATCTGGACCAGCGGCGCGACCGAGTCGGATAACCTGGCGATCAAAGGCGCCGCCCATTTCTACCAGAAACAGGGCAAGCATATTGTCACCGTCAAGACCGAGCACAAGGCGGTACTCGATTCCTGCCGCCAGCTGGAGCGCGAAGGTTACGAGGTGACTTACCTTGACCCCGAACCCAGTGGCTTGCTTGATCTGGAGAAGTTTAAACAGGCGCTGCGCGACGACACCATTCTGGTGAGTGTCATGCACGTGAATAACGAAGTCGGCGTTGTTCAGGATATCGCCGTGATTGGTGAAATCTGCCGTGAACGTAAAATCATTTTCCACGTCGATGCGGCGCAGAGCGCCGGCAAGGTGGATATCGACCTGAAGGCGTTGAAAGTCGATCTGATGTCGTTCTCGGCGCACAAAATCTACGGGCCCAAGGGTATCGGCGCGCTGTATGTCCGGCGTAAGCCGCGCGTGCGCCTCGAAGCACAGATGCACGGCGGCGGCCACGAGCGCGGTTTGCGTTCCGGCACGCTGGCGACCCACCAGATTGTCGGCATGGGTGAGGCCTTCCGGCTCGCCAAGGAAGAAATGGCCGCTGACAATGCCCGTATTCTGGCGTTACGCAACCGTTTGCTGGAAGGGTTTAAGGATGTCGAGGAAGTCTATATCAACGGTGATCTCGACCATCGTATTGCCGGCAACCTGAATATCAGTTTCAATTTTGTTGAAGGTGAAAGTCTGATCATGGCACTGAAAGATCTGGCGGTTTCTTCCGGTTCGGCCTGTACCAGCGCCAGTCTTGAACCGTCTTATGTGTTACGCGCACTGGGACGCAACGATGAACTGGCGCACAGTTCCATCCGTTTTACCCTTGGCCGTTTTTCCACCCAGGAAGATATCGATTACACCATTGATCTGGTGAAGAGTAAGATCGGCAAACTGCGTGACCTGTCGCCACTGTGGGAGATGTACAAGGACGGCGTCGACCTGGACAGTGTCCAGTGGGCCGCGCACTAGGAGCGCATCGATGGCAATTACTTTGACCGATGCAGCGGCGGACCGCGTAAAAGATTTTCTTGATAAGCGCGGCAAAGGCGTGGGTTTGCGTCTTGGCGTACGCACCACCGGCTGTTCCGGCATGGCTTACGTACTGGAGTTCATCGACGCGATCGAGGACGGTGACGCCGTGTTCGAAGACCATGGGGTCAAGGTGGTGGTTGACCGGAAAAGCCTGGTCTACATCGATGGTACGGAACTGGATTTCGCCCGCGAAGGCCTGAATGAGGGCTTCAGGTTCAACAACCCCAATGTCAAAGACGAATGCGGTTGTGGTGAAAGCTTCAATGTCTGAGCGTTGAGTTCGGCGTATTTTATTCGCGGCCAAGGCCGCGAACAGTTTGAACGAGCACCTCTATTCAGACGATGTCATCACTACTGACTCAAAACTATTTTCAGCTGTTTTCCCTGCCCGAGCAGTACCGCCTGGAACGCGCTGAATTGGACGACCGCTACCGAGAACTACAACGCAATGTGCACCCGGACCGCTTTGCCAGTGCCGGCGACCGGGTGCGGCGGCTGTCGGTGCAGCAGGCGGCGCACATCAACGAAGCCTATGAAACCCTCAAGGACCCACTCCGTCGAGGGCGTTACCTGTTGACCTTGCGCGGCCAGACAATGGGCGATCAGCAGGCCACCCACCAGGACCCGGAATTCCTGATGCAGCAGATGACGCTGCGCGAGGCGCTGGGTGAAGTACGCGAGCAGGCTGATCCGCTAGCCGAACTGGACCGGCTGGCGCGCGAGGTTCGTGCGCAATACCAGGCACTTGAAGCTGGGCTGGCGGATGCGCTGGATGAGCGGCAGGATGCCGAGGCGGCGCTTACATTCGCGTTGAGAATGCAGTACTTTACGCGCCTGCAGAATGAAGTGCAGGAACTGGAAGCAAATATGGAAGACGAGTTACTTTAGTTGTCATTGCGAGCGTAGCGCGGCAATCTTTCTGAAGTTTAATTAACTATGGCATTGATACAAATATCCGAGCCCGGCCAGACCACTGCACCGCACCAGCATCGGCTGGCGGCGGGTATCGACCTGGGCACGACCAATTCGCTGGTAGCCACGGTACGCAGTGGCGTGGCGGAAACATTGCCGGATGATACCGGCCGGCACCTGTTGCCTTCCGTGGTGCGCTACCTCGAACAGGGTGAAGCCCTGGTCGGTGAAGCGGCGCAAGTTCAGGCGGCCGACGACCCGCTTAACACCGTTGTCTCGGTGAAGCGTTTTATGGGTCGTGGCGTTGAGGACGTTAAGCGTCTGGGCGTGTCATTGCCGTATGAGTTCGTCGCCGGAGAATCCGGCATGCCGCTGATCCGTACGGCGGCGGGAGACCGGAGTCCGGTACAAGTTTCCGCCGACATTCTCGCGACACTCAAACGGCGTGCCGAACAGACGCTGGGCGGTGACCTGACGGGCGTGGTGATTACCGTACCGGCTTATTTCGACGACGCCCAGCGCCAGGCCACCAAGGATGCCGGTACGCTGGCCGGTCTGAAGGTACTGCGGCTGTTGAACGAGCCGACAGCCGCTGCGGTCGCCTATGGATTAGATCGCAGTGCTGACGGCATCATAGCGGTATACGATCTGGGTGTCGGCACTTTTGATATTTCAATTCTGCGACTTAACCAGGGCGTTTTCGAAGTCATGGCCACCGCCGGCGATACGGCATTGGGCGGCGACGACATGGATCATCTGATCGCCGGCTGGATCATGGTGCAGGCCGGGCTGGATGAACGCATCGATCATGGTCTGCAGCGCCGCTTGCTGCAGGCGGCGTGCGCCGCCAAGGAAGCATTGACCGGCCAGGAAGCAACGGATATACGGGTTGAGTTGAGCGCTGGGCAGCCCTGGCAAGGAGTGCTCAGCCGCGGGCAGATGGATGAATTGATCGAACCTTTGATTAAAAAAACACTGGCACCCTGCCGGCGCGCACTACGCGATGCCGGTGTCAGCGTCAACGACATTCACGAAGTCATTATGGTCGGCGGCTCGACGCGCGTGCCGCGCGTGCGTACGCTGATCGGCGGGTTTTTCCAACGACCGCCGCTGGTGGATATCGACCCCGACAGGGTCGTGGCCATCGGCGCGGCGATTCAGGCGGATATCCTGGCCGGCAACAAACCGGAAGACGACATGTTGTTGCTCGATGTCATTCCGCTGTCGCTTGGCATCGAAACCATGGGCGGCTTGAGCGAAAAGATTGTGCCGCGCAACACCACCATCCCGGTGGCGCGCGCCCAGGAGTTTACGACTTTTAAAGACGGCCAGACCGCCATGGCCTTACACGTCGTGCAGGGCGAACGCGAGCTGGTGGAAGACTGCCGTTCATTAGCACGCTTTGAACTGCGGGATATCCCACCGATGGCGGCGGGCGCGGCGCACATCCGCGTCACTTATCAGGTCGACGCCGACGGCCTGCTGAGTGTCACCGCCGAAGAGCAGACCAGCGGTGCGCAGGCGCATATTGAAGTTAAACCGTCCTACGGTTTAACCGACACGGAAATCGAAACCATGTTGCGCGCGTCCATGGATCACGCCCAGGACGATATGCAGGCGCGGCGTTTGCGCGAACAGCAGGTCGAGGCCGACCGCGTGCTTGAAGCATTGCAAGCGGCGTTACAGCAGGACGCAGGGCAGTTTCTCGATGCCGACGAGCGGCAGGCCATCGACCAGGCGGCCGAGGCCCTGGAGACGGCGCGCGCCGGCGATGACTACCGGGAAATCAAAACGGCGGTCGAGCGGCTGGAGGCCGCCAGTGCGGTATATGTCGAACGCCGCATGAATGCCAATATCCAAAAAGCCATGACGGGGCACGCCGTCGACGAATTCAAATAGGTTGAAGTGCGTATGCCGCAGATTATTTTTCTGCCCCATGAAGAAATTTGTCCCGAAGGGGCGGTCATTGAAGTCGAGAAAGGCACCACTATTTGTGATGCCGCGCTCGCCAACGGTATCGAAATCGAGCACGCCTGCGAAAAATCCTGTGCCTGCACAACCTGTCACGTGTATGTACGCGAGGGTTTCGACTCGCTGCAAGAGTCGGATGAGACCGAAGACGATATGCTCGACAAGGCCTGGGGCTTGGAGCCCGATTCACGCCTGAGTTGCCAGGCCAAAGTTGCCGGTGAAGACCTGGTCATCGAAATTCCAAAGTACACCATCAATATGGTCAGTGAAAATCACTAGGAGGTTCGTCATGAGTCTGAAATGGGTGGATTCGCTGGATATTGCCATTGAACTCGACGAGGCGCACCCCGATGTCGACCACACGGGTGCTGTTTACCGACCTGCGGGAGTGGGTGATGGCGTTGGAGGATTTTGACGACGACCCGGAACATTGCGGGGAAAAAATCCTCGAAGCGATTCAGATGGCCTGGATCGAAGAGCGACAGTAGCCACGGGGAGCAAATTTGCCGGGGCACACCTATCGTTCTTTTGGGGGCCAGCGGGAAATCCCGATGAAGGTCGGAATCCCTGTTATTGAAAACACTGGATCCCGGCATGCGCCGGAATGGCGGCAAGGGAATCGATCAGAGTTTCCTTAGATATTATTCAACGGCTTATAGGTGATAACCGGATGATTGCCGAGACTTGTGCCCGTCATAAAATCGTCGGGTCGTGCTGATTGCCGATTGCCTGCATCCCTCGCAAGAAGGTACACTACGCAATTAATTTTTGTTGGCGAACCTTCTGATTTTTCGGGAATTTAGCTTTTAACTTACAGGGAAAGCCTGGCGCTTGCCGCAAACCCGGCAGGCAACACGTCCGTGACACAGCAAACACAGCTTCAGAATCTGCTCGACTTTGACCGGCCGGCCTTGACGGACTGGTTCCGCGCGCGCGGTGAAAAGCCATTCCGCGCCCAGCAGGTGCTGAAATGGGTGCATCAACAGGGTGTTGACGACTTCGATGCCATGACCAACCTCAGCAAGAGCTTGCGTGAGTCGTTGAAGGCCGACGCCTGTATCCATGGGCCGCGGGTGGTGGCCGACCAATGTTCCGCCGATGGTTCGCGCAAGTGGCTGTTTGAACTGAGTGACGGTAACCGTATCGAAAGCGTCTACATTCCCGAACCCGATCGCGCCACACTGTGTATTTCTTCGCAAGTGGGTTGTGCCCTCAACTGTAGTTTCTGTTCGACGGCGCGGCAGGGTTTCAACCGCAACCTCAGCGCCGCCGAAATCATCGGTCAGTTGTGGATGGCCAACCGGCTTCTGGCTGCAGATACGGAACAGCCGGTGACCAACGTGGTCTTCATGGGCATGGGCGAACCCTTGTTGAATATCGACCAGGTCCTGTGTGCCGTGCATCTGATGCAGGACGATTTTGCCTATGCGTTGTCCAAGCGCCGGGTTACGCTGAGTACCGCCGGTGTGGTGCCAGGCCTGCGGCAGCTGGCGCGGGAAAGTGATATCAGCCTGGCCCTGTCGTTGCACGCGCCGGACGACACGTTGCGTGATCAGTTGGTGCCCCTGAATAAAAAGTATCGGATTGCCGAGGTCCTACAGGCGTGTAAGGACTATGTCGGCGAAGGCCGGCGGCGCGTCACCATCGAGTACGTCATGCTCGACGGCGTCAACGACAGCGATCAGCAGGCCCAAGCGCTGGCCCGGGTACTGAAGTCGCTACCGTCCAAGGTGAATCTAATCCCGTTCAATCCGTTTCCTGAAACCCGTTATCGGCGTAGCAGCGCACAGCGTATCGACCGTTTTCGCGATATCCTGCACCAGTCGGGCGTGGTCACCATTACGCGCAAGACCCGCGGTGACGATATTGATGCCGCCTGCGGTCAGCTGGCGGGTGATTTCGAAGACCGTACCCGGCGTCGGGAACGTTTGGCTGTCGAAGTAACCGGAGGCGCGACTTGATGCGCAGTGTGATCGCAGGTGTTTTGTTAGTAATACTGCTTGGTGGCTGTTCGTCGACTGCCAGTAAGCACGCCGATAGCGGCGAAGGCCGGAAAGATCCGGCTGAAGTAAACGCCCAACTGGGTATCGAGTATATGCGCAAGGGCATGTACGAATCCTCGCTGCAGGTACTCAGTAAGGCGATTCGCCAGAACCCGGACCTGCAGCTGGCGCAGGTGTCGCTGGCGATCCTGTACGAACGCCTGGGCGAAGAGGATTTGGCCGCCAAGCATTACCGGAAAGCCTACAGTATCGACAGCAAGGACCCGGTGACGCTGAACGCCTATGGGCAGTACCTGTGTCGTATAGGTCAGCTCGACAAGGCCGACGCAATGTTTGCAGGCGCGGTAAAAGACCCGCTTTATCAGTACCCCGAGCTAATTTATACCAACGCCGGTATCTGCGCCCGCAAGCGTCCGGATCTTGAACTGGCGGACCGTTATTTCCGCGACGCGCTCAAGCGTAACCCCAAATACCGGCCGGCGCTGCGGGAGATGGTGCGCGATAGTTTTGCCCAGGGGAAATTCCTGGCCACCCGCGCCTATCTGCAGCGGCTGCAGGAATTAGAAGCGCTGACGCCGGAATTTCTGTGGGTCGGTATGCGTGCGGAAAACGCGCTCAACGACAAAAATGCGGTATCCAGTTATGCGCTGCTGTTGAAAAACCGCTATCCGGAATCCGACGAGACCCAGGCGCTGATCAAATGGGAGCGAAAACCGGGTGAACGCTGAGGATACCGGTACCGGTAATGCGCCGCAGACTGAACAGAACGATGGTCTTGTGGCCGTCGGCAAACGGTTAGCGGCCGCCCGCGAAGATCAAGAGCGTAAGCTGGCGTCGGTCGCTTCCGATTTGCACTTGAACCTCGAGATGGTAACCGCTTTGGAGGCCGGCGACGAGTCGGCATTACCGGCCATGACCTTCGTGCGTGGTTATATCAAATCTTATGCGCGGCTGTTGGGTCTGGACGAAAAGCAATTGCTGGCCCTGCTGCCGGTGTCTGAAGGGTACCGACCTGCGCCGTTGAAATCGGTAGGTATGCACCGCCGACCCATCAATCTTCACTTGGGTAAATGGCTGGTGTGGCTGATTGTATTGGCTGTTTTGGGAACGCTGGTGGTCTACGGTGTACCGGTGGTGGAACGCCTCCTGAACCGGGCCGAGCCGACACTCGAACCGGGCGCTTTGCCGCTGCCCCTGGGGGAAGCACCGGCCGAGATAGACGGCGGCCTGGCACCGGAGTTACCGGCGGGGGTCGCGGAACCACTACCGATTGAAGAAGCGCCTGAACCTTCGGTACCGGCGGAGGCCGGAACCGGGAAAGCCGCAGCCCCGGCAGCCGTCCCACTGGGGTTGCCGGAAGTGCCGAAAGTTACACCGGAAACCACTCAGTCCGCAGGGCCGGCGGAGATTACCCTGCGCTTCAGCGAAGACAGTTGGGTTGAAATGGAAAGTCATGGCCGCAAGTTGGTGGTCGGCATGCAGCCTGCCGGCAGTGAACGCACCGTGCGGGCCGAACCGCCGGTGCAGATTCTGCTGGGCAACGCCCCCGGCGTGGCCATCGAATACCGCGGCAAACTTGTTGATCTTAAGCCTCATCAGCGTGGCAAGGTTGCCCGTCTGGTGCTGGAAGACTAGGCAATGGCGAATACCTTGCAAGCGGTTCGAGGCATGAACGATATTCTGCCGCGGCAGTCGCCGGCCTGGCAGTTTGTCGAAGACAGCGTGCGCGCCGTCGTCGAAGCCTACGGTTACCAGGAAATGCGGTTGCCGATCGTCGAAAAAACCGAATTGTTCAAACGTTCCATCGGCGAAGTGACGGATATCGTCGAAAAGGAAATGTATACCTTCGAGGATCGTAACGGCGTCAGTCTGACGTTGCGGCCGGAAGGCACGGCCGGCTGTGTACGCGCCTGCATACAGCACGGGCTGGTGCATAACCAGGTACAGCGGCTCTGGTATCGAGGTCCGATGTTTCGCCATGAACGACCCCAAAAAGGCCGCTACCGCCAATTTTATCAAGTCGGTGTCGAGGTCTTCGGGTTGCAGGGCCCGGATATCGATGCCGAACTGTTGCTGCTGTCGGCGCGCCTGTGGCAGCGGCTGGGTTTGCGGCAGGTAAGGTTGCAGTTGAATTCGCTCGGGACAGCCGCGGCGCGCGCCGGTTTTCGCGCCGCATTGGTGGATTTTCTCAATGGCGGCGGGACCAGCTGGACGCTGACAGCCGGCGACGCCTGGACAGTAATCCGCTGCGCATTCTCGACAGCAAGAATCCTGACATGCAGGTGCTGTTGACGGATGCGCCGAGCCTGTCGGAGTTTATCGATGCACAATCCCGCGACCACTTTGAACATTTGTGTGGTTTACTGGATGCGGCCGGTATCGCTTACGAAATCAACCCATGCCTAGTGCGGGGCCTGGACTATTACGGCCGCACAGTATTCGAATGGGTGACTGATCAGTTGGGTGCACAAGGCACGGTTTGCGCCGGTGGTCGTTACGATGGGCTGGTGGAATTCCTCGGCGGGCGCGCGACACCGGCAGTGGGTTTCGCCCTGGGCCTGGAGCGCCTCATCGATTTGCTCGAACAGCAACAGACGGAGATACCGGGTACTGAGCCGCATCTTTACATCGTGACAGTGGGTGAGCAGGCCCAACAGCACGGTCTGTTGTTGTCCGAACAGCTGCGCGAGGCGCTGCCCAGACTGCGCATACTGACACATTGCGGCGGTGGCAGTTTCAAGAGTCAGTTCAAAAAGGCTGACAACAGCGGTGCCCGTTATGCCCTGGTGCTGGGTGATGACGAAGTGCAGAAGCGTCAGGCCGGTCTCAAATCGTTGCGGGAAAAAGCAGACCAGGAAAACGTCGGTTTCGAAGCATTGCCGGACCGGCTGACGGAATTATTCAACAACTAGATAAGTGGGAGAATCTCCGATGGACGTACATGCGTCGGAAAAAGAGCAGGTAGAAGCCCTCCGAAAGTGGTGGAAAGAAAATGGCAGTTCAGTGGTGACCGGCGTTTTGCTGGGTTTGTCGCTGTTGCTTGGCGGCAAGGCCTGGTTCGGTTACCAGGAAAGCCAGGCATTGAGTGCCTCCAACGTCTATGCGCAGATGATGGCGGCAGCCGACGCTAAGGAAAGCGACAAGGTGCAGGCGTTGTCCAATGAACTGATCAGCAAGCATAGTAGTTCGGGCTATGCGCCGCTGGCGGCTTTGCTATTGGCCCGACAGGCGGTCGACGCCGGTGAACTCGGCGCGGCTCAGGCGCAGTTGCAATGGGCACTGGACAACGCCAAATCGGGTGAAATCAGAAACGTCGCCCGTACCCGCCTGGTTCGTATCCTGATCGATCAGCAGGCCTACGCCGAGGCGGATAAAGTGATCGCTGCCGTTCAGGAAGCCGGCCCTTACGCGTATCTATATAGTGAATTGAAGGGTGACCTGGCGTTGGCCCAGGGGCGGCAGGCCGAGGCGGCGGCCGCTTACCAGCAGGCTCTGGCACAAATGCCGCCACAGGCGCCTAACCAGGCGCTGCTCACCGCAAAATATGAAAATATCAGCGCCGGCGGTGAAGCACTAAAATGATAAGATCGCTGTTTGCACTGTTTTTGTGCATGGGTTTATTGACGGGCTGTTCCTTGTTCGGCGGTGGCGATAATACCGAGCCGCCGGCCAAACTGAAGTCCTTCGACAAGCGCGTCGAGTTGCGCCGCCTGTGGAGCCGCTCTACCGGCAACGGCACCGACAAGCAGTTTCTCAGGCTGGTACCGACGGTTTCCGCTAAGCGGGTCTATGCCGCCGACCGCAATGGTTCGGTGTGGGCGTTTGAACTTGATAGTGGCAAGGAGATCTGGCGCCGCAAGACCGGTATCGCCTTGTCCGCGGGCGCCGGTGCCGGCGAGAACCTGGTGCTGGTGGGCAGTAGTGAAGGTGAGCTGGTGGCACTGGAGGCAGACACCGGCGAACAGCGCTGGCGTACCGAAGTGCCCAGCGAAGTACTGTCGGTCCCACAGGTTTACGAAGGCGTCGTGATTGTGCAGACGGTCGATGGCGCTATTTCCGCGCTGGACGCCGACAGCGGTGAACGCCTGTGGATATACGATCGCACTGTGCCGGTGTTGACGCTACGCGGAACCGGAACACCGCTGGTGGAAGGTGGCGTCGTCATAGCGGGTTTTGCCAATGGAAAAATGGTGGCGCTGGAAACCACAAGCGGCCGGGAGGTCTGGGATGTCGCCGTCGCGGTTCCGCACGGGCGCACCGAACTGCAACGTATGGTCGATGTGGATGCCAAACCCGTGGTGAGTGGCGGTATCCTGTATGCCAGCAGCTACCAGGGCCGACTGGTGGCGGTTTCGTTGCGCGATGGCCGATTGTTGTGGAACCGGGATATGTCTACTTATGCAGGTATAGCTGTTGACCGCAGTCAAGTGTTCGTCAGTGATGCCGACAGCGCCGTCTGGGCGCTGGAAGGCCGTAACGGCGGGGCACTGTGGAAGCAGGCCGACTTGCAACGCCGCTCGCTGAGTGGGCCGACGGTGATCGATGACTACGTTGCCGTGGGGGATTTTGAGGGCTATGTCCACTTGCTGTCACGCGCTGACGGCTCGGTCGCCGGGCGCGTACGTGTCGACAGCGACGGCATTCAGGCGACGCCCGTCACCGTGTTCGGCGACCGGTTGCTGGTACTGAGTGCCGGTGGCAGGCTGTCGCTTTACCAACTTAAATTCCTGTAACGCCGAATCGGTCCAGTCCTTTATGCTGCCCGTTATCGCCCTGATCGGCCGACCCAATGTCGGTAAGTCGACGCTGTTCAATCAGCTGACCCGCACGCGGGACGCATTGGTGGCCGATTACCCGGGTCTGACGCGTGACCGGCAGTACGGTAACGGTAAACTCGGCGGTCGGCCTTACCTGGTGGTCGATACCGGCGGGCTGGTGGGTGGCGAGCAGGGCTTGGACAGCCTGATGGCGAGCCAGGTGTGGCAGGCGGTGGAAGAGGCCGATGCCGTGGTGTTCATGCTGGACGCGCGCGACGGTATCAATCTCAGCGATGAACAGATCGCCGCCCGCCTGCGGCGCAGCGGCAAGCCGGCGATACTGGCCTTGAACAAGGTCGACGGTGTTGATGCCGCGCCGGTCACGGCCGACGCGTTCAGCCTGGGTTTAGGCGAGCCACTGCCGCTGGCGGCTGCACACGGACGTGGCGTTGGTAACCTGATTGACCGGGCACTGACTGCGCTGCCCGAGCAGGGATTCATCGCCCAGGCCCTGCCGGCGGACGCCAAGGGTATCCGTATTGCGGTCGTGGGGCGCCCCAATGTCGGCAAATCCACGCTCACCAATCGTATGCTGGGTGAAGAACGCGTACTGGCGTTCGACCAGCCCGGCACCACCCGCGACAGTATTTATATTCCCTTCGAACGTGACGGCCACGACTATACGTTGATCGATACCGCCGGTGTGCGGCGGCGCAGCAAGGTCAATGAAGTGGTCGAAAAATTCAGCGTCATCAAAACTCTGCAGGCGATCAATGATGCCAATGTCGCCATTCTGGTAGTGGACGCCCACGGCGGCGAAGTGGCGGAACAGGATGCTAGTCTGGCGGGCCATGTTATCGAGAGCGGTACGGCGCTGGTGCTGGCCATCAATAAGTGGGACGGCTTGGCAGACGACCAGCGTCAGTGGTTCCGCGACCAGCTGGATCGCCGCCTGCCGTTCCTGGAATTCGCCGAGCGCTATTTTATTTCGGCGCTGCACGGCAGTGGCGTCGGCGACTTGTTCGCGGCGGTCGAGGACGCCTACAGGGCGGCAGTGATCAAGGTATCGACCCCCGAATTGACGCGCCTGCTGGAACAGGCGGTGCGCCAGCATCAGCCGCCACTGGTGCAGGGGCGCCGCATCAAATTGCGCTATGCGCACCAGGGCGGCCAGAATCCGCCGGTGATCGTGATCCACGGCAACCAGACGGCACGCCTGCCGCAAACCTATAAACGCTATTTGAACAACTATTTTCGCAAGGTTCTGAAGCTGGTCGGTACCCCCATCCGGCTGGAATTCAAGACCGGCGATAACCCCTACGAGGGAAAACGCAATAAGCTGACGCCTCGACAACAGCGGCGTCGAAAACGTATGATTCGTCATGTTAAAAAGTAGCCTTTTGGGCAAAATAAAAGTGTCATGAAGCCACTAGCGAAAATTTTCGCATGGACGGGAGCCTTGGCGCTGGCTTGCACGGGTTGCGCGACACGCTCGCCTTACGAGGATGTCAGCGATCCCTTGGAACCGGTGAACCGGGCTATTTACACGTTTAATGACTACCTGGATCGCGGTGTTTTGAAGCCGGTCGCCAAAAAGTACGCCGAATACGTTCCGGATACAGCCCGAACCGGCGTACGCAATGTGTATAACAATTTTTTCGAACCCCTCACCATTGTTAACGATGTCCTGCAGGGTAAGGGACATCAGGCCGCCAGCGATACCATGCGCTTCGGTTTCAATACAATTTTTGGTGTGCTGGGTCTGGTCGACGTATCGACCGGCAGGGAGCTCGAACACAACAAGGAAGATTTCGGGCAGACATTTGCCGTGTGGGGCTTTGGCGAGGGCTGGTATATCGTCCTGCCCCTACTGGGGCCGAGTAATGTGCGTGATACCGTCGGTCTTATTCCGGCAACGCGGTTACAGCCGATGGGTTATATCGACGATACTACGTTGAAGTATTCGGCCTACGCCTTGTTTTTCGTCAGCCGGCGGGCCGATCTGCTGTCGGCGACCAAGGTGCTGGATGCCGCCGCGCTGGATCCTTATCTACAAGTGCGCGAGGTCTACCGGCAAAAACGCTGGAGTGATATCCACGATGGTAATCCACCGGAACCGGATTTCTTCGACGAGGAGCTGTTCGAGAAGTAGTTGCTGTGGCTGAATTTGACGCCCAGTTGCCGGCAGCAGCGTGGAGTGACGATACCGAGTTGTTCGGGCGCTATCTCAACGACTGCAGCCGGGACTATGTGCTGGTCAATCAGCCCGATAATCAGCGGGTACATGTGCGTTTTCTGGGGCATTTTCAAGGGCAGCCGGTGGTTTGGGACTGTGACTTTGTCACCCTGGCGGCCGAGTGCGCCGACCGTGTTAGGTCGCTTGCGGATGCTGCGCCACCGCTGCGTAACTTCATTGACATCGGACAGCCGACGCCACAGGGGAGACGTTTGCGAGTCGGATTATCGCTGCCTGCGATTGATCACCCAGCGATCGAAAAAATGCTTATTATGATCCGCAATTATAAACGCCTGTGTCTAGGACGGCACGAGTACGGTGAGGAGCAGCCACCGTTCAATCACGCAGAGTGACTCCGCAGCGCTCCAGGTAGACCAGTACCAGTTCACGGTGCGTCTGCCCGCACTGGCGCAACAGTTCCAAGAATACTTTTCTGTGGATAATAACCGACCGTTCTTTATTAGCGGCGGGTCTTTCGTTTTTACACGTTGGCAGCGGGTGCTGGGTGGGTTCACGGCTATCGAGCAGTTCCGTCAGGCGGGTTTCCAGCGCGCCGGCGATGCGTTCAATATTATCCAGGCCGATATTGTGTTCAGCGCGCTCGACGGCGCCGATATAGCTACGGTTAAGTCCGCTGAGTTCGGCCAGAACCTCCTGCGACCAACCGCGGTTGGTGCGTAGTAGACGCACCCTTTGGGCCAGTTGCTTACGTGCATTCGCTTTCATGAATGCAGATTACAAAGCAGTTTGGCAGGTCGGTCGACAGACTATAAGTAGCAATATGCCCGATTTACGCGGCAACGACCTTTCGGGATAACCTGATAAATGCTACGCCGTTCGCGCACTTCATGACTCTCGGCGGCAATATCCAGTAAGGTGCAGACCGAAGTCTGTAGCGCATTGGCCAGGCGTTCCAGGTTATCCAGGCCAATATTGCGCTCGCCACGCTCGAGCGCGCCGATGTAGGTGCGGTGCAAACCGCACTGTTCGGCGAGTTGCTCCTGGCTCCAGCCGTAGCGGTGGCGCAGGCGACGCAGGTTGGCGGCGAGTAGGCGGCGATTGATGTGAGGCATAGCGCGTATGAA
>Ga0114931_10003900_pt1 | contig 18739 bp, 12 predicted proteins | sample 2SBtaG_FD_89579 | JGI IMG/M metagenome (GOLD analysis project Ga0114931, IMG submission 89579) | Deep subsurface microbial communities from Kolumbo volcano to uncover new lineages of life (NeLLi) - 2SBTROV14_V59a metaG | ecosystem: Environmental > Aquatic > Marine > Volcanic | place: Kolumbo...
AACCGACCTATCTCTACATGCTGGTTGAGCATTATGGGCCGACGACTCAAGTTTTCGATTTGCTTCTTAGCCTATGGTTGCATTTTTTGTTTCTCGAATTTTGTTCAAGCTGACGATGGTGCTCCTCGTCGAGAAGTCACCAAGGCCGATCTGCCCCGGATTCCGTATACCAAGGTTGCCGACGTAATCAATACTTTTCAGCTGGCTCGCGACTTCAATCTGGAAATCGTGGCTGCCGAACCGTTGGTTGCCGATCCGGTCGACGCTTGTTTCGACGAGTTTGGACGCATGTTCGTCGCCGAAATGCACGGCTATCCGTTTTCGGAAGAGCCCAACAAGTTGAATCCAGAGGGTGGCGGGAAAAAGGATGCGGGAATTATTCGTATGCTCGAAGATACGGACGGCGATGGTCGTATGGACAAGAGCACCGTGTTTGTCGATCAGATTAGTTGGCCCACCTCGGTTTGCTGTTTTAATGGCGGGATCTTCGTCGTTGCCCCGAAATATCTGTACTACTTCAAAGATACGACTGGCGATGGCAAGGCCGACGTGCGCGAGGTGGTCCTCTCGGGCTTTGGACGTGGCAATGTACAGTCGGTGGCAAATGGATTGAAGTGGGGTCTTGATAACAAAATCTATTTTGCGGCTGGCCGAAATCCTATGGACCTACAGCACCGCGGGAAGCCGTTGTTCCCTGTCAAAGGAGTGGATCTTCGCTTTGATCCCAAGACCGAAGAATTCGAACGCGTGACCGGTGGGGTTCAGTTTGGCCATTCGATGGATGATTGGGGGACCCGGTTTGTTTGCAGTAACAGCAACCACATTCAACAGGTTCTTTTCCCGCAGGAGTACGTTAGGCGGAATCCATATTTCACCCCATCGGGCCTAATCCGCAGCATTGCCACCGATGGGCCCAGCGCGCGCGTATTCCGCATAAGCCCGCCCGAGCCGTGGCGAATTATCCGACAAAAATGGCGTGCTGAAGACAAGGGCTACAAGCTGATTATCAAGAAAGATGGCGGCTGGGAATTCTTGCCACTCGACCCCTCGAAGAAAAAAGGAGTCGTCCCGACCGAGTATCCTGAAGGAAATTTTACTTCTGCCACGGGGGTGACGATTTACCGGGGCGATGCCTACCCGCCTGAATTTCGTGGCAACGCGTTTATTGGCGACGTCGGCAGCAATTTGGTTCATCGCAAGCTGGTGAATACCGACAACGTGGTCTACAGCGCATCGCGGGCGGACCAAGGGCAAGAGTTGATGAGAACCACCGACAATTGGTCTCGCCCTGTTAATTTTGTGAATGCGCCTGATGGGTCGCTCTACGTGTTGGACATGTATCGCGAGACGGTCGAGCATCCTCATTCGATTCCCGTTGAGATCAAAAAATATCTTTATCTGACGAGTGGCTTCGATCGTGGCAGGATTTATCGCTTGGTAAGCCCAAATATGAAACGGCGAAAGCCGGAAGATCTTGGCAGCTTTACGGGACCCCAGCTCGTAGCTCAGCTTGCCTCAGAAAACAGTTGGAACCGCGAAACGGCTCAACGGCTGTTGTGGGAACGGCAGGATAAGAGCATCGTCCCCATGTTGGAACAACTTTTGTACACGTCATCCACACCTCTCGGTACATTGCATGCACTGTATACGTTGGACGGATTGGATGCACTGCAGGCGAAGCATGTTCGCAAAGGGCTTGAAGACGAGCACCCGCGTGTACGCGCTCATGCGGTGCGATTGTCTGAAAAATTTCTGCAGCAATCTGCTGAACTTCTTGACCCGCTGTTGACGCTTTGCCGAGACCCAAGCGATCATGTTCGTTTTCAATTGGCTTTTTCTCTAGGTGAGTCGAACCACCCGCGTGCGCTCGAAGCTTTGGCTCGCTTGGCGCGCGATCCGCGCAATGGACCCGAGATCATGTCTGCCCTCTACACGTCGGTGGGCCAGTCGGCCGAGAAGCTGGCTGCATTGTTGCTTGCCGAGGAAGATTTCTTAGAGCAAGCGCGTGCCTCGGCTGTGCTTGCTCAACTCGGATTGATGCTTGGCTCGAACTCTGACTCGGCCGCCTCGATACGGCTACTTTCCTCAGCAATCTCTCCCGACCGTTCGCTTTCGATACAACAAACGGTACTTACCGGGCTTGGCCGAGGACTCAAGCGTCGAGGGTCCAGCGTCGCAAAATTATTGGCCGACTCGAAGCTGCCCGTTGAGGTCCGTCAGCAAGTCGCTGCACTTTTTAGCAGAGCTGCGGCCATCGCCGTCGACGAGAGCCTTCCTGTCGTAGTGCGTCAGGTGGCGGTTCGTCTGCTGGCTTTCGCCGATCTTGAAACCGCGATAGCCAATCTCCCTGACCTGCTTCAGCCGCAGATTCCCCAGCCGTTGCAACGAGCGGCCGTTACGTCGTTAGCCGAGCAAGAGTCCGACGAGATTGCCGAAACTTTGCTCTCAGCTTGGCGAACATTTAGCCCCCAGGTGCGCCGCGATGTAGTCGACGCTTTGGTTTCAAAGCCTGCCCGCATTCTCACTCTGTTGTCTGCTATCGAATCGAAGGAAGTAAATCCTAGCGACATTGAGCGAGACAAGAAGCAAGTTCTGATGAGTCATCCCAACGAACAAGTGCGTACTCGCAGCACCGAGCTGTTTGGCGGGGAAGTCAATTCCGATCGTGCGCGAGTGGTCGCCGAGTATCAAGGAGTACTCGATCTTCAAGGCAATGCCGAGCGTGGGCTGGCAGTGTTCAAAAAGACGTGTTCTGTGTGCCATCAAGTGGGCGGAGTAGGGTACCGCGTCGCGCCTGATTTGGCTTCGGTTAAAAATAAATCACCAGCTGACCTGCTCATCGCGATTCTCGACCCGAATCGAGAAGCCCAACCTAATTTCAATGTCTACACGGTAGTTACCGACCAAGGGCAAACCTTCACGGGTATCATAGCCGCCGAGACGGCCAATAGCGTGACAATCCGCCGAGCAGAGTCCAAAGAGGATGTTATACTGCGTAGCAACATCGAAGACTTGATTTCGACTGGCGTGTCACTGATGCCGGAGGGACTGGAGAAAGATCTTACGCAGCAAGATTTTGCCGACGTCATCGAATTCATAAAAACAATGAAAGCGCAGGATACAAAATAGCATGCTTTTCCATGCTCCGAGTTTTCCTAGAGTGGGTAAGGTGATATCAAAAAGCGAACTGGGTAGGAGGATAGTCATGCAGCGACGTACATTTCTTAAAGAATCTGCTATTGGTAGTGCCACGATAGCTACTTCGTTTGCTTTGCCTCGATTGCAGGGTGCCGACCAAGTAGCGCCGAGCGAGCGTGTGCGAGCGGGCTTTGTTGGTGTTGGTGGCCGCGCTTCCCACCTGCTTGATTGCTTCTCTGCGCTACCTGAGGTTGATATTGTCGGCATCGCGGAAATCGATCAGAGGCGAATTCCCGCCGCTCTTGAATTGGTAGAGAAAAACAAGAAGGAGGCTCCGGCAGTTCACGGAGATTTTCGGCATTTGGTCGACGATCCTTCGATCGATTTTCTAGTTGTGGGGACTCCTGATCATTGGCATGCGATTCCAACGATCATGGCGTGCCAAGCAGGCAAGGATGTGTATGTTGAGAAGCCCGATGGCCACAACATGCTTGAGGGACAACGCATGGTCCAAGCGATGCGCAAACATAAGCGTGTCGTACAAATGGGAACGCAAACGAGGAGCGACCCTGGATTCCTTGAGGCAATTGAGTACGTGCGGAGTGGAGCGTTAGGGCAGGTGCTGTTTGCCAAATCGTGGGAGAGTACGCCGCAAGGATCGATTGGCCGACCGGCCGATTCGGAGCCACCTGCTGAGGTCGACTATGACTTCTGGCTGGGCCCCGCTCCGAAACGTCCCTTCAACCCGCGTCGTTTTCACACGCACTGGAGATGGTTCTTCGACTATGGCACAGGCGACCTAGGCAACGATGGAGTGCACCGTATCGACTACGCGCGTTGTGCACTCGACGCGGCGCGCCAGTCGCGTGGAGAACCGCCGCTTGGATTGCCTACAAGAATCTCCGCGATGGGTGGCAAGTGGTATTTCGATGACATTCAGGAATGGCCTGACACACTGCAGACGACTTTCCAGTACCCGAGTCTTGACGGGGGACCCGGCTTGATTCAAACCTATGAGATGCGGGTCTGGACTCCTTACAATTATCAATCGGAAGGCGAAGGCGCGGTACTCTATGGTGATAAGGGGTATATCGTGATTGGCCCGCGGAGATGGCGGGCCTATGCCAAAAAGAACCAACTTGTTGCGGAGGGGAAAAGCTCTACCGGTACTACTCCGCATGCGCGAAACTTTCTGGACTGTGTGAAATCTCGAAAACGCCCGAACGCCGATTTGGAAACCGTAGGCCATCCTGTTTCGCTTATGTGCCACTCGGCCAACGTGGCCTGGCGTTTGGGACGCCAACTGGAACTCGACCCCGACACCGAAATGTTTGTTAACGACGACCAAGCGAATGCAATGCGAACTCGCCCCGAATATCGAGAACCATGGGCCCTGCCCGAAGTGTGATTCAATCGACGCTGTAGGCCTTTTCCTAACTAATCACTATACGAGGCTCTAACATGTCTGAAAAAATCACCCGACGTGGATTTAACAAAGCTAGTGCGGTCACTGCTGGAATCACCATTCTTGCCAACTCCAAATCGGCAAAGGGTACCCCGGCTAACGAGAAAATAGTCCTGGGGCTTATTGGTTGTGGCGGACGTGGTCCTCATCTTGCCAAGGGATTTCTCGAACGGGGTGACTGCGAATTCGCATATATGGCCGATGTGGACAATGCGAAGCTTACCTCCCGAGTCGGCCCGATTGCCGCAGCCCAGGGCGGTAAAGAGCCGCAGCGTGTGCAAGATTTCCGAAAGATTCTCGATGACCAATCGCTCGACGCGGTCGTGATTGCAACTCCTGACCATTGGCATGCCCTTGCTACTATCTGGGCCTGCCAAGCAGGCAAAGATGTCTACGTCGAAAAGCCGATCACGCATAGCAGTTGGGAGGGTCGCAAAATGGTCGAGGCGGCTCGCAAGTATGGGCGAATCGTTCAGGGCGGATTCCAAAACCGTAGCGCTCCCTACAACATGGCTGCGAAAAAATATATTGAAGACGGTAAGCTAGGCGACATCCATCTCTGTCGCATCTACAACCAAAAGCCTCCTTGGGGTAATTGTCCCGTTGTCGAAGACAGCACCCCGCCTGCCGGTCTCGACTGGGACATGTGGAACGGTCCCGCCCCAGAGCACGCCTACAACAGCAGCATGCACGCGTGCTGGAATCACCAGTGGTGCTACTCGGGCGGCGATATCGCTAACGATGCCAGCCACCAAATCGATCTAGCGCGTTGGCTGTTGGGCGTCGATTATCCGAAGACGGTTTATTCGACAGGTGGCCGGTTCGATGTCCAATCGGCTGCCCAGTCTCCCGATACGCAAATTGCGCTGTTCGACTACGACAAACTTCTTGTGAGTTTCGAACTCACCTTATTCACCTCCTACATGCTGAAAACGGATTCAGGTGTGCGCGATAACGACATGTTTCCTTACTGGTTCCAAAACTCGACGCGCATCGAAATTTTCGGCACCAAAGGGTTGATGGTCGTTGGCCGACACGGTGGTGGCTGGCAAGTCTTTGTCCGCCCAAAAAGCCGCCAGCCGGTGGTGAAGGACCAAATGTTCGGCCGTTTTCCCGACCCCGATCACAAAGAGAATTTCATCTCGTGTCTCCGCAGTCGTGAACTTCCCAACGCAGATGTGCTCCGCGCACACCTCAGTTGTGCGATGATACACTATGCGAATGCCAGCTATCGCTTGGGCGGTCAGAAATTGGAAATCGATCCCTCGACCGAAGCATTTACCAATAGCGACGATGGCAATGCGCTGCTGCGACGCGAATATCGTGCTCCTTGGGTTATCAAAGATGAAGTTTAATGGCTGAGGGATAACTAGCAAACATGACTACTTCTCTGATTGCCTTCCTCGTTACCACGGCTCTTAGCGCGGGCGTAGCTAGCGAACAGGCTCAGCTTGTTGAAGATCGAGAACTTGAAAAAGGATCTGCGTCGCAAGGAATCGCGTTGACCGAAGAGTTTTACTTTGGTTCAAACAGCCAGACGATTTGTCGTTTTGATCGGAATTGGAATCTTCTTGAAGAGAAGACCATTCGCATCAAGGGCGTAAATCATCTTGGTGCCATCGATTGCCACGACGGTTTCATTTGGGCCGGTCTCCTTCATGGCCCCGAAGCAGGCAAGCACGATCCGCAGCTCGATCGAGCCGTGATTGCAAAAATTCGTCAGTCTGACCTCAAAGTCGTCCAAACTTGGGATCTTTCGGACGATGTCACTTGGATCGATCCGGTATGTTTTGATGGCAAGTATCTTTGGGTTGGTGATTTGAGCGATTTGGGAATCCATCGCTATCTGCTTGATGTCGGTAAGCTGGTTCGCAAGGGCATCTTACGCTATCCCAAGGCGATGCACTTCTCTCAGGGAATCCGCGTGGTCGGCAACAAGCTCTACAGCATCCATACCTTTGGAACGATGGACGGTCTGTTTGAATTTGAAATTCCCGACAAACTAGGCGACCTTCCAGTTCTGCCTCAACGAGTTTGGACAATCAAGGAAACTCGCTTGCATCTCGAGGGATTCGATTTCCTGCCTGGAAGGCTGGATGAAATTTGGCATGCCCAGGGCAAGCATGTCCAGCGGTATTTGCTAGATGCGCCGAAACGCAAAACAGAGAAGCAAAGATAATGCAGTACTCGGTCCATCGTTTACAGTCAACCACTGGCAAAGACAATAAGTTTGCTCTTGATGCCGACTGGGACAGGGCCGAGTGGCGAGGCGTTCAGCCGCTTGAGCTAACCCATTTCATGGGAGAGCGCCCGACGCACTTTCCTCACACCCAGGCCAAGTTGCTTTACGACGACGAGGCGATCTCTGTGATTTTTCGTGTCGAGGATCGTTATGTCCGCGCCGTGGCAGAGAAGCACCAAGACGACGTTTTTCTCGACAGTTGCGTGGAGTTTTTCTTTGCACCCGCCGACGATGTCGAGAAGGCTTATTTCAACCTGGAAATGAATTGCGGTGGCACGATACTGCTTCATTACCAAACGCTTCCTCGTATTGATCCAGTCGAACTGACGGCACAAGAAATCGCCCACATAGAAGTCGCCTCAACACTGCCGAAGATCGTTGAGCCCGAGATGCCCATGCCTATCGTATGGACTGTGGAATACCGGCTGCCGATCCGTATGTTGAAAAAGTGTTATCCATCCTTAGTTCAGCCCGCACCAGGCGTTACTTGGCGGGCCAATTTCTACAAATGTGGCGACAGCACATCACATCCCCATTGGCTCACCTGGACAAAAGTTGAACATGCCACCCCCGATTTTCACATTCCTAAGTTTTTCGGACAACTTGTGTTTCAATGACCTTGGATTACAACGCAGGGACGAAATACAACTAAGGCGAGCGGCAGATAGAAATTTACCTACAAAACCCGACGCGTCAGCGAGGGATGCGGCGGATACCGGTTTATCCCTCGCTGACGCGTCGGGTTCCGATTGGTAAGTTTTCATCTGCCGCTCGCCTTATCAAGACCATTGTATCAAAACTGACTCAAAGGTAATCTGGTGACCATTGAGCACAGCGCAAAGTTGGTTTGCTTTCAGAGATTCTTCCCCACACGATTTGGCTACCAACTGGCCATTTGCAAATTGCTCACCGCGAATCACTCAGGTCTCGACATGCCCTACCCTCAGTTTGACCGCTCCTCGATCGCCATGCAGCCGCTAACGGCTCGGGACAATAAGTTCGAGTTCCAAGAGAAAATCGTCTTGCCCGACCGTGAGCCCGCTCCCCTATCCTCCAAGTCGCAAGAGGCCATCGCCGCGCTTGCCGAACGGATTGTACAAGCACGCGATGCCAATAAACCCGTAATGTGTACTTTCGGCGCGCACTCGATCAAAAACGGCTTAGGGCCAGTTTTCGTGAAGTTGATCGAAGACGACTGGTTGACTCATCTGGCGACCAACGGCGCGGGCATCATTCATGATTGGGAGTTTAGCTACCAAGGCAAAAGTTGCGAAGACGTACAGCGGATGGTCGACCAGGGCCAGTTTGGCAACTGGGAAGAGACTGGTTTTTTCATCAACCTGGCTCTCAATGTTGGTGCCTACGAGGGAAAAGGCTACGGCGAAGCGGTCGGCGCGATGATCCACGGGCAAGGATTACAAATCCCTTCGGTCGAAGAACTTGAGGAAGTCGTCGCGAAAAGAATCAAAGACGAAGCGGAACTCGCCGCCGCAGCCGCCGATTTGCTCGCCATCGTGAGGCAGTTCCGCCTCGAGTCGGGCCGTCTTGATATCGCTCACAGTTGGCGAAAACATTCTGCGCAAGCAAACGCCTTCCGGCTCAAAATCCCTTTCACCGGCCACCCTATGATTGGCCATGATATTATTTACAATCATCCCATGAACAAGGGTGCCGCCTTGGGGCGATGTGCCGAGCGAGATTTTCTCACTTTTGCTGAAAGCGTCAGCCGCATCGACGGAGGAGTTTATATTTCGATTGGCTCGGCCGTGATGAGCCCCATGATTTTTGAAAAGTCGCTCTCAATGTCTCAGAACCTCGCGATACAACAAGGCAAGCATATCGACAACCACTATATCCAGGTAGTCGATTTGGCCAAAAGCGATTGGGATTGGTCCCAGGGTGAACCACCAGAGGACAACCCAGCCTACTACCTGCGCTACAACAAAACGTTTAGCCGCATGGGCGGCACGCTTAACTATTTGCAAGCCGACAATCGCGATTTTCTCTTGGCTTTGACCCACCAGTTGGAGAAAGTGAAGTGAAAACTGCCACGCTCTCTCTCCCACGGATTACCAAGCTAATCTCGCGGTTTTCCGAAGCTCGCATTGCCGTTGTGGGCGACTTCTTTCTCGACAAATATCTCGACTGCGACCCAGAGATTGAAGAACGCAGCGTAGAAACTGGCCGTGCCGCCCATCAGGTTTGTCGTATTCGTACTTCCCCGGGTTGCGCTGGCGTGGTGACGGCCAATTTATCCTCTTTAGGAGTCAAAACACTGTACGCCATCGGCATTATCGGCGCCGATGGCGAAGGTTTTGATCTACGCAATCGGCTGGGAGAACTGGGCTGCAACACGGAGCATCTGCACACCGCCGCCGACCGGATGACCCCAACCTATCTCAAGCCACGCAATTTGCGCGACGCCTCCCTGGCTGGCGAACACGATCGGTACGACACCAAAAACCGCACCGAAACTCCTACCGCATACGCGCAGAAGGTCCTCGACTCGGTCGATGCAATTCTACCGCAAGTCGATGCGCTGATGATTATGGACCAAGTCGAAGAACGCAACCGGGGCAGCATTACCGATGCGGTCCGCAATGCACTCTGCGAACGAGCAGCAAAGCTGAAAAACGAGGTCATCTTCTGGGCCGACAGTCGTCGCCGGATCCGCGAATATCGTCATGTCATTATCAAGCCGAACGAATTCGAAGCCCTTGGTCGCGAACTTTGGTTGCCGGGCGAAACCGTCGATCCTGCCAAATTGCAGCCAGCGGTAGAAAAACTACGTGCCGAGGTCGAAGCACCGATCTTTGTGACCCGTGGCTCGCTAGGGATGTTCGTTACCGATCCCGAGTGGACGATTGTGCCGAGTGTCCGAGTTGAAGGCGAAATCGATGCCACCGGCGCAGGCGACAGTGCCAGCGCAGGAACCGTCGCTGCATTGTGTGCCGGCGCCGAACTGGCCGAGGCAGGACTCGTAGCCAATCTAGTCGCGTCAATTACCATCGAGCAACTGGCCACCACCGGCGTGGCACGACCCGAGCAACTACCCGAGCGACTCGCTATGTGGCAAGAACAACAGACCCGTTAACGCCGTCTGCCAAGACGAATAACAAACAACCAACTCAACCAACCAACTCAACCACACCCAAACCAACGAGAACCAGATGACAGACTTCGCAAAAAACTATCTCACCGACTTGGCCGCCGTGATCCAACAGATCAATCCCGAACCCCTGGAGCAAGTGATTGAGTGCATGAGGCAAGCTCGCGACAACGGGCGGACGCTTTTCACCTGCGGCAACGGTGGTAGTGCTAGTATTGCTTCGGAGATGGTGGTCGACATCAACAAGGGGGCCTCCTATGGCAAGGAAAAACGGTTTCGCATGATCGGACTTTCCGACAGCATTGCGACCATTACCGCCTACGCCAACGATGTCGACTACGAGTCGGTCTTCGTCGAACAGCTGAAAAATTTTGCGCAACAGGACGATGTGTTGATCGCCATAAGCGGTAGTGGCAACAGCCCCAACGTCCTGCGTGCGGTCGAATATGCCAATGAGGTCGGCTGTACCACGGTCGGCTGCACGACCTCAGAGAGTGGCAAACTCCGCGAAATCTCCTCACTACCACTGCTAGTCCCCTCAGGTCACATGGGTCACTTGGAAGACTGTTTTTATGCGATGACCCACATACTGTGTTATGCATTTATCGATGAAATGGTTTGATTTTGGTTGATTCTTAGCAAGGGAGGCCTGAGAGCAATTCTCAGTGATAGCATGCAACATTTCTCCGCCGTAATAGCGATAGCATGATTGCAATTGGGGTGGCATGGTGGGGCGTCGATTTCTACCATCCGCCCTTCATCTTGAGGCTCGTACGTTGCCTACCGTCGGGGCTTAGCGCTAAAGATACGCTTCGACTGCAAGGCGATGCCCAAGATACGGCTCTCCTAATATCGGTGGACTATGTTCGGACAAGGAAGTCCGAGGCTTTGGTCAGGCTTGAGGAATCGGGTTGCACCGGCTTGCAAAAGCAGGTGTTACGCTCGTGTGGGAGTCTGCGCGCTTGCGATCTGCTTGAGCGGAATGCTTCTATCGGTTCCCAGTTTTGCCGCAGATGTTACGGTTCGCCTACGCTTTGCCTGGGGAAGCAATGTCGGTGAGAAACAACGTTGGACCGGGCAAATCGCGGTCGAGGGTGGGGCATTCGCCGATTTACAACCGCTGGGCGTCGAAGCAGATGCTTCGGTTTCATTATGGATCGAAGGCAACCGACTAGTCGCCAAGCCACTAGAAAAGAGAAGCTTCGATGGCTGCGATGTGACGCTCAGCGCTGACGAAGAAGCAATGGTTCGAATTGAGCTTCGCACCGATCGATCGGCGGAGTCAACCGTCGTCGAAGTGCCACTGAAACAGTTAATCACCCAGCAAATTCATCGGCAGCTAGGCGAGTCGGGCGGCTATTTGCTAGCGCACCGTAGTCCGGGAGACAAGCTGCGGATCGTGCTGGCCCGTGATAACTTGGTGTTTCAACCAAACGAAGTTTGGAACCTTGGGTTGCAGCCAGATCTGCTAGAGGAACTCGCCGAAGGGCCAATCCAGCTAGAGCTGCGACTTCATCGGACGGGAGACAACCGGGTCCTCTGGCAAGCCGGGCGACAAATCGATTCTAATTGGTCTGAAAATGGGCCGTTAGAATTTGAAATTATTTGCCCCGATCAAGAAGACGCTTATCGTTTGACGATCACGGCTCGACGTTTAGAAGGTTTTGCAACCCGCTATCTCCCTGGCCAACATGCCAAAGTGTTAGCTACCCGAGAGGCTGAGTTGGTGGTGGTCGACCCCCAGACAAAATTACCGGAATTCACCGACCGCTGGGAACCTGTGCTGAGTATCGATCCGGCCAACCCACGCCCGTGGCAACGTTTGCCCTCCTGGGCCCAGATGTCGCGTCTTCGCGGCGCCAAGCAGGGCTCGATCGGGAATATTCAGCCCGTAGTGCGTCCTGGTCCGGTAGGCGATCTGGTCGAGCTACCACCTGCGCCGACTGTCGGCGATCCCTACTGGCAGTCGTATACGCTACCTGTCCGAGAGACGGGACAGCCCCACGTGATTGAAATCCAATATCCTTTGGAGTTGGAGCAACATCTTGCCATCAGCGTGATCGAACCAGACGCATCTGGCCGTGTGACTACGTCGCAACGTGATGCGGGATTTTACACCAAGGGTATCAGGGAGTCGAAGGAGACGAAATCCAGCAGTGCTGCTAATATCGGAATTCATCGATTCGTGTTTTGGCCTCGAACTCGCTCTCCCCAGTTACTGATTGTGAATCGGCATGCTGAAAAACCAGCTCAGTATGGAAGAATCGATCTCCTTCGACACGACAACCAAGCCACCTCGGAATCAAAAGATAAACCATCCCGCAGCGGAAATCGATTGGTTGCCTGCTACCTTTCCAAGCCGATGTTTGCCGAATACTTGGGCGCAGCGAAGTTGCTTGATGCAAATAGCGGGCTGAGCGTACAGACTTGGTCTACTTTCTTGGAAGGAGCGAACCGGCTTGCCCAACATGTGCGCCGCAATGGATACAACGCGGTTGTCCTCTCGGTCGCGTCCGATGGAAGCGCACTTTATCCGAGCGCATTGCTCAATCCATCGCCACGCTACGATACGGGATTACTAGCGGCGAGTGGGCAAGACCCAGTGCGGAAAGACGTTTTAGAATTACTACTGCGTGTTTTCGATCGTGAGGGATTGAGGATCGTGCCGATGCTGCAACTGTCGACCCCCCTGCCCCGTCTTGAGTTCGCTCGAAGAAACTCGGTAGCTCAAACTGACGGAATCGCTTGGGTTGGAACCGAGGGCAAAACCTGGTTGGATCTAAACCCTACGGTAGAGAGCCGGGCACCGTATTACAACGTACTCAACGACCGCGTGCAGGCCGAAATAGGAAGACTAGCCAACGAACTTTCTACTCGTTACAGCAGTCACGCTTCATTTGCCGGCGTCGGGCTCAAGCTTTCAGGCGAAGGCTACGGGATGTTGCCGGGGCTAGCCTGGGGATTGGACGACACGACGGTAGCTTCCTTCTTGCGAGACTCTGGCAGTCAGGTGTCCTCTCAAGGTTCCAACAAGTTCCAACTCCGTGCGGAACAATTGCTTGGCCCTGATCGCGCCCGATGGCAAACTTGGCGCTCACAAAAACTGACTCGCATGTATGCGAGGATGGCCTCAGAACTCGTTGCCAAGCGAAACGATTTGCTGCTTCTCTTGGCGACCGAGGAGGTATTCTCTGGCGACTCTTTGCAGCAAAGGGTTCGGGGGGCTATCTCAAAACCAGCAAATCTAAATCAAGTCTTACTGGATCATGGGCTCGACTTGACTCGGTTGGCTCAGACTCCTGGAATTGTCACGTTGGCACCCTCGCGGTTAGGGGCCAGCGATCGATTTCAGCAGCGGGCCCTCGATTGGCGTATCAATGCTGCTACTGATCAAGGGGAGTTGCTCCCCCTTGCCGGGCGGTCGGCCTTGCTGTTTCATCACGCGGCTCAAAAGCTGCGGCTCACGTCGTTCGATGCACTGAGCCCTTTCGGATCAGACCAAACCTACTTGACTCTTACGGATCAGCCCTTGCCTGCCGGAGCAATGCAAAGACGCTATTTGGCAGAGGCCCTGGCTCGCAGCGATGCGTTCACGATCGTCGAAGGCGGCGAACTTCTGGCCTTTGGTTCGCAGTCGCAGTTGCGCAGCCTGAGGAAAACGGTGCAACAATTACCGGGGCCTGATGCGGAAGTGCGTACCCAAACCGTTCAGCCTTTGGTGTTACGAGTTTACCGGTCAAAAGACTCGACCACCGTTTCGCTGATCAACGAATCTCCCTGGCCGATTAGCGTACGATTGCCACTGAGCTCTACCGAACCATGTGTTTGGCGGAAATTGGGCGATGAGAATAACGAGGACACTGCCCAACCAGTGGCACTTGCAGGTTCACTTGTCAGCGGCGAACAAGAGTGGCTCCTCGAGATGCAGCCTTCGGACCTCCAAGCATGGACTTTTGATTCGTCGCAACTCCGATTGGGCCTGCCTCGAGTCACGTTGGATTCGACCGCACACGAAGATCTGCAGCAGCGGATCGAAGAAATCGAATTGCGAACAGGCAATCTCAACATTCGCAGACCTTTCTTGCAACTGACGAACCCGGGATTTGAACTGAACGATGAGCAGAATCGAATCGTCGGCTGGGAGCCACTTCTTGGTTCACAAGGACGCGTAGAGACCGTTGCCACACACTCCCATTCAGGAACTCGTGCCTTACGAATACGAAGCAATGGTCCGGCAGGAGTTGCAATACAAAGCAGCTTCTTTCCTGTGCCCGAGACAGGGCAGTTGATGCTCCGAGGGTATGTTCGTGGACAGAACGTTTCCCCAGAGACTCGGCTACGTATTATCTTTGAAGACCGAGACTATCAGCAGAAAAAGCAAGGGAGAACCTATCGGCAGGCTGCAGTTTTGAGTGGAGAGCAGGCAATCTCTCACAAGTGGTCCCCATTTGAGTTTCCTGTCGACGATATCCCCTTCAACACTCAAGGGAAGATGCGCGTTCAGTTTCATTTGACCGGCAACGCGGAAATCTTGCTCGATGACCTTGAGTTATACGACCTGCAGTTTGATAAACTTCATCGCGGAGCCTTGGTTAAAAGTGTCTATGCCGCCAAAACGGCTCTGGACGAGGGGCAGGTAATCGACTGCCTGCGGCTTGTCGAGGAATATTGGTCTCGGTATTTGATCGAGTACGTCCCGCCGATCGAGGCAAGAGTATTGCGTCAGGCGAAGCAACCGCCGAAACCGGAAACTTCGGAATCTAAAGAAAAACGACCCAGCATTAGCGGTCGGCTACGCGGCTGGGTGCCGAAGATTTGGCGATGAGCAAAGCCCAGGGATTGCAATCCCTGGGCTTTCAAAGCGTGTTCAATTTCAGGTGGGGTTGGGGCTGGTCATTGGACCACGCGACCCCTGGCCCGTCGATGCAGTACCACTTCTCAAGCACTTCGCGCCAAGCTCCCTGCTTTTTGACTTGCGTAAAGTCAGTCCTCACTTGCTCGTGCTGTGGATGTAGCCGGGAGTACTTGATACCAAATTTGCGCATGGTCGGAACGCAGCGTTCCGCTCCGTAAAGCTCTTCGGCCAGCGTGTAGTGCTCGGCAATCACGTCACGTTGTTCAAATAGGGTTGGCGGGGCTGGCAGCGGCAGACCCGCAGCTAAGGCGCGGGCTTGCTGAAAGATCCAAGGATTGCCAATCGCCCCGCGGGCGACGGTCACGCCATCGACACCAGTGAAACGCATCATATCGATACAGGCCTGTGCATCGAACAAATCGCCGCTGCCAAGTACGGTACGATCGCCGGCATGTTGTTTAAGCTCTCGGAGGAATTCCCAACGAGAAGGTCCGTCGTATCGCTGCTCGACGGTTCGGCCATGGACGGTAATTGCTGCAACCCCTCGCTCGTACGCTCCATCAAAAATTTTGAAAAAGTTTTCACGGCTCTGTGTACTGTCATCAATCCCACGACGCATTTTTACGGTAACAGGAAGGTACGCGGGAACCGCTTCGCGGACTCGAGATACGATTTCTAACGCTACCGCTGGCTGGCTAAGGTGAAACCCGCCCCGGCAGCGGCCCAGGACTTTTTTCACTGGGCAGCCAAAGTTGATGTCGATTACGTCAAAACCTCGCTCGACGAGCCGTTGTGCTGCGGGGCCAAACTGCTCGGGATCGGCCCCCATAAGCTGACCTCCCACGGGGTGCTCGTTGGGGTCGATATGCATAAAGTGGTGATTTTTTCGGCGGTCGCGAATTTGCAGCACGAACTTGTCGAGCATGACTTCGCAAAGTGAGTAAGACGCACCAAGTCGACGCGAGATGACTCGCATGGCAGTATCGCTGTATCCACTCAGAGCCGCCTGCACGACAGGAAAGTCGAGCTTGATAGGGCCAATTTGCAGTTGTTTTGTTACTAGGGACATATCTGAGTTCAGAAATTGAAAAGGCTAGCTGCTATTTTCGGGGGACCGACGCACCACGTCAATTGCTTTGCAGTGCGGCAGCGATTTCTGCTTTAACGTGGAGGTCATTTTCGATGGTTTTTCGGAGCTGGAGAGCCTGTTGAGCCTGAGAGAGACCTAGCTCTCCCAGTGCCCAGGCACATGCACCCCGCACCAGTGGTTCGTCGTCTTGTAAGCCCCGGTTCAGAGCTGGCAGTGCAGAACCCTCTCGCTGGTTTCCTAACACAATGGCCGCATTTCGCAACAGTCCTCGGCGATGGGCTCGCCATAGGGGCGTCTGTCGAAACCGGGTGCGGAATTGTTGTTCGTCGAGATCAAAAATCGCGGCCAACTCGATTGGGTTCATTTCTTCGCATGGCAAAAAGGAATCTTCAGCAGTTGGTGGGGCGTTCTTGTTCCAGGGGCAAACGTCTTGGCAGACGTCACAGCCAAAGAGCCAGTTGCCCACTTTGGGTCGTAGTTCGACGGGTATGGGATTTTGAAGTTCAATGGTCAGGTAACTGATACAACGCGTTGCATCGAGCACATAGGGCTGCGGAAAAGCGTCGGTCGGACATGCGTCGAGACATGCAGTGCAGCTCCCACAGTGATCCAAGGCGAGCGGTTCGTCGTAAGACAACCGTTGATCGGTCAGCAATGCCGCAAGAAAAAAATAGCTACCACCAGTTTTGGATAACAGCAATGTATTCTTGCCAACCCATCCCAACCCCGCCATTTGCGCAAACTCACGTTCCATCAACGGAGCTGTGTCGACAACGCCTCTCGTGACGGCTTCAGGTACCTGACCGCGGAGAAAATCCGCAAGCTGATGCAAACGCTCGCGGATGAGATTGTGGTAATCATCGCTGCCCCAGGCGTAGCGCGAAACCTGCCCATGCCCCGACCGTGGCCGTGACGGTTCCTCAGCCGAGTAGTGCATCGCCAGCATCACGATGCTCTGCACCCCTTCGAGTACATGCCGGGGGTGGTCGTAAGCCGCTCGACGATCTGCAATGTAGTGCATCTGTCCCGCGTAGCCCGACGCCAACCAGTCATCGAGCCTCGTGGCACCAGACGGAGCGATTGCCGGACTGACACCACAATGTTGGAAGCCAAGTTCTTTGGCACGGTGTTTGAGCTGGGCGGAGAGGACGTTGGGCTGCATGGTAGAAGAGTCGAGATTCTAGCGTCAAGAGTCAAGGGTCCAGAGCACAGGAGGCGAGCGGCAGAATAGGAATTTACCTTCATAACCCGACGCGTCTGCGAGGGACGCAGCGGATGCCGGCTTATCCCTCGCTGACGCGCGGGTTCCGATTGGCGAGTTTTCATCTGCCGCTCGCACTAAAAGCACGCTTTCGCCTGTATTTTTAAGTGCTATCTCAAAAAATGTTGCGATCTGCCTGAGCGGTGATTAGCCTGGAGGTAGTGTCGGTACTTACAATTGAACAAGAACAAGAGGCACATTTCGATGAAAACACGTTACGCTTTTGCATTGATGTTGGGAATGGCGTGCTCGCTGGTGACTACTAGTAACGCTCAAGCACAGTATGGGTTGAATCAGGGATTCTACGGCGGATATGGTGCCTACGATGTAGGGCGGCTCTATCAGACATTGGCCGACAACGTACCATACTACGCTGCATTTCCTCCAGTTTACTACAGTGCTCCGGTCCCTCGATCTTACGGCTACAGCCCGTTTGCCTACCCGCCAGGCGTGATGACACCTGAAGTTGTGGAGGAGGCGGTCGTCGCCCAGGAAATCCTTAATCCTTACGTCCCCGCTTCAACCGAAAGTACAGACGACGATAGCGATAAAGTGACGCAAACAAGCGGAGCAATACAGCCGTTAGTAATCGTGAATCCCTATGTCACGACCCGTCTGGCTGAAAATATCGGTCGCTAGCAAGGGTTATGCTCCACCGGGACGGTGGGACTATGTATCCCGGCCCTCTGGGCCGAAACTGCGGAACACGCTACTCAAATGTCGCCGGCTGCTGCTAGCAGTGTCGGCGGCGTTTTTTCGTGGGTGCCGAGTCGCTCTGGACAGGCATACGGGGTTCGCTATCATTCGCATCTCCCGGGTAGAAATGCTTTCGCCTGGAGAATACCCAAGATGCTGTTTTAGGGTTGGAAAGGAATCTGCCCATGCGGTACTTCTGCTGCACGATGGCTGTTTGTTTGCTCTGTGGATGCCAAGGTAACACCAGCGCACTGCGCAACCCGTTTGCCACGCCCAACCGTGTTCCACCACCAGCGACGCGTGTCTTGCAGCCAGGCGCTGCCCAGCCCTATTACCCTGGCGATAGGTTGCCCACCACACCGGGTGCCGCCGGTACGCCAGCCCCAGCTTTTCAAGGGGCCCCTGGAACCGTACCGCCAGGCGGTTGGAACAGCTCACCTCACTCAGGTGTAACCCGCACACCAAATGTTGTTCCTGCCAGCGCACAAATATCACTTGGCCCCCTCGCGTCAGCAAACGAACCGCCCGTGCAAGTGAATGTCGACCAGCAAAACTTACGATTTGCTCCCTCGCAAACTCCGGAGCCTACTCAAGGACTTTGGAACGCACCTCAAGTAGCTACTGCTTCGCCTGCCACTCAGACGCCCAGTCAGCTGGTCATGCCTTCGACAAATCAGCCGACACAATTTTCGGTGCAACCAGCAGAATTCCAAACCCCGGTTGCCCCAGCTCAATCCATTGAGCAACCTCAACTTGCCCCAGCCTCCGTTTTCCAAGCCCCAACGATTCAAAACATTGCGAATCAAACCCCGCGCGAAGTACGAATCCGCGCCGTAAAACCACCGCGAGCAGATTCAGTGAGTGGCGCAGCTGGCGGGGTGTC
>Ga0114931_10003901_pt1 | contig 18739 bp, 11 predicted proteins | sample 2SBtaG_FD_89579 | JGI IMG/M metagenome (GOLD analysis project Ga0114931, IMG submission 89579) | Deep subsurface microbial communities from Kolumbo volcano to uncover new lineages of life (NeLLi) - 2SBTROV14_V59a metaG | ecosystem: Environmental > Aquatic > Marine > Volcanic | place: Kolumbo...
CGCCAGGCCCTACGTTGCGAGGCCTATCCTGAGCACGGGCTATGTGGGCGGCGATTCGCGCCGTGATCTCAACGTCGCGCCCCACCATGCGTCCGACCCAGCATAGGATCAGGGCCTCCTTAGACCAGGGTGCCGCAATCCAGGAGTCCGGGATCGAAATTGGCCATCTCGGTCAGGGCCGCCTGGTTCATGACCCTGAGATGGCCGTTGGCGCAGGAGATCAGTTGTTCGTCACGCAGCTGACGCAGGGTCCGATTGACGTGAATGGGAGTGAGTCCGCAGGCCTCAGCGATGTCTTCCTGGGTAATAGGCACTTCCAGGCCCCCCGCGTCTGAGGCATCCCCCTGGAATTGTCCTATGAGGCGTAGCCTGTGGTACAGCTCGAGCAGGAGAAAGGCGATTCGTTCCCGGGCGTTTCTACTTCCCGTGCTGACCAGGTGTTCCTGGCAGAAGCTCATGTCCCGAACCTGGATCATCATCAGGTCGGTTGCCAGCTGCGGGTCCTGCCTGAACAATGCCATGAGCCGGTCACGGGGAAAGGTGCACAGGGTACAGGCGGTGAGGGTCACGGCAGAGTGTCCGATGGGGCGGTCGAGATAGCCCTGAAAGCCCAGGAAGTCCCCCGGAAGGGCAAAGCGCAGGACCTGTTTCTTGCCATTGTCCAGTATCTTATAGAGCTTCACCCAGCCCGAGTAGACGGTATACAGCTCGTCGAGGCGCTTTCCCTGTCGGTACAGGGACTGCTTGGCCGCCAGCCGGTACTGTGCCGTACGGTATTCCTGAGCCCACTCCAGGCGATCCAGGGGGACGTTGCGGAACAGTGCGAGCCTCAGTACCGCACACTCCCGGCACGGGGTCAGGGGGGGCGGCTTGATCATACGTCCATGCTTCATGCGATCGCCTGGCTCCATTGTGGTTTTTCCCAGCACCAGTTTAGCAGTCTACTCGCCGTCGGTGGGGTGCTCAACGTCTGTGTCGGGGGCTGCGAGCGGCGTCGAGCACCACTCGCCGTGACCCGGGTCAACTGCGACGGCCAGAACCGGGCAGCCAGAACCGAACAAAAAAAAGGCCGGGTCATGATGACCCGGCCCAACCTGGCGAAAGCTCAGGAAGGATAGGTGGAGGCTATGGGATCTTCCCGCCCAGATCCGGTGCGGTCTCGTGCATCCAGGTCACGGCGGCGTCGAAGTCGTCACCGAGCTTCTTGCCTTTGTAGACCATCCCGGCCGCGAGTACTGGCACGCCGTTCTCATTGGCCTCGTGGCACGCCGCGCACTTGATCGGACCGTGACTCCCGTCCGGGTTGTATTGCGGTGCCTGGCTGTAGGTCGTGGTGTCGATCCGCGGCGCGACCGGATAGAGCCCGTGGATGGACTCGTGACAGGCCTGACAGCTCAGTCCGGCATGCCCCTTCGAGTAACGCATCTGGCTGTACTTGCCAGGCTGGTTGATCGGGAAGGCGACCCCGCCCTGACCCTCCACATAGGGTGCGGCATGACAGTCGGCGCAGTGGGGGACCCCTGGGGACAGCCAGTAGTCCCGGCCGTTCGTTGCCGCCTCATAAGGGACCGCCATGGCGCCGTCGGCCCCTTTGGGAAGCTTGAGTGAGGCGAGTTCGACACTGGGATTGGCCGACAGGATGGTGACGTTGACATCCCCGTCCTCATCCTTGTGCACCAGGGGTTTGCCCTCCTGGGTGGCGATGACCGCGATGTCGGCTACCAGCCGGTCCTGTGCCCACACCCGGAGGATATCCATCATCTTGTCCTCGGGAGCGGAGAAGGTGCTGGGACTGGTGCGTGGGTCCATCCAGTGTTCAGTCAGCTCGGCCTCGCTCATCCCCAGGGCCTTGGCGATCTCGGGCAGAGGCTTGTTGCGCAGGGTCTCACCCTCCTGTTTGAAGGCCTGGGTGATGTTGTCCTTCTGGTAGAGCTGGCGGGTCAGCTGGTTGTGGCAGTTGGTGCACCACAGGTCCTTATCCCCCTTGCCGTTGCCGATCTGCGAGACATTGGCCTGCAGCCACTGGCCGATGGCGTTCAGGTGCTCAGGGGTCTCGGCGCCGTCGCTGTCCTTGTTGGGGTTGGAGTGGACGTCGCGTCCCACATAACAGCCCCCCTTGGAGTCGCGGATATCCCCCTTGGCCCGTGAGTTGCGTCCATCCGGGGTGATGGGATAGTCATCCAGCGAGTGGTCTTCGCGGTGGGCGGGATGGCAGCCCTGACAGGCTCCGGTGCGCCCCTGGGCATCGGACATGGAGCGTACCGACAGATGGGCGCGATGCAGGGCCTGGCTCAGGGGGGGCAGGGGGATATCGCCCGGGACCTTGGCCCCGGTGAGGGACTCGGCGGTCCCCTTCGAGCGCAGGACTGCGATGACGTTGTCCGCGTGGCACTTCTGGCACAGCACCGGGTCGCGGCCGAGCCGGTTCATGACGGCCCGACTGTTGGAGTCGTAGTTCTTCAGGAAGTTGGTGCCGTGCTTGGCGTCGTGGATCTGCAGGACGGACACCGAGGTCGCCTTCAGGCCGGAGATCCACTCGTTCGCACCCAGGCCCCGCCAGAAGGCCTTCTCCGCCTTGTACAGGGTATAGTTCTTGCCGTTGGCGTTCTCGTTGGCGTGGCAGTTGGAGCAGTTGGGTACGTCGATGGGGTTGGTCCCGACGAAGGCGATCGGCTTGCCGGTATGGCTGTCGATCACCGGCTTGCCGGTATCGGCGTCGACAAGGGCTACCCGGGCCTCCTGATAGGGGGTGATATCGGTCTCCTCCAGGTGCAGCGGATTCTTGTTGGAGACCGTGTCTTCGAAGGGGGTCAGCGGGAGCCCGAGGGCCTCCCAGATCCCGGGATTGGTCAGCATGATCGGGACGTTGTCCAGCACCGGGCCCTTGGTGTAGACGATGGTCCCCGTCTGGCCGGAGAATTTCAGGTTGCCGCCATTCAGGGGTTGACCGGTGGGACCATGGTCGGTGGGAATCTTGAGATCGAGCCCCACGTACTTCTTCTCACTGTCCTTGCTCGTCCCTGTGGGGTTCCCGCCCTCCAGGTCCTCGTAGATATAGAGGTGATCCAGGTAGGCGTTGGCGACGTTCTCGTCGGCCTCGTACTTTCCGTTGCCATTGACGTCATACGGGACCCGCCAGTAGTAGAGCTTGGTCCCTTCCGAGAAGGTGTTGCCGACATGGCCGTAGTGCAGCTTCATGCGCTTGCTGCCGTCGACCAGGATGGAGGGGTCCGCCGGGTCGGCAGCGAGGAGTTTGGGCAGTCCATAGGGGCCGGAGGCGGTCTTGACCACCTGGCTCTGGATGGAGTTGTAGGGGGGCAGGACGCAGCAGTACGAGAAATCGAAGCCCGTACAGTGCATGCCGAGCTCATAGTTGATGGTGATGTTGTAGTCGTTCTTGGGCTTGAGTTTGACCTGGTTGGTGGCCTGGGCCGGCCCGCACAACAGGGCGGCTCCGAGGCCTGCGGCGACCAGCAGGGCGCCCGTGTGGCGTGCCTTCCGCCGTCTGACTCGCTCGTTTGTTGTCATTCGTCTCCTCCTCCGGTGGTTTATGTCGTCCCGTCGTACCCGGATGTGTGGCCTCCAGGCCCTGCTTGGGGGGCGCATTACAGCCCGCGCCATGTGTCAGACTCGGTCAGTCGGCTGCGTCTGAAGCTGCTCCCTGTGTCCCCGTCCACGAGCCCGCAAGGCCCTGCGCCGGGTGCGACGGTCCTCCCAGCGTGGGCCTACCACGATACCCTGGACGGTGCATTATCTCTGCCGGCCGACCCTGCGCCATTGACCTGGATCATTCGTCTCCCGGCGCGGGGCATCCTGTCGCGGGCCTGAATAGGCCATTGACCAAGGTGATCCTACCTAGGTAAGGGCAGGAATGGTGGCCCGTCTCTCTCCGGGCCTATGACGGCTAAAGGCGGGTATACCGTCATCGATGGGGCGGATATCCCAGGGCCCAGTTGCGGGTACGCAAGGGTCGCAATGGCACTCAGGCCGGCGCACCGCCCCGAATTTGCAAGGTACAGGAGGTAGAGAGATGAACCGCAGATCATGTTTCAGAGGCCGCTGGCTGCTGGCGCTGTTCTCCGCCCTCGCGCTGTGGCTGCTGCCCCTCGCGGCCACCCTGGCGCAGGCCGCCAGCGACGACAGTCTGTGTTTCGTCGTCGCCGAGGATACCCGCGGCAACCGGACGAACGGATCGGAAGACGATGGCGTGGAGGACGGGATCAACAAGGCGGTGCTCCAAGCGGTCCTCGAGCAGGCGGGGCGCGAGGTCTGCGAGACCACCGGGCGGGCCCCGGACTTCCTGGTCGCCCCCGGGGACCTCATCCTGGGGTTCGACAGCTACGACAACAACCGGGTCCAGTTCCAGAACTGGATCGATACCGTGACCGGTGTGAAGGATCCCAGTGGGGCGTCGCGCTTCCCCCTGAGTGCCGTGCTCCCGGGCTGGGGTGGCCACGAACGCAATCAGAGCCCTGATGCGGACACCCCGATATGGAAGGCCTTCGGGGACACCTTCGACGTGGCAGGCACTTCGCCCCCTCCCGTTTCACGGCCTCGGCGTGCCACTACTTCGATACCGGGGCGCTCGGAGAGAGCGCCTACTATTGCGACATCAGGAGAGACCTCGCGGCCGAGGGTGGAGACCCGGTGGCTGGGCCGGTCCTGGCGCGGATCTTTTTTCTGAATGACGACCAGCTCGACCCGCGGTGTGCCAACGGCAAGAAGGGTTGTACGCCCGATCAGGCCAACCAGCATCGCCTCGGGCAGGCCCAGCTGGAGTGGATCAGGGCCCATAAGTCCGGAGCGGCGGTGATCTTCTTCGCCCAGCACGAGCCGGCCTATGGGACCTGCGCCCACGACCCCGGGGACGATCCCGGTAAGGACCTGGTGGGTACCGACGGCACGCCGTACACCCATGTCCTGACCATGGACTGGTGGTACGAGGACAGGAACGCCTATATCGAGGAGATCGCCCCCTATGCGGCCATGCTCTTCTCGGCCCATGAGCACCAGTACAGCCGGCGCCGGATCGACGACACCCTGTACCAGAAAGTCGGGAAGTCCGACGAAACCACACCCAATTCCGACATCGTCGGCGCCTTCTACGAGGTCAAGCCCGCCACGGCCGGTGCCCCCGTGTACGCTCGGATCGACGATCGGTGCAGCGCCAACCTCGTCTCCTCGAGTACGGCACAGGATACCTATTACTACACCGTGGTCGAGGTGGACTATTCCGGGATCGATCCCGCCTCCGGGAGGGATCCGGCCTCGGGGGACACCGCCCCGGCCGTGCCGCCGGTCTACGCCCATACCGTGGCGGTGCCCTACGCCGATGGCCAGGTGGGCACGCCCGTGAGGATCGACCCCGAGGGTCAGGCGGCCCGGTTCAGCCAGCGCGCCATCGAGGACCGGCTGATCGCCCTGGGGCAGAGCTGGCAGTACTGGGCGAAGCGGGATCCGGGTAATCCGGGCGAATTTCTGGGGGCCTGCCTCGGGGCACCGGTGGTCGACTCGGATGGCCGGTCATGGACCGATCCGGACTTCGATCCGGACGCGGCGGTGACCAGCGACTGCGCCTGGACAGAGGGCCCGACACGCATGGGTTATCCGTCCGCTGAGAACGGACTGTCGGTCCCGACAGATCTGTCCAACCTGCAGGGAAACGCCAGCGCCGCGTACATCCGCAAGGGCTTCAGCTTCGACCCCGCACAGAGGCGACCCATGACGCTGCTGATGGACCACGACGACGGGTTCCAGGCCTTCATCAACGGGGACCTGGTGGTCGACGGGAACTGCTGTACGACCAGAGCGGGGCAGACGGTGGCGCTGGAGTTGCATGAGGCGGGGGTCGTGGAGCGCTTTCCCCTCGACTCGAAGGACCTGTATGGGGAGGGTAAGGCGCTGTCCAAGGGAAGTGGCGGTAATCACGTATTGGCCATCGTGGGCTACAACTATCACAAGGACAGCTCCGACCTCATCCTGGGCCCGGAACTGCGCGTGACCCGTATCGGCCTCGTGGCGGCCCCGACGATCTCCCCCGCCGGGGGTGTGTTCGCAGCCCCGGTGGAGGTGAGCCTGGAGACGGCGACCGCGGAGGCGTCCATCCACTACACCCTGGATAGCTCCGATCCCGCGGATCTGGCCAATCCAGGCCGTGAGGCGTATGGAGGGGTATTCGTGCTCTCGCAGACCACGACGGTGAAGGCCATCGCGGTGAAGGCCGGGCTGGAGGACAGCGATGTGGCCAGTGCGGAGTTCACCATCGGGGCGGTGGCCCCGGTGCGGGTGAAGCTGGAGGGCTACGAGCCGGGAGGTGAGGGCGTGGCCTATCACGACACCACGGCCGGCAACAGGGGAGATGCGGAGTGTGGCACGGACGACGTGGACCTGTGGAACGGCGAGACGGAGGGGTGCTACATCGGTGCGACGGCCACCGGCGAATGGGTGAAGTACATAGTGGAGGTGCCGGCGGACGGGGACTACACGGTGAGCATCCGCTATGCGACCCCGAAGGACGCCAGGAAGGTCCATCTGGAGTTTGATGACGTGGACCTGACCGGGACGGTGGTGCTGCCCAACACCGGTGGCTGGCAGAACTGGCAGACCTACACCCTGCCGAATCCGGTGACCCTCAGTGCTGGAACGCAGGTGATGCGCCTGTTCGTCGAGCAGGGCGGGATGAACCTGAACTGGATCGAACTCGCGCTCCAGCCGTGAGCTGGGGGTAGATCAGGCCAGGAGGCGTCCCGCGCAAGGCAGCGAGCACGCTCAGGGAGGAGGTCGTTCAGTTGAGGCCGGTATCCGGGGGGATGCCGGCCTCTTTTTTTCTCGGAGGATCTCGCCTGTGGAGGAATGGCGGGTCGCGAACCTGTCCGGCCTGCCGCCTGCCGGTCGTGAGACCGGTTGGGTCAGGGACGGTATGGGACTGGCGGCCGCAGGCGACCCGTTCAGGCACCAGAGCAGCTTCGCCACTGCCTCTCCAGGCGTTGGGGGGAGACGGGCAGGGCCGTGCCCAGGGTCTGGGCGAACAGCGAGATCCGCAGCTCCTCGACCATCCAGCGAAACTGCTCGAACCCGGGGTCCGTGCAGCCCGCCTCGAGGCGGGCCCGACAGCGCTGCCACCAGGGGGCGATCTCCTGGCGCAGGCGCCGGTCCCTCCCCGGGTCCTGCTCCAGCTTCTCCAGACGCAGGTGGACGGCCTCCAGGTAGACCGGGAGCCGCTCGAACCACTGGGCGGGCGTGCGCCGGATGAACTCCGGGTAGATCAGCCCGTCCAGCTGGGCGCCGATATCCCGGGCCGCCTCGATCCAGGTCAGGGGCAGGCGGGTCTCGAGTCGGCGCCGGAGTGCCCGGTGGGCGCTCAGGATCTCATGGGTCTGCGCCGCGAGGGCCTCGGCCAGGGGGATCAGCCGGCTGCGACCCGCCTCGAGCCGCTGCTCGAAGCCGTCCCGATCCACCGGCGGCCCGTGGGGCGTGAGGAAGGCCTTGTCGAACACTGTATCGAGGAGCTCCTGGCGCAGGGCCTCGGGGTTTCCCAGGGGCCGATAGAGCAGGGCCAGGGACTGGAACCGGGGCAGGGTCTTGCCCACATGACGGGTCTGTTCGCGCAGGACGGTCTGATAGAGGCGGGTGATCCCCAGCCGGCTCGCCTCCCGAGCGGCCTCGGGGGTCTCCAGGAGGCGCAGCCTGAGCGCCGGGCCCTCGGCCACCAGGGCCGGGTAGGCCTGCAGGCGCAGGCCGCCGTGGTCGAGCTCGCGGGGCTCGTCCAGGGACCCGAAGTCCCACGCGCACACCGGTGGCCCTGCCGCCTCCGGTCCCGGGGTGGCCTGGAAGGCCTCGGCCGCCAGCCCGGACAGTGTGCTGCGCAGGGCCTCCAGCTCGCGCCCGGTCTGCAGGGTCTTGCCCTGGCCGTCCACGACCCGGATCCGCATGCGCAGATGATCGGGCAGGCCCTCCTCCGCCCAGGTCCCGGCCGGCACCGCCACGCCGGTCATCCGTCTGAGCTCCCGGCTCAGGGCCTCGTGCAGCGGTCCCGAGCCGGGTGTGAGCGCCTCCAGGCAGGCCGTGGCGAAGTCCGGTGCGGGCACGAAGTTGCGGCGCAGCGACTTGGGCAGGGCCTTGATCAGGGCGACGGCCTTTTCATGGAGCATCCCCAGCACCAGCCATTCCAGTTCGTGGCCCTGGATCTGATTGAGCAGGGCCAGGGGCAGGGTGACGGTGATCCCGTCGCGGGGATCGCCTGGCTCGAAGTGGTATTCGAGGGGCAGCCGGGCCCCGGCCACCGGCAGGTGGTCCGGAAAGCGGTCACCGGTGACCGCAGCGGCCGGGTGGTGCATCAGGGCCTTGCGGTCCATGAACAGCTGCCGGTCGTGGCCGTCCTTGCGCAGCCATTGCTCGAAGGCCTTGCCGGAGTGGATACCCGCGGGGATCCGTTGGGCATAGAAGTCGTAAAGGGTCTGCTCGTCGATGAGGATGTCCCGGCGCCGGCTGCGGGCCTCAAGGGCACGGATCTCCTCGATCAATTGCCGATTGTGGACCAGGAATCGCCCCCTGCTGCGGTGGCGGCCGGCCACCAGGGCCTCGCGGATGAAGATCTCCCGGGAGGCGACCGGGTCGATGGGGCCATAGTTCACTCGGCGCCGGGAGGCGAGTACCAGGCCATAGAGGGTCACCTTCTCGAAGGCGCCCACCTGGGCCGGGCGGGGTTGCCAGTGGGGTTCGGAGTATTCGCGCCGCACCAGGTGCGGGGCCGCCTGTTCGATCCACCGGGGCTCGATCCTGGCGTTGGTGCGGGCGTAGAGACGCCCGGTCTCGGTCAGGGCGGTGGCCATGAGCCATTTGGGCGGGCTGGCGCTCAGTCCGGAGCCGGGGAAGACCCGGAACCGCCGGTTGCGGGTCCCCACATACTCGTTGTCCTCTGCCCGCAGGCCCACATGACTGAGCAGCCCCGTCAGGATGGCCTGGTGCAACGGGGTGTATTCCGCGGCCTGGTCGTTCTCCTTCAGCCCCATCTCCCGGGTCTGGGCCTGCAGCTGGCGGTGGATGTCCTGCCACTCCCTGACCCGCAGGTAGGACAGGAAGCGGGTCTTGCACAGCTTGCGGAACCGGCTGTTGGAGCGCTCTCGCTGTTGTCCCTGCACAAAGCCCCACAGATTCAGAATGGAGACGAAGTCGGAGCGGGGGTCGGCAAACGCCCTGTGTTGTTCATCGGCGGCCGCCTGGCGGTCCAGGGGGCGTTCCCTCGGGTCCTGAGACTCCAGGGCGCTGACGACCACCAGCATCTCGGTCAGGCACCGCGCCCCGTCGGCGGCGATCAGCATCCGGCCCAGGCGCGGGTCCACCGGCAGCTGCGCGAGCTGGCGTCCCACCGGGGTGAGGGATCGGGCCCCGTCGACGGCGCCGAGCTCCTCGAGGACGCGTAAGCCGTCCTTGATATAGCGGGACTCGGGCGGATCCATGAAGGGGAAGGCGTCGACCGCGCCCAGGCCCAGGTGGTGCATCTGCAGGATCACCGCAGCCAGGTTGGTGCGGCGGATCTCCGGGGCGGTGAAGGGGGCGCGCTGCTCGTGGTCGTCCTGCGCATAGAGGCGGATACAGATCCCCGGACCCAGCCGCCCGCAGCGCCCGGCCCGCTGCCGGGCGGAGGCCTGGGAGACGGGCTCGATGCGCAGCTGCTGCACCTTGCTGCGCGGGCTGTAGCGGCTGATGCGGGCCAGACCGGAGTCCACCACATAGCGGATGCCCGGCACGGTGAGGGAGGTCTCGGCGACATTGGTGGCGAGCACCACCCGCCGCCTGCCATGGGGCTGGAACACGCGGTCCTGCTCGGCGGCGGAGAGCCGGGCGTAGAGGGGCAGGATCTCCAGTCCATGATGGTGCCTGCGCAGGGCCTCGGCGGCCTCGCGGATGTCGCGTTCGCCCGGCAGGAAGACCAGGATATCTCCCGGGCCCTCACGGCTCAGTTCGCCCACCGCCTCGACGATCCCTTCGTCGAGGCGCCCGTCGCCCTGTTCGTCGCCCAGGGGCCGGTAGCGGAGCTCCACCGGATGACCCCGCCCCGAGACCTCGATCACCGGGGCACCGTCGAAGTGGCGTGAGAAGGCTCCGGGGTCGATGGTGGCCGAGGTGATGATCAGCTTCAGCTCCGGCCGCCGGGGCAGGATCCGCTTCAGGTAGCCGAGCAGGAAGTCGATGTTGAGGCTGCGTTCATGGGCCTCGTCGACGATCAGGGTGTCGTACTGGCGCAGCAGCCGGTCGTGCTGGATCTCCGCCAGCGCGATGCCGTCGGTCATCAGCTTGATATGGGTCTGCTCCCCGACCTGATCCCGAAAGCGCACCTTGAATCCGACCTCCTGCCCGAGCTGGCAGCCCAGCTCGGACGCGATGCGCGAGGCCACGCTGCGGGCCGCCAGCCGCCGCGGCTGGGTGTGACCGATCATCCCGTACACCCCGCGCCCGAGGTCCAGACAGATCTTGGGGAGCTGGGTGGTCTTGCCCGAGCCGGTCTCCCCGCACACGATCACCACCTGATGGTCCCGGATGGCCTGGGCGATCTCGGCCCGGCTGGCGACCACCGGCAGGGCATCCGGATAGCGCGGGCGGGGCAGGGTGGCGCGGCGCCGCGCCACCCGTGCCTGAGCGGCCTCGATGGCCGCCTCCAGGGCACGCAGCCTGGCGGGCGACGCCCCGATATCGCGCAGCCGGCGGCGCAGGCGCGGCCGGTCCACGCCCATGCAGCGCCCGATGGCCCGGGCGAGCCTGTGCCGTGTGTCGTCTTCCAGGGGGTGCGCCATGGACATGGCGGTTGTGATGGTCTGGCTGAGCGAAAGTTCGATGGACAGGGTCTGACGGGCAGCGCCCGGGACCCATATTACAGGATCCGGGGTCAGGGCGCAGGCCGGATCCCCGTGCCGGGCGCGCATGGCCTGCCGGCACTCAAGCTCAGGTAGGGTCGGCCGATACCTTCGGTACAGCATCGTGGCATCCCGGCCCTTGCTCCGCAGGGGACGCGGGTCTGGGTTAGGAGTGAGGCAGAGCGGTCGATCGTCTGCCGATCCGTGAGGCCCTTAGCGACGTGGAAACGCCGGCCTAAAGGACGTGCCCGATGCGACAGACGCGGCCACGCCATGGCAGAGGATGGAGCCCCATGAAGACCTCGACGTTCTTTCTCGCTGCTGCAATGATGGCGACGCCGGCCCATGCCGGATCGACTGTGGATGCCGCCATCGGAGGTGGCCTCGGCGGTGCGGCCGGCGCCGCGATCGGCAACGAGATGGGGGGCCGCAAGGGTGCGGTCATCGGTGGTGCGATCGGCGGCGCCGTGGGTGCGGCGGTGACCACCCGGCCAGAGCCCCGGACTGAGCCTGCCCCGTCACATCCCAGGGTGCGCTACCCGTACCGCCCCGCTCCCAGCCATGGGTTCTGTCCGCCGGGACAGGCGAAGAAGGGCCGCTGCTGAATCCTCCGTCGGTCAGGCGGGCCGGGGCTGCCGCCCCCGGAGGGGTCTTTATCGGACTCACCGGGACGGCTCTCTGGTGAAGGTCCCACCCGGCAGGGAGTTCGTCGACCGCGAGCAGCACCGGTCTCTGCGCCCCGTCCGTCAGCCGGCTCCACTCAGCCCCACGTCCAGGTGGATCTCGAAGGCCTGGGTGCCGGACCCATAGCGGCAGATCGCCGTGTCCTGCGTGGTTGTACTTCGAGGCCTGGACGCCCACCACGGAATTTCCTATCCTTCGGCCGTCGGCCCGGAAGGGCTCCGCTTGTGTACAGGACCCGCAATCGGATCCCAGGCCGCGCCATGGGTGGCTGGGTCCATCCGCGCATCAGCTGGGTCAGGCATACGACGGCCAAGTGGGGTATGGGATCAGTGATGGAAGAGGATCGCGCGATCGAGGCGGCCCTGGCCGGGACCGGGATCGGGGATTACGCCGTCCGCACCAGTGCCCGTGCGCGGCGGGTGAGCCTGAAGATCTCGGCGGCCAAGGGGCTGGAGATCGTGGTGCCGAGGGGCTTCGACCCGCGCGGGATCCCCGCCCTGATCCTGGCCAAACACCGCTGGCTGCGGCGCCACGCCCTCCATCTGCGTCAGCAACACGAGGCAGTGGCAGCCGAGAACCGTGTCCCGCTACCGCCCCGCGTACGACTGGGTGCCCTCGGCGAATGCTATGAGGTCAGCTATGCGGAGGGGGGGCGGCTGCGGGTGGTGGCCGAGCGGGCGCGGCTGCGGGTCATGGGCGGGCAGGGGCAGGTGGAGGCGCGGCAGGGGGCACTGCAGTCCTGGCTGCGGGGGCGGGCGCGCCAGGCCCTGGTCCCCTGGCTGGAGCGGGTCTCGGCGGAGACGGGCCTGCCCTTTTCCCGGGTCTCCATCCGCCGGCAGAGGACCCGCTGGGCGAGCTGCTCCTCTCGGGGGGACATCAGCCTCAACTGCAAGCTCTTGTTTTTGACGGCGGACCAGGTGCACTACATACTGGTCCACGAGCTGTGCCACACCCGCCATCTGGACCACTCCGGACGCTTCTGGGTCCTGGTCGGCGACAAGCTCCCGGACTACCGCCGCCTGGACCGGGAGATACGCGGGGCCTGGGGACAGGTCCCCCAGTGGGCGGATGCCTGAGCACTGAGGAGCTGTCGTGATCGATACCGAGGTACTGATCGTCGGAGGCGGGCCGGCCGGATCGAGCTGCGCCTGGTCCCTGCGCCGTCAGGGTGTGGAATGCCTGGTCCTCGACAGGGTCGCCTTCCCACGCCTGAAGTTGTGCGCGGGATGGATCACGCCCGAGGTGGTGGACGACCTGCAGATGGAGGTCTCTGGATATCCCCACCGCTTCCTGAGCTTCGAGCGCATCCGCTTTCACACCCCCTGGCTCTCCGTCTCTGTGCCGACCCTGCAGCACTCGATCCGGCGCTATGAATTCGACGACTGGCTGCTGCGCCGCTCCGGGGCGGAGGTGCAGGTGCACGAGGTCAGAGACATTCGCCCCGAGGGTGGGGGCTATGTGGTCGATGGGGCCTACCGGTGCAGGTACCTGGTGGGGGCGGGGGGGACACGATGTCCCGTGTTCCGCGCCCTGTTCCGGGAGGGGAATCCCCGGACCAAGGCGCTCCAGGCCGTCACCCTGGAGGAGGAGTTTCCCTATCGATACACCGATCCCCGCTGCCACCTGTGGTTCTTCGAGAAGGGGCTGCCCGGCTATTCCTGGTATGTCCCCAAGGCCGATGGCTATCTCAATGTGGGGATCGGCGGGATGGCCGCACGCCTGAAGTCCAGGGGCGAGGACATCAAGCCTCACTGGGCGCGTCTGGCGGCCAGGCTCACGGACCAGGGCCTGGTCACGGACCACGAGTTCAAGCCGAAGGGCTACAGCTATTTCGTCCGCGGGCCCGGGTGCCGGGCCCGGATCAGGAATGCCTTCGTGGTAGGGGATGCGCTCGGGCTGGCGACCCGCGACCTGTGTGAGGGGATCGGTCCTGCGGTACGCTCCGGGCTGCTGGCGGCCCGCAGCATCGCCGGCGGCCAAGACTACGATCTCGAGTCCATCCCCGCCTACAGCAGCCGTTCGCGGCTGGTCGCCCGCTACATCGACCACCGCCTGCACGGCTGAGTCCCTCTGCCTCAGGCGGCGTGGACCTTGCGCTCTTCCGCCCCTGCCTCCGAGGAGTCCGTGTAGAGGTGGGCGCGGGTCCAGGGCAGTGCGTTGTTCTGGGCCCGGGTGAACACCAGCTGGAAGAGCTGGAGCTCACCGGAGGTGAAGGCGGCGATGGAGCCAGACAGGTACAGGCGCCAGGTGCGGACGAAGTCCGCGTCATACATCCGGGCCACCGCCTCGGCGTGCCGCTCGAAGCGCTCCAGCCAGTGCTCCAGGGTCCGGGCGTAGTGCAGCCGCAGATTCTCCACGTCCTGGACCGAGAAGCCGTTGGGCTCGAAGATCGCCATCATCTCCTTGAGCGTGGGCGGGTAGGCCCCCGGGAAGATGCGCCGCTCGATCCACGGATTCATGAGCCCCGGCCGGTTGCGGCCTATGGTGTGTATGAGGCCCCGCCCCTCGGGGGTCAGGACCCGGTCGGCGATCGCCCCGAGCTGGGGGTAGTTGTCCGGGCCCACGTGCTCGAGCATGCCCACCGACACGAAGACGTCGTATTCGCCGTCGATATTCCGGTAGTCCTCCTCCACATACTCGACCCGGTCCTGGAGCCCCAGGGCCCGGGCCTGTTCCCGGGCATACACGATCTGTTCATGGGCGATGTTGTAGGAGCGTACGCTCACACCGTAGCGGCTGGCCATGTAGCGGGCGAGCCCGCCCCAGCCACAACCGGCCTCGACCACCCGGTCCCCGGCGCGCAGCTGTAGTTTGCGGCATATGTAGTCCAGCTTGGCGCGCTGTGCCTCTTCGAGCTGGGCATCCGGGGTCGGGTAGTAGGCGCAGGTGTATTGCATCTGCGGATCCAGCCAGAGGCGGTAGAAGTCGTTCCCGAGGTCGTAGTGGTGGCGGACGTTGCGGCGTGAACCCTGGAGCGTATTGGCTCGAGGCCGGGCCTGCCAGTCCCAGAACAGGCGGTACAGCCCCCGCTGGGGTGCCGCGGCCGAACGGCCGGATCGGTATATGATCCCGAGAAACTCCACCAGGTCTCCGTCGACCCGGATCCGGTCCTGCGCATAGGCATCACCGAAATACAGGTGTGGATTGACCAGCAGAGTCGCCAGCGCCTGCGGGTCACGGAGTTCCACCGTGAAGCGGGGGGCGACACCCGGGGGAGCCTCGGTCAGTCCATTCCACAGCCGGATCCGGACCGGTGGATCCCCGACCAGCCTCAGGGCCCGGCGCATCAACCACCTTGCTAGATTCTCTTTCATCCTCGACTCCCCACGGGCGACAATGAAACCTTTTACCGATAGATAGTACTGAATATCCGTACTCAGTCAATGGCTTGTTACCGGGCGGATGGGCGGGCGAGGCGCCGCCGCAACCGCAGGGAAGAGTGCTCAGGTGCGAGTGTCTGGTCCGGTCTCAACCGCGCACGCGCAACAACAGGGCCTTGACCTGGCGCTTGCGCAGCCGCTCCCGGACCCGGTTGGCCTCGGCGAGGTCCTTGTAGGGCCCGAGTCTGACTCGGTGCCAGGTGTCCTGATTCACGCGCACGGTCTGTATATGGGCGTGGACCCCGAGCAGGGCGAGCTTGGCCTTGAGGCTGTCGGCCTCCTCATAGCGCTGAAACGACCCCACCTGGAGGAGATAGGCCCCGGTCTGCCTGGCCGGTGCCTTGGGCGTCTTGGCCGGCACAGGCGCCGGTCTGGTGGCCTTGGGGGCCGCGGCAGGGCGGGAGTCGGCCTCGTCGGGGACCACGACCTCCAGCTCTGGCAGAAGCGCATAGAAGTCGAAACTGCGCTTGGGCTCGCTGGCAGCGGGCCTGGGCTTGGGTGGGGCGGGCCTTGCAGGCGGGCGCTGTGTGGAGGCGGCTGCCATCTCCTGGAGGGCCCGGCGTCCATTGAGATGAACCGCCACGGCTACGCTCAATCCCAGGGTGAGGCCGGTCAGGAACCAGGCCCAACCGTGGCTGCGCCGCTCGGGACGGGCGCGCGAGTTCTTATAGTCTCGGGTCATGGTGGTTGCGCCTACATCGATTCCGGAGCGGAGACGCCGAGGAGCTGCAGCCCGTTGCGGATCACCTGGCGGACGGCGAGGATGAGGTTCACCCGGGCATCACGCAGGCGTGGGTCCTCCACCAGGAACTGGTGGGCGTTGTAATAGGTATGGAACAGGTTGGCCAGCTCGCGCAGATAGTGGGCCAGCACATGGGGTTCCTTGTGCATGGCGGCGTGCTCCACCAGCTCCGGATAGCGGTCGAGGGCCTCGATTAGCTCCTTCTCGTGGGGCTCGGTGAGCCTGGAGAGATCGGCCGCCGCAGGGGCGTGGACATAGCCCTTGTCCTGCAGCTGACGCATGACACTGGAGACCCGCGCATGGGCGTACTGGATGTAGTAGACCGGATTGTCGGCGGTGCGCGACTTGGCCAGCTCCAGGTCGAAGTCCAGGTGCTGCTCGCACCTGCGCATCACATAGAAGAACCTGGCGGCGTCGGTCCCCACCTCCTTGCGCAGCTGGCGCAGGGTCACGAACTCGCCGGAGCGCGTCGACATCTGCAGCTTGACCTTGCCGCGGTACAGGTTGGCGAACTGGACCAGCAGGACCTCCAGCCGTTCCGGATCGTCGCCCAGGGCCTGCAGGGCCGCCTTGACCCGCGGCACATAACCATGGTGGTCGGCCCCCCACACGTCGATGACGCGCTCGTAGCCGCGTTCGAGCTTCTCCATGTGGTAGGCGATGTCGGATGCGAAATAGGTGGTCTGTCCGTTCTCGCGTTCGACCACACGGTCCTTCTCGTCGCCGAAGTCGGTCGACCGGAACCACAGTGCCCCGTCTTTACGATACAGGTAGCCGGCCTCGCGCAGGCGTTCGATCACCAGATTCACCAGTCCCCGCTCGATCAGGCTGCGCTCCGAGTACCACTGATCGTAGACCACGCCGAAGCGCTCCAGGTCGTCGCGGATGTCGTCGAGGATGGTATTGAGGCCCAGCTCGAAGATAAAACGATAGCGGTTGTCACCGAGCAGTTCCCGGGGCCGTCGGATGAGGGCGTCGATGTGGGCCTCCTTGTCGCCTCCGGCCGGTGCGTCCGGGGGCACGTCCCGGAATACCTCCCGGGCCGGGACCACATAGGCATCCCCGTGCTCGCGATGGAGGATGGCCGCGATGTCCCACACGTAGTCCCCCTTGTAGGCGTTCTCCGGGAAGTCCAGCTCCTCGCCCGACAACTCCAGGTAGCGCAGCCAGATGGAGGTCGCCAGGATGTCCATCTGACGGCCCGCGTCGTTGACATAGTATTCGCGGTGGACCCTGAAGCCGACGGCCTCCAGCAGGTTGGCCACGGTCGCCCCATAGGCCGCCCCCCGCCCATGGCCCACATGCAGCGGTCCGGTGGGGTTGGCCGAGACGAACTCGACCTGTACCGGCCGGGCCTGCCCGATCTGGCTGCGCCCGTATCCTTCACCCTGGCTGAGGACCCGATCGATGACCGAGCGGGTGGCCTCGTCACTCAGAAAGATATTGATGAACCCCGGTCCGGCGATCTGGATCTCGCGCACGCCGGGCACCTCGGGGAGGCGTGCCACGATCGCCTCGGCCAGCGCCCTGGGTGGGCGTCCGGCCGCCTTGGCCAGCATGAGGGCGATATTGGTGGCATAGTCGCCGTGGGCCCGGTCCCGGGCCCGGATGATCTGCAGCCTGTGCGAGGCAGCGGCGGGCAGCAGGCCCTCGGCGCTCAGGCTGTCCAGGGCCGTGCGCAGGGCGGATTCGATTCGATCTCTCAAGGTCTGGGGACTCGCAGGAGGAAAGCCGCGCATTGTATACCAATCGACCGCCGATTTTCCGTCCCCCGCCGCCCGTCGGGACCGGAAGGCGAAGGCCGGAGCTCAAAGGTCGCGGAGGATCACCTGAGCGCCAGGGCGCGGGGACTCAGGCGGCCACGCCGGCCAGTGCCCGGCCCTTCTCCAGCCGATAGACCCGGTCCGCCATCTCGATCCCGGCGTGCTGATGGGTGATCGCCAGCACGGTCACGCGTCCCCTCAGGGCACGCAGCGCGGAGAAGACCCGATCCGAGGCGACCGGGTCCAGGGCACTGGTCGGCTCGTCCAGGATCAGCAGCCGTGGCCGGTGGACCAGGGCGCGGGCGATGAGGATCCGCTGCCGTTGTCCCCCGGAGAGCTTCGCACCCCGTTCGCCCACGATGGTCTGTATCCCCGCCTCGAGTCCCGAGACGAAGCCGCTGGCACCGGCCGCATCCAGGGCCCAGGCCACGTCGCGCGCATCGAGCTCAGTATCGCCCAGGGTGACGTTCTGGAGGATCGAATCGTGCAACAGCACGCTCTCCTGTGGCACGTAGCCGATGTTGCGGCGCCAGGCCTGGAGATCGATCTCCTCCAGCGGCTGGTCGTCGATCAGTATCCGCCCGGCCCGGGGCCTCAACAGGCCGGTCAGCAGATCGATCACGGTCGTCTTGCCGATCCCGGACGGCCCGATGAGTATGGTCAGTTCCCCGGCAGGGATGATGAGCGACAGCTCCGAGAAGACCTCGTGGCCGTCATAGGCGAAGCGCACGCCCTCGAAGCGTATCGCCTCCTCGAGGTGGGGGCTGGCCTCGCCGCCGGCCGCCTCACGCTGTCGTTCGGCCTGTTCGATCACCTCCTTGAGTGACCAGAAGGCGCTCTCCACCATCGCAAGGCCCTGATAGTTCCTCTGCATGCCCATCAGGGCCTTCATGAGGCGCTGCATCAACAGCGCCAGGATCAGGGCCTGTGCGAAGGACATCTGGATGACGCCCAGCAGTACGTACATCCCTAGGGCCAGAAAGATCATCCCCAGTGCATCCTGGACCGCGTTCAGGATCGTCCTGCTCATGACCTGGTCCTGAAAGGCGGCGTTCAGGCTGTGGGTCTCCGAGGCGAGCACGGTATCGACCAGGGACTCCCGGCCCATGGTCTTGAGCATCTTGACGGCCTGCAGGGTATCGGCCAGCCTCGCCATGAGGGCCTTCATCACGCGGGTCTGCTGTCTCCCAGCGCGCCGGGCCCGGCCGACGTAGCCGTGGACGATCCCCATGATGACGAGGGCGACGGCCACTCCGACCAGCGTCACCCGCCACGAGACCATCAGCGCCAGCACCAGGAATACCGCCAGGCGCACCG
>Ga0114931_10003902_pt1 | contig 18735 bp, 10 predicted proteins | sample 2SBtaG_FD_89579 | JGI IMG/M metagenome (GOLD analysis project Ga0114931, IMG submission 89579) | Deep subsurface microbial communities from Kolumbo volcano to uncover new lineages of life (NeLLi) - 2SBTROV14_V59a metaG | ecosystem: Environmental > Aquatic > Marine > Volcanic | place: Kolumbo...
AAGGTCAACCCTCATGTGCGGACTTGGCCTCAAGCTGTCAGGGCTACGATGCGGATCCGCTGGAACCGGGCTATTTCACCCCAACGCCCGATCGAGAGAGTTCTGCTGCGGGCAGCTCCCTGCGGCAGGCACCGGAGCAAGGCGAGTTCTTGCTTGAAGGTGTGCCGTAACTTGAGTCGAGCGGTCTGCCCGATGCCCAATCAACCGGTATCAAGAACGGCGTGACTTTCAGCGCAGCAGGAAATTCGGACACCTCGATTGCTGCTCTTGTGCCAGCCTAGAATACTTGCCCAGCCTTTCCAAAGGCTGTCAATCAGGTCTGTGTCTTCTTCGTGTGTCAATCAGGTCTGTGTCTTCTTCGTGTCTGTCTTCTTCGTGTCTGTCTTCTTCGGTATGGTTGCCTCATCACCCGGCGGAGGGGCAAACGCTCTAGCTGCTGATTTTTCTCTTGTATCTGCTCTCGCAGCAAACCACAATGCGGTGGTCACTTGCCACTCAACTGTCGCGAGGGTTCGAAATGTTTAGATTGAAAAAGTCGGGTCCGTTTGTCCTTTTACTCGCTTATCTCTGGTTGGGCATGTTGGTGCCTATCGCGCCGGCATTCGATTTTTCCTGGTTTGCTACGGCGGATACGCTGGACTGGTTTGGCATCGACAATCCCGTCGTAGGCAACACGGGTTGGACGTTAGTGCCCGGCGGCATCACGACGCAAGCGCCCGACGACCCTGGCGATCGGGCGTTCATGAACGCCTCGGCGAAAACGACGTCGCTTAGCAGTATGGTTACTGTCGGCACGGTCCAGGTGGGCTCCGGTGCGGTCGGCACGGTCCTCAGGCTGCAATCGAGTACGGCCATTTTAACTGCCGGCGATGAATTCCTCGTCGGCAGCGGAGGCGAGCTTCAACTCTTGAGAGGTGCGATCAACGTCACCGGCGCCGACTTAAACAACTTAGGGCTCATTCATGCGGTGAGCAACGCGACCGTAATTGGTGCAGGCGTGCAGAACTCGGCAGCGGGTGAAATACGAGTGGATAGCGGCGCGACGCTGACCTTCACGGGAACCGGGACGACGCTTTCCAACCAGGGGACGATCACCACGATTGCTGGCGGCACGCTCAACATCAACGACGGTGTTCATCTCACCATGAACGGAGGCAGCATCGACAACCAAGGCGATCTCACCCTTGGCAACGGCGTATTCAACTTCAATGCTGGCTCGACGACCGGCAATCCACTCTTGCTCACCAACACCGAATTGCATCTTGATCCCGCGGTCGGACCTGCCGCTTTCTCCTTTCGGGGCGGCATTTTGAATGGGAACATCGCCGCGAACCAAATCGTCATCCAACGGAACAATGGACTTCCACTGGTTGCTCCTGACTCGTTTACCAACGCAGGAGAGCTACGTCTCGAGGGACTCAACAGTAGCCAATCGATTGTGACAGTCATGGGCGGTGGCATCATTACAAACATAGGAACGGTACGGGCGGTAGCGGAGTCGATGAACGGACTGAATCGTCATGTCAACGGCACGATCGACAACCAAGCCAATCTCACACTCGACCCGAGCGTGAATCTCATCGTCGAAGGACTCGACAACTCAGGGACAACCGACATCGGGGCCGGTGCCTCGCTCCAGGTCACCAACACCGGATCCAACAGCGGAAGCATGAACTTCGGGGCAGGCTCACAAATGACCGTCGATCCTAACGGCAGCTTTACCCACGCGGGCGGCAGCACCACACTGGACGGCACATGGATGTTTGGCGCCGGGTCGACGCTTGACTATACCGGCGGGTTGATCACGGGGAACGGTCACATTCAGCTGGACAACGCTACGTTAAACCTCGCCCCGGGGGGCGGGCCGATGACCTTCGAATTTAACAATGGATCGCTGAGCGGTAACATCGACGCCGGCCAAACCGTGCGCCAGCAGGCGACTTTAGGAGAATTGAGTACGCCCGACTCGTTTACCAATGCCGGACTGCTCGAACTCACCGGTACCGCCTTTCAAGAAGTCCGACTGAACATCCAAGGTGGCGGCATGCTGACGAATACTGGCACGCTGCACGCCAAGGCCGGCTTGCCCAGCAGCTTTAGCCGTCGAATCGTTGGCACGGTGGACAACCAGGCCACTCTTAACGTCGACCCAGGAGTGAACTTCACCGTCAATGGCCTGATCAACTCGGGCGATCTGAATATGGGAGCCGGCGCAACGCTGAATGTAAACGGTGGCGTATTTAGCCAAAACGGCGGCACCATCACCAATACGGGCATTACGATCAACAACTCGACGGTGAACTTCAATGGGGGAGACATCGTCGGCGTGCCGATCGTAATTGCCGGCAACTCGTCGCTTCACTTCGGTCCGAACGTCAATGGCACCGCTTCCTTCATCCACGCAGGCGGCAATATTAGCGGCACGATCGGTCCGAACACGACTGTCACGCTGCAAGCCAACACCATCGGTACGCGAACCATCGTTGCCAACGGGTCGCTAACGAACGAAGGTAACCTGCAATTCGACCAAAGCCCTGGCGGAGCGGTCGCATTGCAGGTGGACGGCTTGCAACTGGTGAACGAAATCGCTGGAACAGTGAGCGGTAACGGTACGATCGTGCTCACCGTACCGGGGGCCAAATATGTTAATCGTGGCGTGCATGCCACGGGTAATTCGTCAGGGCAGTTCGACGTCGATGGCGATTTCGAGAACACATCCAGCGGCACTCTGGAAATAGAAATTGGAGGCACCAATCCCATCGACTTCGACGTGATGATCGTCACCGGCAACGCGTCGCTTGCTGGGTCGCTCGATTTGAGTCTGATTGGCGGTTTCTCGCCAGGCATCGGCGATGAGTTTACCATCCTTTCCGCCGCTGCTGGCGTCACGGGACAGTTTGACCAAGTCACCGGTCTGGCATCCCTGTTCGACGTCGCTTACAACGCCAACTCCGTCGTACTCACCGCCAAAGCAACTTCCCTGTTGAGCGACCTCGACCTCGATGGCGACGTTGACGGTAGCGACTTTTTGTTCATCCAACGGACTGACCCGTCACGAATTTCACAATGGCAAACAGAATACGGCAACGGTGTCCCCTCGCTTGCGTCTTTGCAGACGGTCCCCGAACCTAGCGCTCCGTGGCTTCTCTTGGCGGGAATCTCGCTGTATGCTTGCCTGCGAAGAGCCGAAAAGCATAACGGCGGGACGGATCGGGGCGAGGATCTTTTCCACATCTCGCAAGCGGGGAGTTTGTCATGACTGAAGAATCTCCGCCAGTACAAGTGGAGATCCTTTTCCTCGCACCACTCGGTTTAGTTCAACAATAAATATGACCAGCCTCACAATTGCCCGCGGTACGCCTGAGCGAGCAGGCTCACGGTGTGGTGGACGGGAATGCCGCTCCCCTGCTCTACTGTCGGTATTTGGGCTGTCGGTGTTTGAGCCAACTTTGTTTGAGCCAAAGGGGCCTGGGCCAGATGATTGCGAATTTGGATCAGGCAGCCGATATTCCCGGTGGCAATCCGGTCGGCCCCAGTGGCGCGGAGACTGTTCGCTTTGGCCGCGCCGAGTACCGCGGCAATTTCGGCCTGGTCGATGTTGTACGTGCCGGCCGAGCCGCAACAAAGATGCGGGTCCGTCGTTTCCACCAACCGTACGCCGGGTATGCACTCGAGCAGCGTTCTGGGTTGCTGGCGAACGTGCTGGGCGTGCGCCAGGTGGCAGGCATCCTGGTAGGCAATGGTCAGCGGCCGGCTCGGCCTGGGGATCGGTTGCAGCGGGCCCAATTGCCGCAGGAAGACACTGATATCACAAACGCGGCGGCGGAAACGGTCCGCCTCTTCCGCCCGCTCAGTACCCCGAAAAATCAGCTGGTATTCGTGCATGGCAGAACCGCAGCCGGCTGCGTTGGTGATGACCGCGTCGATGCCCGTTGCAGAAACGCCGTTTGACTTGGCGACATCTGCAAAGGCGTCCAGATTCTTGCCCGCAAATCGGCGCGCCGCTGGCAGATCGCCGCTGTGCCAGGCGAGCGCCCCACAGCAACCTTGGGCTGGCGGGACCACCACCTCGACCCCGTTGCGTGTGAGCACTTCGATGCTGTCGGTGTTGATCTCCGGGGCGAGCACCTGCTGGGCACAACCGGTCAGCAAGACCACACGGGCCCGACGTTTGCCGCAGGCCGGGATGCGCACGGGCCAGGTTTGCCGGGCAGGCAGTCGTTTGGGCAGCAGCTGGAGCATGGGCCGCAAAAAAGCCGGCAGCAGCGGGCCCAGCGGTTTGCCGAATTTTCCCACCCGGACCGCCAGACGGAAGCGGCCGGGATACGGCAGGGTGTTGGCGACCAGCCAGCGGCGAAATTTTTCAGCCAGCGGCCGCCGTCGCTGGCCCGCGGTTTGAGCCCGAAAGGGTCCGATCAATTCACGATAGGCCACTCCCGACGGACAGGCTATCTCGCAAGCCAGGCAGCCCAGGCAGCGGTCCAAGTAGGGAGTGGCACTAGCCAAATCGAGCTGGCCTTCCAGGACATCCTTCATCAGCACGATCCGGCCACGCGGAGTATCCATTTCCTGGCCCTGAACTCCATAGGTGGGACAAGTCGGCAGGCAGAAGCCGCAATGCACACAGGCTTCGATGGCCTTGGCCATCGGTTCTCCCAGTGGGCCTTGCGACTTGGGGTCCATGGTGTGAAGCATCGGCTACCTGGGGGTTGGAGACGCGAAGGGCGGAAATCGGTGCTGTGGATCGAGGGCCGTCTGAATGGCCCGTCCGATGGCGGATCGATTACAAACGCCCAACCAAAGGGGCGCATCGGGGCCAGCAAGGACCATGCCCGTCAAGCGGAGCTTGGTCAGGCAATAGCCCAGGGCCGCTGCTTCCCGCGGTTGCCGGCAAACGACCGTGGCCACGTTGCCGCCCACACTGTAGTGCACATGGACATCTTCAAGGGGAGCGAGCGCCAGTTGCAAGTCGGGCAGCAGCGTCGGGGTCAGCACGATTTGAATCACGACCGGTGGGTTATTAAAAGGCCCTTTTTCATCAGCTCCATTACCGCCCATTCCAGTGCCACGCATCCCTGTTCCGTCTGGGACAACTTCTGGCTGCGGAATCCCCAGGCCGCGGATTGTTTCCCAGCAGGCGGCCGCGGTACTGGGCTCGATCGGCTCGACATCGCCGGGCCAGCGCAACCCGATATCCGCGGCGATCTGCCCGATCGCCGGCTGGGGGCCGGCCAGTTGGAGCAGCAGCCAGCGCTCGCTGGGCAGGTAATCGAGCGCTGCCAGTTCCCAACGGGCTCGAGCCGCTTCGATCAGACGCCCGGTCGCCTGGCGGTGATCGGTGCAGCGGACCCGTAGCGATAGCCGCTCAGCGGTGGTCGGGAAAACTTTGAACGTCAATTCATAAAGCACTCCTAAGCGTCCCAGGCTGCCAACCATGAACTTGGGCAAGTCAAATCCGGCCGCATTTTTTACCACTCGGCTACCGGCCCGAATCAACTGCCCGGCTCCATCGACGTAGCGGATACCCAGGATGAAGTCGCGGATGCCGCCGAACCGGAAGCGGCCGGGGCCGGCCAGACCGGCCGCCGTAGCGCCCCCCAGGGTGGAGCCCGCCTTGACAAGTAGAGGATCGAATGGGATAGCCTGGCCATGACCCGCCAGGACCTGTGCCAGTTCTCCAAGCGGTGTACCAGCCAACGCGGTGAAGGTATATTCGGAAGGCTGGTACTCGGTAATTCCCGCCAGGCCACCCATCGAGAGCAGGGTGCAATCGTCTACTTGCGACAGCCGTGGTTTGGACCGCCCGCCAACCGCCAGGACACACCGGTGACCGCGGACGGCGTCTTGCAAGGCGGCTAGGGAGTTCGGTTCCAGCACGAGAGGCCCCTGTTACGGATGAAATACGGTTACTGACGAAATACGATGCCTGCCTGCTCCAAAGGGTGGAGCCCGCGTAAACCGCTGGCGGCTTGCGGCCCGTCGGTCAGATCGCTGCCCGGAAACATCTTGCCCGGATTGGCAATGCCCCTGGGGTCGAAGGTTGCCCGGACGCGCCGCATGGTGGCGATGTCGGGGGCCGAAAACATCGTCTCCAGGTAATCCCGTTTTTCCAGGCCGATCCCATGCTCGCCGGTGATCGACCCTCCCATGCCAACGCACATTTCGAGGATGCGGCCCGCAAGGACTTCGGCCCGGGCCAGCGCGCCCGGCTCTCGGCCGTCGTAGAGAATCAAAGGATGCAGGTTGCCATCGCCCGCATGAAATACGTTGGCCACGCGGATTTTTGCCTCTCGGGCCAGGTCGCCAATCTGCCGCAGTGCTTCGCCCAGGCGGCAGCGCGGTACGACACCGTCCTGCACGATGAAGTCGGGACTGATGCGGCCAACGGCGGAGAACGCGCTCTTGCGTCCCGTCCAAATGGTGGTCCGCTCGGCCGCATTGGCCGCCACCCGGATTTGAAAGGCATGGCTGTCGGCAAGTACCGCGTGAAGAGTCTCGCGCTGGCATTCGATGACTTCCCGTGGGCCTTCCAGTTCGACGATGAGCACCGCCTCGGCCCCAGCCGGGTAACCGCAGGCGACAGCCGCTTCGGCCGCTTCGATGGCCAACGCATCCATGATCTCCAACGCTCCGGGGAGCAGGCCGCTTTCGATGACCTGGGCCACCGCGTCTCCGGCATCTTCCAGCGACCGGTAGCCAGCCAGCACCGTATGAAAGCTCTCCGCCCTGGGAAGTAAGCGGAGCGTAATCTCGAGCGCCACTCCAAACAGTCCTTCAGAACCACAAAAGAGCCCAGTCGTATCAGGCCCGAGTTGTTCACGGCTACGGCCACCAAAAGTCACAACTTCTCCGGTTGCCAGAACTGCCTTGATGCCCAGCACATGGTTGGCGGTCATACCATATTTCAGGCAGTGGGCGCCGCCCGAGTTGAAGGCCACGTTACCGCCAATGGTGCATACCTGCTGGCTGGATGGATCGGGCGCGTAGTGCAGGCCATGGGGCAATGCCGCCTGGCTGACCCGCAGGTTGATGACCCCCGGCTCGACAACCGCGAGACGATTTTGTGGATCCAGTTCGAGGATTCTGTTGAGCCGATTCAGTCCGATCACAATCCCATCGGCCACCGGCAGAGATCCTCCCGAGAGGCTGGTGCCGCTGCCCCGGGCGACAAATGCAATCCGCTCGTCGTGGCAGAACCTGACCGTATTGATCACTTCGGCGACCGTTTCCGGCAGGACAACCGCTCGTGGCAGGGCCTGAAAGGCGGTCAGCGCATCGGATCCGTAGGCGGCCAATTGAGAGTCCGCTTGCAGAAAACGATCGGCCGGATAAAGAGCCTTCAATTTAGCCAAGGGGTCATGCATGATAAGCAACTTAAATTCAGTAGCTCCAAGAATGGCCAATGAAGCCGACCCGACGGGCGTGCTAGCTGTTAAAAGCGTGGGTTCTCGAGCGGCTTATCGCCCTGCTTCACGTAGGGCCATGCGGCAATTTGGAAGTACTGAAATTGCTAACGCCAAGTTACCTAGGTTCCTTCCGGACTCTATACCAGGGTGTCTCGCAACGCCGTCAGTACCAGGTCGACGTTGCGCTGCCGGCATGTATGACCCATCAGGCCAATCCGCCACGCCTGGCCGGCGAAGGGCCCGAGACCCGCGCCGATTTCGATGCCGTATTGTTCCAACAGTTGTGTGCGGACCGCCGCCTCGTCGACACCCTTGGGAACTCGGACACAATTCAGGCCGTACAGCGACGAACTGGGCACGTATTGCAAACCGAGTTCCTCCAAACCGGCCCGCAGACGCTGGTGCATTCGGCGATGCCTGTCGACGCGCGCCTCCAACCCTTCTTCCAGCACAATCCTCAACGCTTCGCGCAGCGCGTAGGTCATGTTGATAGGGGCCGTGTGATGGTAGGCCCGCCCCCCGCCGCCCGTCTTACTCAGATAATAATTCCGCAGCATCGACACATCCAGGTACCAACTCTGAACCTTGGACTGGCGCGCTTCCATGACCGCCAAGGCCCGCTCGGAGAAAGATACGGGGGCCAGACCGGGCGGACAGGAAAGGCATTTTTGGGTACCGCTGTAGATTGCATCAATCTGCCAGGCGTCGACCTGCAGTTCCTGCCCGCCCAGCGACGTGACGGCGTCCACCAAGTAGAGCATTCCCGCCTGGTGGACAATGCTGGAAATTTCCTCCAGGGGCTGGTGGGCGCCGGTGGATGTTTCGGCATGCACGATGGCCAGCAATTTGGCGTGCGGATGGTCGGCGACTGCCCGGGCGGCCGCCGCCGCGGATATGGTCTCCCCCCATGGGGCCTCGACCGGATGCACCGTCGCGCCGCAGCGCTGGAAAACATCCTGCATCCGCTGGCCGAAGACGCCGTTGATACAGACAATGGCTTCGTCGCCCGGCTCCAGAAGGTTCACGGCCAGCGTTTCCATGCCCGCCATCCCGGTGCCGGAGATGGGAAAGGTCAGGCGGTTTTCCGTCCGCATCACTTTCCGCAACAGGGCACACGTTTCATCCATGATTTGAATGTATTGCGGGTCGAGATGGCCTACGGTCGGCGCGGCCAGCGCGAGCAAGGTGCGCACCGGCACATTGCTAGGACCGGGGCCCATTAAAATACGCTCGGCCGGATCGAGTTGGGAAATTTCTGACATGGGGATGATGTAACCTCGAATGGGACTCCGTGGGACCACATACGAACCATGAACGGTTCCATGCGTGTATCAGCACCCCAAATAATGCGGCGTTTCCCATTGTACCGGCACACAGGCGATTGGAAAGGCGAGAGCGAGGTGCTTTCGCACGGTTATGCCGAAATTTTAGCAAAGCCCCGCTCACAGACCCGTTTCCAAGGTATATTGGTGGACGGGGCATTCCACGGCCTTGGCAACTGGCAGAGCCTAGTTTTCGGCTTGCGCTTCCCTCGGCTTGGATACCTGCTTGGCCGAAAATTGGACCAGACCAGAATGGCACGTACTTAAGGTTCTCAGCCATAAAGAACTTGTCATTCTGAGGGAGCCTAAGCGACTGAAGAATCTACCTATCAGGCGATCCTTCAGTCGTCGACCAAAACAAGTTTCGGTGCCCGCTCCCTCAGGATGACATGCTAGCTAGTTTTTCCCCTTAAGTACGTGCCATTCGGACCAGACCCCTTCCGCATTCCGCATTCCCCCTTGGACCCTTAGCGATGATAAGCCGTTTTTCTTCTGCCATGGTGCTGCTGACCTGGATTCTTTGCTGCGGCCCGCTGGGTCGTGGGTTTGCGTTGGCTCAACGAACATCCCGCCCGGCCGATTCCGATCCGCTGGTCGCGCGAGCGGATCACGGCGCGCATGCCAAGCCCCCGGCCGCCAGGCATGCGACCGATCCCAAGACCGGGCCTGAAAAATCGGCTGCCCAGCATAACCATCCCCACCAGCAGGCCGGGCGGAAAACGGCTGCCCTGCAAGAGAAGAAGGAGCAAGACAAGAAGAAACCAAAAGTACCCGAGCCGACCGTAACTCGGCACACGATCGAAATTGCCGGCGCAAAAATTTCCTACACCGCGACGGCCGGCAAAATGGTCATGAAGACCGACCAGGGTGAGGAGAAGGCGCATGTCTTTTTTGTGGCGTACACGAAAGACGCGGTTAAAGATCATGCCCGGCGACCGATTTCGTTTTGCTTCAACGGGGGCCCCGGATCTTCTTCGGTTTGGCTCCATCTGGGCATGCTGGGACCGCGCCGGGTGCGACTCAGTGACGAGGCCCGGTCGCTGCCGCCGCCGCACCAGTTGATGGACAACCATCAGTCGCTACTGGACATCACCGACCTGGTCTTCATCGATCCAGTCAGCACGGGTTACAGCCGGGCCGCCAAGGGAGAGGATCGGCACCAGTTCTATGGCTACGAACAGGACCTCCGCAGTGTCGGGCAGTTCATTCACGACTACACCACGAAGTACCGTCGTTGGCAGTCGCCCAAGTTCCTCATTGGCGAAAGCTACGGTGGCCTGCGGGCGGCCGGACTTAGCGGGACCTTGCAGCAGCGCTATCACATGTATTTGAACGGCATCGTGCTCGTGTCGGCGGTCATCGATTTTCGCACCTTGATTCCCAGCGGCAGCAACGACCTGGCTTATTCCATGTTTTTGCCTTCGTATGCGGCCACCGCCTGGTACCACAAAAAGCTTGTCCCGCCGTTGCAGGCTTTGCCCCTGAAGCAGGTGGTTCGCAAAGCGGAGCAATTTGTCCTCGGCCCCTATGCCCGAGCCCTGTTACGCGGCGCCGCCTTTCCCGAGGCAAAACGAAAGCAGGTGGCTGCCGAAATGGCCCGCCTGACCGGCCTGTCGGCGGACTACGTGGAACGGGCCAATCTGCGCGTGTCGATGGCCCGCTATGGCAAGGAATTGCTCCGCGCTCGGAAGCGCATCGTGGGCCGTTTCGACAGTCGCTACCTGGGCATCGATCTGGACCACGTCGGGGGCACGGTGGGCTACGATCCCAGCGGCGCGGCCCTGTTTGGCCCGTTCTCTTCGGCCTTGAATGACTACATGGAAAGCGAGCTGAATTACTCCGAAGAGCATGTCTACGAAATTCTTACCAGCAAGGTTCAGCCCTGGAACTACGATCGGTTTACCAACCGCTATGTCAATGCGGCGGAAACCCTGCGCGAGGCGATGACGGTCAATCCGTATCTCAAGGTCTACGCGGCCTGCGGCTATTACGATCTGGCCACGCCCTATTTTGCCATGAAGTACACCCGCGACCACCTGGGGCTCGATCCGTCCTTGCGCGATCATTTCAGCATGGGGTTTTACGAAGGGGGCCACATGATGTACGTCCGCCAACCGTCGCTGAAGAGGCTGCGCGCGAACTTGCTCAATTTCTATCAGTCGGCGCTGGCCACGCAAGAAACCAGCTCGGAAACGGGTGAGTGAACCGAGTAGACGGAGGCAACAGAGAACTTGATCTCCGTTTCCTCTGCGTCCTTATGTTCAATATTCCTGTTCGGTAGTTCCAGTACTTCCCAATTGCCGCATGGCCCCACGTGAAGCAGGGCGATAAGCCGCCCGAAAACCGCGATTCTAATAGCTAGCACGCCCGTCGGGTCGGCTTCATTGGCCATTCCTGGAACTACTGAGTTTATTGTGTCGCGGATCCTCAGAACCGGGCGCAAACCGAAATTTGCGCCGTTGTCGGTTCGATGCTGACGGTTTCATGCTCCGCGTCGAATTCCGTATGCGGTTTGCCATTGACGGTGACCGCTTGGATGCGTTTTCCGTCGGGGTGTCGCAGACGGATCACGATTCGGCTTGGCACGTGGCGGGCAGGCGGTTCGATCACGGCTTCGATCCGCCCGCTGTCGGCCGCCGATGTAATCGTATAGCTTACCTTGCCGAATCGGGATGGTGCGTTCCGCACCGATACTTTCATGCCGCTCTTCATCCACTGGTTCGTGACAAACGGCGCCAGCCAGAGCTCGTCGCCGCGCCGTTGCACCAGCATGATGCGAGACTGCGAAAGAAACCAACCGGTCTCGTGTGTCTTGTTCCAGCCACCGCGGTTGTGAAAATGCTCCCAGAAGGAAAGGTTTTCTCTGCTCAGCAGCGAAGCGATGGCATTGAAGTACGATCGGATGAACGGTTTCACGTCGTCACGGGCCGCGTACAATTCGGCGATTCGCGTGTAATAGGGTTGCACCTTGGAAAAGCCTCCCAGGTCGAAGATATCGGTCCGATTCCGTTGCTCGGGATAGTCGCCCCATCCAGAACGTAAAAACTGAACATCCTCCATGTGACCGACGATCCACGCAGTCGCCTCGCTTCGAGGATCCAGAACGCTGGTGGCAGCCAGATGATGCGCCCCAATTTCGATCCCGTAACACCAACTCCGGCCGGAGTCCTCGCCGGGGAAGAAATCACCGGGCTCGCCAAAGCAGTTGAGTATCGTCGGATAGGCGGGCACCCAGGTTCCGTCATTCAATGGCAGCACGGGTGACCGGGCCTGGTTCCAGCGGTAAGCACGCAGGATATCCGCGCGATACGCCTTGGCATCCTCGATGATGGCTCGAGCGGCCGGGTGATCAATCTCGGCCAGCACACGCCCAGCTTCACGCAAGCCCGCACAGTATTGTGCTTCATTGAAAAAGCGGTAGGCGAAACGAGACCAATCGGCAGTGATGCCCGGCGGCATCAAGCCGTATTCCGGTACTTTCTCGCCATGGGCGTCCACGCGTTTGGTCTTCGCGCGCTGCTTCATGATCCAGAAACACTGCCTGGCAACCTTGTCAGCCACGCGCCCAAGCCAATGGCGGTCCTGTGTCCGGTCGTAGTGCTCGGCAAGTGTCCAGAGATTTTCGCCGGTGCCCACGAGCGTATAGCCGGTGGTCAGGAACCCTTTGGCATTCTGGCGTTTGCGGAAGAATTCCAAGGATCGTCGAGCAAATTCGTGATTGCCCATCATGTCCATGCCACGGATCACGGCCTGGCTTTCGCTTTCCAGTGGCCCATAGCGATCCGCACCGATCCAGGGAGAAACTCGTGCACCGCCGGCTTCGTTTCGGGCGGCCAACATGCAATGAACCTGCGAAGCTTGAATCACGTTCGTCAGCAGCGAGTCTGGCAACTCGACCTGCATTGCCGGTTTGAAGATGGCTTTCCAGTACGCCGCCAATTCCGCGGTCCCCGGTAGTTTCCCGCTGAGCAACGCATCCTCGTTGGGCGTGGCCTTCCACGCGGGCAGGTAGACAATACAGCGTGCTTTGCCGCCTGCCGGCAGGTCGCCGCCGAGGGCAACTACGCCGGACTCCGCTTTCACATCCAAGGGAGCCGCGCCCCGCGTATCGACCAGCGCCAATAGGTACTCACCATCGACGGCAACCAGTCCGCGGTCGACTTGGTGGCTGAGTTTGGCAAGCTCCTTCTTATTGGCATCCTTGGACAGGGTAAGTACGAGCGAGGCACCGGCGGCGCTTGGCCGAGTGTTCTCGATCGTATACTCAACAACACACACGGCACGCTGGCGAAACCAATTCAGCTCACCCGGCGGCGGGTCACGGTCGACCGGAGCAACGTAGGTCCGTTGGCGATACACCACACCGTCCTCATCCACCGTGGTCACCGGTATCGGTAGCCATCCGCCCTCGAGGTGTCGCGTGACTTTCTCGTGCCGTCCATCACCGAAACGAGGCCGTAACTGCCGGCAGGTGAGAGTCGTCGGATCAAAGTCGGGATGGTATGGTACAAGGATACTTGGGTAGTGCCCGTCCGTCCTGCCGGCGGAAAGGAAACTGATCGTTCCGTCGCGATGGGCGATAAACTTGCGGTTGTCGCACGCCAGCGATAGCATCATCGGACCCAGATCCTCGACAGGATTGTGGGTTTTCGCCATGGCCTGGGCGAATGTTTGGTCGGGCATTCGGCAAACACGCTGCAAAACGGTCGGTATTTCGCGGTGCTTGCGCAAATACGCGTCCAGACGGATCGGGGCCGGATCGCGAGTGACGAACAGACCCGCATGCGAAACGAACACACCGTCATTGGCCAGCAGATCATCAAGCCCAACTCCAAAGGTGGACTGGCCAATCCGAAACGTCAGTACGGTCTCGTCCGTTTTGTAGATATTGCCAACGGCGCAAAGCAGTTGTTGTGACATGGGAGTCGCCGTATTCCACGTTATTTCAGCAGTCGATTTGTGGTTTTCAGCATCAAGAAAGAGCCCATTGCGGATTCCAACATGAGCCGGTTTGGGGGCCCCGGAACGATGCAGTTCAAACCGAATGCTTGCTTCCTTCCAATGGGAGCCGGTTTTCGCCTCCAAACCGGCCAGTCCGATAGGTTGATCGACCGGCGGGAAAATCCACCGGACCTTTTCGGTGGCTTGTCCTTTGAAGGGCAGTCGCCAATTCCACCAGTTTTTTTCTTTGACGAGCCGTGTCTCCAAAGGAACCCATTTCCCTTGCCAAGGCGATCTTCCTTTCCAGTATTGCAAACGAACCGAACCGTTTGCCGGAATGCTGTAGCGGTCCCGAAAGCGAAGCGAGAGTTCGCGCAACAGCCTCGTCTCGCGCCACTCGAGTCCAATGCAGCCGACACGGGTTTGGTCGCCACGTTCGGCGGATCCGGACCAAAGAGGCACTTGGTAGGTGCCGTCCGGCGATCGCTTTACCTGACGGGCCAGGCGCAAGTCCTGGGCAGGGAATTCCTGCGCGCGTGAAGCCGAAGTTCCTGTCATGCGAAGTGGGTTCCAGGTGGCAACCTGAGCGAACGGGGCCATGTCCGTATGTTCCGGCCGTGCCGCCGAATCCGGATCGCGGATCAAACGCGCATTGGCCCAATTTGCCGCATCGCAGGTAATGCCGTCACCAATCGGCGCCGTCGTGGCGACCAGCTTGAGACGCATTGCACCATTGATCGGTACACGGATGTGTCGCGGCGGATCGTTTTCTCTCACAACATCGCTATCGAAGCGTTTGACACCATCGACAAATACCTGAAAGACGACCGACCCCACGGTGTTCCCACCCTGCCACTGGATACCAATCTCCGCTGCAAACGTTTTGAATTCGCCGTCGAGCACGACGACGATCTCGCCATTGGCGTGCTGTCCCAGGCCACGAATGTACTGCTGATCTTTGATGCGGAGCTTCAGCGGTAATCCCAATTTCGGCTTGACCGCGGTGTTCCGTCCAAGTTCACCCCAGTCCTGCCTGGCTGTGACGATCCGATCCGCCAGGTCGTCCGCAAGGTACTCGGTGGGTGACGGGTCGGCAGCGTTGCTGGTATGGCATGAAAGCAGCAGTATTGCCAAACCGATAACATTGAAACTCATACTCATGCAACCTTGCAATCTGATATTGTCGGAAATATTTCTCTGGCGTGACGTCCCTCCGTAACCTGCGTCTTTATCTGATTCTTGAGCCGTCACGCACGCACCATGGCGGGTTCCGCGTGCTTGGCGGGACCGTGCGCCAACAACAGACAGACTATGCTTCCAAGCCCGGCTCAGCAAGCAGTCCGCGCTTGTAGTAGGGATGAATCCATCGGAGAGCCACTTCACGGATGGAAACCGATGGATTGTTTGGCGGCCCATTCCATGGTCCACCTCATCCCTGACCCCTGCCCTGCGGAGACCTTACGGCAGTCGTTTACTGCATTTTACTGCAGCGTCAATCAGTTCTGCAGAGGCGATAGGCTCTACTGCCGAAGGTGTCGGGATGCTTGCCAGCGGGGTTTGGGTAAGCACCAGGGGCTACCATGTCCCAAATTACCCATTTCCCTTCCACCAAGTCTGTGTCTTGTGTCTTCCTTGTGTCTTCCCACCAAGTCTGTGTCTTGTGTCTTCTTGTGTCTTCTTGTGTCTTCTTGTGTCTTCTTGTGTCTTTTTGTGTCTTTTTCAATAAGGTAGTTGCTGTAAAATATGCACCTACACAGGGCTGGCCGTGTACGCTTATCTTTTTCCCCGCTGGGTTTCACCGCGAACGGCCCCGTTTGGGCTTGCCGCGGGCCAGCTCGTGCTCAATCGCCTTCTCCAGGGCGGCTGGATCGAAACCCCGGGGACCTCGCGCTCCCTGGAAGGCAATCCGGCCGTCACGGCCCACCAGAGTGAGCCGGTCCGGGGCCGCGTTGTAAGCCTCGTTCACCCGATTGTCCATCGCGTCCACCAAGGCGGGCAGAGAGATCTGCAGTTTCTTACACGTCTGTTGGGCAAGTTCCGTTCGCTGCCCATACGATGTCGGTTGGTCGATGAAGATTCCCTGCCGTCGGTTGGCTGGCGATGGCCGCTCGTCGGCCGCGTGCGCTTCGCGAATGTAGACCATGAAAAATGCTACCTGGTCGCCATAGCGCCGGTACATCCTGTCGAGGGCACCAACCTGGCGCCGGAAAGGCGGTCATGTATAGGAGCCAAAAACCAGGGCGACCGGCTTGCGACCGGCAAAAGATGCCAGCGATACGGTTTTCTTGCCCGTGGGACTCTTGAGGCGAAAATTGGGAGCCTGGTCGCCTTCCTTGAGCCGATCGGGCCGGGGATGCATTCGTCCCCGGTCTCGTGCTGGCCGGTCGTGCACCGGCTCAGCCATGCTCGAGCGGACCATACCCAACCCCAGGGTCAGCAGAAAAACAGAAAGGGGAAATCCGCGCATTTTGGGACCTCTAGGAAGGATTTTCAGCGCATGGGTGGGCAACCCTGGCTCGGCGTGCTCGTCACTATCGATGGAACCCCACGGGCCGGCCGAAGTTTCTCTGCTGCGACAGGCTGGAGATACCGGCGATTTTACCGGTAAATGCCACCATCGTTCTGGAACCGTCCCTTGGATTGAATCCACCCATAAAGAATTGGCAGCAAGACCAGGCTGAGGAAGGCCGACGAAAGGAGTCCGCCGAGGATGACGATGGCCATCGGGTGCTCAATCTCGTGGCCCGGACGGTTGCCCAGGATCACCAGTGGCAACAGGGCCAGCGCGGTGGTCAGGGCAGTCATCAGGATGGGGGCGAGCCGCTCCTGGGCGCCGCGGACCAGCAGCTCCTGGCCAAACGGCATCCCCTCTTCGTGTTCGAGGTGTTGATAATGACTCACCAGCAGGATGCCATTCCGCACGGCGATGCCAAAAACGGTCACGAAACCGACCAGCGAGCCGAGCGACAAGTTGCCGGTGGTCAGCAGCACGGCAAGAACACCGCCAGCACAGGCCAAGGGGACGGTCAGCATCACCAGCAACGTGAGCGGCAGGCTGGCGAAGTCGAGATACAAGAAGACAAAAATGCCCACTAGGGCCGCGCCGCTCAGCAGAACCAGACGCTGCGTGGCGGCCTGTCTGGCTGCGTATTCACCGGCCAGTTCCAGGTGATAGCCTTGTGGCAGGCGCGGTAGCCGGGTGGCGAGCCGGTGGCGAATTTCGTCGACCACGCCCACCACGTCGCGGCCTTCCGCATTGCAGGTCACCAGGATCCGGCGACTGCCTCCTTCGCGGTTGACCAGGTTGGGTCCGTGGGTCATGCGAATCTCCGCGACCGCCCGCAGCGGAATCTTTTCGGTCCGCCGCGCTGGCGGCGGCCAGCCCGTCACTGCGGCGCCCGGCACCAGGTCGAACGCGAAAAGGTTGGACACCGGGGAGGCGGATGCCGACGGCTCAAGCGGCCCTGAATCGGCTGGCGCCGGGCCGGCGGGCATATCGATCAGCAAGTCGGCCAGTGCTGCCGGCTGCGCCCGCACTTTGGGGTCCGCGCGGACCACGACGTCAAAGACCCGGTCGTCTTCATAAACCTGGCCCACGACCTGGCCACGGAGCAGGGTCTGGATTGTCTTGTTAAGCTGGCCGACCGCAAGACCGTAGCGAGCCACGGAACGGGGCCGCACGAGCAATTCGACTTGGGGGACCTCCACGACCTGTTCGACCCGCAGATCCTCCACACCCGGGGTGCCGGCAATCGCGGCTGCGGCTTGGCCAGCGAGATCGCGGAGGCGGTCCAGATTGGGGCCCACAACCCGCAGGACAACATCCGCGGTGGCTCCGGTCAGAACCTCGTCGACCCGTTCACGCAGAAACGGTTTGACCTGAAAATCGAAACCGGGCAAGTTGTCCACGGCCTGCCGTACATCACGCAAGACCGTGTTGTAATCGGCTCGGTTGTCAAGCGCTACCCAGATCTCGCTGATATTGACTCCCCAGGTATCTTCCGACAAGTCGGCCCGGCCCGTCTGCTGCGCCACGCTGACGATCCCATCCACCTGATGGAGCCGATCCGAAACAATCCGTCCCATCCGCATGGTTTCTGCCCGGGAGGCGTCCGGCTTGCCGACCATGTAGACCACGAAGTTGGCTTCGCGAAATTCTGGCAGAAATTCGCCACCGAGCCAGCCCGCGGCGGCGAAGGCGGCTACCAGCAGGACAACACCCAGAACGACGGTCGAGCGGCTAAAGCGGAGGTAGAATGGCAGCAGGCGAGCGTAACCCCACTGCAGAGCTCGCACCAGCCATGCTGGCCGGCTCGACTTGCCCGCGATACCGCCTAGCAGAATCAGGCAGAGTGCAGGGGTCACTGTCACGGCAACCAGCAGGGAAACGAGAATGGCCGACACATAGGCAATACCCATTGAGCGGAAAAACGTCCCCGCCAGACCCGGCAAAAAGAAGACCGGCAGAAAAACCAGGATTACCACGACACTGGCGAAAACGATCGCGCTGCGGACCTCGAGCGATCCTTCCAGAACCACTTGAAATGCCGCCACGGGCCGCGTCCGTCGGCTGTTTTCGCCCAGCCGCCGGAGGACATTTTCGACGTCGACAATCGCGTCGTCGACCAGCGCGCCCAAGGCAATCGCCAGGCCCCCCAGGGTCATCGTGTTGAGCGACGCGCCGCAGATTCTCAACACCAGCAGCGCCCCGCACAACGAAAGGGGAATGGCGAGCAGACTGATCAGCACGGTCCGCCACTGAAACAGGAAGGCGATCAGCACGATCGTCACCAACGCGCAGCCGATAAGAATGGCGGTGTTCAAATTGCCGATCGCCCGCTCGATAAACGATGCCTGGCGGAAGAGGGTGGGATGGAGTAGCACGCCGTCCGGCAGGGCCGTCTTGAGTTCTCCCAGGGCCTGGGCCACGGCGCGGGTCACTCCGAGCGTATTGGAGCTGGGCTGCTTGTGAACGATCAGCAGCACCCCGGGCTGGCCGTCGATGGCGGCGTCGCCTGCCTTGATCGCCGCCCCGAGTCGCACCTCGGCCAGTCGGCCGAGGGTCA
>Ga0114931_10003903_pt1 | contig 18731 bp, 16 predicted proteins | sample 2SBtaG_FD_89579 | JGI IMG/M metagenome (GOLD analysis project Ga0114931, IMG submission 89579) | Deep subsurface microbial communities from Kolumbo volcano to uncover new lineages of life (NeLLi) - 2SBTROV14_V59a metaG | ecosystem: Environmental > Aquatic > Marine > Volcanic | place: Kolumbo...
AAGATGAGGTCGATGGTCCCGCCGAAATAGGCGCTGCCAACCCCCAGTATCAAGCCACCGAAGGCACCAATGAACGCGCAACTGAAGCCGACGAACAATGCGGTTCGCGAACCGTATATGATCCGGGTGAGGATATCGCGTCCGAACTGGTCGGTGCCGAACCAGAAGTGCTCACTGGGTGGCGAAAGCATGCTGTCGAAGGCGATCGCTTCCGGATCCACCGGCGAGAGTTCATGGGCGAACACCGCCATGAAGATCATGCCAATGACCACCAGAGCCCCGGCTACGCCCAGAGGTTGGGCGCGCATCAGTTTCAGCAAGCGGGTATGCCAGGGAATTTCCAGGCGTTCCTCGAACTCCGTATCACTGAGCGCGACCGCTGCTTGTGGGCCGGTCATCGGCAAGTCCTCAACTGTTCCTCAACTGTAACGAATACGCGGGTCCAGCCACGCGTAGAGAATGTCCACGGCTAGATTCATGAACACAAAAATCAGAACGACCAGCATTACCAGTTGCTGGGTCAAGTTGAAATCCTGGGCCCCCACGGATTCCACGAACAGCCGGCCCAGGCCATTCAGATTGAATACCTGTTCGGTGACCACCAGGCCACCGATCAAAAATGCGAACTCCAGGGCGATGATGGTCACTACCGGCAGCATGGCGTTTTTCAGAGCATGGCGGTTGATGATCACCTTTTCTACCAGGCCCTTGGCCCGGGCGGTGCGGATGTAGTCTTCACGCAGAACTTCCAACAGGGCCGAACGGGTCATGCGGGTAGCCACCGCGGAGTACCGGTAGCCGGTGGCAACGGCGGGCCAGATGAGTTGCGACAGATTCCCCCAGAGATCCTTGAATGGTGAGACGTACTCGATGGGCGGCATCCAGGGTTCCCCGAACCAGGCCTGGGTGAATATCAGCAGGCCCAGTATGATCATGATGCCCAGCCAGAACGAGGGAATGGCGATCCCGGCAATGCTGAATACGCGCACCACATAATCAGTAATGGTGTCCTGTTTTACGGCGGAGATCACCCCCAGTGGAATGGCGAACAGCACGGCCACCACGGTGGCCATGATGGCGACCTGCAGGGACAGTTTGAAGCGGATGGAAATTTCATAAGCCACGGGTTGTCCAGTCCACATGGAATCCCCGAGATCAAAGGTCAGGTAGCCCTTTATAAAATTCGCGAACTGGGTAATCAGTGGATCGTCGAGTCCCAGGTTTTTTCGGCATAAGGCGATTTCCTGGGGATCGGCATACAGACCAGTGCCGGCCAGGCGCAACTCACAGACGTCACCCGGTATGGCCCGCAACAGCAAAAACACGAAAACCGCCGCACCGAACAAGGTCGGTATGGCAAGCAATACGCGTTTGACGATGTATTTAAACATGGATGTCCGGAGTCAAAAACCCCCACCTGCGTCGCAGGTGGGGGTGGTCCGATCGATGCTGATTACTTATCCAGCCAGATATTGTCCAGATGCTGATTGAGGTAATGGCTCGGAGCAATCTTCCAACCCTTCACATAGGAACGGTAGGGATTGATCTTGTACCACCACAATGTCACACCCATATGCGCGGCCTCGCCCAGGGCGCGGCGCTCGTAACGGCGCATGAGGTTGTACTGCTCCGCTTCGTTTGCGGTTTTTTGCATCTTGTTGAACAGATCTTCCAGCACCGGATCCTCGTAAGAACCGTAGTTGTTACCCGCTGATCCCAGGAACTTGGAGACGTCGGCCAGGGGGTTGACCACGGACTGGCAGTTGAAGTCGATGGAGACATCGAAATCTTTCTTCTTGCGCAAGGTGGCATAGAAGGGCGGGCTCGGCTGAACACGCTGGGTGACGTTCATGCCCAGTTTGCGCCATTGGTCGATCATCCAGGTCCCCACGACCTTGTAGGGCTGATCCACGCCGCGGTTGTTCAACTCGAACTTGAGGCCGGAGTGGCCGGACGCCGCCAGCAGCTTCTTGGCTTCGGCCCGGGAAGCGGCGATGTCATGGCTGTAACCGGCAATGGTTTCCAGTTCCGCGGCTTTGGCGGCCAACGGGTGTTTCGGAAACACCACTCCACCCACGGTTCGCACGATGGCGATATTGCGCAGGTATTTCGACCCTGCGTAACGATCCACCCCCAGGGTCAGGGCGCGGCGTACCCGCGGGTCATCGAAGGGCTTGACCTTGTGGTTCGGGGTATAGAGCAATACACAGTTCCAGTCACTTTCCTGCACGGTGATCTTGTCGCCCAGTGCCTTGACCAGATCATCGCGGGCCTTGGGCGGAAAACCACGGAACTCAATGGAGGCGCGATCACCACGGATAGCCTGCAGGCGCACCGACATCTTCGGCGCGGAAATAGCCTTGAATCCATCCAGGTAAGGTTTGCCCTTGTGATGGTAATTGGCGTAACGCTTGCCTTCCACGTAGGAACCCGGGACGTGCTTGACAAATACGAAGGCACCGGTGCCGTTGATGTGCTTGGTGTGCCAGTTGTAACCGTGCTCGTCCAGATCTTTTTTGCTGTAGACGAAATTGAAGGGCATTGCCACCGAGGGGATAAAGGTACCGGATGGGTATTTCAGCTTGAACGTCAGCGTCGTCGGATCCGGGGCCTCCACGGACTCGACCATGCGGAAGAACGCCTTGCGCGAACTCGGAATTCCCTTGGGTGGGAAAATGATCTTGTCAAAGGTCGCCTTGAGGTCCGCGGAGGTCAGCGGCGTACCGTCGTGAAACTTCACACCCTTGCGGATCTTGAAGGTGTACTTGGTGCCGCCGTCCTCGCCGGCGGGTACTTTGCCCTCGCACAGGTCACAGACAAAATCCGTCGGCGAGGATGGGTTATCCGGATTGACCCGGATGAGCAGGCTGTAGAACGGCCGGATCGGATGGATCATGCCGAAGGTGGTTTCCCGATGTCCGTCGTAGGAAGGAATTTTGGAACCCACTACAAAGTTGAGTATACCGCCGTGCTTCGGGGTTGCCGCCAGTACGGGACCGCCAAGTCCCAGACTGAGGGTAACTGCCGCAGCAGCGACGAGTTTCGGAGTGAAGCGCTTCATTGTTAATCTCCTCCAGTTCGTCTTGTGATTGTACTGAACACTCCCTTGCCGGCCCGCTGTTCCAGGCAGACCGGCGGGATTTTGGTTTCACACCTCTGAGCAGGCCACGTGATGGTCCTTCACGATTTCACGCAGGGGTGGGATATCTCTTCTGCAGCCATCAACCGCATAGGTACAGCGCGGATGAAAAACACAGCCACTCGGGGGATACATCGGGCTCGGAACCTCGCCGTGCAGCACCTGATGCTGGCGTTGCTGCTCGATGGACGGGTCCGGCACCGGCACCGCGGACAGCAGTGCCTTGGTATAGGGGTGCTGGGGATTGTCGAACAGTTCATCACCACCGGCCAGTTCCATAATCTTGCCAAGGTACATGACCGCCACCCGGTTGCACAAATGCCGGACCACGGACAGGTCATGGGCAATAAACAGGTAGGTGAGATGAAACTCGTCACGCAGATCTTCCAGCAGGTTGATGACCTGGGCCTGGATGGACACATCCAGCGCCGAGACCGCCTCGTCGCAGACGATGATGTCCGGATTCAGGGCCAGAGCCCGGGCGATGCCGACCCGTTGGCGCTGGCCGCCGCTCATTTCATGGGGGTAGCGGTCGGCGAACTTGGCCGACAGGCCGCAGACGTTCAGCAGTTCGGTGACCCGCTTGTGGCAGGCACTGCGGTCGCTCTGGATGCGGTGCACCATCATGGGTTCGCCGATGATGTCCCCGACCTTCATGCGGGGGTTCAGGGAGCTGTAGGGATCCTGGAAAATGACCTGGATATGGGTGCGCACAGGCATCAGCTGCTTGTCGTGCAGGGTGGTGAGATCCACTCCCCGGTAGATGATGTTCCCGGCCGTGGCCTTTTCCAGTTGCAGGATACAACGCCCGGTGGTGGTCTTGCCGCAGCCCGATTCGCCCACCAGGCCCAGAGTTTCGCCGCGCTGGATGTCGAAACTGACTCCATCGACGGCTTTGACATGAGCAATCGTGCGCTGAAACATGATCCCCTCGGTCACCGGAAAATGCATCTTCAGGTTTCTCACCTGCAGCAGAGTTTCCCCGACTGCCACTTCCTTGAATTGCGGCTCAACCTGCAGGACCTCGGCCGTGGCACTCATGAGGCTTCCCGCAGTTCATCGAGTTCGGAGCGGCGCCAGCAGGCCGACAGTTGCGCATCGCCGCTGTCCTCCAGGGGCGGATAGTGGCTGGCGCATTCATCGATCATCCACTGGCAGCGCGGCCGGTAAGAGCAGCCCTGGTCGAGGCGGCTCAAGTCCGGCGGCTGGCCTTCGATGGGAATCAGCCGCTGGCCCCGGGGCTGATCCATGCGCGGTACGGATTTCAGCAGGCCGACGGTATAGGGATGCCGGGGCCGGTGGTAGATCTGCCCGGCGTTGCCCATTTCCACGATTTTACCCGCATACATGACATTCACCCGGTCCGCGTAGCGGGCCACCACCCCCAGGTTGTGGGTAATGATGATCTGGGCGACGTTCATAGTGCGGTTCAGTTCTTTCATGAGTTCCAGGATCTGCGCCTGGATGGTCACATCCAGGGCCGTGGTCGGTTCGTCGGCGATGATCAGCTTCGGCTTGCAGGACAGGGCCAGGGCAATCATGACCCGCTGGCGCATGCCGCCGGACAAATGGTGGGGAAACTGCCGCAGGCGCCGTTCCGGTTCGCCGATACCGACCAGGCCGAGCAACTCCACCGCCCGCTGGTCCGCCTCGTGCTGGCTCATGGACAAGTGCACGAGCATGGTTTCCGTCAATTGCAGACCAATGGTGAGCACCGGATTCAGGGAGGTCATGGGCTCCTGGAAGACCATGCCAATTTCACCGCCGCGGACCCTGCGGATCCCGGCATCGTCCAGTTTCAGCAGATCCTGACCGGCAAAGATGATTTCTCCGGCAATAATCTTGCCGGGAGGATTGGGGATCAGGCCGAGGATGGATAATGCGCCTACGGATTTCCCGGAACCGGATTCCCCGACGATGGCGACGGTTTCGCCTTCATCGACATCATAAGTAATGCCATCGACCGCCTTGACAGTTCCTTCGCCGGTTTCAAACTCGGTCTTGAGGCCGCGGACCTCGAGAAGTTTTCCCACTCAGGTTACCTTCTTTGGTTTTCTCGGTGGCGCTGTTCTGCTGTGGGGCTGAATCCACAGGCCGCGCACTCTCTCTCCATTGGTAGGTTACGGTAGAGTCGGGGTCCCGAAATGTCAATGTCGCGGGGGTGACAGGCAGTTGCCCGGTAAATATCGTAACCATGGCCGCCACGCTCTGGGGATCCTGTACGGGGCCCTGGGTGGAATTTGCCTGGGTCTGGGGGGGCCCATGGTGCGCCTCGTCAGTACCGAAACCAGTGCCTGGCAATTGCTGAGCTTTCGCAGTTTCAGTTTCAGTGTGCTGATGTTAGGCGTGGCGTTGCTGCGGGCGGGCAACAGCCGGGCCGTGCTGGGTGAAATCCGGCGTATGGGCCTCTGGCTGTTGCCCATCGCCCTGGCAGTAGCCCTGGGGCAGACCAGCTACGTGCTGGCAATCCTCAATACCACCGTTGCCAATACCACGTTTGTATTGGGTTCCGCGCCGCTGTTCACCGCCTTTGCCGCCTGGGCTTTGCTGGGGGAACGGCTCAGCCTGGGTTCGGCGGTGATCCTGTGCTGCGCGTTGGCCGGGGTTTCCATCATGGTCGTTGAGGGGATCTCCGAGGGGCGCCTGGAGGGAAACCTGTATGCTCTGGCGGCGATGTTGACCTACAGTGCTTATGTACTGTTGCTGCGCCATACACGCCACATCGACACCTTTATCGCTTCGGCACTGGGCGGAATGCTGGCGTGCCTGTTTGCGGTTTTTATGGCTGCAGGCGAACTGCGGATCCCGGCAGTGGATCTGGTTTTGGCCCTGGCGATGGGCATTATCCAGCTGGGTGCCGGGTTTGCCTTCGCGACCCTGGCGCTGCAATGTATAGCGGCGGCGGAAGTGACCCTGTTGATCCTGCTGGAGGCGGTGGTCGGGCCGGCGCTGGTGTGGTGGCTGGTCAATGAGGTACCGTCATCCGCGACCCTGGCCGGTGGCCTGGTCACTCTGACCAGTGTGGTGGTTTATGCGCTGGGCTCTTTACGCGCAGAATCCGTAGCCGTCGTTGAGCGACATTCCTGACCACTTGTGTCGATCTGGGCCATGAGCCGTTATCCTTGAACGCTGGTAATCCCAGGGAGCAGAGTATGAGCGCCGTAACCGGGCCGCAGTCCACGGCCGTGGACGAGGACGAGACCATCGCCGGTCTGATCAGCCGCGCGCGTACTGCCATGGCGGCATTCGAGCAATTCGATCAAGGCCAGGTGGATGAGGCCGTGACGGCGCTGGCCTGGTCCCTGTACAAGCCTGAACACGCGCGAACCCTGGCGGAAATGGCAGTCGCGGACACCGGACTCGGCAACGTCGCCGACAAAATAACCAAGAACCAGCGTAAGACCTTCGGCACTTTACGGGACCTGTCACGGGTGAAAAGCGTTGGCGTGATCGAGGAGATCCCGCGGCTCGGCCTGGTGAAATATGCCAAACCGGTGGGGGTGGTGGCGGCGGTGACGCCCTCGACCAACCCGGCGGCAACCCCGGTCAACAAGGCCATGATGGCGCTCAAAGGCCGTAACGCCGTGATCATCGCACCCTCGCCGGCGGGACTTGCCACCACCACCCGCACGGTTGACTACATGCGCTCGGCACTGGCCGGTTGCGGTGCAGCGGCGGACCTGGTGCAGGTGTTGCCCGCGCCGGTCACCAAGGAACTTACCAACGCCTTGATGCGGGCCGCCGATCTGGTGGTGGTCACCGGCTCCCAGAACAACGTCAAACGGGCCTATTCCAGCGGCAAGCCGGCCATCGGGGTGGGTGCCGGCAATGTGCCGGTGATCATCGATGCCAGTGCTGACCTGGACGACGCGGCGGCAAAAATCTGTGCCTCAAAGTGCTTCGACAATGCCACCTCCTGCTCCTCGGAAAATTCCCTGGTGATCCTCGACGAGGTCTATGCGGCAGCACTGACGGCCCTGCACAAGGCTGGCGGCCGGCTGATGGACGCTCAGGGCAAACAGGCCATCGAGCAGTCTCTGTGGCACGCGGGCAAGCTCAATCGCAAGCTGATCGCCAAAGATCCCGAAGTGTTTGCCGCCGGCGCGGGTCTGGGTGAGAATCCCGACGGCGTGCGTTTTTTTATGGTGGAGGAAGACGCGGTTGGCCCCGGGCATCCGTTTTCAGATGAAAAGCTGGCTTTGGTGCTGACCCTCTACCGGGCCAGGGATTTCAAGGCCGCCATTGACCGGGTACGGGAGATTCTTGAATTCAAGGGCATCGGCCATTCCTGCGGTATCCATACCCGGGATGCGGGGCATGCCGAACAGCTCGCCGAACAGCTGCCGGTGGTACGGGTACTGGTCAATATGGCGCATACCTTCGGCAACGGTGGTGGCTTCGACAGCGGCCTGAATTTCACCCTGAGCATGGGTTGCGGTACCTGGCAGGGCAACAGTATCAGTGAAAATCTGTCCTGGAAGCACTTCATCAACACCACCCACCTGTGCCGGCGAATCCCGGAGGACAAGCCCACGGAGGAGGCTTTGTTCGGCGCCTACTGGGCGAAGCATGGACGCTGATGGCAGGGCGGAGCGGAGATCGGCATGAATTTTGAAGAACACGCGGCCAAGCCATTGCTGCGGGCCGAGGGAATCCCGACCCCCAAAGGGATTGTGGCCGGGTCAGCCGAGGAGGCCCGGGAGGCGGCGCACAAGCTGGGCCCCTGTGTGGTCAAGGCCCAGGTCACGGCAGGCAAACGCGGCAAGGCCGGCGGTATCCGCCTGGCTGCGGATTCAAACGAGGCCTATGAACATGCCCAGGCGATTATGGGCATGCGGATCGGCGGCCTGCTGGTCGAGCGCCTGCTGGTGGAACAGCAGGTGGCCATCGAGCGGGAGTTTTACGCGGCGGTGCTCAACGATGCCGCCAGCAAATGCCCGCGGGTGTTGTTCTCGGCGGTGGGGGGTATGGATATCGAGGAACTGGCCTCTCAGCAGCCCGAAGCGCTGCACAGCCGCAGCGTCGATATCCGCTCGGGCCTGCAGCTCGATGACGCCCGGAATTTGGTGGCGGTGCCCGGTCTCGAGTCCCTGCGCGATCCCCTGGCCGACATCCTGCTGAGGCTCTACCGGGTGTACGCCGGCAACGATGCCGAACTGCTGGAAATCAACCCCCTGTGCCTGGCCGCGGATGGCCGTATCCTGGCCCTCGACTGTAAATTCACCCTGGATGATTCCGCCGTCAAACGGCGTGAAGCTCTGGCCGCCCTGGGCACTGCGGAGCCGCTTTCGGAACACGAAGCACAAGGTCAGGAACTGGGGCTTAAATTCATTCAGCTCGAGGGCGATATCGCCGTGCTGGCCAATGGTGCCGGACTCACCATGACCACCATGGATGTGATTCGCCATCTGGGGGGGGAACCCGCCAATTTTCTGGAAATTGGCGGTGACGCCTATACCCGCGCCACGGCGGCGTTGAAACTGGTGCTGGACAATCCCCGGGTGAAAAGCCTGGTGGTGAATTTCTGTGGTGCGTTTGCCCGTACTGATGTCATGACCGAAGGGGTCATCAAGGCCGTACAGGAACTGCAACCCGGGATACCGATGTATTTTTCCATCCACGGCACCGGCGCCCGGCTGGCACGGGAAATGCTCAAGGCGCAACTGGGGCTGGCAAGTTTCGCCACCATGGATGCTGCCATTCGCGCAGCCAATGCCGTACCCGGGAGATCAGCGTCGTGATCATCCGTGGCCACGAACGGATTCTGATTCAGGGGATTACCGGGCGTCAGGGCAGCTTCTGGGCCCAGCGCATGATCGACTACGGCTCCCGGGTGATGGGCGGGGTGAATCCCAAAAAGGCCGGCCAGTCCTGCTGCGGGGTTCCCGTGTACGCCAACGCCAAAGAGGCCATGGACTCAGGCGGCTTCACTGCCAGTGTCCTGTTCATCCCACCCCTGGGCTGCAAAAATGCGGCCCTTGATGCCATCGAAGCCGGTTGCAAAAAACTGGTCATTCTCACCGAGCATATCCCGGTCCAGGATGTGATGTATGTCCTGGCCGCCGCCAACGAGGCCGGGGCCCGCATTCTGGGACCGAACACCGCCGGCCAGGTCACCCCGGGTGAGTGTTTCGCGGGTTTCATGCCGGCCTTTGACAATGAAATCTTTCGCCCCGGGCGGATCGGGGTGATATCCAGGAGCGGCAGCCTGGGGACTCTGATTTGTCTCAACCTGGTACAGGCGGGTTACGGCGAATCCGCCTTTATCGGTATCGGCGGTGATCCGGTCATCGGTACCACCAGTCTCGATGCCCTGCAAAGTCTGGATGCAGACACCGGCACCGATGCGGTGGTGCTGGTCGGGGAAATCGGCGGCACCATGGAAGAGGCGGCGGCGGAATATGCCGCCGGTATGCACAAACCCGTGGTGGCTTTCATCGCCGGCCAGGCCTCCCCGCCGGGCAAGAAGATGGGTCACGCCGGCGCCATCATTATGGGCGATAAAGGCACCTATGCTTCCAAACGCTCAGCCCTCGAAGCCGCCGGTGTCCGGGTTCTCGACACCCCCTCCGAAGTCGGCGATGCGATCGCCGGCTGTTTGCCCGGTTGAACACTCATGCCAGCTTTGAAGCTTGTAGTGCACTGCGACTAATCAGTCACGCAGCTCGGCATCGGCAGCAACTGAACAGTCTCCAGCAGCACGTCGACCGAGAAATCCCCATAGTCATACAGCATGTTGCCGGCAATCCCGTGGTCATACAGCTGGATGCCCATTTCAAAGTCCGGCGCCGGGGCGAGTGCCCCAAGTTTGTAATAGGCCAGCCGCACCGGCCATAGAGTATGCCGGCGCAAGGCCTTGAAGCGGCTGGTGCGGTCGACCCGGGGCCTGCCGAAGACGGTCGAAATCTCGAAAGGATTATCCTCCGTGCTACCGTCAAAAACCGTATTCAGCAGGCTGCGCCTGCCGGAATGGGCAGCAGCCAGGATCCGTTCCACATGCTGGCTGGGAAACAGGGTATCGGCCGGCAGAGCTTCTGAGTGACGTCTGGGCTTTGAGTAGTTCACCCGAACCCGTTTGCGGCTCAGGCGGCGCGCGATCCCACTCAACTCCTCAGTCAATTCCCGATCCTCATAAGCCCGGGTGGCAAAGATGAATTCACGGCCCTCGGTGGATTCGAAACTGGAAATATGCGCCACGTGTTCCAGCAGTTCACCTTCCTGCCCCAACAGACTGAAACCCAGAAACTGCTCAATTTTCCAGCCGTCGCAGGACGCTTCCAGGCGTACCTCCAGGCGGCCCCGGACGGCGATGACATCACTGCTCATGGAGGTTCTGTGCATGGCCAGGCGGTAGCTGGCCTTATGGGCGGCGAGGGGGCTGATGGCCAGTGACTGGGCAGCGCCCAGCAGATACGCCAGAGCCGCCAGGCATACGGCCGGCAACAGCAGCGGCCCCCGGCTCTGGGTTCTATGGCGTGTGCGAGGGCGCATGGGATCATCATACACCCCCCCAGGCACCCGGTTTTCGCACCTGCATCACAACGAAGTCGGCACGGACTGAGGTATCATGCCCGTCGTATTCATACGCGGAGAAAAATTTGATGCGCAATCTGTTCAGCAGTTTGTTGCTGGGTCTGTTACTGAGCGCAGGCGTGTGCGCCGCAACAGTGGCCGACAGCAGTGGCCAGCTCTTCGAATACCAGGGCAAGACCTACCAGCCCTCGGATCTGTCCCCCCGCATGGTACAACTGCTCAGCAGTTTCCAGCTCGGCGCTTACCAGAACCTGCTGACCCTAATCGATGAAATGCTTTTCGATGTTTACGTGGAGCAACAGGCCAAAAAACAGGATCGTTCGGTGATAGCGGTGGCCCGGCAATTACTGACTGCGCCCCTGCCCGATGAAGCGGCCGCCCGCGCCTTTTACGACAAGAACAAGGACCGGCTTGCCGGGAAAAGTTTTGAGGAGTTGCAAACCAAGATTCAGAAACTGCTGCAGCGCCGGCTCATGCAGGCCAACCGGGACAAGTTGATCGCCAGCATCAAAAAAGCGGGCAAGTTCAAAGTTCTGGTGAAAAAACCGCAAGTCCTGGCCCTGAAAATCAACACCGAAGGCTTTCCGTACAAAGGCGCCAAGGACGGCAAAGTCACGATTGTTGAGTTTTCGGATTACCAGTGCCAGAACTGTCAACGCGCGGCGGTGGTCATGCAAACCCTGCTGTCGCGCTACCCGAAACAGTTAAAGGTCGTATTCATGGATTTCCCCATCAACCCCACCGGTATCTCACGTCAGGTGGCGATCGGCGGAGTCTGTGCGGATCAGCAGGGGAAATTCTGGAAGTACCATGATGCGGCTTTCAACCAGCAGTTCACCCTGACCCGGGAATCTCCCCAGGCCATCGCCGGAACCCTGGGTCTGGACCAGGAAGCTTTCAAGAAATGCCTGTCCGGCGCCGCCGCCGCGGCCCGGGTTACGACATCCTATGAAGAAGCCCGGCGCCTGGGGTTGACAACCACCCCCAGCGTATTCGTCGATGGCAAGCCGTTTCCGAGCCGTCATCTGTACCAGGATCTGGTCAAGTACATCGACGAAGCGCTGGGTAAAAAGAGTTGAACCCCACGGCGTGCAGCCTGGGTCCCAGGGCGCGGGTGGTGCAACAGGCACTGGCGGCCCAGGGTCTGGACCTGCGGGTCGTGCAGCTGGCCGAATCTTCGCGAACCGCTGTCGAGGCCGCCCGGGCTGTCGGTTGTGAGCTGGGGCAAATCGTCAAATCCCTGGTGTTCCAGACCCGTCAAAACCAGGCGCCGCTGCTGGTAACGGCCAGCGGCTGCAACCGGGTCAGTGAAAAGAAGATCAAACTGTTACTGGGTGAGAGTATCTGCCGGGCCGATGCGGATTTTGTGCGTGCGCATACCGGCTTTGCCATCGGTGGTGTCGCGCCCCTCGGTCATCCACGGCCCATTCGCACCTACATCGATGAAGATTTGCTTCAGTATCCCCGGATCTGGGCGTCGGCCGGCACTCCCCATGCATTGTTCGACATGAGCCCCGCTGAGCTCAAGCGCATCACCAACGGTACGGTCGCGGACATCAAGGACTGAGCCGCCCGGCCCGGCCCAGCGCTCAGGCGGCCAGTAGGGATTCGGCTCTGGCCTCGCATTTCAACTTGCGGTTCTGGTCCCCCAGCCCGGCATGGGCGCGGGCCGCCAGGCGCCAGTTCTGGGCGCTGGTGGGCTTCAATGCGCAGCGTTCGTTGGCCAGCGACAGGGCCAGCTCAAAACGTCCGGCGCGCAGGGCCGCTTCCAGCAGAGTCCAGCCGATGACGTCGCGCTGGGCAAAGCTGCCACCCAGGCGCCAGGTCCGGTAACGCACCGGCAGCAGTTCATCGACGCAGCCGCTGTAGTCGCCGGCGGAGAATTTTTCCAGGGCGTTACAAAACGGCAGGCCCATAATCCGGCTCATGGGAACATTGGCGTCATTGGCGTGGTGGATATAGCGCTCATTGGCATTGCGAAGCTGATCCGCGGCCTGTTTCCGGCCGTCGGCGACGAATGCCATCATGGCGTGGACATCATTGAAGGCATACAGGGTGTCGGTGGCGCTCGGCTCCCACTTGTCCGCCAGATCCGACCAGCGATTGCCCACCTCAACGCCGAGCAGATGCAAGCGCCACAGCAAGGCGCAGGCATCGAGTTCCTCGTAGCGGTTGCCCTCCTGATCCCGGCTGCGCAGGTGGTGGTCATAGATCTCCAGGACCCGGTCGATTTGGCCCAGATCCAGGTGATACAGGCTTAAGTGCCACCACAGGTGATTGTCAAAATGGCTGTGCTGCCAGTCCTCCAGATGGCTGTTCATCCACCAAATACCACCGTTTTGGCGGCCTTTCATCTCCAGCACATGGGCCACCGCGTGGATCGCGTATGGGTGTGCCGGGCGGATGGCGACGGCCCGGCGGCCGAGTTCCTCCGCATAGGTGAAATCCCGGTTTTCTTCCAGCCCGAAGGCATAAAATCCCAGCACAAATTCATAGCCCGGCACCGATTCATCCCAGAGGCTGAACACCCGGGCGACACTGTCACGCTGGCCGACCGTGTCGCCGAGCAGCACATCGGTAAGGTGCACCAGTTCCAGGGCCAGCAGATCAAAGGGGTAACCGGTCAGGACCGATTCCCAGTGCTGCACGGCACCGAAAAAGTCACCGTCCACCCAGGCCCGCAATGCCTGAATGTGGCCCCGCTCCCGGTCATTGGCCCGCGCGACCAGGGCTTCGGCGGCCTCGACGCTGGCCAGCATGTCCGCGTAAATGCGCACCTCCATGGTCTGGGTGAGCATGCTGGCCTTGAAGCAATGCCCCATGATGAAGTCCGGCTGGGAGCTCAGCACCCGATCCATGTCCGCCACCGGATCGCCGGTGAAGGCCAGACTGTGCAGCAGGCACTCCTCCAGCGCCGAGGCCAGATCGGGATCATCGCAACTGAGTGGGACCCCACGACAATCTTTGACAGACATGGGTGCTCGCCCTCCTGGTGAACGGCTGGTGTAGCAGTCGATTATAAGGAGGGATCCGGCCAGGAAGCCAGGCGCGGGCACGCGGCGATCAGCCGGGCCACGGGCGAAATACTGGCAGGCTCAGCAGGCAACGGCTGGAATGGGAATGGCTTTTGAGCGGCGCTGCATGCGTACCGGAATATAGTTACAGAACGGCTCTTCGGCCAGGTAATCGCCGGTGACGGTATAGGCCCGGGCCCGGCAGCCGCCGCAGACATTGAGGTATTCGCAGGCGCCGCAACGGCCTTTGTAGGACTTGAAGTCGCGCATATCGTTAAACAGTTTCGAGTTTTCCCAGATCTCCTGGAAGGATTTGATGCGCAGGTTGCCGCCGCTGAGCGGCAGATAACTGCAGGGCTGGACCTCGCCGTTGGCGTCGATGAAGCAGATACTTTGCGAAGCGATACAACCCTTGCCGCCACCGGTGGAAAATTTCAGGGATTTGCGTTGCAGGCGATCCGCGCGTTCCCCAAGCTTGTTGAGTTGCGGCACCACGCGATAGTAGTGTGGGGCACAGGTGGGCCGCATCAGGATCGTGTCTTCGCGTTTTTCCTGCTGGTAGTGCCAGGTCAGCAATTCGTCGTAATCCTCTTTGCTGATGAGTTCGTCCATCACCCCTTCACCGCGTCCGGTGGGGACGATCATGAACATGTACCAGGCGCTGACGCCGAGGCTTTTGCTGAGGCGGAAGGTGTCGGCGATATCGAACTGATTGCGCTTGGTAAAGGAGGAGTTGATGAGAAATTCGATGCCGTGTTTGCGAAACAGCCGGGTGGCGTTCATCACCCCCTCGAAGGCGCCGGGAACATTGCGGAAATTGTCGTGGGTTTCCGCCGTGGAACCATCGAGGCTCAGGGACACCATGCGGATATTGGCCGCCTTGATGCGTTCGCAATGTTCATCATTGATGAGCGCGCCATTGGTGGCCAGGCATACCCGGAAGTCCTTGTGATCGGCGTATTCGGCAATCTGGTAGATATCCGGGCGCATCAGGGGCTCGCCGCCGCTCAACACAAACACCGGTTTGCAATAGGCGGCAATATCGTCGATCAGGAAAAACGCCTGCTGGGTGTCGAGGCCGTACAGGGGTTGTTCCAGATCCGCGGAACAACGGCAATGGATGCAGGTGAGATTGCACTTGCGGGTGGTTTCCCAGGCGATCCATTTCGGGGTCCAGTCGTGTTTCATCCGGCGCGCTTCCAGTCGGTACAGGCGGTTGATTTCGGCCTTATTTATACCTTGACGCCGGCCCGCGCAGGCTGATCCGTATCAATTTCGGTAGCCAAAGTCGCTCAATCCACCAGGGTGGCGCTGACCTGGCCCAGGATCCCGAGATCCGCGCGCAGTTGATCGCCGACCTGGATTGGAACCGGCCCGCCAGTTGTCGGCCAGCAGCCTGGCGGCTTTTTGTACCTGCAGGTTCATCTTATGTGCCTCGCTTCTGGGTCAGGGGCAAGATGCCCAGATCCACCAGTTTCTGGATCTCGCCGTCACTGAAACCATGCTCACTGAGCAGTTCGCGGGAGTCTCGGGCGTATTCCGGAGGGGTGCTGCGCAACTGCCCCGGGGTGCGGGAGAATTTGATGGGCGTGCCCGGATTGTGGTACCAGTCCCTGGACCAGATCATCTCTCGCTGGCGGGTCTGGGGGTGTTCCATGACTTCTTTGGTATTGCGTACTGGTCCTGCGGGCAGCCCGGCCTTGAGCAGTTTGTCGCACAGGGCAAAACCGTCCGCCTTGGCCATCAGCGGTTTCAGTATCCCGGTCAGGGTGTCGCGGTTCACCACCCGATCCTGATTGGTTATAAAGCGTGGATCTTCGGCCAGTTCCGGGGCCCCCAGTTCAGTGCACAGACGTTTGAAGGCGCGGTTGTTACCCGCCCCCAGAAAAATTTCGCCGTTGCGGGTCGTGAACTTGTCGTAGGGGCTGATGTTGGGATGCTGATTGCCGGTCAGGGCGGGAATCGCGCCGTCGCCGAGGAAAAAATTGGCGGCATGGGGATGCATCAGGGAGACCGCACAATCGTAGAGGGTCATATCGATATACTGCCCCAGTCCGGATCGTCCACGCTCGATTACTGCCATCAAAATGGCAATGGCGGTATACAGGCCGGTGCCCATGTCCACCATGGGCACGCCGCAGCGGGTCGGGCCGCTTTGCGGGGTTCCGTTGACGCTGAACCAGCCGGCCATGGCCTGGATGATGGCATCGTAGCCGGGAAAGCCGCCGTAGGGGCCATCGTCGCCAAAGCCGCTGATACGGGCATGGATGAGTGCGGGGAATCGCTCACTGATGACCTCGGAATAACCCAGTCCCCATTTTTCCATGGTGCCGGGCTTGAAATTTTCGATCAGGACATCGGCGCCCTCGAGCATGCGCAGCAGCACCTCGCGGCCCTCGGGTTTCGACAGGTCGAGTCCCATGCTGCGTTTGTTGCGGTTGACGCCGACATAATAAGAGGCGATGTCGCCGTGCGAGGGGGGTCCCCAGTCGCGGGTCTCGTCGCCCTGGGGAGGTTCCAGCTTGGTGATCTCGGCGCCGTGATCGCCGAGTACCTGGGTGCAGAAGGGGCCTCCCAGGACCCGGGTGAGATCAATGACTTTGAGTCCGGCAAGGGCGCCGAATGGGGTTTGGCTGATCATTTTACGAAGTATCCTCAGTCCCTCTTGCCTGATCGTGCTGTGGCAGGCTCGCTGGTGGTGGCTTTATACATGGTTGTTCAGGTGGTTATGAATTCCCGTAAGCGGCGGGCCACCTGGTCCGGTGGGATGGCAGGCCGGCCAAGGGGTTCCCTGGAGCCCGGCCGGATGCGCATGTGAATGAGTTGTGGTCCGGGCTGTTCGAATGCACAGTTCAAGGCTTTGTTCAGGCCGGGGATATCGTCACAGCGGTGGGCTACGGCGTAGCCGCCGGCGATGGCCGCGGCGGCGAAATCAACATTGACCGCTACCGTGGGTTGCCCGCCGGTGGAATCGTGGACGCCGTTGTCGAGTAGCAGGTGCACCAGGGCGCGGGGCGCGCAGGCGCCGATCGTCGCGAGGTTACCCAGTTTCATGAGGGCTGCGCCGTCCCCGTCAATCACCACCACCGCCCGCCCGCTGTGCAGCGCCAGGCCCAGGCCCATGGCGCTGGCACAGCCCATGGACCCGACCTGGTACAGGTGCTGCGGGCGATCGGCGAGGGTGAACAATTCCCGGCCAGTCTTGCCGGTGGTGGCGATGACCAGCGCCGGTTGCGGGATCCGTTTCAGCAGGGCCGCGAGCGCTTCTTCGCGGCGCGGGATCACGGCCTGACTGCGGTGATCGTGCAGTTTCCCCCGGGCCCGCGGTGCCATGGGTGTGGCACTGAGAGTTTCGTTTTGCACATCGCCTTTTTCCATGATCAGGGCGAAGGGCAGGCCGTTGGCCTGCATACCGGCCAGCGCCTGGTCCAGGACCGGGGCGATGTCACGGTCGTGCTTGGGGAAGGGCCGGTGCGCGATGCCCATGAGTTCGAGCAGGCGCGGGGTGATGTCTCCCATCAAGGCATGTTGGGGTTCATCCTGTATTTCGGGTCCACCACGCCAGGTGACGATCAGCAAGGCCGGTATCCGGAATGGATGATTCAGGGAGGTGATGGGATTGACCGTGTTACCAAGCCCTGAGTTCTGGCACAGGACCACGCTCTGGCGTCCGGCCAGCCAGGCCCCGGCGGCAATTCCCAGGGCCTCGCCCTCGCTGGTGGCGCCGACATAAGTGCAATCCGGATCATTGATCACCCGGTTGATGAGCGGGGTCAGAAATGAACACGGCACACCGGTATAAAAATCAAAGCCCCGCTGACGGGCCTGGTGCAGAAAGTTTTCGGCCTGGATCATGATTGGGATCAGGCCTGGCCGATTTCCTCCAGGGCGGTGGCGATGTACAGCTCGCGCAGGCGTTTTGCGATGGGCCCGGGCTGGCCGTCGGCCACCGGTTGGCCGTCAATGCTCACCACCGGCATGACGAAACTCGAAGCCGAGGTGCTGAACGCTTCCCGTGCCTGGTGGGCTTCGGCAATGCTGAAGGGGCGCTCTTCGATTTTGATCTGGATTTCGTCGGCAAGTTTCAGGACCGCCTTGCGGGTGATGCCGGGTAGTATTTCGGTGCCGAGCTGGCGGGTCACCAGGGTACCGTCGGTGGTGACAATATAGGTGTTGTTGGAGCTGCCTTCGGTGACCTGGCCGTCCTCTACCAGCCAGGCATCGTCGGCGCCGGCGGCCTTGGCGTGCATCTTGGCCATGCTCGCCGCCAGCAGAGCGACGGTCTTGATGTCACACCGGCCCCAGCGGATATCCGGGGTGCTGATCACCGCGATCCCGGTTCTGGCCTGGGGACTGCCGAGTATGTCCTTGCTCTGGCTGAACATCACCAGGCTTGGAATGGGGTTGTGGGGATAGATGAAATCCCGGTCCGCCGCGCCGCGGGTGACCTGTAAGTAGACCATGCCTTCATCGAGGGCATTGCGGGCAATGATTTGCTCCTGAATCTCTTCGATTTCAGCATCCGTTGCCGGGGAGGGCATCTCCAGCTCCCCCAGTGACCGGCGCAGGCGCGCCAGATGCCCGGCATTGTCCAGTAGCCGGCCACGCACTACCGAGGAAACCTCATAGACCCCGTCGGCAAACAGAAAGCCGCGGTCAAAGATGGAAATTTTCGCCTCAGCTTCCGGCACATAGTCGCCATTTACATACACAATCCGGCTCATGAAAGAGATCCCTACGCAAAACCCCGATCGTATTTCAATTCACCGCCCCGGTCACGAAGACGGTTCGTCACCGTCGCCATGATAGGCCTGCCCAGGCGCCGGTCAGGCAGTGGGGATTGATCCAAGTCAGATTTCCAATGACCCGCCATTGATCTTTGTTCGAGTCGGATCTATCTTATGTGTAACCCACCCCACCCAGGGAGGGGTCAAACAGGAGAATTTCCATGCATACCAGTACCCAACTCAAGATCACAGGAATGACCTGCGGCCATTGTGTCGCCGCGGTCCGGGAGGCCTTGCAGGGCGTGCCGGGTGCCAGTG
>Ga0114931_10003904_pt1 | contig 18728 bp, 18 predicted proteins | sample 2SBtaG_FD_89579 | JGI IMG/M metagenome (GOLD analysis project Ga0114931, IMG submission 89579) | Deep subsurface microbial communities from Kolumbo volcano to uncover new lineages of life (NeLLi) - 2SBTROV14_V59a metaG | ecosystem: Environmental > Aquatic > Marine > Volcanic | place: Kolumbo...
AATTGACAAAAACAATCTGCTTTCCATCCGGGCTCCAGGCCGGTTCTCCTGCACCGCCATCGGACGGGAAATGGGTCAGTTGTTTGCGGTCCGAGCCATCGGCATTCATGGTATAGATCTGGTCGGTGCCTGCATCATCTTTCGCTGAAAAGACTATTTTGCCAGGGATGGACGACTTATGGCCGCCGATGCCCAACAGACCGCACCCTGTCAGGAGTCCCGTAATCATGAAAAAAAAGAAAAAGTTTTTTACGGTACAGGGCATATAATAACGGAAGGAAGTCGTTTTGAAAGCTATCTCTGGCTGATTTAATAGTGAATAAGGCACAGCACACATAGTATCTCTCCATTAACATTCAACAGTTATTTTAACAAATAAAAAAATAAAAGTGCAATTTTTCCCCTACTAACATTATGCTTTTTCTCCCTTGATTTTTTTCATTTCTGGTGTCTTTGTTTTATACAAATATTCTATTTACAGCGTCTAATGCTAAGAATAAACAAAGGTAACCCTTATGCGCCAAAACAACTCCAAGTTTAGTGTCCGTCAATATTTCCCTACAGATGCAGTATCGTCACGCGATGGCCACCAATATCCCCTGTAGTTTCCCCGCGGATCGATCCACGGTCCGTAGTAAAGGGGGAAACCTTGCAGCAATCCATTTTTGTAGTGCAGAGAGAAGTCGAGATTGAAATGAAACTGCAGATCAAATCCATTGCCTGTTTGCCGATACCCAGAATAAGGACTTTGCCATTGGTAGGGATGCATAGGACGGATAGGTCTCATGATCATGCTTGAGTCGTCAAAAGCGCCGGAACCAAAGTAAGTCCAGGTGCCTCCGTTGGTATCTTTCTGAGTCACCCTGGGTGGATTCCAGCCAAATCGCTGCCATTTACCCTGTTGCGCAAGGACAAGGGTTGGCATGAAAAAGAAAATCAGAATTATTATCGAATGCTTCCTGTTAACCATGGACATTACACGGAGATCATATCATTTCTGTTAAATTCGTGTATAAGTTATCGGTCTCTGATGCTTTGTTACAAGAATGAATGCCAATGTGTCCAATGACTTAAAAAAAAGGTTTAATATGATTAAATTACGCCGGAATATTATGAGGTCTTTTACCCGGATGGAGCGTTTGTCATACCGTTCCCGGTAAACCGTGAGAGGCCTTCTATCCGCTCAGTACCGATGAGGATCGGATAGCGGAGAATTCGATAACAGATTATCGAAATTTTCTGAAAAGAATTTGAATCAATTTTAACAGTAATATCCAAGGGATTAACAATGGCGAAAGAATTTGATGTAGTAGTAATAGGAACGGGACCGGGCGGCTATGTTGCTGCCATTCGTGCCAGTCAGCTTGGCTTTAAGACTGCCGTGATTGAGAAAAAAGATCTTGGTGGTGTCTGCCTGAATATCGGCTGTATCCCGAGCAAGGCCTTGCTGAAAACCGCTGAAATCATGGAAACCATGAATCATGCCTCCGATTATGGTCTGAGTGCAAAAGATATTAAAGTGGATTTCCCTGCCGTGATCAAACGCAGCCGTGGTGTAGCAGACAAGATGAGCAGGGGTGTCCAGTTTCTGATGAAAGCCAACAAGATCGAAGTGATCAAAGGCAAAGGTGTTTTTGAAAGTGCCAAAGAAGTGAAGGTACTCGATGACAAGGACAAAGAAGTAGAGCGCGTTAAAGCCAAGTATTTCATCATTGCTACAGGTGCACGTCCACGTCAGCTTCCGGGGCTGGAGATCGACGGTGACAAGATCATCGACTCCGAACGTGCCATGAAGCTTGAAAAACAGCCAAAAAAATTGCTGGTGATCGGAGCCGGTGCTATCGGTGTTGAGTTTGCCTATTTCTATCATTCGATCGGTACGGAAGTGACGGTCGTAGAGATTCAGAAAACAGCTGTGCCTGTTGAAGATGAAGAAATTGGCAAGGAACTCGGAAAGATCTTCAAGAAGAAGGGCATCAATGTCATGACTGAAAGCTCGGTCCAGAAGGTCGAGAAGAAAGGTGGAAAAGTCGTTGCCACCGTCAAAACTCCGAAAGGCGAGGAAAAGATTGAAGTTGATGTCGTTCTGTCAGCCGTTGGCGTGACCGGAAATGTGGAAGGCATCGGACTCGAGAAGATCGGTGTAAAAGTGGAAAAAGGCGCTATCAAGGTCGACCGCACAACTTACAAGACTGATGTCGACGGCGTATATGCCATCGGTGATATCATCGGCGCTCCGTGGCTGGCCCACAAAGCATCACACGAAGCAATCAACTGCGTTGAATTGCTCGCCGGAGAGAATCCGCAGCCGATCAATTACAACAACATTCCGGGCTGTACCTATTGCCAGCCCCAGGTTGCATCGGTCGGGTATACCGAAAAGAAGGCAAAAGAAGCCGGGTACGACATTATGGTCGGCAAATTTCCGTTCTCTGCAAGTGGTAAAGCTTCTGCCCTCGGACACAACGAAGGATTTGTTAAAGTGATCTTTGACAAGAAGTACGGTGAATGGCTCGGTTGCCACATGATTGGCAATGATGTTACCGAGTTGCTCGCGGAAGTTGTTGTGGCACGGGATCTTGAAACGACCGGTACCGAGATCATCCATGCTGTGCATCCGCACCCGACGCTTTCCGAAGCAATAATGGAAGCTGTCGGTGAAGCATACGGAGAAGGAATCCACCTCGGAACGCCTCCGAAAAAGCATTAAAAGCATCATTTTCGTATCTTATGGCTCCCGGTAGAAAGGCTGCCGGGAGCTTTTTTTATGCATCAAAGTTGTTGTGATGCGGGAAGTCGATTTCTTCGACATGGGACTTGCTCCCTATCGTGAAACATGGGCGCTGCAAGGCGCTATTCAAAAGCAGATCATCGATCAAAAGATCGCCCTGAGGAATGGTGAAGAAGTCACCGACAGACGGCGCGATATCTTTTTGATGGTAGAGCATCCGCACGTCTTTACACTCGGCAAGAGCGGGGACCCGACCCATTTGCTCCGCACGAATTCCGAATTGAAGAAACTGGATGCCGAGTTTGTTAAAATTGACCGCGGCGGTGATATCACATATCACGGTCCCGGGCAAATTGTTGGTTATCCCATCCTCGATCTCGAAAACTATTTTACCGATATTCATCGTTATATGCGGTCCCTGGAAGAGATTATGATTCTCGTTTGCAGGGATTACGGTATTGAGGCCGGACGGATTGACGGTCTGACCGGAACCTGGGTGGGGAAATCAAAAATTTGTGCAATGGGCGTACGTTGCTCGCGCTGGGTGACGATGCATGGCTTTGCGTTCAACGTGAAGACATCGCTGAACTATTTCGATTGCATCGTACCGTGCGGGATTTCAGATAAAGGCGTAACAAGCCTGGAGCAACTTCTGGGACATCCCGTGTCGATGGACGAAGTAAAGGCTAAGATTCGTCATTACTTTGAGGAAGTATTTGATGTTAATTTAAACGAACTTGGTGAACTACCCGAACTTCGGGATGGTTTAGAAATATTTAAAAGGTAATTCATTCTTCTTACTTTGGTTGTTCCTGAAAGCCGGGCAATCAGACGACGAGCGAACCGTTTTCATAGAAAGAAAAGGATATTTAACAAGATTATGGAATTAGCAGAACCCATTTCAACGAAAGCCAAAAACCGGCCGGATTGGCTGCGTGTAAAATTGCCTTCCGGCAAACGCTTTCGTGCGATTTCAGATATCATTCAGGAAAAATCTCTCAATACCGTCTGTTCGGAAGCTCGTTGTCCCAACATGGGCGAATGCTGGGGTGCAGGTACCGCGACTTTCATGATTCTCGGTGATGTGTGCACCCGTTCCTGCGGTTTTTGCGCCATCAAAACAGGCCGGCCGGTTAAGGGACTAGACTGGGATGAGCCGAATCGTGTGACAGCAGCCGCCAAGCAGATGGGACTAAAACACGTAGTAATAACGTCTGTAAATCGTGACGAGCGGAAAGATGGCGGCGCACCTATCTTTGCCGAAACAATTCGCCGCCTGCGCGAAGAAATTCCGGGAGTTACCATTGAAGTCCTGATTCCTGATTTTCGCGGAGTGTGGGATGCGTTACAGATCGTCATCGACGAGCGGCCGGATGTGTTGAATCACAACATCGAGACCGTTCCCCGCCTATACCGCCGCGTGCGACCACAGGCTAAGTATGAACGATCGATTGAACTCCTGAAGCGTTGCAAAGACCAGGGATTACGAACTAAAACCGGTATTATGGTCGGTCTTGGTGAAACTAAAGAAGAAGTTTTTTCAGCGATGGACGATCTGGTCGATATAGATTTAAATGTGTTTACAATCGGTCAGTACATGCAGCCAACCAAGATGCACCTGCCCGTTGAGGAGTGGGTTCATCCTGACGTGTTTGCTGAGTACAAAACCGTAGGGGAGTCGAAAGGGATTGAACATGTGGAAAGCGGACCTTTGGTACGATCTTCGTATCATGCCGAGCGCCATGTGTAATGAAGAACATCAATCCTACACTAACGAACTCCTGCGAAGTTAACTAAATAACTGATATAGAGATACCGTTACCGTGCTTTCAATTATTGTTATCATCTTATTGAGCTACCTGCTCGGGTCGATTCCATCTTCGATTTGGGTTGGACGGATCTATAAAAAAATAGACATCCGCAATTATGGAAGCGGTAACGCAGGAGCTACAAACACCTTCCGGATTCTCGGCTGGAAGGCGGGTATTGTTGTTGCACTGATCGATCTCGCGAAAGGATTTACCGCCGCCTATTTCATTAGTAACATTGGATATATAGTCGATGATATTCCATCGCACGTAGGAGTGTGGAATACGCACTCCTTTATGATGATCATTGCGGGCCTGTCGGCGGTGATCGGTCATATGTTTCCATTATACGCCAACTTTAAAGGCGGCAAAGGGGTTATAACGGCTGCCGGAATGCTTTATGCTATTGAACCATATTCAATCAGTGTTGCGTTGCTTGTATTTATCATCGTGTTATTTACAAGCCACTATGTATCACTCGCATCGATATCGGCCGCATTTACTTATCCCTTCGTAATGTTATTCATGCGGTATGTGCTGATGATCCATCTTGATGGCAGCCAGATCGTGATTGCATCGGTTCTCGCAGCTGCACTGATCATTAAGCATATTTCTAATATCAGGCGGCTGCTGAATGGTGAAGAGAACCGAATACGTTCATTTAAGCCGGCCAAGGGTTGGCTGAATAAAGAAGAATCGTTGTGAAAGTCGCAATCTTAGGTGCAGGGAGCTGGGGTACCGCTCTTTCTATGGTGCTGGCCCGTGCCGGACATACGATCCGCATCTGGGCCCGCGAAAGCGAGATTGCATATCACATCAACAATTTTCACGAAAACAGCATCTATCTTACGGGTGTAACACTGGCAGACACCATTGTTTCAGATACGGAGATTAAAGACTGTTTACAAGATGCTGAGCTTGTGGTCTTCGCCATACCGTCGCATGCCATGCGTGAAATTGCGGAACAAGCCAAGCCTCACCTGCGGGGTAACGAGGTGATTGTGAATGTGGCAAAGGGTATCGAAAACGATACGTTCATGACTATGTCGCAAGTCCTCGTTGAGGTATTGGATGGCAAGATCATTGAGGATCACATAGGCACATTAAGCGGTCCGAGTCACGCCGAAGAAGTGAGTAAATTCAAGCCGACCGTTGTGGCTGCTGCGGCCTACTCGCGAAGTACGGCTCACCTGATCCAGAAGACGTTTATGACCCCTATGTTTCGTGTCTATGTAAATCATGATATTCTCGGGGTTGAGATAGCAGGCTCAGTCAAAAATATCATAGCCATTGACGCTGGTATCATCGACGGTCTTGACCTCGGTGATAATTCGAAGGCAGCGCTCCTCACTCGCGGACTATCGGAAATGAGACGTCTGGGTACACGCCTCGGCGCCTCAACAGATACGTTTTCAGGTCTGGCAGGGCTTGGTGATCTAATCGTAACATGTACAAGTCAGCACAGCCGTAATCGTCATGTGGGTTATCATCTGGGCAAGGGTGAGAAGCTCGACGACATCATATCGCATATGAAAATGATAGCCGAAGGCGTTAAAACTACGCAATCGGTTTATTTTTGGGCTAAAGAATTAAATGTGGAGATGCCGTTGACCAATACCACATATCAGATCCTGTTCGAAAATATGGATCCCAAGGATGCGGTTTATGAATTAATGACTCGTAATCCAAAAGAGGAAATTCTTTCTTAATTTATAATTGTGGACCCGGATCATTTCGGAACGTACTTTCACAACATCACGGACACTTGCACCCCTAAACAGGTCCTGACATGCAATATCAAGCCCTGCAACGGTCAAAGATGAGTGTAAAAGATCTCAAGAATCTCGTCAAAACGGGCGAGGGTAAATTTCTTGAGTTCAAGAGGATTATTTCCAGTCCCGGTAAAATAGCCAGGGAAATGGCTGCTTTGGCAAACACAAACGGGGGAACACTGCTCATTGGAGTTGATGACGACAAAAGCCTGGTTGGGTTAAGCAGTTACCACGAACAACTGTATCTACTCGAACAATCGGTTGCCTTTTGTGAACCGGCAATACATTATACGGCTGAAGTCCTGCCCTACAACTATCGCGATTTCCTGATAGTAAAGATCAAACGCTCTGCCAACAGGCCGGTATTTGTGAAAGACGGGAAGCGTGAGACGGTGTATATCAGAGTTAAGGACCAAAGTGTACGGGCGAGTCGCGAGGCCATTATGATCATGAGGCATCAGAGTTCGGGGAAAGGCGCCACATTTGAATTTGGACCTTACGAGCAGAAACTGTTACGTTATCTGAACGAGTATGAACGAATTACGGTGACTGATTTTTCACACTTGGTTAATATCGGAAGGAATCACGCTTCTAATATTCTCGTTAACCTGGTAAATGCGGGTATCCTGATATTTTCACAGAACGGAGCCCAGGATTATTTTTCACTGGCGCGCGATGTCTCCTGACCAGGCACGATAAGCGGTCTGAATTCGTTTAAACTCCGCAAGTCTATATAAGAAACAAAAGAAGGTTTTTATTTCCATGGCAGAACAAGCACAAGATTTTTTCTTTGCCAATACAGATACCGATCCGGTCGAAATTACTGATTCGGCGGCAAGACAGCTTAAGAAGATTTTGAGCGAACAGGTCGACTCTGGAAAGCACTTGCGCATCGGGGTCAAAGGTGGCGGTTGCTCAGGACTGAGCTACATTCTCGACATGGATGAGAAAAAGGAATACGACGAGGAATACGAATTGAAAGGCGTTCCTTTCATTCTCGATCGCCGTCAGCGTCTTTACCTGGAAGGCACGATAATCGATTTTAGTGTGGGTCTGGATAATCGCGGATTTACCTTTGAAAATCCAAACGCTTCTTCTACCTGTGGTTGCGGAAGCTCCTTCAGTACCTGAGTCTGATTCCGGAACCTGTCTATCACACGTCAACCTTTCAAATCATCAAGATCCCGTTCTGTAATTAGTCGTACACCGCGTCGGAAGCTAACATAGTACCAGATCCATTCGGCCATCACCCTGAACCGGTTGCGGAATCCGATAAGGAAAAAGATGTGGACAAATGCCCACGTAAACCACGCAACGAAGCCTGACAGTTTTAGTGATTTGATTTCTGCGATAGCTTTTGCGCGGCCAATCGTTGCCAATATCCCTTTATCAGCGTAGATGAAAGGTTTGTTCTTGCCGGCTTTTTTGGCGCCGCGGATTACCTTTCCGACATAACGCCCCTGCTGCATGGCAACAGGGGCAAGTGCAGGCAGCAACTGTTTGGATTTTGGGTCGGTATAAGACGCCGCATCACCAATCACGAAAACGCGCGGATCATCGGGAAGTCTCAGTTCTGAAGAGACTTTGACTCGGCCGGATTTGTCCTTTTCTGCGTTAAGTGTATTGAGCAACGGTGACGCTTTAACTCCGGCAGCCCAGATAATGTTCGGTGTGCTATAGACTTGATCACCGGCAGTAACTTGGTGTTTTTTTATGTCGGTGACAGGAGTATTGAGAAGAACCTGTACTTCCATCTTTTCCAAATCCGTCCTGGCTTTTTCAGACAACTTCTCTGAGAAAGCAGACAGCAAGCGGGGACCGGCCTCAATCAAAAGTACACGCGTATTTTTTGGATCGATATGCCGGTAATCCCTGATCATATTGCGCTTAACGATTTCAGAAATGGCTCCTGCCGTTTCAACTCCAGTTGGTCCGCCGCCAATAACAACGTAGGTCAGATACGGTATTTGTTCTTCCCTATTGTCTAGTTCTTCGGCCTTTTCAAGAGAATAGAGGATGCGTTCACGGATGCGCAAGGCATCACCGAGGGATTTTAGCGATGGCGCATGATCCTCCCAATCATCATTTCCAAAATAGTTGTACTGTGATCCTGGGGCCATAACCAGGTAATCGTACACAAATTGCTGTCCATTTTTGCATGTAACCGTTCTTTTTTCCTGGTTGATCTCTGTTACTTCACCGAGAAAGACTTCGACATTTTGATTTTTGCTGAATACAGCACGTATAGGCATAGCAATATCACCCGGAGAAAGCGCAGCCGAAGCTACCTGGTAGAGGAGTGGCTGAAAAAGGTGATGATTGGTCTTATCAATAATGGTGACATGCACATTTTTATCGCTGAGAGATCGTGCGCAAAGTAAACCGCCAAACCCCCCGCCAATGATGACAACATGTGGTTTATCCATAAAAAAATTGCCCGATTTTAGGATCAACTATAATCAGGAAATTACTTATTTCCTGATTCAGCTGTATAATAAGAATTGTTTTCGGCTGCCGTCCTTAACGCCGGGTTGGTTTATACGTTCCTGGTTCTGTTTGAAAACTGATAGCCAGGCGATTCCAGCCGTTTATAGCAATAACAGCCATAGTAAGGGCGACGACTTCTTTTTCGTCGAAAAACCGGAGTGTATTTTCATACAGGGAGTCAGATATATGATCCTTTGATATCTGCGTCACGGCTTCAGTTCATGCCAGGGCAGCGCGTTCCCAGTCTGTATAAAATGGCGTCTCGCGCCACGCGCTTGTCGCATAAAGACGCTGTTCTGTTTCACCATTTGCCCGGGCATCTTTGGTATGCATATCAATGCAATAAGCACATCCATTGATCTGTGATGCACGTAATTTAACAAGTTCAAGAAGTGATGGTTCCAGTCCTGATGATGCGGTATATACCTCTATTTGTCTCATGGGGCGGATAGCTTCAGGGGCGACTTCATGATACTTAATTCTCTTTGACATTTTTTCGACTTGTTTTGTTAGTGTTCAATTTCGTTTTGTAACTGTAAGACGAAGCAGTCGGAGAAAGTGTGATCCCTGATCAAGAGACTGGAACTATATCAAGTAATCAGAACCCCGAAAATATGGAAGAGATAGGATATTGATTTGTCTCAATCTGCAAAGTGAAGGAAAGGGGCAAACCGTTAAAATGGTTTGATGAGATTGAGGATTCACCCTAACCCCTTGATTAATCCAGGGGTTGAAAGAAGTACAAAACACGATAAAATTGTTTTTTAACGATTTATTTCAGGGCTTATTTATGTCTGACTCATGTTATTTACGAACCCAATCAGTATCAGTTCATCTTGATTTTCATAACACGGATAATCTTAGCTATTTCTGATTCTGAGATATGATAGTGCTCGTTGCAATAATGGCAGACAAGTTCTTGTCCTTCGCCGGAGATGGCTTTGAGATCATCATATCCAAGACTGGAGATAGCATCTAAAAACCGATCCTTGTTACACCGGCAGAAAAAGTGGACCGGGTAGCGTGATAACTCTTTGACTTCGTAAGGAGCGACAGCTCGTTTCATCAGATCATCAATATATTCGCCCCCCGACAAAAGCTTACCGACCGGCGGGAGTGTCTTGAGGTGATCCTCAATTTTAATTCGTTGATTCTCGCCAGAGGAAGGCATAGCCTGTATTAGGATTCCACCGGCCTCCTGTACGTTACCTTCTTTGTCTATCTGGACATCGAGAACAACCCCGGAACGAACCTGTTCGGATTGAAGAAGATAGTGGGCCAGATCATCACTGATGTTCCCCGACTGCAGGGCTACGATTCCTGTTAGGGGTTTGGCTTCGTTATAAAGAATTTTCGAGAACGTAAGTACTCCAATGCCAAGACCTTTTCCAAGACTGAGATCATCTTCGGAGTAATCGAGTTGTGCGTCAGGGTTTGCCACGTAACCTCGTATTTCACCAACGCTGTTTGCTTCAGCGACCAGCATTTCAATCGGGCCATTGCCTTCAATACGCAGCTGGATCCGTTCCTCTCCTTTCAGTTCAGAAGCCATCAGCATAACACCTGTGAGGGCCCGACCCAGAATAACCGTATTCAGCAATGACAAGTTATGTCTTCTTTGTGCTTCTTTAACAACCTCGGTCGTTTTAGTTACCGATATTTTGAAATTGCCGTCGTCAGTGATGCCTTTTATAATTCGATCCTTGTGTAAAAAATCTTCTTTGGAAATCATATCTGCTTTATCTGTTTTTGCACGACACTTTCAGGATTCTTCTTCATCTTCCCTTTATGAGAAAATGACATTATTGATGCTCTGAGATTATAATTTCGAGTCTATAACGAATGATGCTTGCTAAACGTACTTATTTAGATAAGTGCCAGATGCTCAACTTTTTCATACTTTAAGCCGCAATGCGAACCAACGTTCGAACATATTTCAAGAGTATTAATCACTCGCTAATCAATCAACTATGATTTACGAATTTTTGAATCATTCACCACAATTTGATGAATCAAACTTTATTGCTCCAAGTGCAGATCTTATTGGAAATGTAATTCTTGGTAAAGAGACAAGTGTCTGGTTCAATACAACTATCAGGGGTGATGTAAATAAGATTACTATTGGCGCACGAAGTAATGTACAAGACAACACGTGTATCCATGTGATGCACGATACCGGCCCGACAATCATTGGTGATGATGTGACTATCGGGCACAGTGCGATGATTCATGGATGCACTATTCACGATCGCGTGCTGATAGGTATTCAGGCGGTAGTCCTGGATAAAGCTATAATTGAGCCGGACTGCATCATTGCCGCCGGCAGTCTCGTTGCACCGGGTAAAGTGATGCCATCAGGATATCTGTGCATGGGAACACCTGCAAAACCGGTCCGGAAACTGACTGATGAAGAGTTGAAGACGATCCTGGATCACGCTCAAAATTATGTCAAGTATAGCAGGGCTTACCAGATGAAGGACAAGTACGAGACCAATCCTTTCTATAAGGCCGATTAGATAGCCGGATCAGTTAGCTTTTGTGAAATTCCGGTTTGGGTATCTTGATGTCGGCCACGGTGTCGTAAATGTGTGAAGGCAGGTAAGGGTATTTCACCAGATCTTCACGCTGACTTAAGCCGGTTAATACAAGAATGGTGTCCATGCCGGCCTGTATTCCGGCAAGAATATCGGTACTCATATTATCGCCGATGATCATCGTGTCTTCTGAGTGTGCTTTCATGTAGTTTAATGCGGCACGCATCATCCAGGCATTGGGTTTGCCGATGAAAAATGGCTCGCGACCAGTGATCTTTTGAATGGGAGCACACAACGCACCACACGACGGTTTACCCTTTGGTCCGGCAACATCTAGATTTGTGGCAATAAACCGCGCGCCCTGATTAATCAGATGAGATGCTTTCTGGATCATCTCCATGTTGTAGGATTGTGTTTCCCCAACAATAACGTAATCCGGATTCGTATCTGTAATCATGAAGCCGATATTGTACAACTCGTGGGTCAATCCGCCTTCTCCAATTACGTAGGCACGCCGCCCTTCCTGTTTTTCGAGAAATGCCGCTGTTGCCATGGCGGAGGTATAAAACAGATCTTCACTCACATCGAGCCCGGCGGTATCAAGACGACTTTTCAGATCGAGAGGGGTCTGTGATGAGTAGTTAGTAAGGAACAGGAGTTTATAACCATTTTCCAGCACATCAGCAACGAACCGGTCAGCTCCCGGCACCAGTGCATTGTCTCGCATGATGACCCCGTCCAAATCACAAATAATATTTTTCTTCATAATCAATAATAAATGTTATTCCTTACAAACCTTATCGATACACCTTTAATTGGACTTAACCCCTGATGAAAGCGGCTTTGAGATCACTCCATGTAAAAGAACCGCTTTCACTGATGTCGGTCCACGAGCTGATATGCCACAACCCGAATGAATCGGCCTTTATGATAAACACGAGCCTTCCCGTGGCCACTGTCGGTATCCCGCTGCCTGTTCGGTTATGTACAACAGTTAAAGTGTAATCAGCGGTAAATTGTTCCACCGTCGATGATTGGAGCTCACTGCGCTGATTGCTCAACTGGAGCTGATGCCCGGTAAGTTTTTCAGCCGCGGCCCTGAGGTTGTCAAAGTAGACCTGTTCTTGTGATTTCCCCCAATTATCCCAAATGCCCGGGCTGGATTGTTGAGCGGCAACGTTAGGTGTAAATGAAAAGGCACTGTCAGAAAAACATCGAAGATAATTCTGTGTGTTGAGCGACTTGATTGCGTTTTGCAGGTTGCTGATCACAATATCTGACTGATCAGGCTGGATGAACGTTGAACCGTCTCCCGACTGCGGCGGTTCAGCTTTTCTTGTTTCAAACACACCACAGGCCTGTGATGTGAAAATCACTGCAGCGAAAAGAATCCAGAATATTCTTTTTATATGATCAGACATGCTTTGTGCTAAGTAAGAACACGCGCGGTTTCGGTTAATCCCGAGTCTATAGTAAAGTATGGATTTACAAGATAATCAATCCCGAGTTGTGGAATGCTAAGCTGAACATGCCTCAGACTTATGGCGCGTCGTTGAGGTGCATGGTGTGGTTTTTCAAATTCATGTGCATATAACGGATCATCGATAATAGGATGACCCCAGTATTGGAGATGAAGTCGCAGCTGGTGGGTTCTGCCGGTTACAGGGATACACGACACGATAGATCTATTGTCAAGTCTCTCCAGCACTTTGAAACGGCTTATGGCCTGTTTGCCCTCCTGCTGATTGTCATGCCATTCAAAAACATGTCCGGATTTTCTGCGTATGGGTTTATTGATTTCAATCTGATCTTCAGAGGGATCCCCTTTTACTACAGCGATATAGTTTTTGTTTACCTCACCATTTGAAAAACAACGTGTGGCTGATTTGGCAAAATCCGTTGTTTTTGCCAGGAGAACCAACCCGGAAGTTACGGCATCCAATCGGTGTATTATTTTTAAAGAGTTGTAGCCTCGTTCTTCGAGCAAACGGATCAACGAATTCTTGTTGTAACGTCCGCCGGGATGTATTGGCATTGGAGCGGGCTTGTCGACCACCAGGTAGTCGGGCTTGTCATCAACTATTCTGATAGCATCAGGAACCGCGGGTTCAACAACGCGTGGATTGACAATAGTAACCTGATCATCCAGGCGCAGAACGTAATCTGTATCTGCAATGGCTCCATTAACTTTGATCAGTCTGTCTGCGATACGTTGTTTCCATATATCACAATGACGATATGGAAAACGTCGGCTCAGCCATTCCAACAATTCACTATTCGCGTCTTTACCAATAATCTGTATGGTATGTCGGCTAACATACGGTGCAACGATATGAACGGGAGTTGAATAACCGGTCACGATTCCATCTTTCTTTCTTTAAACTCAGAACCGAAGTAATTATACCATTTCCGGAAGGGTGCATATACGTCATCCGGGTTAAATGGACGTTTATAAGGGCTCTGTTTACATTCCTCGCTGCAGCATCCCTCCATTAATCGGGCTCCCTCTTCAGAGCAGATAAACAGCCGGTTACACTCCATATTGGCGCAGTTGATGTACGTGTCGCATGGTTTACCAGTGATCTCGCAAGTGGTTAGAGGTTCGTTGTCATCCGGATTAACGGGAACTGTCAGCCGATCATCAAATACGAAGCATTTTCCCTTAAAATGCGCGCCGTCTTCTACATGCTTATAATTTAAAATTCCTCCATGTAATTGATTGACATCGTTATAGCCTTTTTTGCGCATAAGTATCGAAAATTTTTCACAGCGAATACCACCCGTGCAATACATCAATACCTTTTTGTTTTTATCAATATTCAATTCATCAATCCATTTTGGAAAATCATAGAAATTATCGAGATCTGGTGTGAGTGCTCCTTCGAAGTGCCCAACTTTTGATTCATAATTGTTTCGCACATCGATAAGAACGTAATCCTCGCCTGATTCCATTATTTCGCGCCATTCGTGAGGCTCAAGATAACCGCGACCCTCTTCTGAAGGATCTATTGGTATGTCAGACTTAAGAGCAACAATTTCTTTTCGGATTTTAACCTTCAGTTTTTCGAAAGGTATACTTTCTGTTTTTTCCTCCTTAAAGGCGATATCTGAAAAGCCCGGTTCCTGCCGTAATTTCGCTTTATAAATTTCGATTTGCTCTTCCTTTGCAGCTGCCGTTCCATTGAGACCTTCATGCGAAATATAGATTCGTCCGAGGATCCCTAACTCTTTACAAAGAGCTATATGCTTTTCCCGAAATCCTTGAGGATCTTCAATATGGGTGAACTGATAATACAGAATGGTACTATACATGTGTTCCTAACTTAAATTGCGATATTAACAAATTATAATCTTGTAACTCTCTAACGTTACTGGACTTAGATTGCATATAGAGTCGAAATAACGTTACATTAACTTTGTAAGAACAGGAAGCGTCAAGTTTAATGGGGTAAACATGCGCTCTCTGGGGTATGGATACAGGTGAGTTACATGAATTCTTATAAATTACATATTAAAATTATCATCGTTCTAATCGTTGGTTTGTTACCTGGGGTAGCTTCTGCTCAGGTGGCAACTCCGTCTGATTATATGCCGCAGGCCTATTCTCCTGTTGGGAGGCAGATAAATCAGGATTTGCAAAATGATAAGATCAACGTGGATGATGCATATCTCTATCAATTTTACAGTGTATTTGATCCTTCTAAGTTGCCGGATCGATACATGCATCTTGAAGGAACGCAGTCCGAGCCGTTAAAGTGTTTTACTCCCACTGTTGTTGATTATCAGCTGCACCGCAACTCTCTTACTAAAAATACACAAAATATCATAAATGATTACCTTGCGGATGCTGGATCAGGTGATAATCAGTCTTATACATCGCCGTCCGGGAAGTTCCGGTTGTTGTATACAACAGATTCAGGCAATCCGTATGCTGTACCAACCGAAGATGACAACAGTAATGGTGTTCCGGATTATGTTGAGTGGGCCGGGCAGTATGCTGACTCTGTATACAATGTAGAAGTCAAAATGATGGGATTCAGCGACCCGATTCCTGCGCCCTATCCTTTTACTATCGTGTTTGCACGGCTTGGAAGTGACAACAGTCCGACTTACGGCTACACATATACCAACAGATGGGGAAATCCTGAAATTAAAGTCCATTGTGATTTTGCGCTGAGTGGCTTCCCTTCCAATACAGATCCGGATGGGAAAGTAAAGGGTGATCTAAAAGTGACTATAGCCCACGAGTTTAAACATGCTATCCAGTATGTTGATAATGGCTGGTCGGGCGAGAGCTCCAAATGGCTGGAGATGGATGCGGTGATGATGGAAGAAGCGGTGTTTGATACCGTGAACGACTATTACAATTACCTGAAGACATCGGGATCGATATTTAGTAACCCGCAATATTCCATTTACCCTGGGAGCTACAACCAGGTAAGCTGGGCCATTTATTATCTGCAGAAATACGGCATACAATTTTGGCGTGAAGTTTGGGCTCATATTTCCCAAACCAACGACACCTATGTTAACAGCATGTCATATGTTCTGGAACATGATTATCAGACAACGTTCAAAAAAACGTTTGTCGAGTCGGAGTTATGGCACTATGCTTCGGGGAGTCGGTCACCTAACAATTACGGATTTGAGGAGCGTGCGAATTATCCAACCTCGCATGTCATACGGCGTTTTTCAAGCGTACCAAATGGATTAAGTCTAAGGCTTTATTCTAACAGGCTGTCGGCGATATATCAGGAAGTTGACCCGTCATCTTCAGACAATGGTCCTGTCTACGTCAGCCTGTTTCCGTCGAATAGCAATATGGACTTGGGGTTAGTTGCAACATTTAAGGATGGAAGCACGCAGGAAATTATTAAAACAGCGTTGGCTGATAGCGGAGATATATATGTGAGGACCCCATGGAATTGGGAAGATATTAAAAACCTGGGCATTGTATCGGCCAACAGTTCAACCAGTTGTTCATCGTTCAGTCGGATTTTGGTGGGGGCAAACCAAGTCGTTTATGGCGACTATGACGAGGATGGGAATCTCGATCAATATGATGTCAGGAATATCCTTAGTAATGTTTCAATCAATGGGGGTACCTACGATGACCAGCTGCTGGCTTCCGATTTGTCCGAAGATGGAACAGTATCGGCATATGATGCGTCTTTGATTATGCGTCATTTGGATGGAACCCGACAATACTTCAAAAAAGATACTAACCATGATGGCTATGGACCCGAGCTGGATAATTTTGATGGAGTAGATCAGGGGATTACTCAGCCGCCTACGATCTCTTCAACCGAACATGTGAGCCTGCAGTTGGAAAAGGGCGACACAAGTGACATAAATGATAATCCTGTAAAGCTTAATCTTATAAATCATGGTAATCATTATGTCTCCTCTTATGTTATCCGCCTGGCAATTCCTCAAGACGCCATAAAATCGATTTCCTACGATACCACCGGGAGTGTTTTGCATGATGCAGAGTTTCAGACGTACTATGACAATAACGTGTTCAATATCGTAGTTGCGGAGGCAGATAGCTTTTTGACAGGAAATCTTGGAACACTTCATATTAATGCATCCCAGGAAACCGATGTGACAATATCATTCGCTGATGTCAGGCTAAATGAATACAAGGGTGACATCGGTGAGAATAGTCTCGATTATCACCTGGTGCCAAAGACCACGGTAGCTATTGATCAACCGGTAAATACAAATCCAAAGAAAACGGGTTTGTTGCAAAATTACCCGAATCCGTTTAATCCGACTACAAATATCGGATATAGTTTACAGGATAAGGGTTCTGTAACCCTGGAAATATATAACATCCTCGGTCAGAGGGTTGCGCAATTGGTCAATGCTGTTCAGCCGGCCGGTACGTATAGATACAACTGGGACGCATCATCTTATACAAGCGGAACGTATGTTTATCGTTTGATCGTCCGGTCGTCTAACGGAGCATCATATGTTCAATCAAAGAAGATGCTGCTCATTAAATAATTTCGATTGACTCAATCCTATAGGTGGCTTTATAACGGGAATTGAAAAGTTTTTAAGACTGAAATACCATTTCTAACCATATGAGAGCAAGTATTACATGGTTTAAATATCAGCAATTAATTTCAGCGATTAATTCGGATAGCAAGATAAAAGAGTTGCTGACTTCCTCAAAAGCAAAAAAACAGTTTTTGTTTCACCGGAGGTTGGTGGATCTCCTTGCCGAACCTTTTAAAAAAGTTAAGTCGGGTATTATTGAGTCGGTTGCCCTGCTGCATTATTTGCATTTCCAGTACTTCTACTTCTCGATCAATCAGAAATATCTGTTGGACCACAAAAATTATGACAGCGCAAATGATTTTTTACTTTTGCTGGAAAAGAAATCCCGTAAAATTGCCTTTGGCTTGATTGGCAATAACAATCAAGAGAGGAATTTTTTAAATGATCAGTATGACTATTTGAAACAACACGTGGATATCTATAATGCATTTATCGATGAACGGAAGAACATGTCCTATGAGGATTACCACACTTATGAGGCACCCCTGGCAATGGTTCTTCAATTACCGGTAAAAATATTTTCTCTATTGTGTGATGACCCCGATACGGATGAAGTGTTAACCAAAGGAATGGCGAAATACTATTTGGGAAAAAAGATCACCACAGATATAGCCAGCTTTAAAGTGGATGCTGATACCTTGTCTTGGAATTTTGTGCAGTCGAGGTTTGAGAATGCGATGCTTACGGAGGGCATTAATATAGAATCCATGGATTCAGCAAAAAAAACGAGATACTTTTTTGTAAGCGGAACTGCGGAATTACTTTACTCCGACGCAATTTCATTCTTTGAACAAAACATTGAGCTATGGAATGATGTTCCATCTGCTCAATTGAGGCAGTTCCCCAATCGGGAAATTATACAAGTAAGAAAGATCGTTGATTCCCTGGATCAGTTGATCGACAAGGCCAGGAATGGGGTTAAGAAATAAGATGCTGATATGGATGCAATAGATTATATAGAGCTCAAAAATTCGTTGCATATCAGTAAGTACGATTCTGTTCGTTTTGTTCTGAATAATGGAGACGGCAGATACTATTTAGTTAACGAGAAAACCCAACAACTGGTTTCCGACTTAAAGAAAAGGGATAGCTGGGAGGAAGCACATCAACATTTTTCTGAAAATGAAGATGAAGAAATGCCGCTCCAGGATTTTAAGGCATTTATCCAGTCGTTATTACATATCGATATACGGGAAGAGCCACGGAGAAATAAAACGTTTTTGAGACTCCGCCTTACACTTGTCAATGCAAAAGGCGCTGGCTCTCTTTCCAGGATTCTTACCTTCCTTTTCAGCAGAGATATTTTTTTCTATCTGTTTGTTTTTTTTAT
>Ga0114931_10003905_pt1 | contig 18728 bp, 12 predicted proteins | sample 2SBtaG_FD_89579 | JGI IMG/M metagenome (GOLD analysis project Ga0114931, IMG submission 89579) | Deep subsurface microbial communities from Kolumbo volcano to uncover new lineages of life (NeLLi) - 2SBTROV14_V59a metaG | ecosystem: Environmental > Aquatic > Marine > Volcanic | place: Kolumbo...
GGCAGGATCATCAAGGACCATCATGCGCGCGAGTGATATTTTGCACAGCTCGGCCAAAGCCATTGGCGCTCAGCCGATGCGGTCGTCGCTGATCCTGGTGGCCATGGCGATCGGAGTGGCTGCGGTCATCGTACTGACCACGCTGGGCGAAAGCACCCGCCAATACATCACCGGCGAATTTGCCGCGCTGGGCAGCAATCTTCTGATCGTACTGCCGGGGCGCTCCGAAACGACCGGGGGGCAGCCGCCGTTGCTGGGCGAAACCCCGCGTGATCTGACGCTGGACGATGCGCTCGCCTTGCGGCGCAGCCGCCGCATCGAGCAGGTAGCGCCGATCACCGTGGGTTCGGCCCCGGTGTCGTGGCGGGGGCTGGAGCGCGAAGTCAGTATCATCGGCTCGACAGCCTCCCTGGAAAGCATTCGCCATCTGGACGTTGCGCAAGGGCGGTTTTTGCCCGCTACCGCCCCGCATCGGGCTGTTCCGGTCTGCGTTATCGGCCAAGAGGTGCGCGAGCAGCTGTTCGGTACGGCGCGCGCCCTGGGCCAATGGCTGCGGATCGGCGACCGGCGCTTTCGTGTCATCGGCATTCTTGCCCCCAGAGGTCAGTCGATCGGCGTCGATTTCGACGACATCGTCATTATCCCGGTCGCCTCGGCGCAAGCGCTGTTCGACGCGCCCGGTCTGTTCCGCGTCCTGGCCGAAGCCGAATCATGGGATGCTATGCCGGCCGCCGCGGCCGAGATCCATCAGATCGTCCGGGCGCGCCACGAAGGCGAGGACGATGTCACCGTGATCACCCAGGACAGCGTCATCGAAACCTTCGACAGGATTCTGCTGGCGTTGACCTTGGCGGTCGCCGGCATCGCCGCCATCAGCCTGGCGGTTGCCGGCATTCTGATCATGAATGTGATGCTGGTGAGCGTGTCGCAGAGAAACGCGGAAATCGGTCTGCTGAAAGCGCTCGGTGCGGCGCCGGGTCAACTGCGGCTGCTGTTTTTGACCGAAGCCGGACTGCTGTCGCTGCTGGGGGCCGGTTTGGGGGCCGGTTTGGGACTGGGGACGGTCTGGCTGCTGCAGCGAATGTATCCGAGTTTTCCGATGGTCACGCCGGTCTGGGCACTGTTCGCTGCGGTGGCGGTTTCGCTGGGTACCGGCCTGTTGTTCGGTGTTCTGCCGGCCGGCAAAGCCGCCGGGCTGGATCCCGTGCAGGCGCTGTCGCGCAGGTGAGAGGGTATCATGCGCGTCGATGATATCGTGCGTTTGTCACTGCGCTCGCTGACGGCATCGAAGCTGCGCTCGGCGCTGACCATGCTCGGCATCGTCATCGGTATTACGGCGGTGGTCCTGCTGACGGCGCTTGGCGAAGGCATTCACCGCTTCGTGATCGAAGAATTCACCCAATTCGGCACCAATCTGATCGCGGTCACACCGGGCAAAACCACGACGTTCGGCCTCTCCGGTGCGACGATCAGCACTGTTCGTCCTTTGTCGCTGGCCGATGCCGAGGCGCTCGAGCGCTTCGATCATATCGTTGCCGTGGTCCCGGTGGTGCAAGGCAACGCCCGCGTCGAATACGGCGTCAAACACCGCCGCACCAACGTGCTCGGCGTCGGTTCGGCGGTGCCAGCCGTCTGGAAAATGGCTGTCGGCTCGGGACGCTTTCTGCCGCCGGACGATCAGCGCGCCGCACGGCCGTTTGCGGTGCTCGGCAGCACTCTGCGCGACGAGTTGTTCGGCAGCACCAATCCGCTGGGCCGGCGCATCCGCATCGGCGGCGATCGCTATCGCGTCATCGGCGTCATGGAAGAGAAAGGGCAGATGCTGGGGTTCGATCTGGATGATGCGATCTATATTCCTACCGGGCGCGCATTGGAGTTGTTCAACCGGGAGAGCTTGATGGAAATCGACGTGCTGTATGAGGCCGGACGCCCGGTGGAGGTTGTCAGTGCGGCCATCAGGCGCCTGCTGATCGCCCGCCACGGCCATGAAGATTTCACCGTCATCACCCAGCAGCAGATGCTCGAAACGCTGGATTCGGTGCTCGATATTCTGACGCTCGGCGTCGCCGCGCTGGGTGGCATCTCACTGCTGGTCGGTGCAGTCGGGATTGTCACCATCATGACCATCGCGGTGTCGGAGCGGGTCTCGGAGATCGGCCTGCTGCGCGCGCTCGGCGCGCAGCAAAGCGCTATTCTGGCGCTGTTTCTTGGCGAAGCGGTGGCTCTGAGCAGCGCCGGCGGTGCCGCTGGCGTCGTCATCGGCATCGTGCTGGTGCAGCTGCTGGATGCTCTCGTGCCGGCTCTTCCGGTGCAACTGGCGTGGAGCTACCTCGGCCTGGCGTTCGGTCTCTCGCTATTGATCGGCCTGCTGGCCGGTGTTATGCCGGCTTTGCGTGCCGCCAGGTTGGAGCCGCTGGAGGCTTTGAGAACGGAGTAGTACAGAGATGCATAAATCACTGTCAGAACATTGTTGGGTGAAGCTTCACCGTTTTTGGAAATCCAGGTCGCGCTATCGCTGGCGTTCGCATGTTTTTCGTGGGGGTTGCGTGAGCATACGCAAACCCATTGAAAAATGCTCCTACCAGACCTCAATAACATGCAACCGGAATTAGGCTCCCAGCCCGCTGAATTCGCCATGTTCTTCGAAAATTGGACATTCCAGCGTTGAAAATCGTAGGGTGGGCGTGCTTTTTATGCCCACCGAACCCACCAGCCGGTAACCTGGTGGGCATAAAAAGCATGCCCACCCTACTGAAAGGCACCGAATCGTCCAATTCCAAGGTCGATTTTTGGGCATTTTGTTGATGTCTGCCTACATGTCCATCCGACCCCAACAAACCGGTGAAACTTCAGATTGTTGGGTTACGGTGCGCTCTTAATCCAGTGAAGGCTTGATAAATCGGAAAAAAAAGCGCACCTAACCCAACCTACATTGATTGCTGGAGGCTTTGAGAACGGAGTCGTGTGGCAGAGCCCACGCGTCAAAGCGGGACCGTGCTAAATAGAAGTTGTTTGCTGCTGCGGAAGGCTACTCTTCGAGCTGTTGAATCCCGTCGAGGAACCACTTCGGCTGGATGCTGTTGAGCGGGCGTGTGAAATGCCAGACCTCGCGCACCTGTGTCGGCCTCTGGTCCTGTTCTTCCCGCAGAATCGCATCGAACAGTACGGTCGCTTCCCGATCGGTGCCGGTGTCGCGCACTTCCAGCAGTTCCGTCTCGAGCTTGAGGATATCGGTTTTGTTGTCGGTATCGCGGGCGCGCAGTTGTTCCTGTATTTCGGCAAAGACCGTGTCGGTCGTCAAACCTCGAATTTCCGCCAGATCGGCGTCGTCCCAAGCGGCCTGGAGGCGTCTGTAGGCCGCCTTGGCCCCTTCGAGAAAGCTTGCTTCATCGAATCCTTGCGGCCCATCGACAGGTGCCGACGGTTGCTCGTCGATGGCGGTATCCGATCCCCGATTCCGTTTGCCGCCTTTATCGAACAGCAGGTCGGTATCGAATCGGTTTGCCTGATCGCGGCTCTGTTCTGGTTCGAAGGATCGATCCATGGAGCGGCGGTAGCCGTCATTGGAAAAGTCGGCATCCCGCGGATGGTAGCCCTCGTCCGTCGGCGAGTATGCGCCGGTCCGCCTTTTGGCAGCAAAGATCTTGTAGAGTACGAAGGCGATCAGGCCGAATACCAGAAAGTCCATCATGTTGAGACCTTGAAAAGCGCCTCCGAACAGCAGCGAACCGAGCAGTCCGCCCAGCGCCAGGCCGCCCAGCAGACCCATGAGTCCGCCGCGCCGAGAAAATTTGTTTCGCAGCTGTTGGTTTTGGGCCGTGGCCCGTTTCTGGCTGAGCGATTTCCTGGGTGTGATCGAACGTTTGTATGGATTGCTGAACACCGATCGTCCGCCGAATGATCTGCCGCCGCCGAAACGCTTGGCTTCGGCATCGTCGATGGCGCCGATGGTAAGGAGCAAACCCATAAGAAGTGTCAAAACAAGTGCAGTGGATTGTTTCATCGCATGTTTGATTATCAGTAAAAACAGAATAAATTGTACGCGGATCTTTGCAGAACGCAATGCACCGCGATGCTAGGAGGCTGTACGAGACGGACTGATCTACTGCGGACAAAAGCCTGATTGGCCTCGCAACGATCGCTATTCTCGGACAGCCTCCTAGTACAGTGATGCAAATATAACTGTCCGAACATTGTCGGATTACGGTGCGCACATAAGCCAGTAGAAGCTTGATGCATCGGTAAAAAGCGCACCTAATCCGACCTACATTTAATGCTAGAAATTTATGCATCGTCGTACTAGTTAACCAAGCGTTTGACAACCGGTCGGCCCCATTCGTGCCAGGATGGTTGAAAACGATATCGGTGATTGCGCTCGTCGATGTACCGCCTTTGGACGCAACGGGTACAATACGTGGGACTTTCGGCGATCCGCCACTGGCATAACCCTGATCATTGCAACATCCTCTTGAACCCGCTCAAAAAACTCGCATCACAGACAGTCGTTTACGGTTTGAGCAGCATCCTCGGCAGGTTTTTGAATTATCTGCTGGTGCCGCTCTACACTTATTCTTTTTCGACCGCGCAGTATGGCGTCGTCTCGGAGTTCTATGCCTATGCCGGCTTTTTCGCCGTGCTGCTGGTGTTCGGTCTCGAGACCGGCTATTTCAGGTTCAGCCGGCAGAGCGACGGGAGTGCGGAGCGGACGTTTTCGACTGCACTCGCGTTCATCCTCCTCGCCAACCTGGCTTTTTTGCTGCTGATCGATCGCTACAACCAACCGATTGCGGCGGCGTTGGATTACCAGGACCACCCTGAGTATATTCTCTGGTTCGGTCTGATTCTGGCCATGGATGCCACTGCCGCGCTGCCGTTCGCAAGGCTGCGCGCGGAAAACAGAGCTTTTCGGTTTGCCGCGGTGAAGATCACCGAAATTCTGGTCGCGATCGGGTTGAATCTTTTTTTTATCGTTTACTGTAAAAACGCCTATGTCGATGCGCCTGAATCGTTTGCGGCGAAGCTGTACGAGCCGACGATGGGGGTCGGCTACATCTTCATTGCCAACCTGATTGCCAGCAGCGTCAAATTGACGCTGCTGCTGCCGCAGCTGCGCGGTCTGACGGCAGGCTTCGATCCGGCCTTGTTCCGCAAATTAATGGCCTATTCCTTGCCAATGATCCTGATCGGGCTGGCCGGCATCGTCAACGAAACGTTGGATCGGGCCATACTCAAATACTGGCTTCCCTACGACCTTCACACCAATCTGCAGATGCTCGGCATTTATGGGGCCTGCTACAAGCTCTCCATTCTCATGTCGCTTTTCATTCAGGCGTTTCGTTATGCCGGGGAACCCTTTTATTTTGCGCATGCGAAGGAACAGGGCGCGAGGAAAGTCTATGCCGACGTGATGAAATATTTCGTCATCTTCTGCGTGTTCGTGTTTCTGCTGGTCACGCTCTATATCGATATCTTCAAATATTTTATCGGTAAAGAGTTTCGGGTGGGGCTGCCGGTGGTACCGATTCTACTGATGGCGAATCTCTTTCTCGGGATTTATGTGAACCTGTCGATTTGGTACAAGCTCACCGATCGAACCGGGATGGGCGCATTCGTGGCACTGTTCGGCTCCCTGCTGACAGTGGTCCTGAATATCTGGTGGATTCCGCGGATCGGTTATATGGGGTCGGCGTGGGCGACGCTGGCCTGCTATTCCAGCATGGTGCTGCTCTCCTATCTGCTGGGGCGAAAATATTACCCGGTCGAATACGACCTGAAAAGGATTATCGGCTATATTCTGCTGGGACTGGCGCTATTTTTCGTCAACCCCCGCTTGATCACGGTTACCGGTTGGAATCCACTGGTTTCCGGTACGCTGCTCATGGGCGTTTATTTTGCCGTCGTAATTCTGTTCGAAGTGAGGATACGCCCCTCCCGTCCGTAGCTGCGCGGTGCTCATGTCGAGCACCGCCGAGACCTCCGAAGTTTCCTGCCGTTACGGCACTGTCACCGTATCTCCCGGCTTTAAAAGGATGTTCTGCTGCAAGTTCTCGCCGCTCAGCACCTCGGAATAATCAAATGGAAAAACTTTGACCTCTGACCCGACACGGCGCAGGATTTTGATATCATCCTCTTCGGCAAACGGAGTCAATCCACCCGCGAGGCTGAGTGCTTGCAAGACATCGATGTGTCTGCGAACGGCGTACTGGCCGGGATGTTCGACTTTGCCGATCACGAAAATCGAATTGCCCTGGTTGTTGATGACAGCGACGTTTACCACTGGTTCGGTGATGTATGGTTTTAATCGCTGCTCGATTTCTTTGTGGATCTCGGCCACTGACTTATCTCTCGCGTCAATGGTCCCGGCCATGGGAAAGTTGATGCGCCCATCGGGTGCCACCAGGACTTTTCGATCCAAATCCTCTTCTTTCCAGACGGAAATTTCAAGAATATCGCCCGGTGCAACCGTGTAGGCCTCGTCGGCGACCGCCGGTGAGCTTTCTGCGCCTCCGACTGCGGGGGCGGCGCTCGTTGGATCAATGTCGTTCTTTGGCGTACCGGCGCACCCCGGCAGGCCAAACCAGATGATAATAGACAACAGTACTAATCGATGCTTCATGGCAGTGCTTGCTGTTGATTGAAGTAGAAGGTGGTATGTCCGAATGCGTTTCTACCCTCATTCCCGGATAGAATAGGGCTTTCTTGGTCATTTATCAATTGTATTCCAAGAAATACGACAATGCTGACGGTGAGCCTCTGACAGCTTGTGGCAGGTCGTTGTCGAGGCGCCAAACGGGACTGAATCAAGCAGAAACACGGAAATATTACCGACGGCATGGGTGAACGCCGGTGGGAGGGGGCATTTCCTGCTAAAATACACTTGGGAAAGAGATCTTGGCATGCGATTGAAAATCAATCGCACTTGAATCGAAATGAGCAAAGCCTGAGCGGAAAGGGAGGAATAAAGTGGCCAGTATTCGCATTTTTCGGCATTCCCTGCGGTTGCATACACTGCTATTGGCAACCGGGGATTTCTTGATATTGGCTGGGGCGACCTACGCGGGCGCCTATATTCGATTTCGGGGTGATGTTGAAGCGATTCTTGCGAGCGTCGGATGGTTGTTGCCGAGGGCCGTGCTTTATGCGGCCGTGGTCATCATCTGTTTGATTGCCATCGGTTTTTATCAACAGCGATTGAGCAGTGGCTGTTTCGCGTATGCACTGCGTGTTCTGATCGGTTTCTTTTTCGCCGGAATTTTGCTGGCGTCCATCTTTTACCTTTTTCCGGAGCTTTATGTCGGGCGCGGCGTTCTTCTGATCGCTATGGCGATGTCGATGAGCGGCATCGTCGTCTTTCGGGTCGTTTTGGGAGCGGCCGGGATGGAATCGGTGCTCAAAAGAAGAATCCTGGTGCTTGGCACGGGACGAAAAGCCAATTCTATCACCGCATTGTCCAACCAGGGAGATCACGGTGCGTTTCATATCGTTGGCTTCGTTCCGGTCGCGGGAACGAGCGACATTGTCGAGCCGGGACGGATCCTTCGACTCGATCAGCGGCTGGCCGATTATGCATCCCGGAATCAGATCCATGAAATCGTCGTCGCCTTGGATGACCGGCGCAACAATTTTCCAATGAATGATCTTCTGGAATGTCGGATGCGAGGCATTCCGGTGATCGATGAGTTGAGTTTCTTCGAACGGGAAACCGGCAAAGTTCGGCTGGACCTGCTTCAGCCCAGCTGGATCATCTTTTCCGACTGTTTTCAGAGCCATTTTTGGCGGCGATGCAGCAAACGTTTGTTTGACGTCGTCGTGAGTTTGCTGGTATTGAGCGTTGCCTGGCCGATCATGATGCTGACGGCGCTGGCGATTTTCATCGAGAGCGGTGGCAAAGGGCCGATACTTTACCGACAGGTGCGAGTTGGTGAACACGATCAGCCATTCACCTTGTTGAAATTTCGCAGCATGGGCGTCGATGCTGAAAAGGATGGAAAGGCGCGGTGGGCGAAAAAAAATGATGTCCGCATCACGCGGGTTGGGCGTGTGATTCGGAAGATTCGCTTCGATGAGTTGCCGCAGATAGTGAATATTCTACGCGGCGAGATGAGCATCGTCGGGCCGCGGCCCGAGAGACCGGAGTTTGTGGACAAATTCGGTGAGAGCATTACCTACTATCACGAACGCCACCGGATCAAACCGGGCCTCAGCGGTTGGGCACAGCTCCGATATCCTTATGGTTCGACCGAACAAGATGTTGTGGAAAAGCTGCAATACGATCTCTATTACGTAAAAAATCACAGCCTGTTTCTGGATCTGTCCATTCTGATTCTCACGGTGGAAACAGTCTGCTTCGGAAAAGGTGCACATTAGGGTATGTCACGAAATAAGTATCGCATCTTACCTGTCTTTTTGCCCGCCTTCTACGTTGGGGCAATAGTTACATAACTTGGCTATGCGCCAATTGCCGCGCCTTGAAGGCGAACAAAAATCCGGCGTCATCTGCAACACTTATTTCGTTCCATGCCCTTAGCTTTTGACGATGGCAAGTCTTGAGAAGCCGCGTGTCGAATGATGCGCGGCGAAGCATATATCGACAACGGCGTCCCGTCGAGGATTCTGCAATCGCCATGAAGGAGCGAATAAGAGACAAATGAACATCGTGGAAGTCAAAGACATTGAACAGTTGCGTGCGCATCAGGATCAATGGAACGCTTTGTTGGCACACGCCAACGACAGCAGTGCGGTCTTTATCACGCCGGCATGGATCATCAGTTGGTGGCAGCAATACCAGGATGGCAAGGAGTTGTGCCTCCTGTTGCTGTTCGACGAGGACGTATTGGTGGGAATCGCGCCGTTCGCGGTTTATCGGCATTCGTTTCTTGGCGTGTCGGTACGGGCTGTCCGCTTTCTCGGGTCGGGCCAATCCGATCATATCGATCTGTACGTTCACCCGGACTTTCGGGAGCAGGGGTTGCCGGAACTGGTTGCTTATCTGGCCACCCGTGTGCGGTGGCACGTTCTCGACTTGATCGATCTGCCGGAGGACTCGCCAACGCTGGCGCTGTTGCCCTCCATACTCGAGCAGCACGGGCTGCGCCACAGTATCGAACGCACGATCGTATGCCCCTATATGCGCATCGAGGAAACGGATTGGCCGCGGCTCTTCGCGGCCAAGCGTTCCAAATCGACGCGGGCGGATTTGCGGCGGCGATCGCGGCGGCTCGGTGAGTTGGGTGAGGTCGCTTTTCGCCGACATGTGGAGCCGGACGACATTCTGGCGGTGTTCCCCAAGTTGTTCGAGCTTTATGAAAAGCGGTGGCAAGGCAAGAACCTGTCGATCGGTTTTGCCGGCAAGCGCGAACGTCTGTTTTACCCTGAGGCTGCGGTGGCGCTTGCCGCCCGGGATGCGCTGGACTTGGTGACGCTGGAGCTGGATGGCCGGGTTCTTGCCTTCAGTTTAGGGGCGGCACATGGGCGTCGGTTCACTTGGCTGATCACCGCATATGACGCCGATTTCGGCAAATACTTCCCGGGCGAACTCATGCTGACGCACATTTTGGAACAGGCGGTCACTTCCGGGGAGTACGATGAATTCGATTTTACCCGTGGGGAAGAGGACTATAAATACAAGTGGGCGGAGCATGATCGCTATAACGTTCGCCTGGTGGTGGCGAATCGATCGGTATCGAATCTCGTCCCGATGGCTGTAATCGTTGGCTATACCGTGTTGCGTCGGGAAGCCAAGCGTTCGAAGTTCCTGCGCTATGTCAAATTGGAGTTGCTCGGCAGCATGAAAGCGATGTTGGGGCGTGTCAAGATTCGATGACGGTTGTGCGAAAAGCCCAATTTTTGGGAAAAAGTGCGATCCGAAAGGGCCTGTATTATCACGCTTCACTGTTTGGCGCCCATTCAAGGCGCTTCCGGCGGGAACGGGCCTATATCTTGTCTTATCATTCGATCGGGGCCGAGAATGATCCCTGTTTTCGAAGCATTGGCGCGTCCATATCGGTTGCGCGAAAAGCCTTCGAGCGCCAAATGGCTTATCTGGCGGAACGCTATCGTGTCGTCAGCCTTGATGCTTTACTGGCATTCTTGTCGACCGGGAGGGCGGAATACGACGATGACAGACCACTCCTGGCGCTGACGTTCGATGACGGCTATCGCGACAATTACGAACGTGCTTATCCGGTCTTGCGTCGACATGGGTTGACGGCAACGTTCTTTCTGACGGTCGACTGTATCGGTGGCGACCATGCGCTATGGCAGATGCGGCTGCGCGATACCATTTTGAATGGCGGGACCGGCACGCTTGTGATCGATGGTCTGGCGCCGCTTGGTCTGAAAACGCTTAAGGAGAAATATCAGGCGCTCAAGATCATCGGACGTCATTTGATTGCGGTGCCGCGCGAAGTCCGGGAAGAAACCATTCGCTGCCTGCAAGAGCAAACCGGCGTTGGCAACGAAAAAATGCTGGCGGCGGCGATGTTGAATTGGGAGCAGGTGCGGGAGATGCAACGGGGCGGCATGACCTTCGGGTCGCATACACTGTCCCACCCATCGCTGCCGTACATACCCGAAGAAGAGGCTTGGCAGGAAATCAGCCGCTCGAAAGCGATCATCGAGCAGCAGTTGGATGCGCCGGTTCTGCATTTCTGCTACCCGAACCCGACAGGAAAAAAGAATTTCAATCAACGGTTGCGTTCGATGCTTCGAAAAGCCGGCTACGAATCCGCCGTCACATCTCAGAACGGGTATGTGGTACCGGGCGACGACACGTTGGAAATGCGTCGAAAAGGGATCAACCGCGGGCACGGCACCCTCCCGGACTTTTATTTTCAGATCGAAGAAGAGGCGATTCGGGATACCTGGAAGCAGCGTAGGTTGGGTTAGGCGCGCACGGCATTTACGCTGCCTTTTCCGCCAGCCTTATTGCGCGCCGTAACCCAACACGGCGGTGCGCCCCGGATGTCGCGTTACTTACTTCTTTTCGCCAGCTTTTTCAGCCGATCCAACTCATTTTCGGTAAAACCGGCCGCTCTGCGAGTCTCCCTATTGAATGGACCTCGGATTTTGCCGCGCAAATGGCGCTGCAGCAGCTCGAAATAGGTCTGCTCGGGCGCCAGTTCACGCTGGGTGCAGATGAAATGAAACCATTTCGTGCCGATGGCGACGTGCCCGACTTCATCATCGAGGATCCGGGTCAGAATCGCAGCGCTTTTCTGATCGCCTGAGCGTTGAAATTTTTCGATCATCCCCGGCGTTACATCCAGACCTCTTGCTTCCATATAGCGGGGCACCAATGCGAGGCGCGCCAACAGATCCCGGTCGGTCTCTTCCGCAATCTCCCATAAACCCCGATGGGCTGGCAGTCGACCGTAATCCGAGCCCAATTCGCGCAGGCGCTGCCGAACCAGCATGAAATGCAGCGCCTCCTCACTTGCCACTTGCAGCCAGTCGCCGTAAAACGATTCCGGCAGATACCGAAAGCGGTAGAGTATATCCCAAGCCAAGTGAATGGCGACGAACTCGATATGGGCCACCGAATGCAACAAGGCGACGGCTCCGGCCGTGCTCGCCGGGTTGCGGCGAGGCAGTTGGCGCGGATCGACCAGTTCTGGTTGGTCGGGAAAAACCGTCTCCTCGATCGATGTGGGTTCGGAGAGCGAGCGAATGTCCAGTTTGTTCGCTTCCCATAAGCGGACGGCCTTTCCCGAAACTGCCAGTTTGTGCTCTGTGGAAGGACGGTGCAGGCACTCTTCTGCCAGCGCGAAAACGTTGTTCATGGTAGGAACCGCATCTCGGCTGGATCAGTACACCACCGCGCTGCAACCACCATACATGCCACCACCCTTTTCAAGGTGCTTCCGATTCTTTGAATACAAGACCATTCATGTAGGTTGGGCAAAGCGCAGCGTGCCCAACGGATCGGCGCAGACGTTGGGCACGGCCTGTCGGCCTTTGCCCGACCTACGACGAATCTTATGGCGATTCTCAACGACCTTGAAAGGAATACATACATGCTACCCAGTCGCGCGCAGCAACGTCACGGTGTCGGCTTTTCGCCTGAACGCCTCAAGCTGATCGAAATTCAGATAGCGGTAAGTATCGGCCGTCATGGTATCGAGCTGCTGCGCATGGTGCAGATATTCCTCGGCCGTCGGAATCCTGCCCAGAATCGAGCAGACCGCAGCGAGTTCCGCCGATGCCAGAAAGACGTTGGCGCCTTTGCCGAGCCGGTTCGGAAAATTGCGGGTGGAGGTGGATACCACGGTCGAATTTTCCGCTACCCGCGCCTGATTGCCCATGCATAGCGAACAGCCCGGCATTTCGGTACGGGCGCCGACGCGGCCGAAAATGGAATAATAACCCTCTTCCATCAGCTGCACTTCGTCCATTCGGGTCGGCGGGCAGATCCATAATCGGGTCGGCAACCCACCTTCGAATCGGTCGAGCAGTTTGCCGGCGGCGCGGAAATGACCGATGTTGGTCATACAGGAGCCGATGAAGACTTCATCGATTGCCGTTTCCGCCACTTCGGACAAAGGCTTGACATCATCCGGGTCGTTCGGACAGGCGAGCAGCGGCTCCTCGATGGCATTCAAGTCGATCTCGATGACTTCCGCGTATTCTGCGTCCCGGTCGGGTCTCATCAAGACGGGCTCGGCCAGCCACTGCTCCATCGCCTCGATGCGCCGCTGCAACGTGCGTGCGTCGCCGTAGCCTTCCGCGATCATCCATTTCAGCAGGACGACGTTCGAGGTCAGGTATTCCCGAATCGGCGCTTCGTCGAGCTGAATCGTGCAGCCGCCGGCGGAACGCTCGGCCGAGGCATCCGACAGCTCGAAGGCCTGCTCCACTTTCAGGTTGGGCAGCCCCTCGATCTCAAGAATGCGGCCGGAAAAAACATTTTTTTTGCCCTTTTTCTCGACTGTCAGCAGTCCCCGCTGGATAGCGGCGTAGGGAATGGCATTGACCAGGTCGCGTAGCGTGATGCCAGGCTGCATGGTTCCGCTGAAACGAACCAGAACCGACTCCGGCATATCCAGCGGCATGACGCCGGTCGCTGCGGCAAAGGCGACCAGCCCGGACCCGGCAGGAAACGAGATCCCGATCGGAAAGCGGGTATGGGAGTCGCCGCCGGTGCCGACCGTATCCGGCAGCAGCATGCGGTTCAACCAGGAGTGTATGATGCCGTCGCCGGGCCGCAAGGCAGCGCCTCCGCGGTTCATGATGAACTCCGGAAGCGTGTGCTGGGTTTCGATGTCGACCGGTTTCGGGTAGGCGGCGGTATGGCAGAACGATTGCATCACCAGGTCGGCAGAAAAGCCGAGGCAGGCCAGATCCTTGAGTTCGTCGCGCGTCATCGGGCCGGTCGTATCCTGCGAACCGACGGTTGTCATGTGCGGCTCGCAATAGGTGCCCGGACGGACGCCTTCGACGCCGCAGGCCTTGCCGACGATCTTTTGCACCAGGGTGAAGCCTTTTTCCGACCCGACATCGCCAGGCGGACGGCGAAACACCGACGAAGGCCCCATGCCCAATGTTTGCCTGGCGCGGTCGGTCAGCCCACGGCCGATGATTAGTGGAATGCGCCCTCCTGCCCGTACTTCGTCGAGCAGCACCTCGGTTTTGAATGCAAAGCGCGTGAGTACTTCGGTGCTGTCATGGCGCCGGATGACGCCTTCATAGGGAAAGACGTCGATGACATTGCCCATCTGCATGCCGGTGACATCGCATTCGATCGGGAGCGCGCCGGAATCTTCCATGGTGTTGAAGAAAATCGGCGCAATCTTGCCGCCGATGCAGACGCCGCCGGCGCGTTTGTTGGGCACATGGGGAATGTCTTCACCGATGTGCCACAAAACCGAGTTTGTGGCCGATTTGCGGGAGGAGCCGGTGCCGACCACGTCGCCCACGTAGGCGACAGGAAAGCCCTTTTGTTTCAGTGCTTCGATCTGCTCCAGAGCATTGCTGACGCCTTCGCGGTCCATCTTCAACATCGCTTTGGCATGCAGCGGTATGTCCGGTCGTGACCACGCGTCCTGCGCTGGCGACAAGTCATCAGTATTGGTCTCTCCGGGAACCTTGAAAACCGTGACGGTCAGCTTCTCCGGAAGCTCGGGGCGGTGGGTGAACCATTCCGCCTCCGCCCACGATCGCAACACCTGCCGGGCGAACAGATTCCCGCCATCCGCTTTTTCTTTCACGTCATGGAAGGCATCGAATACCAGCAGCGTGTGCGACAGCGCCTCGGCTGCCGTGGCGCCGAGCTCCGGGTCGTCCAACAGATCGATCAGCGGGGCGACGTTGTAGCCGCCCAGCATGGTGCCCAGCAGTTCGGTGGCGCGTGCAGGATCGATCAGCGGCGTTGCGGTCTCCTTTTTGGCAACTGCGGCGAGGAAGCCCGCTTTCACATAGGCCGCTTCATCGACACCCGCCGGCACGCGCTCGACCAGAAGATCGAGGAGGAAGGTCTCTTCACTCGCCGGTGGCCGTTTGATCAATTCAACGAGCGCGGCGGTCTGTTCCGCGTTCAGCGGCTTGGCCGGTATGCCTTCGCCTGCGCGTTCGGCGGCATGTTTACGATATTCGTTCAGCATGAAGTCTCTGCTTTTTGCAAAACCACCATTTTAACAGATTGGTCAGGCCAAGCCTTGCGGGCGACGTCTCTGCACGGACAGATATGCACCGTATGCTGAGCTATGACGGAACAAGGAGGCTGCCCGAGAATAGCGATCGTAGCGAGGGCGAGACTGATTGAGTCAGATTTTTCATTCATTTGAGGCGAATATCGAGCATATCTAACGACAAATCCGCCGGAAGCGACCCCGAAGGGGTGAAATACAAGGATGTATTTCATCAAAATAAATGGAAAATCTGGCCTATCAGTCGCGTCCGTAGTAGATCAGTCTGTTCTCGGGCAATTCTCCTAGAGCAACGACGCGTAAGTTTCTAGCAATAAATGTAGGTTGGGTTAGGTGCGCTGTTTACGAATTTATCTAATTTCCGCGGGGTTATGAGCACACCGTAACCAAACAATGTTTTAACGGTGTTTTTTGCATCACTGCGCTAACCCGAAGATTTCATAAACTTGCGCCGATATCGCTCAGTATATTCGGTTCACAAGAAAGTTCCCGTAAGAAATAGAACAGTTCATATCGATGGTTAAGCCTCAGCGGACCATTTAGGGTCGGTAGCGAGTAAATGGGTCGGGTGCAGGCGAATGTTAGATTTTATTGAATTCTCCCTTTACTAATATGTTCCTGAAATCCTTCACGGGCTTCACCTATTAATATTTCTAGTTGATCTTCTGGAATATGATTTACGTTAATGCCTTTGCGTTTTGCTTCCGTTATTATATTGTTTGCTGTATAGTTTGTTGGAATAATAAGCTCTTTTGGATATTGCTTTTTATGGCGATATCCTTTTTTCAATATTTCCTTTGCTTCTTTTTCGGATATTTCTATTGAATTTGCAGGTACAAATCCTATGTCTAGAATAAAGCAACTTGCCGCATCCATTAAAGCATAAATATTGAAGTCACCATCGTGTTCAGTAATAACCGGAGCATCATTTAATTTAAACATAATCCATGCTTCATTTACTTTGAATTGATTTGGATGTAACACCTATATCACCTATTTTTAAAAACCTAACGCCTGTTTTATTGGTTCAAAAAAGCTATGCTGAGTCTTTTTCGGCAGGGCGTAACCCGCGTTCCGCGCTCGAATATGGTGAACGGTCGTTTTATCGCAAGAAATGGCTTTTTTGAGCGTGTAAATGTTCGTTCCATCCGCGCGCTTCGGTTGCTAAGTCGTTGATTCATCGAAAAGCGTGGAGCGCAGGTTACGCCCTTTTCGGCATAGCTTTTTGAATCCGATGCATACTTTTGTTAGCAATTTGCATGGGGCACATAATTGTAAATTACCATGATTGCTCTTTTGAAACTTTCGTTTAAACTAACAACCTAATTTTGGATTGCAATACATAGAAAAGCTACAAGTTGCATTCATTTTGTTGTTATTTGACCTTGCGTGCCTAGAGTTTATTCTTGATAGGCTGAAGATTTCTGATTAGGAAACATTCGAGAGAAAGCGCTAGGTATTCACGTTCATAGGTAAATCCTAGCGTGTAAATAGATGTAACGTCTGACTATTTCTCCTGCAACTTGTACCAGTCCCCAGCTCTTTCTAAGTCCTTGCGAAGGACGTGCGCTGTCAGACGGCGGGCTATAGCAGGATTTGGATTTGCGGATCGACCTTTCGAAATTCCGACACCGATATAAATAAGAAGTTCACCCTGAAAAAGAGCATAGTAACTACCTTTGTCGTAGTAAACGACTGGAGTTTTCAGGAAGGGAGTCCACACATTCCATTTTGGTGGCTCGCTTTGTACTTTACACCAATGAGAATCGAAGAATGCGGTACTGCATTGCTCTAAATCCGCGAATGTAGTCATGTTCAATTTACCTTTGATTCTTTGTTTTCAATGTTTCGCTGTGTCGACAGGCTACCGTCTGCTAGCTATGAATCATACGGTTTCTGGCTATCGCACGGAACGCTCGTTTCCTGCTCACAGGAAGAGCTTCGTGACGTTCGTTTTCTAACGGGATAACATTACATAGATGCATGATAGACGGAAAACTGGATAACTTCGGTTGGAGGCTCGTACCGCGAACATCGGAATGTCAATATCTGCCGACGGCCGAATGGCTGCTTTACGCCTGGAAATTAATGACAACCGACGGATCCGCTCCAAGCCGAACCTGGACCCTGCTGCAAGGATACCGACTGCCAGTATATTTTGCAATCGCGAGCCTGGGACGGTTTCAAGACTGCCGCTTTCCGGGCGACTTGCATTCACAAACGTTGCTCGCGATTGCGTTGATTCTCAACGTGTGGAATCAAGGACATCGCTTCTGGCAATTGTCAATGATGTTGTTTCGGCTACCATTGAGGATTTTTGGGGAACCTTGGATGAGGCGCAGAAACAAAGGAAGGTCAGCGGCTGATGGAGGCGCGATCCGAAACGATCGCTGGTGTTCGTACGGGAAAGTCGCAAGGGCAAACCAATGCGCGCACTAACAAGCCGTGCTTTGGAAGCCACGGGAGGCCGGAATTCGTCTGCCGTGGTTCCATCGACTGATATCCAATAAGAAGCGGGTGATCCGAGGTGCTCATCGTGGTATATCGAACAAGCGCTACGAACGGTATCTGAAGGAAATCTGCTATCGCTTCAATCGATGTTACGGGGAACGCGAATCATTTGACCGATTGATTCCAGCGGGTGTTTCCAGCAAGGCCATGACATATGCTGAGTTGGCTGGCAACGCTCGGGCTGGTAAGTACGACATGGTGCGCGCAGCGCACCCTACGGTTGAGCCAAAGTGTAGGGTGCGCTGCGCACTCCAATCGGTCTTCGATGATTGGTCCACTTGGCGGTCGCAGGATTTCACGCTAACATTGCTGGTGGTTAGCCTTCTTTGGGTCTGATCGCTTTCGCAGGCAGCTTCGCCTGCCCGCTTCCCGGCGATGGGAACGAAACGGCTGTCGGCAAAGACGGAAAGCACCGATGCCACAGGCTGCTCGTGCAGCACCTATTTTATATAGTCGGGTTGCCAACTAGATAACTCATTGAAAAAATGCGATATGTTATGGGATTTACCCGTCAGTTTAAAATAGGTGCTGCACTAGAGCTAGAGCGCAATGAGAGATTTCCGCTTTGAGAAACGCTCGATGACCAAAGGAAACGAGAAAATGGCCCTTGACTTGTCAAGTCTGGAGGCTGCTGTCAAGTCATTGGAAACCGCAGTTTCTAAATCACTCGATCGAAAATTGATGGAAAGCCTGGATGATGCGACTCAGGATGTTGTTCGTGCAGGCGTCATCCAAAACTTCGAGTTTACCTTTGAATTGTGCTGGAAGTTCCTTCAACGTTGGATTCGAATCAACAGGACGCCAGAGGACGCCGAGCCTCGCACGCGCAAGGACCTGTTTCGTATGGCTGCCCGCTATGGCCTCATCGAAGATCCGACGTCTTGGTTTGGCTGGGCGGATGCTCGTAATATCACTTCTTATACGTACAACAAGGAAACAGCGGACGCGGTCTATCGGGCCGCTGTGGGCTTCGTGAAGGATGCGCAGTTTTTGCTCGAACAATTGCGCCAAACCAATGATTGAACTCGATCCCGCCTGCCTGGAAACGATCGGGGGTATTCTGGATGAGCATGTACCAGGCTGCGAGGTGCGTGTGTTCGGTTCCAGAGTGAGCGGGGAAGCTCACAAGTATTCGGATCTGGACCTGGCCATCAAGTGCCCGAAGCCCTTGACCTCCGAGGTCATGCAGGCGCTGATGGATGCTTTCTCCGAATCGGACCTGCCCATCCTGGTGGATGTATCCGACTGGCATGAACTGTCCGAAGGGATGCGCAACAGGATTGAGCGGCAACACGAGATTATTCGCCGACAACCCTAAAGAAAATCGTGACGACCTATTATTACACCCATCCAAGCTTCTTGAAGCATGATACCGGAGCCGGGCATCCCGAATCAGCCGCAAGGCTGCGGGCCATTGCTGCTGCACTGGATGCGCCGGAATTCGCCGAATTGGTTAGAAGGCAAGCGCCTGCAGCAACCCATGAGCAGCTTCGGTTGATACATCCGCAAGCGCAGGTCGATCGTATCCTGCAGGCAATTCCGAAGCAAGGACATGTCGCTATCGATGCTGACACC
>Ga0114931_10003906_pt1 | contig 18727 bp, 21 predicted proteins | sample 2SBtaG_FD_89579 | JGI IMG/M metagenome (GOLD analysis project Ga0114931, IMG submission 89579) | Deep subsurface microbial communities from Kolumbo volcano to uncover new lineages of life (NeLLi) - 2SBTROV14_V59a metaG | ecosystem: Environmental > Aquatic > Marine > Volcanic | place: Kolumbo...
CTTTTGTTTTTCAGAAGCGACAGAGGACATTACTATGATGATCTTTTTTCAGGTAAGAAAGGATATATAGGGCATGTTGCTATTTATTTTGCCAACAACCTCATAATTCATGCCAAAAGCAGTTTTGGCGGCGTGGTTTTGCAAAAATTTTCCGAACTGCAAAAGAATAAGAACTATGAGGTGGTTTTAATAAAGAGATATTTTGATACGCCTAACATCGGCGGCTATAAGATATCTCCGTTTTCTCAGCTTTTGGATATTAAAGAAAAGAAATGGCAGAGAAGAAGCTGCGGCATAGTGTCACTTGCTATGGCAATGAGTTTTTTAAAGAAGAACAAAATAAACCTAAACGAAGTTTTGGAAAAAGGAATAGAAAAAGAAGCTTACATAAAAGATATAGGCTGGTCGCATAAAGAGCTGGTAAACATAGCAAAATATTACGGTTTTTTGGCAAGAGCATACGACGAAGCAAGTAAAGAAAACACGCGGGCATTTTCGAAACTTCTAACACAGCTGGAGAAAGGTCCGGTTATGGTCTCAATACACAAAGACCTGAACATAAAAAATGCCGGGCATCTTGTCCTGCTCTCCGGTATAAGAAAGGGAAAAGTAGAGTATTATGACCCGAATGCAAAAGAAAGAATGGAAGTAAAAAGAGAGGCAGAGCTTTATGCTTTTTTAAAAGGGTGGAAAAAGAGATTTATAATAATTAAAGATAAAAAATAATGGATATCAAAAAAATAACAAATTTTATATTTGAAATAGGTCAGTTAAAAAGACAAAAACATAGCGGTTTTTTGCTTGCCGGAGTGAAAGATCCAACGACTGTTGCAGAGCATGCTTTGCGGACGGCACAAATTGGCTATATTTTGGCCGTTATGGAGGGAGATGCCAATCCTGAAAAAGTCGCCTCAATGCTTATAATCCATGATAACGGCGAAGCGAGAGTGGGGGACCAAAATAAAGTAAGTGCCAGATATTTTTCGGTAAAAGAAGGTGAGAAAAATGCATTTTTGGAGCAGCTTGAAAACCTTGGAGACCAGGTCTCCAAAAAATGGAAAGGGTATTTTGAAGAGTATGAAGAACGAACGACAAAAGAGGGGATAGTTGCAAAGGATGCAGACTGGCTGGAGGTTGCCTTTCAGGCAAAAGAGTATGTTGATACAGGTTACGGAGCGGCTCAGGATATAATAAATAATGTTGAAAAGGCGGTGGAAACCGAATCCGCTAAAAAAATAATAGAGGAAATGAAAAATACACAATTTACAGATTGGTGGGGCGGATTGAAAAAGATGACATATAAGAAACTTAGTTAGAACACCAAAACACCCGCTGCGCGAAAGCGCGGCGGGTTTTTTAATTGAGATTTATTTATATTTTATGCTAGACTTTAATATATGAAAATAGTTATCACAACTCCTATATATCCTCCGGAAATGGGAGGTCCGGCAGTTTATGTGAAAGAACTTGCCGGCAGATTAGCCGAAAAACATAGTGTTAGCGTGGTAATGTATGGACGCTTGCCGGAGAAGGTTCAGGGCGTGTCTTTTGTTTGTGTGAAAAAAGACAGGCCTTTGTTTTTGCGTTTGCCTGCATTTCTTTTTTCTTTTTTGAAAGAGGCTAAAAAAGCTGACATCATCTTTTCTGAAAATGGAGCATCGATTGAGTTACCTGTTGGCATCTTTTCACTTTTTTCAAAAAAGCCGGTTATATTTCACAAAGGAGATAAGTTGGCGGAGAAAAGGGTGGAGAAAAGCTCTTTGTTGAGGTGGATAGAAAGCTTTGCCTCCAAGCGCGCAAAAAATGTAGTTGAGGATGTTCCTTTGAAGCGTCCGGAAATATTGCCTTTTGAGCCGGAGCCAAAAGAAGCTTTTGAAAAATATGAGGTTTCGTGGAAAGAGCATTTGAATAAATTAGAAGAAATATTTAAAGATGCAAAATAAAGACGAAAAACAAAAATGGGAAGAATACTGCAAGAGCGAACTTGCCGTCGTTTCCCCGATGCTTTCCGAGCTTGGTTTTGAGCTGGAAAAAGAGCAGCCACACATAAGCGGGGAGAGGTATCTGATGAGTGGAAGAAAACTTGTTTTAATGGGTGTACGCAAAAGTGATGGCAAAAGAGTTGTTGTAAAGGTAAGTAATGATCTGGATGGTAAAAAAGAAATAAAAGAAGAGCACGAAAGAAGAGACGCTTTGAACAAACTAAAGTTTTCTTATCACAAATTCTTATTGCCTGAGGAAATATTATTTAAGGAGGTAGGTGGTTTTCTTTTTTCGGTTGTTTTGTATATAGAACAGGGTGAGAGTTTTATGTCCTTGGATCTTAAAGATCAGTTTTTTATAGCTCTGGGTGCATTTAAGATACAAGAAGGAGTTCATGCTACAGCTCACTCTCATACAAAAACGATCAGCAAGATATTTGGAGTTACTGATGATGAATATTATATAGATAAGTTCAGCTCATTTGTAAAAAGCTGTAAAGATAACTATCCTGATAATGCGGTTTTACATAAGGTTCTGGAGGATGCTGAAAAGTTTTTGATTTCTAACAAGGAAACCGTAGATCGTTACTCAGGCTTTCTCACACACACAGACTTTGTGCCTCATAATTTTCGTATAGTTGGAGATGATCTTTATCTTTTGGATTATTCATCTATGCATTTTGGCAATAAATATGAAAGCTGGGCACGTTTTCTTAATTATATGACCATCTACAACAGAGATCTTGAGTTGCTTCTTGATGAATACGTACACAAAAATCGAAGCGAAGGAGAGTATCTTTCGTTTAGGTTGATGCGTGTCTATAAATTAGGATTTTTATTGCAGTACTATGCTAGTACATTATCAAAAACTTCTGGAAGTTTGAATACTTTAAATAAAAAACGTATTGCTTTTTGGTCGGGGGTGCTTAGGAGTATTATTGATGGAAATGCTGTTAGTGAAGACTTGGTTGATGATTACAAAATATCTCGAGACTCTTTACGAAGTGAAGAGGAAAGACAAAGACAAGAGGAGCTTCAGCAAGTGTAGATTAGATTATTTTTCTAGTATATCTATAACTCTTGATAAGGTGGTCTTGTTGTTTGCCATAAATATTTTTTTGGGAATTTTAGATAGTTCTATCTCGCTCTCTTTTTCATCGGAAAAGATACCGCCGGCTTCTGTGAGTATTCCCAAGGCAGAAGATATGTCCAGAGTTGAAAGTGTTCCATATATATTTACTTCAATTTTTCCGGATGCAACAAAGCAGGTATCAAGCGAGGAGGAGGCAAAATTACAGGTCTTTTTTGCGTTTTGAAGAAGTTTTTTGTATGATTCGCCACCCCACTCTCTGAGTTCTTCTTTTCTGCCGGCATGAAAAAACACATGAGCTTTGGAGAGGTCTGTGATAGTTGAAACTTTGATGAGTTTGTCATTTAAAAAAGCCCCTTTTCCTTTTTTAAAACTAAATAATTCCTTAGTTATCGGATTGTAAACCGCACCGCAGACAGGAACCATTTTTTCTAAAAGACCGATACATACGGCAAAATGGGGGATCCCTCTGGAGAAATTTGCCGTTCCATCTATCGGGTCTATTGTCCAAAGATAGTCGCTTATATTTTTTGTTCCATTTCCTTCTTCTGAGTATATCTTGTTAGAGGGAAATTCTTTTTTGATGGCATCAATTATAAAATAATTTATCTCTTTGTCGACGCTGGTTACAAGATCGCGAGGATCATCATTTTTTTCTATTACAGAAAATGCTTCCTCTCTTTTTTCTAGAAGAAGTTCTCCAGCATCTTTTATCGTTTTTATTATAAAATCATATCGTTCCATAAAATGCATTATAGCATTTTATGGTAAATAAAAAAGGCTCTCAAATGAGAGCCTTTACTCAATAAGAGTAATAGGAGCTTTATACTTTTTTTGGATATCCCGGCAATATACCGGAACGAATGAAATCAAAATCAATTCCTAACCGATCAACTTCTTGCTGTTGTCGTGCTAACTTTGTTTCCATTACTTCTCTGTGCCTTGCAGCGCCGTCGGCGCTTTTACGAACATTGAGTCTTGGTTTTTCGGATGGATCCAAAACAGCGATACATTGCCCGTGTTCTTGAACCAGCCTTACTAACGGATCAATCTCTTCAACTCCGAGATCTGTTTGGAACCCCGGAAACTTACTTTGGTCCCAAATTGCAAAAGTATTTTGCACACACCCGGAAAGAATAATACTCTCCAATTCATCAACAACAACCCCAACAACAGCTGCACCAGATTCAAAGGCTTCGTCAGCAGACTGCAAAACTTTTTTTGTTGCATAAGACATAGCTTTCCCGGAAATAACAGCAAATGCATCTATTGTGTTAAATTCATAGATGATAGAATTTAATGCTTCACAACTGTGATGTCCTGATCTCCCTGTGATGTATATGTTTTCTTGTTCACCAATTTCTTGATATATAAGGCATCTACTGTTTTTCCACAATCATAATCTATTGGAACTAAAATAATGATATCGTGAAAACCAATAGAAAGTGCTAATTCGATATTTGCCACAGCTCGTTTTACAACTTCTGATACGATCTCTTCTGTCTTCGCATAAGCTCTCAAAATAAGTCCGTAATTTAAATTGCTCATTTTCGCTGTTCTCCTATGTGATTGTTTAGGAACAAAAAATAACCAGTTTTAACTGGTTATTTTATATCACGGAGTAATGTTTTTGTCTAATCGTTGTTTTTGGGGAGCAGAACTTTTTCTTTCATATCTTTTGCAATAAAGTCCCAGTTGTATTTTGTCGTTACCATATTGTACGCATTCTCAGTTACTTTTTGAACTTTTTCAGGATGAGCAAGAATATCTTTTACGGCATCAGCTATTTGTTTTGGAGAGTCTTTATCAACAGCCCATCCGGTTGTTTCTTTGGCAGGGTCTCTTTTTTCATCGAAAAGAAAATCAGCTATTCCGCCTTCTTGCGTGGCTATTATGGGTAGGCGTGATACCATCGCAGAAGCAAATGAGTTTCCGAAGCCCTCTGACCGACTTGGTCGGCAGAATATTTCTGATATCGCTCGAGCCTTTGCTGTCATTGTTCTGTCGACTTGCCCGGTAAAGTAAACTCTGTCATTCATTTTTAGTTCCGCTACCATATTTTTCAGCTTTTCTTCATCTTCTCCTCCTCCAACCACTAAAAGCTTTATATTTTTTGGTAAAAACTCAAGAGCACTTATTATGTCGTCCACTGCATTTTTATTAACAAGCCTGGAAACTGTAACCATTAAAACATCCTCTGGTTTTTTCCCAACTTTTGTTTTTAATTCATCAAGTTCTTCTTGAGAAAATTTACTGGAAGCTTGAGTGCTGGCACCATTTGGTATAAAAACCAGGTTGCCTTTGTATCCCATGTCGCGTGCCCATTTTTCAAGAAAACGAGAGATAACCTGAATAACATCCGCTTTAGTGAATGCGCGCTTAAAGAGAGGCCACACTGGACGGTAAAGATGTCTTATATATTCTGGAGTGTCTCCTTCCTGTAAGGTAAGGATGCTTCTTGTTTTTGGCGCAAATATTTTAAAGGTAGCTTGAGGGATGCCGCATGGATGAGCCATCATAGCCCAAGTTGCATCAAATTTATATTTTCTATGAAGTATTAAAGCTTTGATCGGGGCCCAAAACAAAAATAAGTGCTTGTTGTAATGAAGAGGGAATTTTTTAAGATCCGGTATTTCAACATTTGGTTTTGAAAATCCTATTCTATGCACGGTGATATTTCCCACTTTTTCTACCCTTGGAGTGTTTTTATCATAGCCAAGAGCTACCATATGAAATTCTATATCTTGAGTATTTATTCTGTCAGTTATTTCTTTTATGGCAACTTCGGCGCCGCCGACAGGTTCCGGGTAATATCCTAGTGAAAATATAAGTATTTTTTTAGGCATTCTTCTTTTGTTTAAGTATGTAGTTTATGTAATCTTTCAGCGAGTGTTCTTGTTTCCAACCAAGAGATTTTAATTTATCTGTATTTACTTTTTTAGTTGACGGTCTGCTGGTCTTTCTTTCAGGAAGCATTTTTATTTCATGATTGAAAAGTTTTGCAACTTCAAGCGTTTCGTAGCTTTCCTCCGCCCCTATCCCGTATTCGTCTCCTTCTCCTTTTCCTCCAACAAGAATAAGTCCGGATATAGTATCATCTACATGAGTGTAATTTCTTTTTTGTGTTCCGGGGAGCCGTACTTCAAAGGGTTCTCCCTTTAGATATTTTTGTCTTAATATTTCTATATATGTTCCATATTCTCCAGACATTTCTCTTGGTCCATATACATTGTAAAAATATGTTATAGCATAAGGAAGTTCATACCAGATAGCATAATTTTTAACAAGTTCTGTGTTAGCTGCCTTTGCCCAAGTGTAGGGAGAGAGATTCTTTCCTTCTATTCCTTCTTTTCGTGGGTCTGCAAATTTTGTAGATGAGCCTGCATATAAAAGTTTGCATTTTTTCTTGCGCCAAAACTCAAGTACACCAAAAGTTCCATTCATATTCATGTCCCAAATTATCTCAGGCTCTTCAATGCTTTTTGCTACCCTTGAATACTCCCCAAGGTGATAAATAATATCTGGTGTTTCTGTAATATATTTTGCGATATCTTTTGTGTGACCTTCTCTGTATTCAACACCTTCAATGTGATTATCTTTTGAACCGGTAAAATAGTTGTCCAGCGAAATAACTCTGTTGTTCGGGTCTTTTACAAGACGCTCACACAAATGCGAACCAATGAACCCCGCCCCGCCAGTGACCAGTATTGTCTTTTGTTTTGTTATTTCCTTATTTTTGTTTTCCATAATGATTTAACTATACAAAAATAATGATCAATAATCAAATAATTAGACATTATTTTATAAAAATTACCAGCCTTTCTGACGGCCGTCATAAAGGCTGTCATTTTGGAATGTCTGTTCGTCGTCATTGCGAAAGAAGCTTTGTGGTTCAGGGTTATTTTAGTTTCAAGTTAGGGTTGGCATCCAGTTTTTCCCAGCTTTGGGCATTCTTTTGGTTGAAATATGCTGAGACGGCGATCATCGCCGCGTTGTCTGTTGAATATATCTTTTCCGGAACCAAGAAATTAAAGCCTTCTTTTTTGGCCGCTTCGGCAAGTTGTCTTCTCAGTTCGTTATTTGCGGAAACTCCTCCGGCAAGCAGGATGTATCTCACATTTTCTTTTTTGGCCGCTTTTATTGTCTTGTGGATCAGAACGTCAATGACCGCTTGTTGGAATTCTGCACATATTTCCTGTTTTATTTCTTCTGTTATTTTCGGGATATCTTTTACCAGGTACATCACCGCTGTTTTTAAGCCGGAAAATGAGAAATCAAAATCTTTTGAATTGATCATCGGCCTCGGAAGCTGAAACGCAGAACCGTGCTGATCGTTTTTATTCTTCTTTCTCGCAGTTCCGCGTTCTTTCCGCGTTAGTTCCGCATTTGATCCGTGTTTTTTCGCGTAAGCGGAAATGATAGGTCCTCCGGGGTAACCAAGCCCTAAAAGTTTCGCCACTTTGTCAAAAGCCTCGCCGGCAGCATCATCTCTGGTTGAGCCGATGACTTTGAACTTTCCATGGTCTTTCATTAAGATAAGCTCTGTGTGCCCGCCGGAAACCGTGAGGTTGAGAACGGGAAAATCTATTTTTTTGTTTGCCAGCCAGTTTGAGTAAATGTGTCCGGAGATGTGATGGACCGGGATTATTTTTTTATTCAAAGAGTAAGCAAGCGCTCTGGCAAAGTTTAGCCCAATAAGAAGGGCGATGACAAGCCCCGGTCCTTCTGTCGTTGTTATGTAGTCGATGTCTTTTGCTTGTATCTTTGCTTTTTTAAGAGCAGTCTCAAAAACCAGAGGAAGGTTCTTCAAATGTTCGCGAGAGGCCAGTCCGGGGACCACGCCGCCATAGGGGGAGTGGAGTTTTATCTGTGAAGATATTTCATTTGCGAGCACGCTAAACCTGGGGTTTTTTGTACCCGTTACTTTTACGATAGCGACCGATGTGTCGTCACATGAAGTTTCGATTGCTAAAATTATCATGGTTTTTTTGTCATCCTGAACTTGTTTCAGGATCCCGTAATGCTTTAAATAAGATCCTGAAACAAGTTCAGGATGACAGCTTAGTTATAATTTTAAGAATAACGAATAAAGAATAAAGAATCAAGAAAAAACCCGCGCTTATCGGCGCGGGTAAGAGCTTGAATCATTTATTTTGCGAGATGTCTTTCTAGAACTCCAGACGCTTCAGTTGTTTTTCTTTGACCAAAAAACCCGTTTTCTCTTTTTGTTTTGTATATAATTAAAATTCCAGCTGCATAAACAGTTCCTGTGAGTTTTCTGATCTCTTCCGGGATGGTTTTGTGTATCAAGAAGCAATCTTCTTTTTCCGTGATATTTTTTTGTGGAATTGTTTTCAGCCATTCTGCGAATAATCTCAACATTTCTTTTTGTTCATCTGTCATTACATTCTCCTTTTGGTTGTGTTTTTGATTTGTTAAGTTGCAAGATTTGAAAAAATAAAAAAACTCCTCGTCTCTATGCGTAGAAAAAACTATGCAAAGGGACGAAGAGTATTTGATACTTCTTTCGCGGTGCCACCCTAATTCGTTTCAAGATTATGAAACGCTCTTACCAGCTCCATTAAAAATAGAAAGCGGTTGTCCTGTGGTTACGGAGGAAGCCGAGTTTCCACTAACGCAGAAACCACCTTTTCACAAAATGTGAAGAGAATAGACCCAACCCCGATGTTTATCGGGATCTATTCAGGTTTTATTTTTTTCAAGGATATTTTTATCTTACTCTTTAGAGCAAAAAAGTCAATATTTAAAAAGATATGAAAAGGCCACCCCGAGAGACCTCAGGGTGGCGGTGTTTTGTTAGTGAACTTGAGTTTGATGTTGGGAGCGGTAGGCTTCCGTGTGGATAACCTCCATCTTTTTATTGAGGGCAGTAAGCTCCCGGACTAAATCTTCACTTTGTACTGGTTTTCCGATAATGTTGCCACAGTTAAGGGTAAGCAGAGCAAAGCCAAGGTGTGCGGTTGGAGGAAAGGCGTATACATTGTCGATATTTTCATACAATGCACTTACTTTTTGCCATAAGCTGTGCAGACCGATAAAGAAGGGATAGTGACCAGAGCTTTTCGAGTATTCCAGGGCTCTCTGTTCTTCCTTGTCCAGATCTTTGTCCAAAAGACTCACGACATCATTTACCAGGTCCATGATATTACATTCACAAGTGTGGGTGCCGTGCAAAATGACAATGATGGTGTAGAGTCTTGGAGTGAGGTGGTTGTTGTATCTCTTGTTGGCTGCTTGTACTAGTTTGCTGTTGCGGTTGTTTGATATGACACTTGATATAGCTTTCCAAGCACGCAACAAGAACTCATCTTTACTGACATACTTAGCTTCGCCAAAAACGGTTGGTTGCCGTGAGATGATCATTTCTTTTTCATGTTGTGCGTCCATTTTTTCTCTCCTTCTGTTGTGGTTGTTAAAGAAACTTCCAGTGCATAACATATACACCTTTTTTGTGTACTTGTCAAATATAATACAGTAAAGAAGTTGTAGCTCTTGCTATTTTTTAATATCTATGTTACTGTCAAGTCTTAATAAATACAATTTCATCAAAAATTGTTCTATAAAGATAGGATCTATTACGGTAGTTATTAGCATTTCATTTTTTATACAGCAATTGTAAGCCTCTATTTTGTGAGAGCTGTGAGGAAATGTTAATAGCTGCCTAAAGCTAAACATTTTGCATATCATTTTCTAGATATGCAGGCTGTTAGCTAGGCGGAGAAAAAATGAATAATGGTAATAGGTCCGGACGAGGGTCCGGAAGAAGATTTGGCGGTGTTAGATCGTCATCAGGTTCAAGGTCTTTTGGTAGGCCAAAAAGCCGTTTCGGTTCAAGAGGCGGAGGATTTAGAGGAGGAAGAGGCGGATTTAAAAGATCGAATGATATAGATATTTCAAAGTTTGTAAAGAAAGCTTCTTTTACAGAGAAAAAAGAGATAGAGATATCTCACTTGTTCTCTGATTTTCCTTTTTCTGAAAAAATACAGGAAAATTTAAAAAGAAGAAATTTTGAAAAACCAACCCCTATACAAGACCAAGCCATCCCTCATATCTTAAAAGGAAAGGATGTCATCGGTCTTGCAAACACAGGAACAGGAAAAACGGGCGCATTTTTGCTGCCTTTGATAAATAAGGTTTCAAACGACCGTTCTCAAAAGGTGCTTATAATGGCGCCGACACGCGAGCTTTGTTCTCAGATAGAAGAGGAGTTCAGATTATTTGCTTTTGCTATGGGAGTATTTTCAGCAACCTGTATTGGCGGTATGCCGATATACAAACAGATAGGAGCTTTGAAAAGAAATCCTAACTTTATAATAGGAACACCGGGAAGATTGAAAGATCTTGAAAAAAGAGGAGTGCTAAACTTAGCATCTTTTAACAACGTAGTAGTGGACGAAATAGACAGAATGCTTGATATGGGGTTTATCGATATCATAAAAGAGATAATAGGCAGAACACAAAAAGAAAGGCAGTCTCTGTTTTTCTCAGCTACAATGCCAGACCCTATAAAAAGGCTGACAAGTCAGTTTTTGAAAGAGCCGGTTACGGTTTCAGTTCAGGTCGGGCAAACAGCGGATAACGTTGACCAAGATATAGTAAGGTTTAACAGATCTTCAAAGGTAGATACTCTAAAAGAGCTTCTTTCCAAAGAAGAACTAAAAAAGGTTCTTATCTTTATAGAGACAAAAAGAGACGTAGAGGCTTTGGCAACAGACCTAAGAAAAGATGGTTTCAGAGTTGACTCCATACATGGAGACAAGGTGCAAAGACAAAGACAAAGATCTTTGGCAAACTTCAGAAACAACAATATAAACATTTTGATAGCAACAGATGTTGCCGCAAGAGGTTTAGACATCAAAGAAGTTACTCATGTTATAAACTACACGATACCGCAAACATATGACGATTACGTGCACAGAATTGGTAGAACAGGTAGGGGAAATAACAAAGGTAATGCTCTGACATTCGTTGCGCGCTCACATTAAAATGTAACTGATAGATAAAAAACACCGCTTAATGTACCCCTTAAAGTGGACACGAAAGTGTCCACTTTAAGGGGTACAGATCATTTTAAGTGTTGCAACTATTCCTTGAGCCTAGGTTGTTAGAAGTTGACATCTAATTAAAAATGTATTAACATATAAATACTATGAAAAATAATTACGCACAGAAGAATATGAAAGTGAGAACAGGGAAAAATTCCCCAACTCTTTTTGGTGTTTTTTCTGGGCGTGATATATTTTTAACTATTTTTTGCAAAAGGACATAACTTTTTTAAAAGATTAGAATAGTTAAAAATATATCCTGCTTTAAAGAAGCAGGATATTTTGTTCTTTGAAAAGACCATTATATTAAAAATTAAAGGAGAAAATCATGCATATAGATAAATCTGTATCAATCTGGAAAATTTTAAAAAAGTACGCATTGAGACATAAAGTAGCTTTTTTCTTCATGTTTTTTGTTGTGACCATAGGGGCACTCGCAGATCTTATGGAAAACTATGTCTTTAAGCTTATAGTTGATAAAGTTTCAGAGGGTGCAGGATCTTACGATGCAGATATATTTTGGATCGTTGCCTTGCTGTTTTTTATCTTTGTGATCGTGAATGTAACATTTCGCATAAGTGGTTTTATCGGGATAAAAATATTTCCTAAAATAAGGACTGAGTTCAGACTAGATCTTTTTCAGTATCTGCGCTCGCATAGTCAGAGGTTTTTCAGTGATAACTTTGCCGGCACTTTGGCTTCCAAAGTCAATCAAGCGGGTCGTGCATTGGACAGTCTTTATGGAGATATCTTGTGGAATTTCTACAATGCGGCATTCTTTGCTTTGTCCAGTTTTGTTTTATTGGCTACTGTAAATCTGAAAGTCTCTCTTATTGAGATAGCTCTTTTATCCATTTACTTTGTGGTTGTGACAAGGTTTATAAAACGAGGTGTACATCGTCACAAAGAATATGCAGATGCAAGAGCCGTCACAACAGGACAACTTGTAGATACGATAGGCAATATGATGAGCGTCATAAACTACGCAGCTGGGAAAAGAGAACAGGACTTTGTAAGAGATGTTTGTTTAAAGGAAAATGCAAGGCATAGAAGATCTTGGACATATCAAGAATGGATACGTTTTGGCAATCAGTTTACCGCCTCTCTTGTTGTGATAATAATGACTGTTTTAGGTATTTTTCTATGGAAAGATGGAATGGCAAGCGTGGGGGATGTGGTGATGATATTTACCCTTACTAATGCTCTTGCCGGTACCGTGAGACAGATATCGCATAGCATGATAGGTGTGAGCGAGTATGTTGGTGATATAAGAGATGCGCTTGATGTTATAGGAGTAAAGCATGAAGTTGTTGATGTTGCCGATGCAAAAGAACTTAAAAATGTAAAAGGAAACATCGGGTTTAAAGATCTTAAATTTTCCTATCCCAATACAAACGAGGATCTGTTTTCCGATCTTAACATTAGCATACCGCAGGGTCAGAAAGTGGCGCTCATAGGAGCTTCCGGATCAGGCAAGTCAACCTTTGTAAAAATGCTTCTTAGAATGTATGATCCTCAAAGCGGCTCTATTTGTATTGATGGTCATGATATTAAAGAGGTAAAGCAGGATAGTCTGAGGTATAACATAGGCATTGTCAGTCAGGAGGTGGATCTTTTTCATAGAACTCTTTTTGAAAATATAGCCTACGGTAAGCCAGATGCCTCTGAAAAAGAGATAAGAAGAGCTGCAGAGATGGCTCACGCTCATGATTTTATAGTATCATTGCCGCAAGGATATAAAACTCTTGTAGGCGAAAGAGGTGTTAAGCTGTCAGGAGGGCAAAGACAAAGAGTTGCCATAGCTCGCGCTATCTTAAAAGATGCACCTATCTTGGTCTTTGATGAAGCAACTTCTTCCTTGGATTCTGAGTCGGAGCACCTTATTCAGAAAGCTCTTGATCCTCTTATGAGAGGAAAGACTGTTGTAGCAATAGCTCACAGACTTTCAACTATAAAACATTTTGACCGTATACTTGTTTTTTCAAACGGAAAAGTGGTAGAGGATGGCACTCATAAAAAACTTATCCAAAAGGATGGCGAGTATGCTCACCTTTGGAAAAGGCAATCTGGAGGATTTTTACCTGAAGAGGATACTTCTCAAGATATGAGTGAGACTCACAGTTAGAATATACTTAGGAAAGTAAATGCAATCTTAAAGCCCGGGGGATTCCTCGGGCTTTTTCTTTAAATATAGTTCAGGCCTTTTACTGTTTAAAATATTCTTTCGCTATTTCCAAGACCCAAGGCTTTCTAAGTTTTTCTTTCATCTCTCGCATTTCTTTCAAAGAAAACCACTGCACATCAAGTATCTCGCCGACTTGCGGTTTTAGTGTCCCTTTCGCTTTTACTTTAAAGATATGCTTTGCGGTATGATCTGGCTCTTCTTGGATAATGATTATTTCTTCGGAGCTCAAAACATCAAGATCCGTCTCTTCTTTCACTTCCCGCAGCACTGCCTCTGCAAAACTTTCTCCTTCGTCAACTTTTCCGCCCGGCACGCTCCAAAGCCCGCGTATTTTTCCGACAGCTTCTTGAACGAGCAAAATCTTGCCGTCATTTTCAATAAGGCAATTTACAGAAACTTTTACTTTTACGTGGTTTTTCATAGTATTTAATATTATAATATAAACTGAACCACAAAACAAAATATCGTGTGAGCTAATTATTTAAATTAAAAATATGAGAGTTGATGGATTTGAAGTTATAGCAAGATGCGTAATAACAAAAGACGAAAAAATACTTTTGTGCAATGAAAAAGGAGCAAAATATTACTTTCTCCCGGGTGGTCACGTAGAGTTTGGCGAATTAATAGAAGACGCTTTAAAAAGAGAAGTAATGGAAGAGCTTGGAGTGGAAGTAAAAAGCGCAGAAGAGCTCTTTATGCTCCAAAATATATTTGAGCAAAAAGGCATAAAAAGACACGAGTTTAATCACGTTTTTAAAACAGAGCTGGAAACATATGACTTTAATGTCACTGAAGACCATATAGAATTTTCCTGGCATGATATTTCTGAGGTAAAAAACATCAACCTTTTACCGGAAGAAATAAAGAAAAGGATATAGAGTAAGTAAAATAAATATTGACATATATCATATATGATATATAATAAAAATGTCAGAATATAAAGTAAAATTTTATAAAAATAGTGATAGCGGAAAAGAGCCGGATTACAAGGATGTGATAAATGATCAAAAAACATATGAATAAAAAAGCAACAGATTTTCAAACATATCTAAGTAAGCAACTTAAAGATAAAGAATTTAAGGAATATTATGATGCTTACGAAAAACAACTCGAGCTTGCGTATCAAATAGCCCAGCTTCGCACAAAAGCAAAAATGACTCAACTTGAACTTGCAAAAAAGATAGGGACAACCCAAAGCAATGTAGCAAGAATGGAAAAAGGCCAGCAGAACTTTACAATAGATACTTTAAATAAGGTTGCAAAAACCTTTAAAAAAGATCTGAAAGTTTCCATTGATTAATTTGCTTAAAAAATAAAAAAGTTTGTCGGGTGCTTTGAAAAATAATATGCTTTTAATAAAAAGAATAATATTTGCAATTTTGCAATGTGGCTGTTTGTCGGATTTGCGGTTTCAGTATTTTTAAAGAGATCAAAGTTGGAAAATACAGGTTCAATACCTCGGAGCTTACTCCGAAATTGAGCGAGCGTAGCGAGGTCGGCGTAATGCCCCGCATGCTTGCATCGGGGAACCTTTATTTTTTACTTCATCTGCCATTGTTGTTTCGGTGATAGGATGTGCGTATTTAATATTGATATATGATTAAATTTTAAAAAATATGAAAGCATCAGCTTTTTTACTAGCTATTATAGGTTTAGTGTTATTTAGTTTTGCTAGATTTTTACTGCCCCCAGGCTACATAGGTGCTTTTTTTAATGCTTATGGTTTATTTGTATTTTGGATGCTTTCTATTTTAGCTATTGTTTTAATATACAAATACCCTCAATCGGCGAAAAGATTATTTATCATATCCGCCTTTGGGAGTTTTTTAATTATAGCTTTGTACGTTATGTTTGGGTTTGGAGCACAAGTACGCTGGACTGAATTAGTATTTGTTGGAGATGTTTTGATAGCAGGATGCTTTTTATTTTTGTATTCAGCCTATCATTTGAATAAAATAAAAAAGTGATTAGATTTTTAAAAGAAAGGTTTTTAGCCGTATTTTTCCTGAGCATTATTTTCACGCTCAGTTCTTTGTTTTGGACGAGTGATACGGTTTATAATCAAGAAGATCTAAGTAGCGTTGAGCTGGGTTGGCCTGCTAATTTTATCAGCCAAAACAAAGCTTTTAGCCTTACCCCGCCTGACTCTTGGTTTCCGCATGAAATAGGATTTGGCTTGCCTCAAGAGTATCCGGTTAGTGTTAATTTACAGGCATTTGCCATAGACATTTCTTTTAGTTTTGTTGTCATATTTTTATTAACTTTTGCTATTTTAAAAACTTACCCAAATTTTAAAATATTATCTGAGATCATAAAAGCAAGATATATAATTGGCTTTACAGGTTCTATTTTAATACTTCTTATTCTTTATATGATCTTTAGCAGTAATGTAGACCAGCTTCAGAGAGGCGTTGGCATTCCGCCGCCTATTATAGAAAAACCAATGCCATCAGAGTCCGGTCCGGATTTTAAAATATATACAGATAATCCTAATATTCCCGGATTATTTGAAAGCAAAGAGCTCGGGTTTTCTTTTAAATACCCGGATAAATATAAAGATGTTTCGTATTTTATTTCAGATGGATATAGGGGATCGGGTTCTGGGAAAATATTTAATGGGGGAATATTTGAAAAAATATGTCCGCCAGATTGTCTTAGAGATGGAATATCAATTGCCGGCATGACGCAAGACTATAGCGCTCCTCGAGGAGGGTCGCCCACAGATAATCTGGGCTATATAAAAAAAGACGGAAAGTATTTTATTGTAAGGATTGGAGGAAATGAGGTTGAAGTATTAGATCCTGTTGAGGAAATAAAAACTCCGACAGCAGAGGGAATCTTGGTCAGGGGTTATGGCATTCCTCAAGATGGACCGGGTCTTGGCTGGAATGAAGGGACTTTATTGGCGGTATTCAATCTTAAGGAATCAGAATTTAAAGCTCTTAATTTTTTTGCTTCAAATATAGATAAAGAATCAGAAGAAGACTTTTTGCAGGTTATAAACTCGGTTAATATATATGGGTATAATGCAAGTATTTTGCCAAACGAGCTTTCTCCCATTGAAGAATTAATGTATCGCTTCAATAAAAACGGCCACATACCGCCATATACTGTGCTGAGTAGCTCAAACTTAAGATGGAATGATAGTGATGGATACAGTATTTTAATTCCTGCTGGAAAGTCTTTATCCATTCATAAGCCGGAGAAGGGGTGTCTTAATAGAAGTTTTATTCCGGGTATATTTAGTGAAGAACTAAGCGTTTCAAAAGATGTTTTTGAAGGGAGAGGTTTTATTTTAAATGATGATAATTCCTCAGCTGATGTTTGGGATAACAGGCTTTATGATTATGTTCAAGCATATGAAAAAGACGGTGAAATGTGCAGGATAACTGTTAATACGGACTGTATGTCGTATAAAGGAAGCGGGTTTAATGTGGCGCATGGTATTTATATTTCCTGTGGAAGCGGACTGGAAGAAGCAAGAGCTGAGCAGATGCCTTTTCTTGAAGCCTTGGATCTAAAAGATAAAAAAACAGTCGTAAGAATTAGAAAACAAGTCGGAGACTTTTTTGAAGTCGGAATCAGTCCTCAAAGAACCGGAGCAGTTGCCGTTGTTAAAAAAGAAAGCGATAGCTATAGGGTATTATTTGTCGGACAGGAAGCGCCAAGTTGTGAGATAATAGATACGGAAAACATACCGGGCGAAGTTTTAAGTTCGATCGGCAATGGTTCTTGTTTCGAAAGTAATGGAGAATATAGAAGAGTAGATAAATCTTTATAAAAGCTTTGAAAATAAAAATGAAAATAATTTTACCACTTATAATATTTATCGCCATAGGCGCGAGTCTTTTTGTTTACTCAAATACAAAAAACCATAAAGTTGTGCAGGCAACCCAATATACGGTCTTGTATGAGGACGGAATATCCGAGTTTGTCTATCGTGATGACTTTGGCGGCTATTTTTCAGTGTATCGCGCTCCGCTTGCTTCGTATTGGGTGGATGAACAAAAAGCTGGCTGGGGCTGGGGTCCTGTCGGCTGGCGCGCTCCATCTGTCAGCAGGATGGGTCCGGGTAACAGTGAACGCGTGTTGTTTTCGGTGGAAAACAGCGATGATATATCTTGTCTGCAAGATGTTATAATAGCAGACCGCAAAGCTCATGAAACAAAAAAAGCGCATACAGAGCTCTGTGTAGAAAACACGCTTGATGAGCACGACTTCACGCATTTTTTTGGAGTTTTGCTTCCTTACAAAAATAAATCTTCGGACAACAATAAAAAAACAGTTATTGGAGTAGGGGACTATCTTACAGGAAACAGCATCGCGACAACAACTATTTCGCTTTCAGATAACGAGTCTTTTTTGAGCGAGGCGGTCTCTGACTGGGAGATGACACACATTCTTTTTATGACAGGTATGTGCGATACTCATATAAGCAAAGACACTTATGTTCGTGTTTATGACTTCAATACTATAGAAAGAACGATCACAGAAGCAACCCCCTCTTGGCGCAAACTGCCAGTCTGTTTTTGGAGCGCAGAACAATGAAAATCCTATCCGCTATGACCGTTATTTTGGCCAAACAAAAGAAGAGGGCAGATTTGTATTTACCGATCCAAAAACAGGAAAAGAGAAAGAGATAAGCGCTCGCTAAGTTTGTTTTCGAACGAGCCTGCCCGCCGGCAGGCAGGCGCAGAAACTACAGGTTAACGAACCTTTGTTTTCGAACCTGTCTGCTTCTGGAGGAAGGTCGTCGTAATATCCCGCGTAACTTTTTATCGGGGAACTTTTATTTTTTAGAATTTAAAAAGATACGCGATCAATTTTTAAGAAATTTTTTGATGGGGAGCTTTAAAGAGTAAAAAACCATATCAAAATAAATTATGATAAAAAGCATTATAAAGATATTGGCAGGCGTGACCGTTCTTGTTTTGTGCATACCGATTTTTAATTATGCATTGCAAGAATACGATAAAGTCTCATTGAAAAGATCGGGTCACTCAAAGGTGCATCCCGATATTTCTATATATGCTAATATAGATACAATGAATCTTTTGACCGGTAAATACGGAAAAGAAATGAGTGTTCCGGAAGTTGACATCTCTGACTGGCAGACTTACACAAACATCAGGGGAAAAAGGTGTCAGGAACATTTTTCTATATGATGAATTTTCTTAAAACAAAAACCCTAGAATTAATTCTAAGGTTTTTGTCATAGTGACCCCACAAGAGCGGGAGCACTACGCACGAGTTGGTAGCCCACCTCGTGCCAGAGTCGTGGTGAAATAGGTCCAGTAATGAAAAAGGTGTCAGGAATGCTCTGTAGAAAACACAACAATGATCATGTGCCGTCATTGCGAGCGTAGCGAAGCAATCCAGTATTTATCAATATTCTCTGGATCGC
>Ga0114931_10003907_pt1 | contig 18727 bp, 13 predicted proteins | sample 2SBtaG_FD_89579 | JGI IMG/M metagenome (GOLD analysis project Ga0114931, IMG submission 89579) | Deep subsurface microbial communities from Kolumbo volcano to uncover new lineages of life (NeLLi) - 2SBTROV14_V59a metaG | ecosystem: Environmental > Aquatic > Marine > Volcanic | place: Kolumbo...
CGAGGAGCGGCTCGTGAATCTGACCGCGCTCCGGGCCATGCAGCAGGCCCGCTACGACGCCGAGTGCAAGGGCCACTTCGCGCTCGCCTTTCGCGCCTATCTGCACTTCACTTCGCCGATCCGCCGCTATGCGGATCTCGTCGTCCACCGCGCCGTGACGGCCTGGATCGCGGGCGGCGAGCCGCTCGGGCGGCTGCGCGCGGGAGCCGACCGGCTGGGCGCGGTCGCCACGCGGATCTCCTGGCGCGAGCGCGTGGCCATGAGTGCCGAGCGGGACATGAACGATCTGAAGACCTGCGCCTTCATGGCGGGTCGGCTCGGGCAGGAATTCGAGGGCACCGTGACGGGGGTGGCGCAGCAGGGCCTCTACGTGACCCTCGACCGCTTCTTCGTGGAGGGCCTCGTCCACGTCTCGACCCTGCCGGAGTGGGTCGAGTTCGACGAGGCGCGCCACGCGCTCGTCGTCCGCAACAGCGGCCGGCGCTACGGGCTCGGCGATCGCTACCGCGTGCTGGTGGAGCAGGTCGATCCCGTGAAGGGCTGGATCAATTTCTCCATCGCCGAGCGGCTGACGGCCGGTCCGGCGCTCACGCCGGGCCCGCCTCCGGGGAACACCCGAGGCGGGCGCAAGCAGCGTTGAAATCACCCCAAACCGATCAACTTCCCCGATCATCTTCCGATACGGGGTGAAGCCCCCCCGGTCAGGCCCGTGGGGTGCGGACTGGGAGGCGGCAGATGGCCGTCGAGCTGGCATTCCTGAAGAAAGTTCCCCTGTTCGGCGAGCTCGCCGACGACGAGCTCAGCGAGATCGGCGCGCTCTTCCACGAGCGCGCCTATCCGAAGAATTCCGTCATCTTCCTGGAGGACGAGACGGGCGACTACATGTACGTGGTCCGAGCGGGCCGCGTGAAGGTCGTCCGCCAGATGCCGAGCGGGAAGGAGACGATCCTCGCCTTTCACGACGCCGGCGAGTTCTTCGGCGAGATGTCCCTGGTCGATGGCGGAACGACGCCGGCGAGCGTCATCGCCGTGGCGCCCACGACCATCTTGTCGCTCTCGCGACGCGACTTCCGGAACCTGCTCGGCAACGCCGAGGTCAACCAGGCGCTGCTGCGCATGCTCTGCCAGCGCTGCCGCGAGGCCTGGGCCCAGGTCGAGCTGCTGACGCTCCACCATGCAGAGGCCCGGATCCGCTCGCTCGTGCATCAGCTGTGCGAGAGCAAGGGCCGGGCGGACCCGGAGGGCGTTCGCCTCGGCAACCGGCTCACCCACCGGGAGCTGGCGGACATGGCGGGGATCACGCGCGAGTCCGCCTCGCGGGCGGTCAGCCGGCTGCAGAAGCTCGGCCTGCTGCGCGTGGAAGAAGGCCTGTTGCGGGTTCCCGACCCGGCGACGCTGCTCGACTTCGATCTCGAGCGCTGATCGCCCCGCCGCCCGAGCGAGGCGTGGCCTGCCGGCCCGCGTTGCGAGCGGGGCACGGGCCGCCGGCTCCGGGCTCGGCAATCCGTGCGCAGGACTCCGCCGATCCCCCATCCCCGCGTCACCCGAGAGGCGTTTCGAGCGACCTACTTCCAGGCAATACTTCCGCCGTCGCCACGGGCCACCCTGGAGTGAGAAGACCCATGCCGGTCCTCGCAGATTCGTACGGCCTGGCCCCGATGCAGCAGGGATTCCTGTTCCATCACGTCTCCGGGCAGCCCGCCGGGGTGGACCTGGAGCAGGTCGTGATCCGCCTCTCGGAGCCCTTTGCGCCCGAGGCCTTCACGCGTGCCTGGCGGCAGGTGGTGGCCCGACACCCGGTCCTGCGCACCCGCTTCCGCTGGGAGGATGCGGACGAGCCGCGCCAGGAGGTGCTCGCCGAGGTCGAGATCGGCCTGGAGGAGTGCGACCTGCGTGCGCAGCCCGAGGGCGAGCGCGAGGCGGCCCTGGAAGCGTTCGTGGCCGCGGACCGTGCTCGGGGCTTCGATCTGCGCGAGGCGCCCCTCCTGCGGCTCGCGAGCCTGCGGCTCGGTGAGGGTGAATGGGCCGTCCTGTGGAGCTTCCCGCACGCGGTTCTCGACGGCCGATCCTTCGCACGGGTGCTGCGCGAGGTCTTTGCGCTCTACGACGCGGCCCGCGCCGGGAGCACGGCCGAGCTGCCCGAGCCCTGGCCCTATCGCGACTACGTGGAGTGGGTTCGAGGCCGGTCCCGGATCGACTCGGCGCCCTTCTGGCGCGAACGCCTGGCGGGGGCGGCCGTGCCCACGCCGCTGCCCGGCCCACCGGGCGAGGGCTCCGCCGCGAGAGGGCGCGGCGACGCCGAGGCGCGGCTCTCGCGCGCGACGACCGGCGCGCTGGCTGCGCTCGCCGAGCGCCACGACCTCTCCCTCGCCACGCTGGTGCAGAGCGCCTGGGCGATCCTACTCGCGCGCGTCTCGGGCCAGCCGGACGTCGTCTTCGGCGTGACCCGCTCGGGGCGAAGCCGCGAGCTCGAGGCGGCCGACCAGCGCGTGGGCCTGTTCATCAACACGCTACCGGTGCGGATCGGCGTGGACGGGAGCCGCGCCCTGCTGCCCTGGCTCGCTGAGCTGCGAGCGCGCGAACGCGCGGTGCGGCCCCATGAGCACATGCCCCTGGTCGAGATCCGACGGCTCGGTGAGGCGCCGGCGGGGACGCCGCTGTTCGAGAGCCTGATCGTGTTCGATCGCGAACGGCTCGACGGCCAGGTGCGCCGCGGCCTGCCCGGGTTCGAGAGGCGACGCTTCGAGCTGCGGGAGCGAACGAGCTTCCCGCTCACGCTCTACGCGTACGGGGAGCCCGAGCTGTTCCTGAAGCTCGCCTACGACCGGCCCCGCTTCGACGCCCGGAGCGCGACCCGCACGCTCGGCCACCTCGTGACGCTGCTGGAGGCCATGGCCAGCGATCCAGAACGTACCGTGGGCGAGCTTCCCATGCTGAGCGAGGCCGAGCAGCGGCAGATCCTGGTCGAGTGGAACGACACGGCGTGCGAGTACCGCCGGGATGCGTGTCTGCACCAGTGGATCGAGGACCAGGTAGACCGCACGCCGGATGCGCCGGCCGTCTCGTGCGAGGCCGAGACGATCTGCTACCGCGAGCTCGACGAGCGTGCCAACCGCCTGGCCCATCGCCTGCGCGAGCTCGGCGTCGGACCCGACGTCCTGGTCGGCCTGTGCGCGGAGCGCAGCATCGACCTCGTGGTGGGAGTGCTCGGCATCCACAAGGCCGGCGGCGCCTACCTGCCGCTCGACCCCGCCTACCCGGGCGAGCGGATCGCCTACATGCTCGAGGACTCGGGGGCGAGCGTGGTCGTCGGGCAGGCGGCCCTGGCCTCGCAGCTGCCCGTCCACGGCGCCGTCCTGGTGCGGATCGATGGCGACCCGGAGCTCGAACGCATGCCGGCGACCCGGCCTCGGGTCGAGGTCCGCTCGGACCAGCTCGCCTACGTGATCTACACTTCGGGCTCCACGGGCCGCCCGAAAGGCGTGATGGTGGAGCACCGCCACGTCGGGAACTTCCTGGTCGGCATGGACGCCCGGATCCCCCACGTACCGCGCGACGGTGCCGGGGGCTCCCCGGGAACCTGGCTCGCCCTCACGAGCCTCTCCTTCGACATCTCCGTGCTCGAGCTCGTCTGGACGCTCGCGCGCGGCTTCCACGTCGTCGTACAGGGCGACGCAGCGCGCGACGCCCGGCGCGGCCACGTTCCGCCGAGGGCGGGGGCCCGCAGTCTCTCCTTCGGGCTCTTCTACTTCGCCGCCGACGAGGGCGAGCGGACCGGCCGCCCGGACAAGTACGAGCTGCTGCTGGAGGGCGCGAAGTACGCCGACGCCCATGGCTACGCCGCCGTCTGGACCCCCGAGCGGCACTTCCACGCCTTCGGGGGTCTCTACCCGAACCCCGCGGTGGTCGGCGCGGCGATTGCCGCGATCACCGAGAAGGTCCAGATCCGCGCCGGTAGCGTGGTGCTGCCGCTCCATCATCCCGCGCGTGTGGCCGAGGAGTGGGCCCTGGTGGACAACCTGTCGCGCGGACGGGTGGGGGTGTCCATGGCAGCGGGCTGGCAGCCGAACGATTTCGTGCTGCGGCCCGAGGGCTTCGCGAACGCCCGGCAGGCCTTGTTCCGCGGGGTGGAGACGGTGCGGAGGCTCTGGCGAGGCGAGGCCGTCTCCTTTCCGGGGCCTCACGGCGAGCCCGTGGAGACCCGGACGCTGCCGCGCCCGATCCAGGGCGAGCTTCCCGTCTGGATCACCAGTGCCGGCAGCCCCGAGACCTTCCGCCAGGCGGGACGGATCGGCGCCCACCTCCTCACGCACCTGCTGGGCCAGACCCTCGAGGAGCTGGCCGAGCGCATCCGGGCCTATCGCGAGGCCTGGGACGAGGCCGGCCACCCGCCCGGCGGCGGCATCGTCAGCCTGATGCTGCACACCTTCGTCGGCGACGACCGCGACGCGATCCGCGAGACCGTGCGCCGGCCCATGATGAACTATCTGGCGAGCTCGCTGGGGCTCATCAAGGGGTTCGCAGGTGCCTGGACCGCCTACAAGAAGCGCGCCGATGGCAGCACCGATGCGGACGTGGATCTCTCGGCCCTGTCCGAAGCGGAGCTGGAGGATCTCGTCGCCTACTCCTTCGAACGCTACTTCGATTCGAGTGCGCTGTTCGGAACTCCCGAACACTGCCTCGGGCTGGTGCGTCGGCTCGAGCAGATCGGAGTCGACGACATCGCCTGCCTGATCGATTTCGGCGTCGACAGCGAGACGGTGCAGGCGCATCTGCCAAGGCTGACCGAGCTCAAGGATCTGGCCAGCGCCCCGCCCGCCTCGCCCGACGCTGCGGACTACCGGCTTCCGGCACAGGTGGCGCGCCACGGCGTGACCCACCTCCAGTGCACGCCGTCCATGGCCCGCCTGCTCAGCCTCGACCCCGAAGCGCGTGCCGCCCTGAAGGATCTGGAAGCGTTGTTGATCGGGGGCGAGCCGCTCCCGGTCGCCCTGGCGAACGAGCTGTCGTCGCTCACCTCCGCGAAGCTCTTCAACCTCTACGGACCCACCGAGACCACGATCTGGTCTTCCCTGGACGAGATCGAGCCCGACGCGGTTTCGGTCAGCATCGGCCGGCCGATCGCGAACACGCGCTTCTACGTGCTGGGTCCGGAGGGCAACCCGATGCCCTGCGGCGCGGTCGGCGAGCTCTACATCGGTGGCGAGGGCGTGGTGCGTGGCTATCGGAACCGCCCCGATCTCACCCGCGAGCGTTTCGTCCCCGACCCGTTCGGCCCGGACCCGGAAGCGCGCCTCTACCGCACGGGCGACCTCGTCCGCTGGCGCGAGGACGGCCGCCTGGACTTCGTCGGACGGGTCGATCACCAGGTGAAGGTGCGCGGACATCGCGTCGAGCTCGGCGAGATCGAGGCGCTGCTGGAGCTGCATCCCGCGGTGCAGGAGGCGGTGGTGCTCGCGCGCGAGGACGAGGAAGGCGACCAGCGCCTGGTGGCCTACCTGGTCCCGCGCCCCGGCGCTCCACCCGCGAGCCAGGCTCTGCGCGAGCACCTGCGCGAGAAGCTCCCCGAGTTCATGGTGCCGGCCCACTTCGTCGCCCTGGACGCGTTTCCGCAGACGCCGAACCGGAAGGTCGACCGCCGGGCACTTCCCGACCCGGGCGAGCTCGCGGTGGGCGGCCCGCTCGAGCGGCGGCGGCCGGAGAACGCCGTCGAGGAGCGGCTCGCGCGCATCTGGCAGGACGTGCTGCGCAGCGGGCCGGTCGGGCGCGACGACAACTTCTTCGACCTGGGCGGCCACTCGCTGCTGGCCCTGAAGACCCACCGACGGATCGTCGCCGAGCTCGAGGCTCCCGACTTGAGGATCACGGATCTCTTCCGCTTCCCGACGGTGCGGGCGCTGGCGGCCCACCTCACGAGCCGCGCCGAGGCGCCGGGCCTCATGAAGAGCCGGGAGCGTGGCGACGTGCGCCGCGCCGCCCTGGCGCGTCGGCGGATCGCGCGCGACCGGCGGAGGCGAGCTCCCGGCGAGGACGGAGACGGCGGGTGAGCACCGCCTCCGCCCTGGGAACGCCGGGACCCGACGACGCCGCCAGCACCGTGCCCGCGGATCTCCTGGCCGGCCTGTTCGCGCCCCCGGTCAGCTTTCGCGCGGCTCCCCTGCGAGCCGGCCTCGCCCAGCTGGCTCCCTCCGAGCGGGCGCTGGTCGAGAAGGCCGTTGCCGCCCGGCAGTGCGAGTTCGCCCAGGGGCGTGTGCTCGCCCACCGGCTGCTCGAGAACCTGGGCGTCGCCGATGCACCGCTGCTGCGCGACGCCGACCGCGTCCCGCTCTGGCCCGCCGGGACGCTCGGGTCGATCTCGCACACCCGGGGTCTGTGCGCCGTGGCCGTGGCCCGGACGAGGGAGGTGGAGGCGCTGGGGCTCGACGTCGAGCTCGCGACTCCGCTCTCGGCGGAGCTCCGCCGGCGGGTCTGCACCGGGGTGGAGCGTCGCTGGCTCGAGGCGCGTGGCGAGGCGGAGGCGGGCGCTCTCGGCAAGGCGCTGTTCTCGGTGAAGGAGTGCGTCTACAAGGCTTGCTTCCCGAGGCTGCGCGAACGCTGGGGCTTCCAGGAGCTCGAGGTCGAGATCGATCCCGGCGCGGGACGCTTCGTGGCCGTGCCGCGGAAGGGTGCCTTCGCGGGGCGCCGGCTCGCCGGGCGCGTGGCCTCCCGGGGTCGCTGGTGGCTCGCCGGCCTGACGCTGCCGGTCGTCGGCCGGGCGGAGCAACGGTGAGGATTCTCGCCGTGGCGAGCGGGGGAGGGCACTGGGTCCAGCTGCTCCGGACGGCGCCGGCCTTAGAAGGGCACGACGTCGTCTACGTCACGACCCACGCGAACGATCGCCGCGACGTCCCGGGCCGGTGCGTCCACGTCGTGAACGACGCCACGCGCTGGAATCGCTGGGGCTCGTTCGTGCTGGCGCTGCGGATCGCGTGGATCCTGTTGCGCGAGCGGCCCGACGCGGTCTTCTCCACCGGCGCGGCGCCGGGCTGCCTCGCGATCCTGTTCGGCCGCTTGTTGGGCGCGCGGACGGTCTGGCTCGACAGCATCGCGAACAGCGACGCCGTCTCCCTGTCGGGTCGGCTCGTGCGGCGCCACTGCGACCTCTGGCTCACCCAGTGGCCGCATCTGGCCGCGCCCGGCGGCCCCGAGTACGCGGGGAGGGTCTTTTGATCTTCGTCACCGTGGGCGCGCAGATGTCTTTCGATCGGCTCGTCGCCTGGGCAGACGACTGGGCGGGCGCGGCGCCGGGCCGCGAGGTGCGCGCGCAGGTCGGACCCAGCCGCTACACGCCGCGTCACCTCCAAGTGCTGCCCTTCCTCGATTCCCCGGGCTTTCGTCGGCAGGTGACCGAGGCCGATGCCGTCGTCGCCCACGCGGGCATGGGAACGATCCTGACGGTGCTGGAGATCGGAACGCCCCTGCTCGTGGTCCCGCGGCTCGGCGCCCGGGGCGAGACCCGCAACGACCACCAGCTCGCCACGGCCCGACGCTTCGAGGCCGAGAAGCTCCTCCTGGCTGCCTACGATCGGGCCGCGTTCTTCGCGCGACTCGACGGCCTCGAAGGCGCACCGGTGCCGCCACGGATCGCGGCGCACGCCTCCGAGGCGTTGCTCGCCCGCCTGCGGGCCTTCCTGGTGGACGATCCGCCGTGATCTCGGTGGTCGTTCCGGCGCACGACGAGGAGGCGGTCCTCGGGCGCTGCCTCGCGGCCCTGACCGAGGGCGCCCGGGACGGAGAGCTCGAGATCGTGGTGGTGTGCAACGGCTGCCGCGACGATACGGCAGCGATCGCACACGGCTTCGGCCCCCCGGTGGCCGTGATCGAGAGCCAGGTCGCCTCGAAGAGCGCCGCCCTGAATCTCGGACATCGGACGGCGCGCGGCTACCCGCGCTTCTTCGTGGATGCCGACATCGTGCTGCCCCTCGCTGCGATCCGGAAGGTCGCCGCGGTCCTCGAGCGTGGCGACGTCCTCGCGGCCGCGCCGAGGATCGAGGTCGATCTCTCCCGGTGCACTCGGCCGGTTCGCGCCTACTACGCCGTCTGGCAACGCACGCCCTACGTCACCAGCGTACTGCTCGTCTCGGGCGTCTACGCCATCAGCCCGGCGGGCGGCCACCGCCTCGACGAGTTTCCCGATCTGGTCGCCGACGACGCCTTCGTGCGCCAGCTCTTCCGACCCGAGGAGCGCGCTCTCGTCGACGGCTGCCGCTTCCGGATGACGCCGCCCCGAACGCTCCAGCCTGATCCACATCAACGTGCGGCGCCGGGTCGGACGCGACGAGATGGCCCGCCTGCACCCGGAGGAAACCGCTCGGGAGGCCGCGCTGCAGCGGGGCTCGCTCGTCCGGATGCTCGGGCGGCCCAGGCTCTGGCCGGCGCTGGCGGTGTATCTCTACGCGAAGCTGGCGACCGCCGCGATCTACCGTTGGAAGCGACGGCGCGGCCGTGAGAAGGAGTGGAACCGGGACGACAGCTCGCGGCGGCCCTAGCCGGTCTCCGCGCCGGGCGAGCCGACGTGGCGCGCCAGCAGCGCCTCGAGGTGTCTCGCCTGGCCGGCCTGGCCGTGTCGAGCCCGCACACGCTCGGCGCCCGCTCGGCCCAGGGCGTCGAGCTCGTGGGCGGGTCGCTCGAGCAGTTCGGTCATGGCCGCCGCGAGGGCCTCGAGGTTTCCCGCCGGAACCAGCCAGCCGTTCTCACCCGGCCTCACCAGCTCCGGGATGCCCGCGATGAAGGTGCTCAGCACGGGCCGCCCGAGCGCCAGGGCCTCCATGATCACGACCGGCAGTCCTTCGGCGAAGCTCGGCAGGACCAGGGCCCGGGCCGCGAGCAGGTGGGAGCGCACTTCGGCCTCCGACAGCCAGCCCGTGATCGCCACGTCGGCCTCGAGCCCGAGGGCCCGGACCCGGGCCTCGATCTCGGGACGCAGCTCGCCGTCGCCGGCCAGGACCAGCTGCGCCGGGGCGCCTGCGCGTCGCACACGGGCGAAGGCCTCCAGGAGCAGGAGCTGCCCCTTCTGTGGGTACAGGCGCCCGACGCAGACGAGGGTCCGGGAGCGCGGGTCGATCGGTCGCGCCGCGTCCAGGAATGCGTCGCCCACGGCGCAGCCGACCCGCTCGATCCGGCTCCAGTGGCGTGGATCGGTGAAGCGGCGGAGTTGGGCGCCCGTGTAGTCGCTGACGACGGCGGTGAAACGCGAGTCGGCGACCTTTGCGCCGAGCTCGTGGCCGATCGGGTCGTCGAACTCGTCGGGGCCGTGGATGGCCAGACTGTAGCCGGGGCCGCCGAGCCGATGGAGGATACGCGCGACGCAGGCGGCGTTGCGGCCGAAGTGGACGTGGACGTGCTCGATCGACTCGCGCCCGAGGAGATCGAGGAAGTAGAGAGCCTGGAGCAGGTAGGCGAGGCGCCGCGCGAGGCTCGGCCCGGACCGACGGGGTGGCGCGCAGGCGCGCAGCAGCTCTCCCAACACTCCAGCGGGCCGCCGCGCGAGGCCCCGTGCCGCGGCCCGGATCCAGTCGGCGGTCGACGCCGCGAAGAAGGCGCAGGTGTCGGCCGCCTCCGCGACGTCCGCCGGCTCGGCCAGGTCCGCGCGCGGCGTGGCGTGCACCGAGAGCCGCAGTACGGAGTGGCCCAGGCTCTCGAGACCCTGGATCTCGCGACGGATGAAGGTGTGGCTCACCTTGGGATAGCTGGCCGTCAGAAAGGCGAGTCTCATGGGATTTCGATCGGCTCGCTAGCGCTCGTACTCGATCAGCCGTCGCCGACGCCCGAGCAGACGGTTCGTGTGGAACTGGACGGTGCCCCATAGCTTGGGGACCTGCGAGATCACGCAGCTGGCGCCCCACAGAAGCCGCTCGCTGCGGTCGAAGGCCGCTGGGTCCATCCCCCACGCCACCCGCAGGGCCTGGAGCGGTGCGGCGGCGAGCCAGGCGAGGCCCACGAGCGGCTGCCAGGCAGCGATCACCAGGGCGCCCAACGGGACCCCCAGTCCCCAGAGGAGCGTGCTTCGCAGATTGCGCGCGAACAGCCCGCGGTCGCGGTGCCGAAACCCCACCTCGGCGAAGGCGTGGCCCGCTCGGACCGATCGGAGCCACCAGCTCGCGAGGTGACGGATGTCGGCGTCGTGCTCGGTCATGGCGCGGTCGAGCCGCACGATCCGTCCGCCGGCCAGGCGCAGGCGGGCCGAGAGCTCCGGATCTTCTCCGGCGATCAGGCCCGGGTCGTAGCCCCCGGCGGCCTGGAAGGCCGCGACGCGGATCAGCACGTCGCCGCCGAAGCCCAGATCTCCGACCTCGCCCGTCGGCGGCGTGCGCCATTCGAGATCGCACAGCCGGTTGTAGAGCGAGCCTTCGGGCTGGCGCTCGCGGCGCCAGCCACAGACGGCCACCCAGTCGGGGTGGGCAGCGAGCGCGTCGGCAGCCGCTTCGAGCCAGCCGTCGACCAGGCTGCAGTCCCCGTCGAGGAAGAATACCGACTCCAGGGCGGAGCGTCGGCGGAGCAGGTGCTCGAAGCCTTCGTTTCGGGCCCGCGCCGCGCTGAAGGGGGTCGAGGCGTCGAGCTCCAGGACGTCGAGTCCGCGTCGGCGGGCGCGCTCGGGGCTGCCGTCGCTCGAGCCGGAATCCACGTAGACGGAGCCCCCGGTCCCGGCGGGCAGGGAGTCGAGGCAGCGCTGCAAGCGGTCGTCTTCGTTCCGGCCGATCACCACCAGCCCGATCGTCTCGAGCTTCGGCGCTGCTGCCGACCCGTGCGGTTCGGGCGGCTTCACGGCTCGGGCGTCCGCTCGGCCAGGGCCCGTCGCGCCGGCGAGACGCGGCTCTGCCGTCGCGGCGGGCGCGGTCCGTCCGGCGATCCGTTCCGCCGCTGCTCGCCCAGGAGACCCGGCACCAGGCCGGCCAGAGCGCCCGAGAAGAGCGTCATGTAGCCCTCCACGGTGGAGTTGGGCAGGAGGTCGAACATGCTGACCGCGACCAGCAGGGAGAGGCCCCCGACGAGCTGGCGCTCCCGCGCCGCCCGGAGCTGCGGCAGGGCGCGGGCCCCGCCGAAGATCGGAAGCAGCACCATGCCGAACACGCAGACGAATCGCACCAGGCCACCCCCTCCGAGCGCGATGATCCAGTAGCCGTCGAAGGTCGTCTCGACGCGACCGCTCACGGGGTCCCGCACCAGGGAGCGGCCCGAGCTGCTCCAGCCGAACCACAGGCGCTCCCGCGCACGTTCGAGCACCGCGGCCTCGTTCGCGAGGCGGCCCTCGAAGGATCGAGCGCGCTCGGGTCCCGCGGCCCGCCGGGCCACGGCCACGGCCGTGTCCAGGGGCAGCAGATCGAAGGATCGCAACAGGGGGTAGGCGAGCACGAGGGCCGCGACGGCGCTGGCGGCCAGGGTCTGGACCCTCGCCGAGCCGAGGAAGATCAGCGGCGCCGCGACCAGCGCGTAGACCAGGGAGCCGACCGACTTGCAGAGCGCCAGGACGACGCCCAGGTAGCCCGCGACCAGCGCCGCCGGAAGCCCGAACAGTGCGAGGCGCATCCGCCACAGGGTGCTCGCGGCCAGCAGGCCCAGGCAGATGAACAGCGCCACGTGCAGGCCGTGGCGCATGAAGACCATCGGGCGGTAGCCCGACGCGCGGATCGCCTGGTGGAAGGAGTGCTGGTGGTAGCCATACACCCAGCGGTGGAGCTGCGGGCTCATCCGCAGCTCCACGAAGATCAGGAGCGAATAGACGAGGCCCGCGACGACCAGGATGCGCAGCAGGCTGCGCACGTCGCGAGCGCGCGTGAACAGTGCGCGGCCCGCCACGAAGGGTACGCCCCATCGCAGCGCCTGGAGGAGGGCGTCCGCGACGAAGTCGGTTGCCCGCGCCCCCGGGACGACCTCGGGGCCGATCCGGAGCGGATCGAGGTTCGTGAGCACCGAGAGGACGGAGCCGACGACCATCCCCAGCACGAGGATCTCGGGCCCGCGGCCGATCCGCGCCCGTTGCAGCTGCGGGCGGGCGAACAGCAGCATGCCGATCAGGCAGCCGGCGCTCGCGAACTCCTCCTTGCCCATGGATGGGAGAACCGGGGGGTCGATCCCGATCGCGGAGGGCAGGAACATGCTGGCGCCGAGAAAGGTCAAGGCGGCGGCCACGGGAGGCCGGAAGAACTCGAACAGCAGGATCGCGATCACGAGCCAGGAGAAGAGCGCGATGTAGGCGAAGAGGACGATGGTGCGCTCCTAGGTGATCCAGGCTTCCAGCCAGGGGCGAAGGGCGAGAGCGACCAGTCCCCCGGCGGCGAAGAAGGCCGGGGCGGCCAGCTCGCGCTCGATCCGGAGGATGCCGGCACGACGCAGGCCCGGCCAGAGCACGAGCAGGACCGGAAGCTCGGTCAGGGCGGTGGCCCAGACCAGGCCCTCCATCCCGGCGAAGACCCAGCCGGCCGGAATCGCCAGCAGCGTCCACGCAGCGCGCACCGCGCTCCGGTAGAAGGTGTATCGCGTCTGGCCCAGCGCCATCAGGCAACGATCGGTCGGGTGCACCATCACCGTCAGCAGCACCCGGGCGCACAGCACCTGGAACATCCAGCCCGCGTCGAGGTAGCGGTCGTCCCAGAGAATCTGGACGATCAGGTCTCCGACGGCGGAAAGGCCGCCGATCGCGGTGAGGACGCCCGCGTCCAGGGCCAAGCGGGTCCGATAGAAGGCGCGGCGCAGCTCGGCGACGCCTTCACGACCGACCTGTCCGAAGATCGGATAGAGGACGCCGTCGAGCAGGCGCGAGACGAGCAGCGAGAAGAACTCGGCGAGCATCACGGCGATCGAGTAGACGCCGAGCACGCCTACGCCGAGCACCTTGCCGACGAACGCCCGGTCGAACTGGCGCGAGACGAAGAAGAGCGCCGTGCTGCCGAGGATCCACTTTCCGAAAGCGAGCACCTCGCGCCGGTCGGCGGCGTTCCATCCGAGCCGGTTGCGGTAGCCGACCGGCAGCAGGTGACTGACCACGACCCGGAAGCCCGTGTTCGCGATGCCGCCCACCAGGAGCGCCCAGACCGACGGATGGAACAGGGCCCATCCGATCATCACCCCGACGGCCAACGTCTGACCGCTCACCTCCATCACGGCCAGGGGCGCCACCGACACCCGTCGCCGTAGCGTGTAGATGGAGGTCGAGATGAAGCCGGTGAGCAGGGTCTGGAAGGCGCCCGCGACCACGAGCCAACGGAGCTGGGGCTCGTCGTAGAGCCACGCCGCGGGCGCGGCCAGGGCCAGCGCGACGCCGAACAAGAGCACGCCGCGGATCACCTTGAGGGTCCAGACCGTGTTCAGGAAATCTTCTTCTTCCCCGCGCGGGTGCTGGATGACCGCCTGGTTGAGACCGACGTCCGAGAGCAGCTCGAGGCCCTGGAGCAGGATCGTGACCAGGGCGATCAGGCCGAAGGCCTCGGGGAACAGGATCCGGGTGAGGACGAGGTTGGCGCCCAGGCGCAGCCCCTGGGCGACGCCGAAGCCCCCGAGCTCGTAGACGGAGCCCCGGATGGCGAGCCGACGGCGATCGGGTCGGCCGGCGGTCTGGCTCTGCTCGTCGGCTTCGGACACGGCGGCGGGCGCAGCCCCCAGGGAGTTCACCGTCGGGGTCCACGGCGCGGTTCGCGGGGGCTCGACTCGGCTCCCGACGCGCCGAGACGGACGAAGATAGCCGTCTCCTGTCCGGGTCGCCCGGCGCGCGGGCTTCGCCGGTCACGCTTCGCGGCCGCCCGCACACGCCGCGCGGGGAGGGCGCGAACGGATCCGGTATGTTCGTGTTCCGCTCGATGCTGGCCCGGCGGGTCGGCGTTCCCGCGCCCCACGCCCCAATGCGCGGCCGGTGCGTGCAGGCCGGGCGCCGCCGGAGGCCCAGGCGAAGGCGTGAATGGAGGCGGCAGGTCCAGTTGAAGGCCCAGAGCGACTCGAGCCGCGGGACGTCGGCGCCGCTGCCCTGGATCTGGCACGCGGTCCTGGCGGCGGGTCCCGCCTTGGGGGTGCTCGCCGCCCTGCTCGATCCGAGCCTCGCCGAGTCCGCCCTCGCGCAGGCGCAGCTCGAGATCGTCCGGGGGGCCCTGGGGGCGGCTGCGGCCGCTCTGCTCGGCGTCTGGCTGCTGCGGCGCACGATCACGGCGGACGTCCGGGGAACGCTCGCGCGCTGGAGGGCGGCGCGCCGGGATCCGAGGCCGTCCGCCCTGGTCCCGGGCGTCGGGCCGTCGGGGTTCGCGATCGTCCTGTGGATCGCGCTCGCTGCGTGGGGACTCTCGGTCGCGGGGGGGCTCGCCGTCGGGGCCCGCTGGCTCGAGCTCGTGACCTACGAGAATGGTCCGCTCGAGACCGCCACCGTGGTCGCGTACGGGGCGGCCGCGATCCTGGCGCTGTCGGCCTTTCGGCGCGAGCGGCGCGCCGACGGGGCGGGCGGGCGCAGCCTGCGCCCGGCCTTGCTGCTGGCGCTGGCCGCGAGCTGCTTCCTGATCGCGGGCGAGGAGACCGACTGGGGCCAGACCTACCTCGGGTACGAGACGCCCGCGGCCTTCCAGGATGCCAACATCCAGCACGACTTCAGCCTCCACAACCTGGCGCCCCCCGGCGCGGTTCCGGCCACCCGCTGGGCCAACTGGCTGCTCCGCCTGCTGGCGCTGATGGGAGGCGGGGTCCTGCCGCTCCTGCTGTGGAGGGCGCCCTGGCTGCGTCGTCTGAGCTTCGCCCTCGACGCGCCACTGCCGCCTTGGTGGAGCCAGGTCGTGCTGCTGCTCGCCGTCTTCATCCCCGATCTTCCCGGTGTGTACGAGCGCAACAACGTCGGCTCCGAGCTCCGGGAGTTCAGCATCAGCGTGGCCGTCCTGGTCTGGCTCCTGGCCACCCGGCTCGCCAGCGGCGAGTCTGTGGGAGGACGGTGATCGGGCTCCTCGCTCGCGGGCTGCGCGCCGGGCTGGCCCTGGCGGTGGGTGGGGCCGTCGGCGCTGCGGTGCTCGAGATCGGCCTCCGCATCCACAATCCGATCCCACTGCGGGTGCGCGGGAAACAGATCGCGCTGCCCGTGAACAAGCGGGTGATCTACCGCAACCCGTTTCCCCGGTCGAAGATCGACCCGACGGTCGTCGTCACACGCAACTCGCTCGGCTTTCGCGGCAGCGATCCGCCGCGAGACTTTGCGGCCCATCGGACCTTCCTGGCGATCGGCGGCAGCACGACCGAGTGTCGTTTTCTGAGCGACGATCGCACCTGGCCCGCACGACTCGAGGCCCGCCTGTCCCACTCCTTCGACCGGGTCTGGGTCGGCAATGCGGGATTCGACGGCCACTCGACCTTCGGCCATCTGGTCCTGATGAAGCAGGTGGTCCTGGGTCTCCATCCCGATCATCTCCTGCTGCTGGTGGGCGCCAACGACGTGGGCCGGGCCGACCTGAACGAGTTCGACCTGAGCATCGATCCGGCCCACCAGTCGCTGCGCGACCGTTGGATCGCCCGCAGCGAGCTCCTGAGCACGATCCAGGTGCTCTACCGCAGCCTCCGAGCCTTCCGGCTGGGCCTCGGCCATCTCTGGGAGCTCGACCTCCGCACGGCTCCGACGGGTGTGGTCTCGGAGCTGGAGATCGAGCGCACGGTCGCCTTCCATCGGCGGAGTTTCATCGGCGCCTACCGCGGGCGGCTCGAGCGGCTCGTCGAGCTGGCGCTCGGCGCCGGGATCGAGCCGATCCTGATCACGCAGCCCGCCCTGTTCTCGGACGGTCGCGACCCCGCCACGGGGGTCGCGATCGGCCCGGTGCTCTACGCGGGCGAGACGGCGGCCCTACGGTGGCGGGTGCTCGACGCCTACAACGACGAGACCCGGGCCGTGGGGGCGGAGCACGGCCTGCTGGTGATCGATGCCGCCCGGGATCTGCCCCACGACTCCCGGCTCTTCTACGACTGGATGCACTATACGAACGCCGGCGCGGAGGCGCTCGCCACGCTCGTCGGCGAGCAGCTGGTTCCACACCTGAAAGGGCGGAGCGACGGGTGAGCGAGGCCCTGGCGTTTGCGTTCTTCCGGGCCGAGCGCCGAGCGCAGGGATGGGTCACCCACGGCCTGGACCACGTTCGCTTCGGCCACCGCTATGCGGTACCGGGCCGGGCCGAGCCCGAGGGCCTCTACGGGGGCTGGCGCTATCGCGACGGCACCCTGGAGGCGGAGGTCGACCGGCTCGGCTTCTGCAACCTCTTCTACTGGCAGTCTGCCGACGGCCTGTCGATCTCCCCGTCTCCGTTGCAGCTGATCGCGGAGGGTGCGCCCGCGGCGCTCGACGACCGGGCGCTCGGCGTGTTCCTGCGCATCGGGCTGTTCCTGAACCAGGACACTCCGTTCCGCGAGATCCACGTCCTGCCGCCGGGGGGACGTCTGGTCTGGAAGGACGGGCGGATGCGGGTGACGGGGGAGGCGCGGCCGGAGCGCGAGGTGGCGATCTCGCGGGAGCGGGCTCTCGAAGGCTTCGTCGACCTGACGCGTCAGGCGGTGGCTCGCGCGCGGGCCAGCAGCGGCCGCGAGGCGATCGTACCCCTGAGCGGCGGGCGGGACTCGCGCCACCTGCTCTTCGAACTCGAGCGCCAGGGCGCCCCCCCGGTGGAGTGCGTCACCTACGACCACGGGGGCGCCAGCTGTGGTGCGGAGGTGGAGGCCGCGCGGCGTGCGGCGGAGGCCGTGGGCGTGCCGCACCGGGTGCTCGAGGCTCCACGCTCCCGTCACCGGGACGTCCTGCGTGGCCTCGTTCTCACGCACCTCTGCTCCGACGAGCACAGCCAGATGCTCCCCCTGCGCGAGTACTGCCGCGGCCGGCCGCTCGCGACCGTGGACGGCATCGCGGGCGACGTCCTCTCGCGCAACGGCCGCTTCAGCGACGAGCGCGCCCATGAGCTCGGTCGCCGCGGCGCATTCGAAGCAATGGCGCGCGCCCAGATGGCCGGGCACGCCCGGATGATCGGCGGTGCGAGCCCCGTGGATCTCTACGGCGAGGCCGAGGCGCGGCGCCGCTTCCCCGAGGACGAGACGGTCGAATACATCGCCCGGACGATCGCACGCTTCGCGGACACGGCCGATCCCTTCTCCGCCTACCTCTTCTGGAACCGGACGCGTCGGGAGATCAGTCTGGCGCCCCAGGGCATCCTGGCCGACGTCGACCCGGTGCTGTGTCCCTACCTCGATTCCGACCTGGTCCGATTCCTGGGCTCGCTGCCGTTCTCGGTGACCCGTGGTGGCCGCTTTCACGACGATGCGATCGCGGCCGCCTTTCCGCAGCACGCGGATCTCCCGTACCACGATCAGCTCGAGGCCACGGCCCGCGTGGCCTCGCCCTGGGCACGCATGCGGACGCTGGTCCAGGGCTACGGGGTGGTGGCCCGCGTCGCGCCCCGGCGGCTCGTGCCCGACGCCCTGGCCATGCTGGGGCTCGGAGTCGCGCGAGCGACGCGCCAGGGCCGGGATCTGCTGCGATTCCACCAGATGTGCCTGGTGGAGCTGGATCCCGGTCGAGCGCGTCGCCTGTTGCGGATCGCGGGGCGCCTCGATGGCTAGGCCGGTGCCGGGGCGTCGAGCAGCTCCCGAGTCCAGCGCACGCGGCGTTCCAGCCAGATTTCCTGGGTGTTCGCTCGCGCCACCGCAACGGCGCGTGCCGCCATGTCGGCGAGGCGCTCCCGGTCGGCCTCGAGCTCGAGGATGCGGCCGGCGAGCGCTTCGGGGTCGGGCCACGGGGAGGTGACGACGGCGCCGGTCTCCTCCAGGTCGCGGTAGTAGGCGATGTCGAAGGCGACCGTCGGCAGCCCGGCCGCCATGGCGTCGAAGGCGGCCCGCGGCGTGTCCTCCACCAGCGGAGTGCCGACCGCCAGGGCGCAGTCGTAGAGCCGTTCGAAGAGATCCGGGCCGAAGGGGATCGGCTCCCGGATCGTCGCCCAATCGCCGGCCCCGAGAGCGTCGATCCGTTGCTCGAGGGCCGCGCGCTGGTCGCCGTCGCCGATCAGCAGCAGGCGCAGCGGTCGGCCGCTGCGCCGGCGGGCCGAGTCCACGGCATGCAGCGTGCGGTCGAGCCCCTTGTAGTGAACGAAGCGCCCGAAGTACACCAGGGTGAGCGGCTCCGCCGGATCGCGCACTCGCTCGAGCTTTCCAGCCATCCGCGCATCGGAGATCACGTGCTCGGCGGAATGGGCGGTGTTGAAGAAGTCTCGGACGTTCGGTCGGCCGCGTCCGTAGTCGGCGACCAGCCGGGCGCTCTTCAGGAGGCAGAGCGAGCACATCCGCACCGCCAGCCAGACCTGGATCCGACGCAACGGATCCAGGAGGCCCCGGCAGATCCAGTAGCTGCGGGCCGACCAGTCTCCCAGGATGCGATGCATGCGAGCCTTGTCCCGGAAGTCGATGTCGACGAAGAAGATCGCGGGGCGACGTCGGACGATCGCGAACAGGATCGCCAGGAAGGGCGTCGGCCGGGCCACGTCGTGGGCGAGGCCCGAGTGGACGACGGACGATCGACCCACTTGTCGCCAGAGCGCCGGCACGATCCGGCCGGCCTCACGGGTCCAGTAACGGCCCACGCTGGCGTCGTCGCGGTAGAGCGGAAGGTAGGTGATCTCGTCCACCTCTTCGCGCAGCTCGCCGAGATGGGAGCGATTCGCCTCGTAGAACTCCGCGCTGTACGAGGGCGCCGCCACCACGA
>Ga0114931_10003908_pt1 | contig 18726 bp, 8 predicted proteins | sample 2SBtaG_FD_89579 | JGI IMG/M metagenome (GOLD analysis project Ga0114931, IMG submission 89579) | Deep subsurface microbial communities from Kolumbo volcano to uncover new lineages of life (NeLLi) - 2SBTROV14_V59a metaG | ecosystem: Environmental > Aquatic > Marine > Volcanic | place: Kolumbo...
ACGGATTCATGGCGAAGTACACGCCGGGATAACCGGCCACGGCGGCCCTGATCTCAGTCGGCACCTGTTCGGACTCCTCGCCGGACATGGGCACGAAGTCCAGGTCGCACTCGCTATAGTGGGTGCCGAAGATGTCGTCGCCGCGTTCGGCACGGCCGACGCGCTGGGTCACGCTGCGGATGTGAGGATTGTCCAGAAGCGTGCGAGTCACCTTGCGGCCGAGCCGAAGCGATTCACAAAGCGACGTTCCCGGCACGGTGGACATGTGCAAAGTGAGGTTGCCCTCCTGAAAATCCGGCAGAAACTCTCCCCCGAACAGTGGCAGCATCCCGGCCGCGCCCAAACACAACACCAGGACGATGCCCATGACCAGGCCGGGCCGCCGGGCGAACCGTTCCAGCAATCCGTTGTAGCGGCGTTTGAGAGACACGATGAACGACGGGTCGATCCGGTATTTCTTCGACCGCCCCAGCAAAAGAAAAGACAGGGCCGGCGTCACCGTCAGCGCCACCGCCAGCGACGCCATGATCGCCAGGATGTAGGCCACGCCCAGCGGCCCGAAGAGCCGCCCCTGAAGCCCGGACATGGTCAGCACGGGAAGGAAGACCAGTGCGACGATGAACGTGGCATAGACCACGGCATTGCGAACCTCGAGCGATGCGTCCACGACGACCTTGAAGATCGGGCGCGGCGACGGGCTGACCCGATTCTCGCCGAGGCGGCGGAGGATGTTCTCCACGTCGATAATCGCATCGTCCACGACTTCGCCGGTGGCGATGGCCAGGCCGCCCAGCGTCATGGTGTTCAACGACACGCCGAAATAATCGAGGATGATGACGGCCACCAGCAGCGACAGCGGAATGGCCGTCAAGGAGATAAACGCGATGCGCAGGTCCAGCAGGAACAGGAACAGAACGATGGCGACGAGCACGCCGCCGGCCAGCAGGGACGATCGCATGTTGCCGATGGCCGTGTCGATAAAGTTGGCCGGGCGAAACAGCCGGGGGTGCAGGTCGATCCGCTCGGCGTCGAAGACCGGCTGCAATTCCGCCAGGGCCTTTTCGACGTTGTGCGTGACCTCGAGCGTGTTGGCGCCGTACTGGCTGGCCACGATCAGCACGACACCCGGCCGGCCGTTGATGGCACAGTCTCCGAACTTCGGCTCGGGGGCCTCGACCACCCTGGCGACGTCCTCAAGACGAATCGCCACGCCGTTGTGCTGAGCGATCAGGGTTCGACCAAGCTGCCGCGGCGTGGGGGCTTGCCCTTCCGTGCGGACCACGACGCGTTGGGGACCGGTCTTCACAAACCCCGCCCCGCGCACGCCCGTCGCCTCGCGGGCCGACTCCAACACATCATTGATGCCCAGCCCATAGGCGATCAGACGATCCGGGCGAAGTTGAATCTGCGTCTGTCGAACCTCTCCGCCGTAGATGACGACCTTGGCCACTCCATGAACGCTCAGCAGCCGCGGGCGAAGGGTCCAATCGGCAAAGGACCGAAGGTCCATCAGCGACGGCGATGAAGGTTTCTGCGCCGAGACGAGCACGGCGGGCTGAGACGTTGGAGACGACCGAGCCGCCTTGGGGGTCAGGCCCAGTTCCAGGACGGTGCTGGTGGAAGAGGTCAGCGGCACCATCGTCGGTGAGCCGACGCCCTGCGGCAGCAGGCTCGCCGCCTCGACCAGCCGCTCATTGACCATTTGCCGGGCATCGAGGATGTCCGCTCCCTCGTGAAAGACAACCGTAATAATCGAGAAGCCCTGGATGGATTGGGAGCGAATCGAGTCCAGGTCGATCACGCCGTTGACGGCGCTCTCGATCGGACGCGTGACCATGGCTTCGACCTGTTTCGGCGACAGGCCCGGCGCTTCGGTCTGGATGACGACCCGCGGCGGGGCGAACTCGGGAAAGACGTCGAACTTCGCGTGCGCAGTGACCCACAATCCGTAGATGATGGCGACCACCCCCAAGACCACTACCACGCCGTGAAAGCGCACCGAAAACTCGACGATCCGCTTTAGCATTGAATCAAACTGACTGGTTCAATCTCTCGTCGGCCGGAGAAGCCCGAAGAGCCGCGGACTTTTCGTCCGCGCGGCGTCTCGATTCCAACGGTTTCCAACACCATCCAAGCCTCGTAGGATGGGTCATCCGACCCATCTGTTGATCGGCTCCGTTTCCCCAATGACCATCATTATTGCCGCTCTTCTTCCTCACCCACTCGAATCTGCGATTTGAGGATCTCCGACAGAAGCATTTGCGCCCCGGTCACCACCACCCGCTGTCCGGCCGAAAAAACTGACTGCGTGAACCATCCGTCAGGAGTGGGCTCGTCGAGCACGATTCGCCGCTGGACAAATCGCTCCTGCGACGTTTGCACGAAAACCCACGCCTTGCCGGCGGATCGAATGACCGCCTCGCGCGGAACCACCACTCCTTGCCGCGGCGCACCGGGCAGTTCGAGGTAGGCCGTCACCGCGGCCCCCGGCCGAATCGCCAGCCCACCCCTGTCCACGCGGAAGAGGAACGCCTGTCCGCGCGTATTGGCACGAACCCGCGGTGCCGTGCCGATCGTTTCGCCCACAAGGGGATGGTTCTCTTGTCCCAGCACCACGATGCGGGCGCCGCGGATCGGATCGGCCAGGCTCTCTCCGGCGGGCAGTTCCACGCGCGCCACCAGGTGGTCGAACCGTGCGACCCGCAGAATGGCCTGACCCCGGCTGACCACCTCGCCCGGCCTGGCGTCCAGTTCCACCACCTCGCCGCCGTGGACGACCTGCACAGGCGCCGTCGAGATCGACTCTTGGAGATCAGGTCGTGTGGGCCTCACATCGGCAGTTTCGCCGGTGGTCAGTGCTGATTCGATCAAACGCACCGTCTGCTCGGCGGCCCGGACTTGGGCCTTCTCCGACTTGACCTCCGCCGCCAACGCCTCCAACGTCCGCTGCGGCAAGACCTGCACCTTTGCGTTCAACGCCTTCTTGTGTTCCAGCGATGATTGCGCCGCCTCCAGCAACGCGCGATGCTCGGCGACCCTTGCCCGCGCCTCGGCCATACGCGAGGCAAGATCAACACGCTCCACCGGCCCCAACAACGGCCGCAGAACGCCGATGACCGTTCCATCGGAGAGCTTGGTTCCCAAATCAGGCCAGCGAGCCTGACAATCCCCGTCACCAGCGAGCAGCACCCCACCAATCGGCGCCCGCACCGCAAAGCTCAACATCGGATCGGCTTCCAGCACGCCGTAAGCCACCACCGATGGCTGGAGGGTGGTTTGTTTCAGTGTTTTCGTCGTCAGGGCGATCCGATGCTGCGCCTGGGCGTTCAGGATCACGACCGTTTCTCCGGTCGGCGTATGGGCGAGGTGTGGCGGGGCCTTGATCGGGGCCTCCATTTCGCCTTCCTTGAGCAGCTCGGCGCGCCCCTCGACAAACGCCCAACCCAGCAAGGCGACCACGGCCCCCCCAAAGATCACCCCCAGTACGACCTTCAGCGTCGCGGACTTGTGCATGTTGCCGAACTCCATCGACGCCGAACCACATCCGCACGCGATCCGCAGCGAGAGAGCGATTCTACATCGCTGCGCACACCACGGCGACAAGGCCAACGGCGGCCTGGCGCCTTGGGCTGGGTGGCCCTAGCTGGTTGCCCACCCATCCTTGTTGATCAGGCATGGGTCCATGACAGATTGGGCGGATGCCTAAAACAACGTCAAGCGGCAGGGTTCAACACCTAGCCGCCGGCGGAAGCCGGCGGTTTGCCGCCAGCAGTGTCCGCCTTGTATCAGGTTCTGGCTGAGGACGCCGCCTAAAGTGTCACGGCCCCATCAGGCATTGCCTGTCTTGCTTGCTTGATTCTCGGGCCTGGGCCGGTAATAATCCAATGGGGTTCGTTCCCCGTGCGCTCAGCCTTCCTTGCGCGCGGGCTTCGTGTCGGAGACTGGCGAGCCGGCGTTTCGACGCGGTCGCCGCCGAGCGAACATCAAGGAGCCAGAATATGTCACGCATCATCGGATTATTCACGTCACTGGGCGTGATCGTTTTTGCCGAAAGCATTGCGCTGGCCGATCCTGCCGACCTGCTCACTCAGGCCATCGAGGAGGATCAGGCCGCGACCAGGCCCACCGACAAGACCGAGCATCAGGTGGTCAAGAAGCTGATCAGCGAAGCCGACCGCCTCGTCGCCCAACGGAAATTCAACCGGGCCGTCGCGTTGTATCGCAGGGCCTATCGCCTTGCGCCGAGCGACCAGGACAACTACGTCCGGCTGCTCGTGGCCAAGCGCGCCGCCGGCGTGATGACCGAGCAGGACCGACGCGCCCTGGAGATCATCCAAGAGGGGCGTGCCGCGCAGGTCGATCAGGTCTTTCGCGCCGTGCAGTTGAAGATGATCCAGGCCCGGCAGGCCCTTCACGACGGAGACCACGGTCTGGCCGAGGCCCAGGTGATCGCCGGCCTGGCGATGCTCGATCGCCTGGGCGACTCGGTGAACGTGGCACCGTATCGCCGAAAGCTCAAGGCGATCCTGCGAGGTTCTCGCCATAAGGCCCGGGAGGCATCGAAGGTCTCGCAGGCATTGCGTCGCCACGGTGTCGTCGCGGTCGATGGATCGACAATCGTAGTAACCCGACCTGTGGAGCCGGGCGACACCACCAAGGGCCCGACCCTGATGGATGCGGGTGCCAAGTCTCAAGAGACCGTTCTCAAGGAAGATAAACAGGAGGCGGAGAACATCGACGTGGACGAGGTGCTGGGCGAGACGCATCGGCGGCACGTGTATGACCGTCGGCTGACCAGGGCCCTGCGGCGCAGTCGGGCCCGCATCTTTGTCAACCAGAACCAAGCAGCGATGCCACCGTTAAGGGACATGACCTTCCCGGTGGACTGGAAGGAAAAGACCGCGCGTCGGTCGAAGTATCGCGGCGGCCTGATCCACAAGGGCAAGCCGTTTGTCGGCAAAGACGGCAAGACCTATTACACGGCGATCTACGACCTGGGCGATCTGGTGCACCCGGTGCCAAACTTCTATGCCACATATCCCGGCACGGCCTACGAGCAGCGCCGCGAGACACTGGACCGCCTAGACCTCCGAGAACGGAGCCAGATTTTCAATGGCTATGCCGAGGACTTGGCCGAGGGGCTGCCACTGCTGCCATACTTCGGCGGGATCGACAACAACGCCCTCTCCACGCGGACCGATCCGCAGGAGACCGAACGCATTCTCCAAATCCTCGATCAGTTCATCCACGATCAATAGAAACTCACCCCTGACGCGGCCTGCTGATGTGACGCCGATGCTGCCCGTTCTATGGGCGGCGCGGGAATTGATCGCTCATTCAGGTCGCCTGGCACGTTGACACCTACCGACAGAGCAGATAAGACCTTCTCGATGTAATCGGCGGAACCCCGATGCTCATCGGGCGGCTGAAGGGATCCGATTGGTTTGGGTGTCCCTCCGAACACCCAGGCGAATGAGGCTTGAACCATGATGTACCGAAGAATGCGACGGCTGCGAAAAGCCGCGTTGGTGTTTTTCGCTGGGATTGCTCTGGCAACGATGGGTTGCATACCGAATCTCACTGATGCGTTTGGGACCGGCCTGTCCTTCCAGAACCTCATCGGGCCCTTCGGGGCGACGGGGCAGCCGGAAAACCCGATCAATGTCGCGTTCGACCTGCTGGCGGGCCTGTTCCGGCTGGGGGCTTGAGCGGCCGGTCTGTCTATAGGTCCTCGATCGTTCCCGGCTAACATGGACCTTTACGCCTCTCTTGGCATTGACCTCCACGGAGAAATATCCTTGCGAGAACCGCACAAGCTCCTCCTGGTCTTGGCTGCGACCCTGGGACTGAGCATTCTGTCCAGCGGCTGCGCCCAGCCCGCCCGGCTGTCCCCCGTCACCATCGACACACAATTCCTGCGCGACTATGCCCAGACGCGGGGTTTCTCGGCTGGGCGCCCGACGAGCATCTCCCTCACACCATCTGGCGACGCGGTCCTCTTTCTGCGCAGCGGGCCGCGGGACGTCATGCGCAATCTGTATGAATTGAACGTCGAGACGGGGCAGGTCCGCGGCCTGGCCCGCGCGGATGATCTACTGAATGGGGCGCCCGAGCAATTGACGCCCGAGGAGAAGGCCCGTCGCGAACGCATGCGCGAAACCGGCCGCGGCCTGACTTGGTACAGGCTGTCGGAAGATGGAAAAAAAGTGCTCGCAGGGCTCAGCGGCAAGCTCTATGTCATCGGCCGCGCCGACGGCAAGATCACGCAATTGCCCGATGACGACGCCGGCCCAGCCCGGGATGCGCGGTTCTCGCCCGACGGCCGGTACGTCTCCTGCATCCGGGGCTACGACTTGTACGTGATAGACCTCGCCGCCGGCACACAGCGGGCCATCACCACCGGCGGCACCCGCGACCTTTCCCACGGCGTCGCCGAGTTCGTCGCCCAGGAGGAAATGGGCCGACGGACCGGCTACTGGTGGAGCAGCAACTCCAAGCTCCTCGCCTATGAGCAGGCCGATCAACGCGACGTGGAGATGCTCTACATCGCCGACCCCGCCCATCCCGCGCGCAAGCCGCACGGCTGGCGATACCCGCGCCCCGGCAAAAACAACGCCAAGGTGCGTCTGGGCATCGTGCCCGTCACCGGCGGCCAGACGACCTGGGTGCAATGGGACGCAGAACGATATCCCTACTTGGCCGCCGTGCATTGGGGCAGGAACGCACCACTGACGGTCTATGTTCAACAGCGCGATCAGCGCCAAGCCGTGCTGTACCTGGTCGATCCCCCAACCGGCAAAACGACCGAATTGCTCCGAGAGCAGGACCCGGCATGGTTGAACATCCCTCGGGGCATGCCGCGCTGGCTGGGCGGCGGCGGGCAATTTCTCTGGACCAGCGAGCGCTCCGGCCAATGGCAACTCGAACTGCACGCCCGCGAGGGATCTCTTATCAAAACCCTATTGCCCGGACAAGCGCGGCTCTACAGCGTCGTCGCCGTGGACCGCGCCCGGCGAGAGGTCGTCGTCAGCGGCGCGGACAATCCCACGGAAACCCAGCTCTACCGGCTGTCGCTCGACACCGACGAGGTCGTGGCCCTGACCCAAGGCCGCGGCGCGCATGGCGGCGTGTTCTCGCGGGACTGCAATCGCTGGGTGGAAACCGCCTCGATGGTCGACGGAACCGTCCAACAGCTTGTTCGCGAGAGAGACGTAAGCATCCGGGCCGAATTGCCGTCGGTCGCCGAGGACCCGCCTTTTGTGCCGCAGGTGGAGTGGACCACCGTTCAGGCCGCGGCCACACACCAGAGTACGGCGCTGCCGGGAAAAGCTCCCAGCGTGCTTCGGACCGATGGTCAGAAGCCTGCCGAGAGTCAGATACGCTCCTATCAGGCGGCGATCATCCGACCGCGATCGTTTCAGACCGGCCGCAAGTACCCGGTCATCGTCTCGGTCTATGGTGGCCCGGGCACGACGACGGTGCGTGCCTCGGCGCGGAGTTATTTCCGTCAGCAGTGGATCGCCGACCAGGGCTTCATCGTCATCACCGCCGACGGTCGGGGAACGCCGCGCCGAGGGCGCAACTGGGAACGTGCCACGGTCTATGACCTGATCGACAAACCGTTGGACGACCAGGTCGCGGTGCTCGAGGCCCTGGGGAGACGCTACGGCGAACTCGACCTATCAAGGGTGGGCATCTACGGCTGGTCGTTCGGAGGATATTTCTCGGCGATGGCGACGATCCGCAGGCCGGATGTCTTTCGCGCCGGCGTGGCCGGCGCGCCGGTGACCGACTGGCGAGACTATGACACCCACTACACCGAGCGCTACATGGGCCGGCCCCAGGACAACCCCGAGGGCTACGAGATTGGCAGCGTGCTGACCTATGCGAACCTGCTTCGCCGCCCACTGCTCCTGATCCACGGCACGACCGACGACAATGTGTATTTCGCCCACACGCTCAAGCTGCACGATGCCCTTTTCCGCGCCGGCAAGATAGACGAGCTTCTGATCCTCTCGGGCTTCACCCATATGGTGCCGGACCCCGTCGTGACGACGCGGTTATACGAGCGCATCGTGGCGTTCTTCAAGAAGAGCCTGTCCCGGCCCTCAGAGCCATCAGCGACTGCCACGCACGAAACCAGGTTAGGGCGCGTAACTGAATAAACTACACTACACGGATTGCTCCTGCCCTTGAAAAGCGGCGGATGGACACTCCGATCACTTCACCTTATTTGCTTACGCGCCCTTAATACCAACGCTACGTCCCCCCTTGCCCCAACGGGGCAAAGGGTCTTAGCCACGGGTGGAACGCAGCGGAACCCGTGGTCATCGTGATCTCACTGACGAGTACCGCCCCGGCAGGGGCGGCGGCGCTTGATGGTTAAGCGCTGTAGTTGATCGTTCTCCCCAGTGACAACGGCTCGATCTGTGGATCATTCGCCGCCGCATGGGCTCACACCGCTTGGAAAGGACGGGGCACCAAGCTGCGGCGGTTCAGCAGATGGGTCGGATGACCCATCCTACGGCTGTGGATTCATCCATTGCCGCGGAGGGTAGTGCGCGCCGACGGGGCGCCAGGGACGGACACGCCGATGGTCGTGGCAGACGGCGCTTGTTCGGCTCGGCCGCCGGGGCCGAAGATCAGCCGGCTCAGGTGGACGCGGGCCCCCATGAACAAAGACAACATCGCCGGGACGACGATCAGGGTGAAGATCGTCGAAAACAGAAGCCCGCCCAACACCACGGCGCCCAGGCCGCGATAGAGCTCGGCCCCGGAGCCGGGTCGCACCACCAAGAGAAGCTGCCCGAAGAACGTGGTCAGCACCGTCATAAAAATCGGCCGGATGCGGCTGCGGACGGATTCGGGAATGGCCTCGGCGGGCGTCATCCCCTGCCGGATGAAGTTCAAGGACTGGTGAACGATCAGGATGCCGTTGTTCACCACGATGCCCAGCAAAATGACGAAGCCCAGGATGGTCATGATGTCCAGTTGTTGAATGGCCATGGTGGGTTCGTGCCAGGTCCATTCATGGACCATCCAAAGCCCCACAAAACCGCCGACCACCGCCAACGGAACGGTCAGGATGATGACAAAGGGATAGGCAAACGACTCGAACAGGCCGGCCATCAACAGGAACACGACCAGAAGCGACAGGGCCAGCAGCCACTTGAGCGAGTTCCACGTGGTCGCCAGCTTGTCCGCATTGCCGGCCAGGGTGACGATCACATCGTTGGGGATGGTCAATCGCCCTGGGCCATAGCCGGCGCCGCGCATCGGGGCCACGATCTCGTCCTTGATCGTGCTGATCACCGTCGGCAGCGACATCCCCTGCGGCGGGTGGACCGTGAGTTTCACCGCCGGTTGGGTTTCAATGTGCTGGATCTCTTCCGGCGCGGTGGTTCTCTTGACGCGGCAGACCGCCGAGAGGGGGACGATTTGACCCTCCGACGCGGCGATGGGAACGTCGGCGATCATTTCCGTCGAACTACGGCCTAACCGCGTGTCCTGCGTGCCGGCCATCTTGATGGTCAGGTCGATGCTGCGACCGCCTTCGCGGTATTGCCCGATCACGCGCCCGTCGCCACACGCGCGGATGACGTCGCCCAGGTCCGCGACGTTCAGACCCAGATCGCCCGCCTTGACACGGTCGGGGATGAGTTGGTCCTCGCGGCGTGGGGCGGCGAAGTTGCGCGGGTTCGGATCGACGCGGCCCAGCTTTTGCGAGCAGGCCACCATCACGTTCACCGCCGATCGAAGGACCCGATGGAGGTTCTCGCCGCGGATTTCGATGTCCACCGTGTTGCCCGACTCGAACTTGAAGATCGACGGTTGGAAGAAGATGGGGAAAGTGTCGGGCAGGCCCATGCTGGTGGACGTCAGGACGTTTTTCAACGGTCGGACATTCTCGGGGTCGACGCTGGAACAGCCCATGAAACATCCGCCGTTGAAAGAGACGAAAAAGAAGTTATCGATCGGCGGCGGAGGGACGCGCCACTCGGCGATCTCGCGTTTGAGCTCGCGAATGTGCCGCTTGGCCCGTTTGCGCTGGGCTCGACTGGCGTGGGCATCCCGGCCTTCGAGCGCCCCTTCAGCGGCTTTGATTTGCGCGGCAATCGGCGGAATGTCGAACTTTTCGACAACGGCGGACCATCGCCGCAGCAGCGCCTTGTATTGTGGTGTGCCGGACTTGACCTGCCAGAACGGCCGAATGCCGATCAACCCCTTGGACGGGTCACCGTCTTCGATCTGTTCGGCCATCCGTTCAAATTCCAGGACGTTATAACCCGGCGGAGTGATGAGGAATCCAAAGATGAGGTTCTTGTTGCCCGAGGGCAGATAGCTGGGTTGGGGGGCGAGAAGGACGCTACCCACAATCGCCGCCGTAGTGATGCCCAACACGACCAGCAGCCGCCAAGCAACGCGCCGATTAATCGCCGCAACCAGCGTCGAAACGCCATCTGCAAAACGATGGTGGGCCGACTGGGCCGACCTCGGCGTCCGCCGCAGCATCCGCGCCGCCAGCGTTGGGATGACCGTGACCGAGACGATCAGCGACAGGCCGACGGCCCCGCTGATGGCGATGGCCATGTCGCGGAAAAGTTGCCCGGCCTCCTCCTTCACAAAGAGGATTGGCAAGAAGACGATCATCGTGGTGAGCGAATTGGCCAGCACCGCGCCCCAGACCTCCGTGGCTCCGTCCGACGCCGCCTGCCATCGCGACTTTCCCATTTCGCGGTGGCGAAAGATGTTCTCCAGGACCACGATCGCATTGTCCACCACCATGCCGACGGCAAACGCCAGCCCGGCCAGCATCACCACGTTGATGTTGCGCCCGGTCAAGGGAATGATCAGCAGCGTGCCGATGACGCAGATCGGAATGGCCAGCGAGACGATCAGCGTTGCGCTGATGCTCCGCAGGAAGAGCAGCAGCACGGCGATCGCCAGCACGCCGCCGAAAAGGATGTTGCTCTTAACCAGGGCGATGGCGGAATTGATGTACGTCGTTTCGTCATAGACCTGGGTCAGTTCCAGCTTCAACCCGCGATGGGAGAGAATGTCGGCATTCACGCGCCGCAGCGCTGCCCTGAGACCCTCCATCGTTTCGATCACGTTCGAGCCCGTCTTGCGATAGGCCGGGATGGCCATCACGAACCGGCCCTTGCTGCGCACGAAGCTGTAGCGTTTCTTGAACGTGTCTCGGACCGTCGCGACGTTCTCCACGCGGATCGGGCCGCCGGCGCCGGTCTTGATTACCGTCTCGCGAATGTCCTCCAGCGAACGAAACCGACCGATCGTGCGAATGACGATGTCGCGCTTGCCCTGGGGACTGTTGCCGGCGGCGACGTTGGTGTTCTGGCTCTGAAGGGCCGACCTGAGCTCGCCGAAGGTGATGCCGGCCTGCGCCAGCTTGAACGGATCGACGACGATCTGTATCTCACGCTCGCGCCCACCTAAAACGCGGACCGACGAGATGCCCTCCACGCGCTCGAGGATGGGCTTGACCTCCTCCTCGATGAAGGTGAACAACTCCGGTACGTGGATGTCCTTGCGATCGCTGGAGAGGATCATCCAGGCGATGGCAGTTTCCCCGTGCTCGGCCCCGCTCTTGACCGTGGGATTGTCGAACTCGTTTTGGGGAATCTGATACTTGACCCGTCGCAGCGCGTCGGACACGTCTTGTTTGGCCACGTCCTGGTCGGTGCCGACCTCGAACTCAAGCTCGATCGCCGCGCTGCCCTGCCTGGAGGTGCTGGTCATCTTCCTGAGGTTGTTGATGCCCTTGAGGGTGTCCTCCTGCTTGTCGACGATCTCTCGCTCGACCTCCTCGGGGCTGGCCCCCTCCCAGGTGGTGGAGACGGTGACGATCGGCTCGTCGGTGTTGGGCGTGAGTTGGATCGGAGCGCGGAGCGGCGACGGGGCGATCGACGGTGGCGTGATGGTCAAGAGACCAAACAACACCAGCAGGATCACGCCCACCGTGACCTTGACCGGATTCTTGATGAAAATGTCAACGAACCGCATGAAAAGATTGTACGGTAGCCGGACGAATTGGGCAGCATCGCGCCGCGCGTCAAAACACGACGCCGGCGATGGCTCAGTCTGCCGCCACCATCGAATCCTGACGGCATCGCGACGGGCCCCATCGCACGTGATCGACATGACGGGGCAGAGTGCGACGCTCAAGGCCGCAGCATCGTGACGCACTGGGAATGCAACCTGGCCCGACGCTTCGACTTGACAGCGGCTCGCCGAACTTGGCGGGTATGTGGCATAGGCTTGTTATCGGTCGTCTCTGGTGGATGGCAAAAAAGAAGGCGTCGAGTCCCGCTGGGGGATTCCCGACGCCTTCCGGAGGGGAAAGAAGCCGTGCCTCGTTCTGCTCCTGGAGGATTCTGAGATACCGCACCCTCCGTGGGATGAGTGCTCCTTTCTTATACGCCGCATCGGGGTGATGGGTTCACTCTTGGCGGCGAAAAAATCCCTCCCTTTCCCCCTTCCTAACACTGTGCGTAGCCGCAACCGTGACATTTCACGCAGCCCTCGCCCATGTCCAGGTCGCTGCCGCATTCCGGGCACTTGATCCTGTACAAGTGGCGCGGCGCAATGCGGCGGGCCGGCGCGACCTCCGACGGCCGACTAGCGCCCGAAACCGTGGTATCCAGGCTTGGTTTGTGTTTTCCGTTTCCGTTGGTGGGCCCGGCAAGGCCCTCGGCCTCGATCTCGGCCGGGTCGATTTCGCCCAACAGCAACGCCCGCAGGCCGTGGCGCTCCTTGGCGCGGAGGTATCGCTTGAGGGCCTGGGCCAGCCCGTCGCCCAGGGACATGATCCGCCCATGACGCGTGGGAATCTGTAGCGAAGAGCCGATTCCGGAAAGTTGCTTGATGACGTGGACCAGGCTCCCGCCGGCCCGTAACCACAGGCTGATCATCCGGCAAATGGCCTCCAAATCGCTGGTGGCAATGTCGCCGCCCTTGCCAAGCTGGGCGAAGACCTCCAACTCGCGCTGGGACCGGGGATCGACGGTGATCTGGATGTGCATGTTGCCGAACGGCGTCTGCTGGCGGATGCGGATGCCGCTGGTGATCGGCGGCAGGTCCTTGGGGTCCAGAACTACGGTCGGCCGGTCGACCTTGGTCACACGCTCACCGAAAAGATTGGTCTCCGTCCTGATTCGCGGCTTGTCCGACGGCGCCTCAGCGTCCGGCGGCACCGGCGTCTTGGACGGTTCACCGGCGGCCATGTTCTCGTGCTTGTGCTCGGAGTCCGACAGGGCCATCGGCTGGCTCGATCGGCAACCGTCGCGATACACCGTGACGCCCTTGCACCGCAATTCGTACGCCTCGCGATAGATGGCATCCACGTCGCTCGGGTCGGCATCGTGCGGGAAGTTGATCGTCTTGCTGATCGACGAGTCGCAATGTTTCTGGAAGGCGGCCTGCATCCGCACGTGCCAGTGAGGCTCGATGTCGTGGGCGCAGACGAAAACCTGCCGGACGTCTTCGGGGACGTCCTCAAAATGAGCGAGGGTGCCTTCCGTGGCGATCCGCTCCATGAAACCCTCGCTATGGAATCCGTGTTGGCGTGCGACTTTCTCGAACGTCTGGTTTGTTTCGATCATCGGCTTGCTGCCCTCGTCCTGGCCCTTGAGGACGTTGCGGTAAAAAGCCAGGCTGAACATCGGCTCGATGCCGCCGGAACAATCGGCGATGATGCTGATCGTGCCCGTCGGGGCGACGGTGGTGACGCAACTGTTCCGCATTCGTCGATGGTGTTTGGTATCCCAATCGCTGTTGGCCCAATTGGGAAAGTCGCCTCGGTCGATGGCCAGCTTCTCTGAATAGTGGTGGGCCTCGTCGTTGACGAACTTCATAAACCGCTCGCCCCAGGCGACGCCCTCTTCGGAGTTGTACCGGACGCCGAGCTTGTAGAGCGCGTCGGCGAACCCCATGATCCCCAGCCCGATCTTGCGATTGGCCTTGCAGATGTCCTCGATCTGCGGCAGGGGATAGTTGTTGGCGTCGATCACGTTGTCCAAAAACCGCGTGGCCTCGTGGACGGTTTCTCTCAACGCGTCCCAGTCGACGCGGGCCCGGGGCGTGCATTCGTCGACCACGAACAGGCCCAGATTGATGCTGCCGAGGTTGCAGGCCTCGTAGGGCAACAGGGGCTGCTCGCCGCAGGGGTTGGTCGCCTCGATCCGCCCGACGTGCGGCGTCGGGTTGGCCTCGTTGATGCGGTCGATGAAGACCACGCCGGGCTCGCCGGTCTGCCATGCGTGCCGGACAATGATGTCCCAGAGGTCCTGTCGACTATAGACCGGTGTCTTATTGTCGTACGCCTCTTGTGGGATCAGGTCCTGAATCTGGTAGGTCTGGATGTCGAGGTCCCGTGGGAGGTAGAACGCCCGGCCGTTTCGCGGATTGCGCGTCAGGTGCGGCTCGTTGGGGTTCTTCAAAAACGCCGCCATCCACGGGTCCGTCACCTTCACGGAGATGTTGTAATTGGTGAATTGGGTCAGGTCCTGCTTGGCATACAGGAACTTGAGGATGTCGGGGTGGTGAATGTTCATCATCCCCATGTTGGCCCCGCGGCGGAAGGCGCCCTGTTGGATCGCGTTGGTCGCCTCGCTGAAGGCCCGCCAAAAACTGATCGGGCCGCTGGTGGTCCCGCCGCTGGACTTGATGTAATCGCCGGTCGGTCGCAGGGCATCGAAAGCAAAGCCGGTGCCGCCGCCGGCCTTCTGGATCAGGGCGGTGTGCTTGATCGAGTCGAAGATGCCGTCGATCGAGTCCGGCACCGGCAACACGAAGCACGCGCTGAGCATCCCCATCGAACGGCCGGCGTTCATCAAGGTCGGGCTGTTGGGCATGAACCGCCGTGTCGCCATCAGTCGCTTGAAACGCGCCTTCCACTCGCTGCGGTACGCTTCACTGGCGCCGTAAAGAGTCTCAACCCCCGCGATCGTTTCGGCGACGCGCTCGAATAGATCGTCGGGCGTTTCAATGCAGCGGCCGGTCTCATCTTTCTTCAGGTAACGGGCGCGCAGCACGCGGAGCCCGTTCTCGGCCAGGCCGTACGCGCCGTAGCGGGCCGGACCTTCGACGTCCTTGTCGCCGGCGATCATTCGATCCTTCGAAAGGGTAATCATGCTCTTCACCACGATTTCACGACTTCACTGCGTTGGAGACTTACTTGCCGCAGTATTCCCCAACATGGCCAACAGTTTCCGACGCCGCGGGCCGCACCTTTCAGAGGCCGCCGACGGCTTGACGATTCCCAACTCCCCGCGACTGGTACGTTCGATCGAGAACGAGCCGGCTCGGGCGGCTCCGATTTCCCAAGATGTCCCCTCCTTGGCGGGCGGGGTCATCGAAGTAGGTGTCGGACACGAATCGGACTCGCCTTGAGCATGTTCACCTATCTACCCCAACATATGGGGGGTGTCAACAGAAACTTAACATAATATAGTATATTCCGTAACATTCTGACGCCTCCTGACTTACAGACCGTGGATTCGTATTTGCCTGCGGCACAACAAGTTGCAACGTAACCCACGATCGTTCCGTAGGTTGCCGCTCGGCCTCCGAAGAGTGGGCCCGAAAAACAGGGCTTTTTGAGGGTCGAGAATTGAAAAGTTTTTTTGATCGGCCCCTCACCCGTCTCGTTTACAAGGGGCACAAGAGAGAAGAGGCGCCTGCTCGGACTTCGTCCTCGCCGGCGCTTCGGGCGGATAACGCTTATCTTGAAAGGAATAAGTTCATACCAGCCCGAAGCGCCAGCGAGGAAGTTTCTGACGTGAGCAGTCCACTTGCCTATCTCATCACCTGGACCACCTACGGCACCTGGCTCCCCGGTGACCGCCGGGGCTGGGTCGAAGCGGGAGAACCAGGAATCCGAGCCGCCGATTCCGCCCGCCAGTCGGCTACGATCCGACCTTTGCACAAGACGCCGATCTTTCCGAACCGTTTGACGCAGTGATCTCCACGGAGACTTTCGAGCACTTCGCCGAGCCCAAAAGAGAAAGCATGCGGATTGTAGCGCTGCTCCGGCCGGGCGGATATCTATGCGTCGTGATCCAGTTTCAGCCTGGCCCGTCAAAGATCAACGATTGGCGGTATGTCCGTGATCCGACCCACGTAGCATTCTATTCGCACACGACGATGGATTGGATTTGTCGGGCGTTTGGACTCAGGAGGCTATGCTGAAATGAGAAAACTTGATCTTGATCCACAGGTCACCTTGAAGACGTAAGGAGGATCCGTTTGAGCTTGCCGGGCGTAATCTTGAGCAGTTGTACGACTTGATACGTTGTTTGATCTACATTCCACGCGACCGTCCATGGTGAATTGCATTCTCATAAAGGTTCATGTAAGTTCTTTGCTAGAAACAGGGAAGATGGGATTCGGTTCCGGGCTGCCCTAACCATGCTGACCCGCGCTGGGCTTGGACGAGGCAACTGTTGAAGAAGCAGCGTTTGATGAGTCGTCAGAGGAAAGTTCGAAAGAAGAGACAGTTAAGAGGAAAGTCGGCAATTTCGAAACCCGGCACTTCACGAGGAGTGAAGGTGTTTCGCGATGCTGTGCATGACCTCATCACATTGTCCCGGCCGGACGACGAGTTCATCCTGGACCTGATCGGCACGAAGGAGTTTCAGCGCCTCAGGAGTATTCGCCAGTTGGGGCTTGCAAGTCTCGTCTACCCGTGTGCGGAACATTCACGGTTCGCACATTCGCTGGGCGTTTTCAACTTCGCCCGGAGAATGATCAGCAAATTGCAAGTGCGGCACAACGGGAAGGAACGTATCACGAATGCCCTGTCGAAGCACGCCAAGGCAATCAAGGCCGCCGCACTGCTGCACGATCTCGGCCACGGCCCTTTCTCGCATGTTTTTGAACATATCTTCACGGGCGAAGCCTCGATTAAGCATGAGCAATGGACGTGCACAATCATTCGCGATACTGACACTCGGGTCCACGAGAAACTCTCGGACCACGGAATCGACGTTAACGAAGTATGTTCGTTAGTTTGGGATGGGGCAGCGCAAGAGTATCTGGACGTGAATCAGGTTAATGAGCCGTTCATCAAAGACATTGTGAGCAGTCAGTTGGACGCTGATCGGATGGACTACCTCTTGCGAGACAGTCTGATGACAGGCGCGCGCTACGGCCAGTACGATAGCGAATGGATCATCAACGCGCTGGTAATTGGGAAGGTGCCTTTCGCAGACCACCCCAAACTGAAGCTCTGCCTGGATGTAAGCAAAGGCACGGGGGCCATCAACCAGTTCCTTCTTGCACGGATGCTGATGACACAGCACGTCTACAGCCATAAGACAACGCGAGCCTACGAGTGCGAGTTGCTGTGCGCGCTCCGCCTCGCCGCGTCGCTTGTGAAAGATTTGCCCCAAGGCACACCAGACCCTGTCCGCGAGTTCTTGGGGAAAAGCGGGAACGTATCCGTCAAGGCGTACCTGCTTCTTGACGACGGGGTCACTTGGTTGGCGTTGCGGAAGTGGGCCACGTGGAAGCGGGGGCTCCCGAGAGCAAGGCTCCAGAAAGCTCGTGCCCGTTCCTTACAGCGTCACGCGATGAGGCTTGTCCGGAGAGAGCGGCCCTGGGCCTGGAAGGCGATCAGCCAACAGGACGTGATCAGGATTGATAATATTCGAGAACTTTCTGACAAGAGTACTCCTCTTTGGTCTGAGTGGAGTGTTGACGACGGTAAGCTCCTTCCTTATAGAGACTTGAGGGTTTCTCTGGAGAAGTCAAGAGATAGGGAACAGGCGTTCTTTGAAGAGATATTCCTGTCTGAAAAAGACGGCAAGACTTCTCGGCTTGGAGAACGCAAGAATGAGCCGGTGGTCAAAGCCCTCAAGGAGCAGGTGGACCAGTGCCGTTTTTTCTATGACAGGAGCTTTTCCCGGGAATTCGATAGACTTTTGGGGAAAGCTGGTGTATGTTAGGAATAGGTTAGGCTAGATGAGGTGCCATGATGACCCTTGATAGCGCTTTGGCTGTGGCGAGGCTCGTTTCCCTAATCGGGCGGATCGAGGGACGGAAGCGCCTGCAAAAACTGGTCTATCTTCTGAAGTCCAGCGGATACAAGGATTTCGATCAGCAGTTTGTGCTCCACTACTACGGCCCGTTTTCCCGACAGCTGGCTAGGGAGCTAGACTTTCTTCACCAGGCCAACCTCGTTCGGGAGATCCCCCCGGGAGAAGATGAGAACCGGTCAGAAGGCACCTATGTGTATGCTCCTGTCCTGGGTGGGGACAAGAAGTCGCGTATTGTTGAGCTTACGGGTGCGCGACGAAAGCCACCGTGGCAGGAAGCCGCGAAGTTATTGGCCGATCAAAGCACTCCCTTCCTCGAAGCGCTGTCTACAGTTGTCTATCTCCGACGGAAGGGATTAACAGGAGAACAGCTCAAGGAGGGCTTCCGGCGTACCAAGCCCAAACTCGGGCACCACTTTTCTCGCGCCGACAAAGAGGCTGGAGCGTACCTCGTGCCGGCATCAAGGCGTAATCGGGTTTCGATGCCGTCCAGAAAAAATCGGGGGCGTGCTAAGTCGCCGCTGCCTCATCCGCTCTCTCGAAAGAAAACATCTCCCCGTTGACGTCCACGCGAATCGAATCGCCGGGGCCGAAGTCTCCGCTCAGAATCCGCCGGGCCAGGGGGTTCTCGATCTCCTGCTGAATCAGGCGTTTGAGCGGGCGGGCCCCG
>Ga0114931_10003909_pt1 | contig 18718 bp, 15 predicted proteins | sample 2SBtaG_FD_89579 | JGI IMG/M metagenome (GOLD analysis project Ga0114931, IMG submission 89579) | Deep subsurface microbial communities from Kolumbo volcano to uncover new lineages of life (NeLLi) - 2SBTROV14_V59a metaG | ecosystem: Environmental > Aquatic > Marine > Volcanic | place: Kolumbo...
CCTGGAGCGCACTCCGCCGGAGTTGTCATCTGACATTTTGGACAGGGGAATCGTCCTCACAGGTGGCGGCGCGCTTCTCAAGGGCCTTGATGAACGCCTGCGCATAGACACTGAGCTGCCGATCATCGTGGCGGAGGATCCTCTGAAATGTGTTGTTTTGGGTACGGGTCGGATATTTGACAATCTGGCCAGCTATGAGAAAGTGCTAAGCCCGACGAAACGTTACTAATATGAAGCTATCCCACTCCTCTCTGGCACGAAAGGAGTCGTTGACGTTACTCGCGGCGATCGTACTATCGCTACTAATTACTTTCTCGAATGAAAGCAAACAAATTCAAACACTACGGTCATGGGCCTTTGGAAGTCTCAGTGTCGCGCTAGAAAGCTTGAGTTCGCTGAGCCGTTATCAAGCTGTCTTCGAGGAGAATAAATGGCTTCGACAACAGAATGCGAATCTAATGTTGGCGTATAGCCGTGTCAAAGAGGCGCAGTATGAGAATCAACGTTTGCGACAACTTCTCGGTTTCAAAGCCAAGAGCTCAGAAAAACTGGTGCCAGCCAAAGTCATTGGCAGAAACGAAAATGGATTCATTCATTCCATTCTTCTCAATGCCGGCTCCAACGAAGGGCTGAAGAAAGACATGGCGGTTGTGACCGCTCAGGGGCTCGTTGGCAAGATTTTTCGAATTGGGAAAGAGGAGGCTACCGCTCAACTTCTCCTCGATCACAATTTTCGAGTCAGTGCCATCGTGCAGCGCAACCGCGTTACCGGCATTGTTGAATGGCAGCGTACGAACCAGGTCACGCTTGCCGCGGTTCCAAAAAGGTCCGACATAAAAGTTGGAGATAAGATAGTGACATCGGGGTTGAGCACGATTTTTCCGGGAGGTTTGGAAATCGGCGCGGTGGCACAAATTGATAAGAAACAGCCCGGCATGTTCCTGAACATAGTGATTCAGCCCTCGGTTGATTTCTCAAGACTGGAAGAAGTCTTCATCGTACAATTGGCCGAAGGGTCAGTGAATGTAAATTAGATGGTCGCCTTCATTTATGTCTGTCTCCTCGCCGCATCCGTTCTTCTGCAGCTGACCTTCGTTCCGTTTTTTTCTATCAACGGCGCCACTCCCGATGTTATCCTCATTGTCATCATGATTGTGAGTATTAGAGAGGGGCGGATTTGGGGCGTCATCTGTGGGTTTATTATGGGCCTCTGTTTTGATTTCTTTGGAACAGGCTTCGTCGGGGTGTCGTCGCTGGCGAATTCCGTGGCTGCGTTCAGTGCAGGCTTTTTGCGAACAACCCAATTGGAAAGACGGTTGGTCACACTCTATAGCATATTGTTGGGGACCATTTTCGTTCATGACGTGTTCTACTTCACCATTCAACGGCTCGGATCCTATGTAAATTACTGGGATTTGTTCTTGCACGATATTTTGCCGCAGTCACTATACACGTTGGTCTTCGTTGCCATAATTCACCTCGTGTTTCCACGGCACATCTTTGCCGGAAGGAATCATTGGCCGGAATGATGAATCCGGATCTGGATACACTCAAGCGGTTTTACCTTGCGGTGGCCGTTTTTGCTTTTCTCGTCCTTGTGGTACGTTTGGGCCAACTGCAGCTTTACAATTGGGATAAATATTTTCGCGAATCTGAGCAAAACAGGATCAGGGAAATCATTCTCGATGCTGATCGAGGGCAAATGTATGATCGGAATGGCGGCATTCTTGTTGACAACTGGCCGAGCTATTCAGTTTCTGTCATACCTTACGAGTTTCTCAAGTCTGATACGGCCGTCACGATGCTGTCGTCTTTGGTTGACGAGTCACCTGAGCATCTTGTGAAACGCATCAAAAAGGAAAAAATAAGCAATTTTAATCCTGTACGAATCAAGCGGCAAATCGGCTTCAAGACGCTGAGCGCCTTAGAAGAGAATCGCCTGGACTTGCGTGGCGTATTCTACAACATCGAATCGAAGCGCTACTACCCGGGCGGCGTCCGGGCTCCGCATGTTTTTGGCTATCTGGATGAAATCACGGCTCCCGAGTTGACAACCAGAAAAGAGCAAGGGTATCGGCCAGGTGATAACACCGGCCGGACCGGCCTGGAGTTGGTTTATGAAAGCTATTTACGCGGTACGGCCGCCGTAAAATACGTTGAAGTAGATGTCTTGGGTCGCGAGGTGCGCGATTTGAACGAACTGTCGAACAGTGAGCCCTTGCCAGGGAAAAACTTGTATTTGACACTCGATGCATCGTTACAGCGATTTCTTGAAAGTCGCATGCAAGGGAAAAAGGGGGCTGCGATTGCTCTCGATCCAAGAAACGGCGACGTTCTGGCGTTTGTCAGTGGACCGGATTATGCCCCCGAACTGTTCTCCGATGCTTTGTCCCCTGAGACGTGGAATAGCCTCATCAATGACGAAGGGCATCCGCTTTACAACCGCGCCTCGCAGAGTCTGTTCCCACCCGGTTCGACTTTCAAACTGATCCTCGCCGCCGCCGGCCTGGAAACGGGTTTGATCGACACGACCGAACAAGTTCATTGCACTGGCGGCTACCAGTTCGGGCGACGGAGATTCAAATGTTGGAAAGCTGGAGGTCACGGTACGGTGAATTTGCGGAATGCGATTCAGCAGTCCTGCAATGTTTTCTTCTACAAAAAGAGTTTGGATGTTGGCCTGGATAACTGGTCAAAATATGCCGGCTTTTTCGGCTTTGGGAAAGAAACAGGCATTGACCTGCCGGACGAAAATCCCGGTCTTCTCCCCGACAAAGCGTACCTTGATGCACGCTATGGTGAGAACAACTGGACGCGAGGTCTCTTGCTGAATTTAGCCGTAGGGCAAGGGGATCTTCTGGTGACGCCTCTTCAAATGGCGAAACTTGCCATGATTCTCGGTAACGAAGGCCGCTGGTTCCGACCAAGACTCGTAAGCAAGATCGTTGATCCTTTGACCAACGAAACTGTGGAGTTGACATCTCCACCATTTCAGGTCGCTCAAGTTTCGCAGAGGACATTTAAAATTCTGAAGGAAGGCATGTATCTGGTGGTGAACGGCCCCCACGGAACTGCCCATGCCGCGCGATTGGCCGGCGTCGATGTTTGCGGCAAGACCGGCACCGCTCAGAATCCACACGGCCAGAGCCATGCCTGGTTTATTGGTTTTGCACCCAGGGAGCACCCCGTGATTGCCTTTTGCATCATGATAGAAAACGGCGGTGGCGGTGGCGCGGTTGCTGCCCCTATTGCTGGTGGTATGCTAAAAGCTTTTTTTGCATCCAACACGACGCGGGTCGTCAAGAGATAATGAGAATGGCTGGCTACGGTTCCACTAAGAGAATTGACTTTGCTCTGCTCACGACGGTGTTACTCTTGATTGTTTTCGGGTTGGTAGCGCTTTACAGCGCGACTTACATTACGGAGTCACCGGCATCGCAACTGAAGTTCACCAAGCAGTTGCTCTGGGTTGTGTTGGGGTTTTTTGTCCTGCTCACATCAGCCATGGTTCCCCTCAAAACATTTCACAAATATGCCTATCTCATTTATGCCATATCCGTCCTGCTCCTGGCCATCGTTCTCATTGTCGGCACGGGCCCCGGCTCAAGACGTTGGATCGCGTTAGGACCCTTATCATTGCAGCCCGCGGAATTGGCCAAGGTCGCGACGCTTTTGGCGCTGGCAAAGTATCTGAGCCACGACAGCCGCAATTTTGACAACTTGAAAGATATCCTGGTGCCGTTTGCCGTCATAAGCCTGCCACTTCTTTTGATTATGAACCAGCCCGATCTTGGATCAGCCTTGGTCTTTTTGGCGCTGAGTTTGCCAGTGCTGCACTGGGCTGGTCTCCCGGGGGTTGTGCTCTTTGTCCTTTTAGCCCCTGTTCTGAGTTTCTTCTCGGCTTTTAGCTACTACAGCTTTCTGATAGCAATGATACTTATCGTCAGTGTCCTATTCCTGATGCGCCGCGGCACGTTTTTCTTTCTTGTCAATTTCGCCCTGAATGTTGGCGTAGGGGTTCTTACGCCGATCCTTTGGCATTTGCTAAAAGACTACCAAAAAAACCGCATTTTGACCTTTCTAGGAATGGTCACGGATCCCCATGGCCTTGGCTATCAGGTCATTCAATCGAAAGTCGCCATCGGAAGCGGCGGCCTTCTGGGTAAGGGTTTTTTGGCGGGCACGCAGACACATTTACGTTTTCTGCCGGAACAACACACCGATTTCATCTTTTGTGTAGTTGGTGAGGAATTCGGTTTTCTTGGCGGCATGTTGATTCTCGCCCTGTTTCTCTATCTGATTTTCAAGAGTCTCAACCTGGCCGCTGTCGTGAAAAGTCGTTTTGCCAGCATTTTGGTGTTTGGTGTTACCGTCATATTTTTATTTCAGGTTTTCGTAAATATCGGAATGACCATGGGTATCATGCCAGTGACAGGATTGCCACTACCTTTCTTGAGCTATGGTGGTTCCGCCTTGATCGCCAACTTAATGCTGGTCGGGTTTCTGCTAAATGCTAGCAGAACCAGATTTGAATATACTTGACCCACCTTGAATTTCAGAGGCAGACTTGCTGATATTTTCAAATCGCAACATGTGAGCTATAATTAATGAAATCAATGACATGAATGACACAAATATTACTTGAAATGAGGCTTGACTTTTGACAACTTGTTTGATACATTCGCCCAGTCTTGCGTGTTGACCTGGCAAATGCACGATACAATTAGCGGCCGCTCATGCGACCAAAGGCAAATCGAGTTAACCGCAAACTGTTGATGAAAATGAAATGCTGCTATAGGTGACCTACTTTGTTTAATGAGCACTTCGACAGGAATGTTGGAAATGCTTCACTTCCTCGTTCTTCAACCTAAACCACGAATACATAGTGATCCAAACCTGAGGAGGTATCAATCATGGACTTGAAAGCAATATCCCAACGCTTATTTGACATCATCGTCTTCGTTGGGTGCCTCGCATTCTTAACAGGGTGTGGGGCCTCGCGGCAATCTGTGCCCGGCGACAAATCCGTCAATATTGACGAGCTGTTGGGGGATGACAACGTTGAAGCTAATGATGAAAAGACAAATGAACAGGAAGTTCTCCGCCTGCTGGGGGTGAAACCGGAGGAGGAGACGGTGGTGAATGCTGACGCACAGGTGTTAGAAGATACAAAAACCAAGGAATTTAATGACGATTTAGAGCGACTGAAGCAGGATTTAGCTGAAAAAGACCGCGAAATATCTGAGTTGCGCTCAGAACTGACAGTGAAGGAAATGAAAATCGGTGATCTCGAGACCAGCAAGGCGGCCAGTGAGAAAAAGCCTCAAATCGTGCTCGAAAAAGAGACTACCGAACCGTCGTCAGACTTCGAATCGGAATACAAGAGAGGTCTTGAGCAATATCGGGCCCGGAATTATGAATCTGCAATGGCGGTTTTCAGCGCATTGATCCAAAAAAATCCCAACACGACTCTATCAGACAATTGCCAGTATTGGATTGGTGAATGCTATTTTGCCCGTTTTAACTACAACCAGGCCATTGTTGAGTTCGAACGTGTTTTTTCCTTTACCAATTCGAACAAGAGTGATGATGCGCTGCTGAAACTAGGGGTCAGTTACCTGAAACTTGGGGAAAAGGAACAGGCGAAGTCTGAATTCCTCAGTTTGATTTCATCATACCCTACGAGTGAATATAAGAATTTGGCTCAGAAGTATCTGAGCGAGCTTTAGCATCAGCAAACCAAGATCATCTTTTACCAGGAAATCACCGAGTGCTCTGGCGCTCGATTTGCGATCAACTTGCTTCAAACATATCGGGCCGCCTGACGGGTGCTTGCGATAATGCTGGATTGTTTTTTGCCCGCTTTGCAACCCTGCCTTTTGCTTGACTTTCTTCGTAAATATGTTTATTTTGAAACTTTGACAGCATAGGTTCTTTGCTAGATAGATATGTCTGAACTCAGGAAGGATCCGGTTGTTGGCAGGTGGGTTATTATTTCCTCAGAACGGGGCAAACGCCCTTCTAGCTGGGCTGGCCAGGTCAATCGAAAGGGTGGCGGCTTCTGCCCCTTTTGTCCGGGGCACGAGGATAAGACACCACCAGAGATTTATGCCAAACGGCCTCTGACGGAAGCACAGAACGTCCCGGGTTGGCAGATTAGAGTAGTTCCCAATAAATTTCCGGCACTCAAAGTTGAAGGAACTCTCCATGCGAAGGGCTTCGGCAATTACGACATGATGAATGGTGTCGGGGCTCATGAAGTGATCATTGAAACGCCCAAACATGCTGCTGACCTGACCGACCTGAGTGATGCGCAAGCAACTGACATCTTGCTGACGTATCGTGAGCGAATGGTGGATTTGGCTCGCGATGCGCGTTTCAAGTATGTTCTTGTTTTTAAGAATCATGGTGGCGCTGCCGGCGCCTCTTTAGAGCACTCACATTCTCAGATTATTGCGACCCCGATCATCCCCAAAAGAGTTAGCGAGGAATTGGAGGGGAGCAAGCGCTTTTACAACCACAAAGAACGGTGTGTCTTTTGTGACATGATTCAATATGATATAAAATCGAAGGTCAGGATCATTAGCAGAACTGAAAATTTTGTTGCACTTGCACCTTTTGCACCAAGGTTTCCCTATGAGACTTGGTTGTTGCCCATGACACACTTTTCACATTTTGAGAAAATGCCGGAAACGTTGTTTGGACAATTGGCGAACATCCTGAAGGACACGTTGCGCAGGATCAACAGCAGTCTCGGATATCCACCCTTCAATTTTGTTCTACATTCGGCGCCGGTCCAGGTTGAAGAGATGCTGGTCTATCACTGGCATTTTGAAGTCATACCTAAGCTAACCAGTATTGCCGGGTTCGAATGGGGCACGGGTTTCTACATCAATCCCACTGCGCCGGAGGTAGCAGCTGAACATCTCAGGAAACTCGAAACTACAACTTAGTGGAATTCTAATCGTAAGAGAGCATTTTTTGCCGTTATGAAACATCATTTGAAAATATTTTATGTGACGCCGGAAGCGGTGCCGTTTGCCCGGACGGGCAGCCTGGCGGATGTCGCCGGTTCTTTTCCAAAACATCTGAAGGCCGCCAGTCATGACATTCGCGTAATGATGCCGAACTACAAGTCTGTAAATGAACGCCGATATGTTTTGCGTGATGTCATCCGACTGCAGGACCTTCATGTTCAAGTTGGCGATGAGATGATCGCGGCCAGTGGAAAGTCGGCGTTTATTCCCGATTCCAAGGTGCAGATCTATTTCTTGGATAATAAAGAGATGTTCCTACAGGATCACGTGGCGAAGGATCCGAAGACTGGTATGAACATTGAGGAAGATGCCAGGTGGTTTCTATTCTTTTCGATCGGATGCCTCGAGACATTGAAATTGCTCTACTGGCAGCCCGATATCATCCACTGCAACAATTGGCAAACGGCACTCATCCCGATGTTGCTGAAGCGAGTTTATCATAACGACCCTTTCTTCAAGGAGTGTAAGACGTTGTTGTCCATCCATGACACGACTCAACAAGGCATTTTCGAGAAATCAACAGCCCGGTTAACGGGACTGGCCGAACCTGTTCTCGCGGACCTCATGAGTGGCCCTCACTTCAATTTTCTAAGGGTCGGCATACAGCATGCTGATTTGTTTAATTTTACCAGTGAGACTCTGGCCGATGAGGCGTCGGACGGCCACGGACAGGATGAATTGTCGGATCTTCTGACCGGCAGCGATCTCGTTGGGATCAATAACGGCATAGACAACCAGGTTTGGAATCCGGAAACGGACCGGCTTATTCCGTTCAACTATAGCAGTCAGAATCCAGAGCCAAAACTTGATAACAAGAAGGAGTTATTGAAGTATTTTGGTTTCGATGAGGACATAGAAACGCCTGTTCTCAGCACCCACGCCGCGCTGCTGGAGCAGAGCGCGATGGACGGAATGTTCTCGCTTATCAAAAAGTTTCTAGAGCTTGACGTTCGGTTTATTTCTATCGGCAATGGCGACGCCGATGTCAGTGACAAATTGCAAGCCTTACAGGAGAAGCATCCCTCCAAGATTGCATTTGACGCTACTTTCGATGCGAACTTGACCCATTTGCTTGACGCTGGCAGCGATTTCTTTCTGGTGCCGTCGAAGACCGCAGCTGCGGGCCTAAATCCTCTTTGTTGTCTTGCTTATGGCACAATTCCTATTGTGCCCAAGGCGCCTATTTTTCGAGATGCCGTCACAGATTTCGAAACCGATTCAACAGGGGGAAATGGGTTTTTATTTGAAAGCTGCGATTCCAGTCAGATCTTGGGCGTCGTCAAAAAAGCACTCGCTGCCTATTCAGACGTTGAAGCAAGACAAAAGATGCTCCAGAATGCCATGCGCAAGGACACGTCCTGGCAATCGTCTGCGCAGGCCTATCTTAAGCTTTATCAAAAACTGGCAAGCGGGCGCTCTCGTCGTCGCTAAGTCTACCACGCATTTTCATCCCGTCTCAGGCCCGTCGATGTTTCAATTCTGAACATTGTTTCGGACTAACACAAGAGAAAGCGTCACTTTCTCGTCCATAATTCTAACGTTTTCTTAAATTCTTTCGAAAATATGAAATATACGCGGTAAGATCACCATATTTTAAGGGTTTGCGTGTGGCACGAATTTTGTCTACAAATAAGTCTTGACTTATGGAAAGCATCGAAACAATGGAAGGGATCGAAATCTCGCTAGCGATGGTTGGCGCACGTCGCGATGTTGCCATGATGTCAGTGAGCGGTTACGTCGATACCATGACCTGTTCGATCCTTCTCAACAAGATCACCGAGAACCTGAACAGGGGGACGCTGCATATCATTGTCGACATGGCTCAGGTTAACTACGTCAGCAGTGCAGGGTGGGGTGTTTTTGTCGGGGAAATCAAGGGCATCCGCGAACAAGGAGGCGATCTCAAGCTCGTGCAAATGACACCTGAAGTGTACGATGTCTTTGAGATGCTTGAATTTAATCGAATCTTGAGCCACTACGATTCCATCGAAGAGGCGGTAAACGACTTTGACATTTCGATCGGTCTTGATATTACGAGAAGTGTAAAGAATAACTACGAGGCGCATCATCCGCATGACACGCGTCTTGCCAACACCGCTGATTTGCCAAAACGGCCCTCCGAAAGAGTCCCAAAATCGGAGCGTGGATCCTACACTTATCAGAAGAAGAAAGTGGACACGCGTGTTTTGCCATTAACTGAAAAAGTCAAGTGTGTTGTTATCGACGATCCGACCCGCGGTGTACTTAAGATTCAGAAGGAGCTGCAACGTAAGCGGTACGGCAAAGTCAAAGTTGGGTCGGTAAAGCTATATCGTTTGCTGCGAAAGATCAATCTTGAGACGAAAGAAAAGCGATATCGGTTCTACCGTTCGCGCTAGACTGCGGTAACCTAATAGCCGTTTACAATCATAAACTAATCCACGGATGGAGTAATATGAGCATGAGAGTCGATAACAGAGTGCCCAAATGGCTTTCTACGGGTAGCATAGCACTTATTTTGATTATGAGTGCAAACGTGAGTTTTGCGCAGAACTTTAACAAACGATTTAGCAGAGGTGATGCCATTCGACTCACCATATGGCAACCCTGGCAGGTAGGAGATACGGGCAAGAGTCAGTCGATCGATATCAACGGAGATTACTTGATCGACAACCGGGGCTACGCTTTCTTCCCTCTGATTGGCGATGTCAATGTGTTAAGCCACAATGCCCGGACGCTGGCCAATGACCTCAAAGAAAAATTTGGGGCATATATGCAGGATCCCCTTGTCGTCGTTGAGCCGCTAATTCGAGTTGCGTTGCTGGGCGCTTTTCGCCGACCCGGGACTTATCTCATCCCGCCAGACGCCTCGTTTTGGTCACTTGTCGATATTGCCGGCGGTCCTGACGACAATAGCGACCTCAGGCGCATGTTTATCGAAAGAGGCGGGCACGTAGAGAAAAAAAACTTGCTGAGCGGTTTTGAAAATGCTCATACTCTAAGCGAACTGGGAATCATTACAGGCGACCAAATTTTCTTGCCGGAAAGAAAACGATTTCGGTTTCGCGACGCGTTTGATATCCTGAAGTTTTCAGTGTCATTGATAAATCTCTACATCCTGGTTACCCGTGTTTAGCATCAAATGGATTGCATCATGTGTTCAAGTCTAAGGCGGCAGCATCGGTTCTGTCAACTCGCTGCTGCAGCCGACCAGAGCGCACAAGAAAAACAACGAGGGGAGCTGCGATAGAATATGGAGTCGTACTTCTTAGATGAAGAAGAAAGCATAGAGGTTGAAAGACTAGATTTAAGACGTTACTATCGTGTCCTGGTAACAAGATGGTGGTTGGTATTAGCCACAGCATTGGTGGTTTTCGCCCCGTGGGCTTACTATCTCAAGAGCCAGCCGCCGGTCTACGAAGCAACAGCTTTGATTAGATTTAAGAATTTTGCCGGCAACAACATCGATTTGGCCCAGAAGAGACAAGTTGAGTTGACCAGCCGTTCATTTTCAGAAGATGTCGTCGCGCAACTTGGCCTGGCCCTCGAGCTTTCGCGTGAGCACGATAGCTATATTACACGCAGCCGCATCTTTAAGGATTTCCGGACAACGCAGACCCCGGTTGCCAGCAAGTATGTACTTCATTTCAAACCAGACAAAACGTATGTCCTCCGGCAAGTGACTGCTGATGGCAAGAATGAGATACCCGTAGCATCTGGATTCGTTCAGGATTTAGTTGATACGGGTTGCAACGTTAACGGTATGTTTTTTACTGTCGTGCAAGACTATCAGGCGCTGCCTGAGGAAATCCACTTTCGGATTCGGCGATTTAGATCTGCCGTGAAATCCTTTCAGGAGCGTATCAAGGTACAATGGGAGGACCGTGCAGGGACACTGATGAACGTGACGCTCACCGATACCGATCCCGTAGTTGTGGCCGATATGACGAACAAGTTGGCGCAGATTTTTATCGCTCAGAGTTCGGACGTAAAGGAAGAATCGGTGCAAAGCGGGATTCGCATTCTTGAAGAGCAGGTCGCAAAAGCCAAGAAAGAACTGGACGCTTCAGATGTCGAACTCAAGAGGTTCAGGGAACGCAACACCATCGATTTGGATCGAGAACAGAAGAAGAATACCAGCGAACTGGCTACGCTTGAAAAGGACAAGGGCAACCTCGAGGCAACCATCAGAACGCTCAACAATCTTCTCAGCCAGAAAGCTACAGAACAGCAGGATGCTGAAAACCTGGATCCAGAGAAAAGGACCGTCCGCATCATTATGAACCAGCTGGCACATCATGCGATATTCAACGAAAACGCAACGATGCTGGTCACCCAGAGTCAGTTAGACAACCTCGAGTCGAACTGGCGCGATATCGTGAATAAAGCCTCTCCCAGACATTTCAAAGCCAAGCAAATACTGCAAGAAATCATGGCTTTACATGTTCAGGTTGAGTCTATAGCCCGAGAAGAGATAGACAAGTTGCAGCGAAATGTGGTGGAGATCGATGGCAAGATTGCACAACTGGGAAGACGCTTGAGGCAACTGCCAAAGCAAGAACAAATACTGGGTGAGCTAGCCCGCGATAACAAGGTCCTCGAAAGACAATATACGGACTTACTAGCCAAACTAAATACGGCCAAAGTAGGCGGTGAAGTCGAATCCGAGAACATCGAAATTTTGGATCCCGCCATACAACCATCATTCCCGACGGAACGGGATAAGAAGCAGAAGGCGGCTTTCGGTGGGCTCTTCGGGCTTTTCATAGGAATTAGTCTGGTCCTGACGATTGAGCTCATGAATAAGACAATACGAACGGCGGATGATATCAAACGTTATCTGCACATTCCTGTTCTGGGAACGATTCCACAAATCGACTTCTAGGATACTTTCGATTATCAGGATTCAGAAAAGATCAAACAGATAGATCAGCAGCTTGTTACGCATGATTATTCGCCGACTCCAATCGGAGAGGCATACCGGTCGCTGCGGACGAATTTGATGTTCTCCAAAGACCGTGGGCGTATTAGCTCTTTGGTTTTGACAAGCAATGAGCCAGGTGATGGAAAGTCATTTACCGGCGCTAACCTGTCAATTACGCTGGCTCAACTAAAGAGCAAGACCCTTCTAATCGATGGGGACTTGAGGCGAGGCGTTCTTCACAATACGTTTGCGATTCCTAAAGAGCCTGGGTTTAGCAACTATTTGACGCAAGTTGTGCCGCTGCAAAGCATCATTCACGATACGCAAATTCCGAACCTGTCCGTCATTTCGTGCGGGTCTCTTATTCCAAATCCCTCGGAATTGTTGGGGTCGCACCAGATGACCCGCTTTCTCGACGAAGCGCGGCGAAAGTTTGACCTGATTGTTTTTGATACGCCTCCCCTGAATGCGGCCACTGATGCCGTAGTGGTCGGAACGCAGGTGGATGCCGTTGTGCTGGTGATTCGTGCCGGAGAGACAGATAGAAACCTGGCCAAAACCAAGCTTGAGTTATTTTCCAGCGTGCCGGCCAGGGTGTTGGGCGCCGTGTTGAATGGCACTACGGCTGACATGGCCCACCCCGGTTACAGCTACTATCACTATTAGATGAAAGGTGGTTCATAAAGAATGGCGAGAATACTGGTTACAGGAGGTGCGGGCTTCATCGGTTCACATCTTTGCACAACCCTGCTCCAGCAAGGCAATGAAGTTGTTTGTCTGGACAATTTCAACACATACTACAATCCTACGGTCAAGCGTCGCAACATTGAATCGCTCATGCTTGCCTCTCAGTTTGAGTTGTTGGAACAAGACATTTTGAACCTGCCGTTCTTGCGTGAATTGTTTGCAGAGAGGAAGTTTGAGGTTGTTGTTCATCTTGCAGCGCGAGCAGGTGTCAGGCCCTCGATTCAGGAACCCCTTCTTTATCAGCAGGTGAACGTTGAAGGGACTAACAATCTATTGGAAGTCTCGAAAGAAGCCGGCGTACAAAAATTCATCTTTGCTTCATCCTCTTCCGTTTATGGCAAGAACAAAAAAGTGCCCTTTGCTGAAACGGACTCGGTCGACAACCCTATCTCGCCTTATGCCGCGACCAAGAAAGCCGGTGAGTTGATATGCTACACATATCATCATCTCTATAAATTGCCGTGTACATGCCTTCGGTTTTTCACCGTGTACGGCCCCAGGCAGCGACCGGACATGGCCATCCACAAGTTCACCCGCGCCATTTCCCGCGATGAAGAGATTCCAATGTATGGCGACGGTTCATCCGAACGCGACTACACCTACATTACAGATGTCATCGACGGAATCTGTAAATCAATTGAACACTGCCAAGCCTATCACATTTACAACTTAGGGGAGTCGAAAACCATTAGACTTCTGGAGTTGATTGACCTGATCGCGGCCAATCTCCACAAGAAACCAAGAATCAAACGCTTACCCTGGCAAGCTGGAGATGTGCCGATCACGTATGCGGACATAAGTCGCCCGCGCAAAGAACTTGGTTATTGCCCCGAGGTGGGGATTGAAACAGGGGTAAGGGAATTTGTCAAATGGTACACGCAGATGGAGGTCGGGTGTAGCGTCGGGTAGTTAGTGCGCACAACTTTTCTTTTGGACTTCTTTCGAGTACGATTCATCTATGGTTAAAGAAAAAGAGGCGTTTCTCGGCAGCGTCGCAAAGGTGGTGGATGTGTTTGCCATCGTTTTGGCGTTTGTCTGTTCCTACTTTGTCGATGTCATCATCAGAGACCTTTATGGCCTGCGTGAAATGGCCTTTGCTTCTGACCTCACCTTTGCAGGCCTCTGGTACTTTACGCTCAACATTTTTATCGTGCCTTTGCTCAGCGTGCCAGTGTGGCTCACTTTTCTTTCATTTCAAGGCTCTTATGCCCATGTGAGGACACGCTCCTACATCAAAGAACTGGAGATCATTCTAAAAGCAGGTGTTTTTGCCATCATCGCCATAGGGAGCTCGATTTTCCTGTTCAAACTGACGTTGACCAGCCGACTTTTCATCGGTATTGATGCGATTCTCACGATTTGTTTTCTCTTTGTGGCGAAGTTGGTTTTTTACAGGTTTCTGGACTCGATGCACAGGCGTGGTTACAACCGGGTCAACCTTCTGATCGTTGGAACGGGCAAACGTGCAAAAGAATTCATCAACGTGGTGAAAAATCATTCCAAGTGGGGCCTTCACATCGTAGGTCTGATAGATGATGAACACGGTCTGTTTGGCCAAGATGTCGAGGGCTTCCGGGTCCTGGGTCGCCTGCAGGACATTCCATTCATTCTTCATAGAAAAGTAATCGACCGGGTCATCTTTGTTGTGCCAAGGCTGTGGTTGAATAGAATTGACGATGCGATCCGAGCTTGTGAAAAAGAGGGCATTAGTACCTCCATTTCCATGGATTTATATGATCTAAACATTGCCAAGGTACGCCAGACTGATTTCAGCGGTTTCCCACTACTCGATTTTGAAACCTTTTCTGCACAACAATGGCAGCTTTTTCTGAAGCGATTCTTAGACATTATTCTGTCCTTGCTTCTATTTGTTGTTTTTTCCCCCGTCATTGCGATTACTATGATAGCCGTGAAGGTCTCGTCAAGAGGACCTTTATTGTTTAAGCAGACCCGTTCTGGCTTGAATGGCCGGCAGTTCACTCTGTATAAATTCCGCACTATGATAGACGGCGCGGAATTTAAACGGCGTGAGTTGGAAAAAATGAACGAAATGGACGGGCCGGTGTTTAAGATCAAAAAGGATCCAAGAATTACACGAGTCGGCCGTATTTTACGAAAACTCAGCATCGATGAGCTCCCTCAATTGATTAACGTCTTGAAAGGCGACATGAGTATCGTTGGCCCCAGACCGCCGCTGCCGGTAGAAGTTGACCTGTACAAAGTCTGGCAACGACGGCGCTTGAGCCTGAAGCCCGACCTTACCTGTATTTGGCAGGTGAGTGGTCGAAACCATATCCGCTTTGAGAAATGGATGGAAATGGATTTGGAATATATCGACAAGTGGTCGCTTCGGCTGGACTTTAAGATCCTTTTCAAGACGGTTTTCGTCGTTCTCTTCGGTTACGGCGCGAGTTAGATTCACCCCTACACTCTGTTCTCACTCACCGGAGGTTCCTGTGCACATTTGTATAGTTGGCACCGGCTATGTCGGGTTGGTTACCGGTACGTGTTTTGCAGAATTCGGTAACAACGTTGTCTGCATTGACACAGATGCTGAAAAAATAGACCGCTTGCGTGAAGGCGTCATTCCTATTTATGAACCCGGCCTTGAAGACCTGGTTGGCAAGAATGCTAAGGAAGGCCGGCTTTCATTTTCGACCGATTTGGAAAGTGCTGTCACGCAGTCCCTGGTTGTTTTTGTTGCGGTTGGCACGCCCCCAGGGGAAGATGGCTCCGCTGATTTACGCCATGTCGAGCAGGTGGCTAAAGATATCGCCAGATGCTCGAATGGTTACAAGGTGATAGTCACCAAAAGTACCGTGCCGGTTGGCAGCGGGAAAAAGATCCGTCAGATTGTCAACAAGAATGCAAATCCCGGCGCTAGCTTCGGAGTTGTCTCTAATCCGGAATTTCTGCGCGAGGGCTCTGCCATTGAGGATTTCATGCACCCAAACCGAGTCATAATCGGAGCAGACTCGAGCGAAGCGATTGCCATCATGAAAGAGCTGTACTCACCGCTTTACTTGATCGAAACGCCGTTCGTGCTAACCAACATAGAGAGTGCCGAACTCACCAAATATGCGGCTAATGCCTTTCTCGCGACAAAGATATCCTTTATCAATGAAATAGCCAATTTTTGTGAGAAAGTAGGGGCGGATGTTCACCACGTTGCGAAGGGGATGGGATTAGACCGCCGCATCGGTTCAAAATTTTTGCATCCGGGGCCGGGCTTCGGCGGCTCTTGCTTTCCCAAGGACACGCGTGCTCTGGTGCAGTTTGGCAAGGAAGCGGACTTTCAGTTTCGGATAACAGCGTCTGCCATCGAGGTCAACCAACGTCAGGGCGAAAGGATGGTCTCTAAGATAAAACAGGCTGTCGGTGACGTTACCGGCAAAACCATTGGGATTCTGGGGTTATCCTTTAAACCAAACACCAATGATGTGCGCGAGGCGCCTAGCCGAAGAATTATCGAGGAATTGTTGCGGGGTGGCGCCGTGCTGAAAGCGTTCGATCCGGCCGCCATGGCTGAGGCGAAGGTGTTATGGCCGGACGTTGAATACTGTGATGATACGTACGAGGTGGCACAAGACTCCGAAGTTCTCGTCTTGGTGACAGAATGGAATCAGTTTCGCAGCATGGATCTGAAACGTATCAAATCGAGCATGCGGAAGCCGTGTATCATCGACCTGCGCAATATTTATGAGCCGGACAAAATGCGGCAGCTAGGTTTCGAATACACCTGTGTTGGCAGGCCTGCCTAATATATCACTCTCGCAAATTTGAGTTTTTCCGCTGCACCTGTCCCGGTGGATTTGATGCAGACTGCCCTGTGTCACATCACGACATCGTTTCATTTTGACACATGGAAGCTAAGAGGCCAGCAAGAATAGTTTTCTAAAAAACAATAAGTTGAGGTTATTTTCACAGCAGCTTTTTGGGCAGGCCGGTGGCACCAAAATTGCTAAAGGAAATTAACTTAGGACCGATTTAGAATAGTAACAAAAATTACTCTCATTTTTCGCTCAGTTATCGACCTAACTTAATTTTGAACGTCTCTTTTGGAGTCGCCGATTCGGCAGTCCGATGCGCATTCTAATGATCGCACCTCAACCTTTTTTTCAGCCGAGAGGGACGCCTTTCAGCGTCCTGCACAGGCTGAAGGCGTTGTCCCGGCTGGGTTACAAAGTGGACCTGCTAACCTATCACATTGGCCTGGACATTGCGATCGATGGCGTGACCATCCACCGAATTGCGAAAGTGCCCTTCGTCAAAGAGATTGCGATCGGCCCCTCCAAGAGTAAGGTGTTGCTCGATATCCTTTTGATCATCAAGACAGTGATAATGGTGCGGAACGGGGATTATGATCTCATTCATTCTCACGAAGAAGCCGGCTTCTGGGCCGCCTATCTTGCGCGCAGATACAAGGTGGCACACCTCTACGATATGCATTCCAGTTTGCCCCAACAGCTCCACAATTTTAAGTTCACAAAGATGAATTGGCTGGTTACTCTCTTCGACAAATTGGAAAAATATACGCTGGCAAGTGCAGACGCCGTCATCACAATTTGCCCCGAGTTGTTCAATCACGTCGAGAAAAGTCAACCGGACAAGTTCAATTGCCTGATTGAGAATGTTGCTGACAACGCGACAGTATTCAAGAAGGATATTGACGTGCAACGCGTGCGGCAGCAGATTCGGACGAACGGCGAAGTAGCCATTCTCTATGCGGGCACCTTTGAACCCTACCAGGGCCTTGATCTGTTGATAGATTCCAGCGTCGAGGTGGTAAGACAATGCCCCCGCGCCCGGTACGTTCTGGTGGGAGGTAAGCCTGAGCAAGTGAGACACTATCAAAGAAAAGTCGAGGAATTGCACGTTGATAAGCATTTCGCGTTCACCGGCACCGTTGAACCTGAGGCCATTCCCGTTTTTATTGAAAACTGTGATGTTCTGGTATCTCCCAGGGTGGAAGGAAACAACACGCCGCTGAAGATCTACTCATATCTGAGATCCGGCAAGCCGATAGTGGCTACAAATCACCTGACCCACACGCAGGTTCTCAACTCGGAAGTCTCCGTTCTTACCGATTGCACCCCGGCAGCGTTCGGCGCCGGCATTTTGTCCGTGCTTGCAGATGAAAAACGAAGCAAACAGTTAAGCAAAAAAGCAAAAGCTCTGGCCGAAGAAAAATACAGCTACGATGTCTATTTGGAGAAAACCAGGGAGGTCTATGCCTTCTTGGAAAAGAAAGCAAAAGCTGAGGGCACTCACGTATGTGCGGCATAGCCGGACTGACCTATTTGGACCGTGGGCACATCGTGACCGAACAGCAGGTACGGAAGATGTGTTCTGTGATCACACACCGCGGCCCTGATGACGAAGGGATTCTGGCGAGGCAGAATGTTGGTATTGGCATGCGAAGACTCAGTATTATTGATCTGGTTTCCGGCCGCCAGCCCATTAGCAACGAAGATGGCTCACTATGGATCGTCTTTAACGGAGAAATTTACAATCATATTGAATTGAGAAAAGAGCTAGAGAGCCGGGGACATCAATTCAAGACAAAATGCGACACCGAGGCGATCCTGCATGCTTATGAAGAGTTCGGAGAGTCCTGTCCGGCCAAACTAAACGGTATGTTCGGATTTGCCATTGTAGATTTCAAGCGAAATACTTTGTTTCTTGCGCGTGACCGCGTCGGCATCAAACCATTGTACTACTACCGCGATGCCGAAAAATTGGTTTTCGCGTCGGAATTGAAGTCACTCCTCGAAATCGAGGGGATTCCGCGGGAAATTGACCTGGAAGCTCTCGACAATTTCCTGACGTTTGAATACATTCCGGCGCCGCGCAGTATCTTTAAGAACATTGCGAAGTTACCCGCCGGGCACAGTTTGCTACTGCGCGATGGGCAGGTCGAGGTCAAAGAATATTGGGATGTTCGGTTTGATGAGCAAGCGCGTTCAGAGGAAGACCTGTGTGAAGAATTGCAGGACCTGCTGCGGGATGCCGTTCGGATTCGCCTGATGAG
>Ga0114931_10003910_pt1 | contig 18715 bp, 15 predicted proteins | sample 2SBtaG_FD_89579 | JGI IMG/M metagenome (GOLD analysis project Ga0114931, IMG submission 89579) | Deep subsurface microbial communities from Kolumbo volcano to uncover new lineages of life (NeLLi) - 2SBTROV14_V59a metaG | ecosystem: Environmental > Aquatic > Marine > Volcanic | place: Kolumbo...
AGAGACAGATGGGACATTGAATTATTATTACGGGACAAATGGAGGAAATGGAGCCCCCTACCAAGGGTTTAATAGCACTACAGCATTAACATTAAATGAATGGAATCACATAGCTATAGTTAGAGATTTAACATCCATGCAATTGTATTGGTACATCAATGGAGTATTAACCAATCAAACAGCAGCGAGTTATGCAACAGCAACAGCAGGAAGTAATAATGCTACAATAGGCTCAGGGTATGTGTCTAATTATGATGGTCAAATAGATGAACTTAGAATATGGAGTGCTACAAGGTCTCAAGTGCAAATACAAAATAATATGAGTTTTTGTATTAGTTCTTCTTCATCAGGACTTAATGCTTATTATGACTTTAATGATGGAGGCAGTTCAAGTAGTGCTACAGATTTAACTCTCTATGGGAATAATGGTACGCTGGTCAACATGATACCTGCATCTGACTGGGTCTCATCTACGAATGATATAGGCTGCGATTGTGAAAGTTCAAGAACAATGGTAACGGCAACAATCAGCCCTGGAACGCCTGTTGATTTAGGGAACGATACAACGTTAATTTGTGGTGCGACAACATTAACGCTAGATGCAGATACAGGTTTTGCTAATTATTTATGGAGTACGGGAGACACCACTCAAACGATTAATACATCGATATCGGGAGTTTATTGGGTTCAAGTAGATAATGGAGGAGGATGTACAGATGTAGATACTATTGTAATAACTAGTGCAAGTGGATCTGTAACTTGTCTAGATTTTGATGGGACAAATGATTATGTGATGTTAGGGAATCAAACGGAATTACAAATTACAGGAGATATGACCATTGAGATGTGGTTAAAACCAGATAACTTTTCAGCTAGAAGAAACCCCTATGCAAAAGCTTATGGCGGAGAAGGAACGATTACTCAAGAGACAGATGGAACATTGAATTATTTTTACGGAACAAATGGAGGCAACGGATCCCCTTATCAAACATTTAATAGTAGCACAGCATTAACACTAAATGAATGGAGTCATATAGCTATAGTTAGGGATTTAACATCCATGCAATTGTATTGGTACATCAATGGAGTATTAACCAATCAAACAGCGGCTAGTTACGCAACAGCAACAGCAGGAAGTAATAATGCTACAATAGGCTCAGGGTATGTGTCTAATTATGATGGACAAATTGATGAATTTAGGATATGGAACACTACTAGAACTCAGACTGAAATCAGAGATAAGATGTGTAGCAAATTACCTACTAACGAATCGGGATTGATTGCTTATTATCGTTTTGATGAAGGTTCAGGAAGTGTCCTTAGTGACTTAACGGCTAATGGTCTAGACGGAACCATAACCAATGGTCCATTATGGACTGCCTCTGGTGCTGCAATTGGAGACAACAGCACTTATATATACCCTGGTAGTTGGGCGGGTCAAACTTTATCACTTGCTTTTTGTGGAGGAGAGAATTTAACGGTTAGTAATATGTCTGGAACTCCTAATGGAGTTCATATATATTCTGTTGGAGCAGTACCAAATACTACTGTTGGGATAGTAGGTTTAGGGAGTAATGATAGATATTTTGGTGTTTTTAAAGTAAATGATGCAACAGCAACCTATACTGCAACCTATGATTATACAGGGAACCCTCATGTAGGACCAGGAAATGAACCAACTTTATTGCTTTTTAAAAGAGCAGACAATGAAGACGCCTTATGGGTTAATACGGGGGCAACATTAAATACAGGAGTCAATACATTAATAGGAACAGCTCAGAGTACAGAGTTTATTCTGGGTTCTTCAGGAAACCCTCTTCCCATTGAATTAATAAGTTTTGAAGCCAGTATAAACGAAGATGAAGTTGACCTGAAATGGGTAACTGCTACAGAAATCAACAATGATTATTTCACTATTGAGAAAAGTATTGATGGCATTAGTTGGGAAAAAGTATTAAATACAAATGGTGCTGGAAATAGTACAGAAATACTGGAATATTTTGAAACTGATTATAACCCACTCATAGGAATATCATATTACAGATTAAAACAAACAGATATTGATGGGGAGTATTCTTACTCTAATATTGTCCCTGTTAAATATGAAAAAAGAACGATAGATGGAATGATTAATTTATTTCCAAATCCAGTCAATATAGGAGAGGAAGTTCATCTAGAATTTGAAAATATAAATGCACCTGAGTTGTTAGTTGTTTTAAGAGATATTCAGGGTAAAGAATTCTATTCCAAAATTATTTTAAATATTGAAGATGGAAAACTAATAGGAATACCCATAACTATAAACATTCCAGTAGGAGTATACTTGATTACAGCCACTTCAGAAAATCATTTTTATAATCAGAAATTGATAGTAAAATAACACTATACCCATCCGCTTTTACTGATGTAAAATTAATCGAAGGATATATTATTCAGGATGTTATTTTTTGTTAAAGCAATCATTAGAGATTTAACTCCACACTCGGATCCCAATAGTGTGTTTTGAAATTTATGATAGTATCTTTTTGTACTTCAATGCCTTCTTGTTGCAATAATTTTTCCATTTGAGTAGGATTACTAAAGTGCATTTTTCCGGTTAATTGTCCGTTTCTATTCACTACCCGGTGGGCAGGAACAGGAGGGTTTTGTTGGTGCGCATTGTTCATGGCCCAACCTACCATTCGGGCACCTCTTTTGGCGCCTAAATAATTAGCAACAGATCCATAAGACGTTACTCTACCTTTTGGTATTTCTCGGCAAACTTGGTATACCAAGTCAAAAAAGTCTTTATTTTTTTCGGAGAGTTTAATTGAATTGAAATTTTAAGTAGTGGATGCTATGTCCTTTAGCAGAAAATAGTTTTTCGTAAAAAGTTTTGATGGAAAGTATTTCTTGGGTTTTAGGATCTAGTTTTTCAATAATTTCTCCATATAAATTGAATGTGCTTTCCAATAATTTAAAATTACATCGTTCAATTTCTTCCAACGTATATCTAAAAAAACCTTCGTGATCGGTTTTTAAATGGATAATACCATCAGGTTTCAAAAACTTTTTATAGCGATCAATAAACATAGGGGAAGTTAATCGTTTTCGTTCCAACCGATCTTTAGGTTGAGGGTCAGGAAAAGTAATCCATATTTCATCTACTTCGTTTTCATTAAAAAAAGAAGCAATGTGGTCTATTTGTGTACGAATAAAGTAAACGTTTTGCATTTGATTTTGATAAGCGGTTTTCGCTCCTCTCCAAATACGATTTCCTTTAATGTCTACCCCAATAAAATTTTTGTCAGGAAAATGTTCTCCCATACCAACGGTGTATTCTCCTTTTCCACAGCCTAACTCTAATACAATGGGCTGGTCATTTTTAAAAATTTTGGTTCTCCATTGTCCTTTTAATGGATGATCTTTTTGCAGTACTTCATCGGTAGTTGGTTCTACCACATTGTTGAATGTTTTCATCTCAGCCCATTTGGCTAACTTTCCTTTTCCGCCCATAACTATTTACTCAAAGTAGTTGTTGTAATTATTTAAATACTTTAAGATGTCTTTCTGTAAAATCGCAGCATCATCTTCGTCCTCTATATCTTCTAAATCACGACACTGTTTAACTAAAGGAATTAAAAAGAGGTGTAATTGCTCATGTGCTTCACCTGTCATAGTACATTGGTCAAAAATAGTTTTGATTTTAAGGTTTAATTTCTGACCCATAGCCGAATATAATGAAACACGTCCTTCATCTACATCTATAGCAATAATTTCAATCATTTCATTGATGCCATTAGTTGTTTCAGCATTAGCGCTCCACTTCTCTCCATTGTTAAGGTGTAGTGTTTTTTTCTCTTTCTTTTTTTTTGCTGCGGCTCGAAGTTCTTTTACCCAATTAACCAATACATGTTTTTGCTCTTCGGTTAGTTGAGCATCAGCATGTGTCCATGTATATTCATCCAAAGGCATTTCTCCTTCCTCTACCTCTTCTATTAGTTCTTCCAGCTTGTGATCTTTCTTTTTTGCTTTAAATGTTTTCCAGTTAGAAAAGTTAAGTTCTTCTCTTCCTTCGTCAATGTGATGTTTTACCCACCACGAAATAGGTGCAACGTTAGTATACCATGGGTACTTACTTTCGTTAGAATGGCAATCATAACAAGCGGTTTTAAGAATAGTAGTTACTTCTTCCGGTGGGTTGGTAATAGTAACAAAATCATTTTCAGCAATTACTTCAGGGTTGGTTTTATCAATTCTAAAAAATTGAATAATAACAATAATAGCTACAATTACGTAAAGAATTTTCTTTTTCATATGGATTGTTTTGTTCAGTTAAGTATGCTTCAAATTTAAGTATCTTAGCTTTATCAATTTGAAAAAAAACATACTAATTTGTCCGCTCGATTGGGGGTTGGGGCATGCAGCACGATGTGTACCTGTTATTAAGGAGTTACAACGTTTAGGACATCAAGTAATTATAGGAGCAGACCAACAACCGTTAGCTTTTTTACAACAGGAATTCCCAGAGTTGCCTGTTATTAAAATTTCTGGGTATAATGTGTTGTACAGTAAAAAAGCAAACGGGTTTAAATTGCTTTTTGAAGGCATTCGGTTTTATCAATTCATTAAAAAGGAGCATAAGTTATTAGCGCAAATATTAGCTGAAAATGATATTGATGTGGTTATTTCCGATAATCGGTATGGGCTATGGAACAAGGATGTTAAATCAATTTTCATTACACACCAAGTATTTGTAAAAACACCCTTATTTAGTACTTGGATTCAAAACAAAATAAAACAACTAATTACCAATTTTGATGAATGTTGGATTCCGGATGTAGAAGGTGAAAATAACTTGTCTGGCGATTTAGCTCATTTCAAAAAAATTGATTTTTCTCATCAGTATATCGGAGCATTAAGCCGATTTAAAAATGTGCCAAATACCACTTCAAAATATGATGTTCTAACCATAGTTTCTGGCCCTGAACCCCAGAGAACTATATTTCAAAACCTACTGATTAAGCAATTAAAAACAACTCAACTTAAAGTGGCTTTAGTTGCTGGAAATCCTCATTTAATAGAAAAAAAGGAAGAAGGGAACGTTACTATTTTTTCACATTTGCCAACCCCTCAATTGCAAGAACTAATTACTCAAAGCAAAGTGGTAATTTGTAGGGCAGGCTACTCTAGTATTATGGATTTAGTGGCTTTACAGCAAAAAGCAGTTTTAGTTCCTACTCCCGGTCAAACAGAACAAGAATATTTAGCGAATTATCATATGGAAAAGGGCAATTTTTATTCCCAAAATCAAGATCAATTTAATCTAGAAGAAGCATTGTTAAAGCTAGAAGAGTACCCACCCTCATCAAAAATGACTGATTCATTGAACTTCGATTTTTTGAATATAGAAGGTTAAATTAACGTTGATTTTGAGCAAACAATGGGTGTTCTAGGCACTTTTATCTAAAATCAATATAAATAACGGGTTAAGTTATGTATATTTGCGTTTCGTATTTTTTTATCATTTATGGCTAAAACACATACATTTCAAATTCCTGTAATGGGAATTGGTTTTACGATAGATACCCCGCTTAAAGTTGCTCCCTTCGGTATTTCTTCTGTTCTCTCTCTTGGTGATGATTTGCTAATAGAAAGAATGAGAGAGATGTATGAAAAGAAATTAGACCTGCCATTTACTGCCGTACCAAAAGATGACAGTGATGGAAGAGCCAATCGAATTACCCTTTATCTTAACCTAATGAATAAAATGGTTAAGAATAAATTTCAAGAATTAAAAGAAGCTTCTTTTGAGAAAGGAAGTGAGTTAACGAAGTATTTTGAAATGCTTCCTGATTTTTCTGATTTGAAAAAGGAATACAACAGAATGATGGAGGAAAATGACTCTTCTGTAGTAGAAAAAATACAAGCATGGTTAAAAGATAATATGACATTGGGGTCTATTGATGTAAACATCATGACCAAGTTGGATAAAGCCAATTACACAAAATCAGGAGAACAATTGCCTCAAGAGATGAACGATGCACATTCTGCATTGAGAGGATTTGCCAATAGTGATTTAAATTCAGGTGTTGTTTTGTCAGCAGGATTAAGTCCTAGATTATATACTTACATATCTAATTTCGAAGATTTTTTTCCAGATGAAAATGAGCAACTAAAGAAAAAGGTAATCTTAAAAGTGAGTGATTACCGTTCTGCTTTAGTGCAAGGAAAGTTTTTAGCTAAAAAGGGGATTTGGGTTTCAGAATACCGAATAGAGTCAGGATTAAATTGTGGAGGACATGCATTTGCTACTGATGGTTATTTAATGGGACCTATCTTAGATGAGTTTAATAAAAGCAGATCTACTTTAATTGAAGAAGTGCATGAGATTTTAAATGATGCATTAAAAGCTTTAGGTAAGAAAGAATTGTCAAAACCACTAGAGTTATTGGTTACAGCACAAGGAGGAGTGGGAACGAATAATGAGCACAATTTATTGTTGGATGAATACAATGTAGACTTGGTAGGCTGGGGAACGCCATTTTTATTGGTTCCTGAGGTTGTGAATATTGATGAAGATACGTTGAACAAGCTATCGAAAGCAACTTGTGAGGATTTGTATTTAAGTGATATTTCTCCAATAGGAGTTCCATTTAACAGTTTGAGAGGCAACACAAAGGATGTTGTAAAAGAGGAAAAAACTGCAACGGGAAAACCAGGGAGTCCATGCCCAAGTCAGTTTTTAAAAATTTGCAATACAGAGTTTACGGAGCGCCCAATTTGTTTGGCATCAAGACAATATCAGAAGTTAAAAATAGAGGAATTAGAAGCTAAAAACTTATCAGAAGAAGCACATCAAAAGGCTTACGATAAGATCACTGTAAAATCGTGTATTTGTGCAGGGTTAGTGATGACTCCTTATATAGAACATGATATGTTAAGAAGAGCAGATGGAGAAGGAATTTCTGTGTGCCCTGGTCCAAACATGGCGTACTTTTCTGAAAAAACAACCTTACAGGGAATGGTAGATCACATTTACGGGAAAGTGAATTTGTTAAATGATACTTATCGACCTCATATGTTTATTAAAGAATTGGGGATGTATATTGATTATTTAAAGAAAGAAATTGATGAATCAGTGGAGTCGTTAAATGTGAAGAAAGTGAAATACTTTGAAAAGTTTAAAGAAAATTTACTTTCAGGGATTGAATACTACGAAGAGTTAGTAGAAGACATGAAAGCAGAAACAGATCAATTTAAAACAAAGTTTTCTGAAGAATTAAGTCATTTTAATGTAATGGTAAAAAAGCTTCAACTCCCAACACTAGAGGAGAGTTTGACATAATATAAATGAATTGCCCAGTACAACTGGGTAATTTTTTATACACAAAGGAAACAAAAAATACAAAAATTGTTTCCTTTGTAAAAAATGTTTCTTACGTTTGTTCCATGGAAGATCAAGAAAGAGAAAAACAATTGTTGTTTGCAACTACTGAGTTGTTTTTGAAGTTAGGAATCAAGAGCCTAACTATGGACGATATCTCCCGGCATTTAGGAATATCTAAAAAGACGCTTTACCAGTATGTTTCAGATAAAAAAGATTTAGTAAAAAAATCCATACAGCTAGCAATAGAAAGCGATCAATGTATGCTAGGAGATATTGCTGTTCAAGAAGAAAATGCAATAGATGAGTTGTTGGCAATTAATGAAAAGGTAAGCGAGAAATTACAGAGTATTCAGCCTGCGGTGATGTACGACCTGCAAAAGCATTACCCTGAAGCATGGACAATAATGGAAAATCATAAGAAGTGTTTTGTGTGTGATATGATTGTTAGAAATATTAATGTGGGAGTTAGTCAAGGTTTATATAGAGAGAATGTGAACCCTGGAATTGTTGCTAGAATATATATTACAATGATCGACAAGATATTTGATGCAGACACATTTCCTGTCCATCAATACACCTTTGCAACTATACATAAAGAAATTGCTCGTTACCATATTAGAGGAATCGCTAGTGAAAAGGGAGTTAAATATTTAGTTAAACGATTTAAAGATAATAACCATGATTTTTAACTTGAAATCATTACTACTGGTTGTTTCTGTTTGTTGGATTGCTCCAGCATTTTTAAAAGCGCAGGAACAAGTAGATTCGTATACACTAAAAGAAGCACAAGCTTATGCACTAGAGCATAATTATGGTGCACAAAATGCTAAAAAGGATGTGTTGGCAGCAAAAAGAAAAGTATGGGAAACTACAGCAATAGGCTTACCACAAGTATCAGCAGAAGGGACTTTCCAAAAATTTATAGATATTCCGGTAAGTTTAGCTCCCGCAAGGTCATTTAACCCTAATGCGCCAGAAGGAGCTTTAACAGAACTTCAATTTGGATTGGAATATAATAATTCATTAGCATTAACGGCTTCTCAGTTAATATTTGATGGTTCATATATTGTTGGCTTGCAGGCAGCTAAAACATATAAAGAGTTATCAATTGGTAATGAGATTAAAACGAAGATAGAGTTAAATGAAGCAGTTGCTCAGGCATATTACACGGTATTAATTGCCGAAGAAAACACGAATACACTTACATCTTCTTTAGATGCTGTCAAGTCAATGTTGTTACAAACAGAAGCAATGTATAAAGAAGGATTGGTTGAGGAGCAAAACGTAGATCAACTTAAATTAAGTGTAAATGAATTGAAAACTTCTGTGGGAATTGCAAAAGGGCAAATTGATTTTGCTAAAAAATTGTTGCAACTTCAAATGGGCATGGATATAGATACTCCAATGGTATTGTCAGATAATATAGACACTTTTATTGGGGAAATTACAACTTTACCTGAAGTAAAGGAATTTAAAGTTGAGAATCATATTGACTACAGCTTGATTACTACCAATACAAGATTGATGCAGCTGAACCATAAAAAAGAAAAATTTTCTTTTTTACCTTCTGTGAATCTGTTTTTTAATCACCAGCAGCAAAACATGAATAACCAATTTGATGCTTTTAGTGGAGGAAAATACTACCCATCTACTGTTGTAGGAGCTTCGATTAAGATGCCTATTCTGACTAGTGGTTCTCGATTGGCAAAAATGAGTCAAGCCAAAATTGAGTGGGAAAAAGCATTGAACCAGCAAAAAGAAGCAGAGCAGGGATTGATTTATAAATCGCAATTAGCTAACTCTAATCTTGAGACAGCGAATGAAACATATTTGAATCAAAAGGAAAACATGGAGTTGGCAAAAAAAATCTATGATAAAACCATTAAAAAGTATAATGAAGGGATGGTGTCTAGTATGGAATTATCGCAAGCACAAAATCAATATTTAACAGCCGAAGGGAAATATATAAAATCATTACTGGACTTGCTTACAGCAAAATCAGAATTACAAAAGTCTTACGGAGGACAATAAAAGAACACAAAAAGAGATAAAATGAAAAAGACATTAATATTCATCAGCGTTGCTCTATTCCTATTTGCATGTGGTGGTGGAGAAGAGGCATCTATAGAAGATATTCTTTCTTCGGGAAGTATAAAAGAGTTAAGAGCAAAAAGAGACGAAGTTGCCAAAGAACAAAAAGTATATGTAGATCAATTGGCTCTGCTGGATGAAAAAATTGCAGCGTTAGATTCAACTAAAAAGATTCCTCTAGTAACTTCAATGGTAGTGAATGAAACAACTTTTAATCATTACATAGAGTTGCAAGGAAATGTGAGCACTAGAGATCACTTAGTATTATATCCGGAATTTTCGGGGATTTTAGTTAAAATTTTAGTGAGGGAAGGCGCTCAAGTTAAGGAAGGACAAACGTTAGCTAAGATAGATGATGGAGGATTAAGTCAACAATTGTCTCAGTTGCAAATTCAGGCAGATTTAGCTAAAACAACGTTTGAAAGGCAAGAGCGTCTATGGAAACAAAACATAGGTAGTGAAATACAGTATTTACAGTCTAAAACCATGTATGAATCTCAAGCTAAGGCAGTAAAACAGTTACAAGAGCAGATAGCAAAAACTATTGTAAAAGCACCCTTTTCTGGTATTATTGATGAGGTAATTACTGAACAAGGTAGTTTTGTGAGTCCTGGTGCTTCTCCATTAATGCGAATTGTTAACTTGAAGAACATGTACATTGAAACAAATGTACCGGAGAGTCATATTAGTAACATTGCAAAAGACAAAGATGTAGAAGTTCAATTTCCAGTGTTAGGAAAGAAAGTAGTTTCTAAAGTTGCTCAGGTAGGTAATTATATCAATCCGGCTAACAGAACATTTAAAATAGAGGTGCCTGTTACCAATGCTGATAAATTGATAAAACCTAATTTGACTGCAAAATTGCGAATTAATGATTACACAAATGAAAAGGCATTATTAATTCCACAAAGTATCATATCAGAAAATGCTGAAGGGGAGCAATATATTTATGTGGTTAAAGATAAAAGAGGAGACAATGGAATTGCGAAACGAGTGGTAATACAAACAGGAAAAACAGAAGGAGATGTAATAGAAATATTAGGAGGCGTAAAAAATGGAGCGGAAATAATAAAAGAAGGAGCTCGTAGTATAGAAGATGGCCAAGAGATAAAAATTAAAAACTTATCAAAAAATGGCAAATAAAAATCAAAAAACAAATAAAGAGTTTGGGTTATCTACCTGGGCAATAGCCAATAAAACTACTATCTATGTAGCGATGGCGATTATCCTTTTTTTAGGAGTATCAGCCTACTTTAGTATGCCGAGAGAGAATTTTCCTGAAATTAAAGAAACAAAAATTTATGTTAGTTCTTTATACCCAGGAAATACAGCAGAAGATATTGAAAAGTTAATTACAGACCCTCTTGAAAAGAGGCTAAAAACGGTAAGTAATGTAACAAAAATTACATCAACATCACAAGAAGATTACTCCATGATAATGGTTGAGTTTGATGAGAAACTGACTGTAGATGAGGCAAAGCAAAAAGTAAAAGATAATATAGATGCTGAAACAGCAAGTGAAGATTGGCCAACATTTAATGGAGCTAAAGTAGAACCTAATGCTTTTGAATTAAGTATGTCGGAAGAATTTCCGATTCTTAACATCAATATTTCTGGAGATTATCCTGTAGATAAATTGAAAGAGTTTGGGGAATATTTAGAGGATGAAATAGAAGAGTTAATAGAGATTAAAAAAGTTGATATTAGGGGAGCCCAAGATAAAGAGGTAGAAATAGCTGTTGACATTTATAAGATGATGGCTGCTAAAGTTAGTTTTGATGATGTTATTAACTCAGTAAAAGGAGGAAATGTAACAATGTCTGCAGGTAATTTAGTTTCAAGTGGGCAAAGAAGAACGATTAGAATATTGGGAGAAATTGAGAATCCAGATGAGTTGAAAAGCTTTGTAGTGAAGTCAGAGCATAATAATCCTATTTATTTGGGAGACATTGCTGATGTTACTTTTAAAGAAAAAGAAAGAACGACTTATGCCAGAGAATTTGGAGATAGAGTGGTAATGTTGGATGTGAAGAAACGGGCAGGGAAAAATATGGTGGCTGCTGCTGAAAAAGTTGAAGCAATAGTTGCTCATGCTAAAGAGAAAATATTTCCTACGAACTTAAGCGTAACGATTACGAATGATCAGTCTTCCAAAACCATTGGACAAGTTGATGATTTAGTTAACAATATCATTTTTGGAATTATTCTCGTGGTAGGAGTCCTTATGTTCTTTTTAGGGTTCAAGAATGCGCTTTTTGTTGGTTTTGCTATACCAATGTCAATGCTAATGTCATTGATGATATTAGAAACATTGGGGTATACCATGAATACCATGATTTTGTTTGGACTCATTATGGGGTTAGGAATGTTGGTGGATAATGGAATTGTGGTGGTAGAGAATGTTTATCGTTTAATGGACGAAGAAGGATTTAGTAGGGTGGAAGCTGCAAAAAAAGGAATAGGGGAAATTGCATTTCCAATAATTATTTCAACTGCAACAACAGTAGCAGCTTTTGTTCCTTTGGGAATGTGGCCAGGAGTAATGGGTGAGTTTATGATCTATTTTCCTGTAACACTTTCTGTTGTGTTGGGGTCATCTTTATTTGTGGCCATATTTTTTAATTCTGTATTGGTGGCAAAATTTATGTCTATCGAAGATAAGGAAATGCCATTAAAAAGAATAGTTATGCTATCTTCTATAGTAGGAGGAATAGGATTACTTATTCTTATAGCCGGAGGATCATATAGAGCATTGGGGAGTATAATGATTTTTACATCAATAATGTTGTGGGTATACCGATTTGGATTAAGAAAAATGGCCAACTATTTCCAAACCAATATATTAACGAAATGGGAAACTATTTATGAGAAGTCCTTACGGTTTTCGTTAAGGGGATGGAACCCTTATATTGTTACGGTGGGAACAGTAATACTTCTTTTTGCTGCGTTTGCAGGGTTTGGAGGATCTGTTAGCAGTCAACGAACAAAAATTGAATTTTTTCCAGACAACACTCCTAACCAGATTATTGTTTATATAGAATACCCTCAAGGAACAGATATTGAGAAAACCAATGCCATTACAAAAAAAGTTGAAGAGAGAGTTTATAAAGTCTTGAATGATTCAGAGTATATGGATGATGGGTATAATTTTTTGGTGGAAAGTGCTGTTTCTCAGGTAGGAGAGGGAGCTGGAAACCCTCAAACAGATGGAGGGTCTGTTGCAGAAATGCCGCATAAAGGAAAGGTAACAGCTTCTATGCGTGAGTATAAATACAGAAGAGGGAAAGACACAAAAGAGCTCCAGAAAAAAGTACAAGAAGCATTAAAAGATGTATATCCTGGAGTACTTATTTCGGTTGAGAAGGAAGCTGTAGGACCTCCTGCTGGCTATCCAATTAATATTGAATTGGAAGGTAAAGATTACTCTGAGTTGATTGCAGCAGCAGATAAAATGAAAGAATTTATTAATGCTAAAAACATACCTGGAGTAGATGAGCTTAAAATTGATGTTAACAAATCTAAACCAAGTATGAAAGTTAAGATAGATAGAAAAAAGGCAGGAGAATTAGGAGTTAATGCGGCTAAAGTGGGGCAACAACTACGAAACTCAATTTTTGGAGCAAAAGCTGGTGTGTATAAAAATAAAGGAGAAGATTATGATATTTATGTGCGTTTTAATGAAGAAAACAAATATAATACAAGTGCGTTGTTTGATCAAAAAATAATCTTTAGAGATATGGCTTCGGGTCAAATAAAAGAAGTTCCAGTGTCGGCTGTTACTGAACAAAAAAACAACTCAGGGTTTAGTTCTATTAAGCACAAAAACTTAAAAAGAATAGTAACGGTATACTCTGCATTAAGCCCTGGTTATACAGATGCAGCGGCAATTGTTGGTCAAATTCAAGAAGAGATGGAAAGTTTTACCGGCAAGCCAGAAAATGTTAAGATAGATTATACTGGACAAATAGAGGAGCAAACTAAACAAATGACATTCTTAATGAGTGCCTTTTTTACTGGGCTGGGCTTAATATTTTTAATACTAATTTTTCAATTTAATTCAATATCAAAACCAGCAATTATTATGTTGGCTATCTTTTTAAGTTTAATAGGTGTTTTTGGAGGGTTAATAATTACAGGAAAACCTTTTGTTATTATGATGACTATGATGGGGATAATCTCTTTAGCAGGAATTGTAGTGAATAATGGGGTGGTATTGTTAGATTATACGCAACTGTTAATAGACCGGAAAAAAGAAGAACAAGGATTGCCGGAACACACGAATGTTGATGATGATACTTTGTATGAGGCAATTGTAAAGTCAGGAAAAGCGCGTTTACGACCAGTATTACTCACGGCTATTACTACTATTTTGGGGCTAATACCTTTGGCAACAGGATTAAACATTAATTTCTTCACCTTATTTAGTGAATTTAATCCTAATATTTATTTTGGAGGAGATAATGTAATTTTCTGGGGTCCATTAGCATGGACGGTTATCTATGGGTTATTTGTTGCAACATTTTTAACTCTTATTGTTGTGCCAGTAATGTTTTCACTAACCAGTAGATTAAAAACTAGAGTTATAAAGTAATGTACACTTATATTCGATTTCTTTATGATGTGCAAAACGTTTAGTTTTTACATTTTATTCTTTTTAAGTAGTCAATTACTTTTTAGTCAAAGAACTGAAACGGCCATACTGTTTAACAATAACAATAGAATAAATGCAGCTACTGATAATGACTTATTATTTAAAACAGATCATTATTATACTGTAGGAATTTCAATTTCGAGTCAATTTAAAAACCTCAAAAATACTCCCGCACAATTATTTTTTAGGCAAAAAAAAGAAACACAAATTTGTTATAGTGGCTTTGGTCTTGAACAACGTATATTTACTCCAAGCTCCATTACAGCTCCTGCTAATGTTAAAAATGATCGTCCATATGCAGCGTACTTTTTAATTACTAATTATTCTACGTTTATCAATTTAAGTAGAAAATTGAACATAAGTAATGAGATAGGTGTTGGAATGCTTGGACCTTCTGCCTTAGGAGAAGAAACACAAACTTATGTTCATAAGAAAATAGGGTCTGATTTACCACAGGGCTGGGAAAATCAATTAAGTAATTCATTTCTTGTAGATTATCAATTTAGAATAGAAAAGGGCATTTTTAATAATATAATATTCAATCATCTTACTCCTTTTGCTGTAGCTAGAGTAGGAACCTTAACGAACAAGTTTGATTTAGGGCTAATATTGAAAGTTGGAAATATTGATAAATCTTTAAAGAAACTAATGGAATCACACCTATCTAAAAAAACATTAATATGGGAGTGGTTAATGGAAATAAAATATCAACGAGTTTTTATGACGCAACATTGCAGGGAGGTATAGTGCATAAGAATGAGGAATATGCTCTAGGCAAAGAAGAAATTCTTTCACGACAATTACACCTTAGGACAGGGGTTAATTTGCATTTTAAAAACCTTTTTCTAAGGTATATGATGCTATATAATTCTCGCAACTTTATACAAAGTAAAATTCATAGGTACGGTAGTTTCTCAATAGGGTTTTCATTCTAGAAATAATTTTTATAGCATTAATTATTGCTGCATTATAAGAAGCTAAATGTCAATTCGTTGACACGCTTATAATGAAAGGATTTTGTAATTTTGTTTTTCAAACATAAATGAAAAAACAGAAAAGACATAGCATAACCCTTAGTATTTTACTATTTATTATCGCTACATCATTCACGAATGATAAAGGGAAATACCCACCTTTATCTTCTTTTCCTCAACCTGAAGGAATTGATAACTTATTGTTTTACATTCAGAGAGCAAAAGACATTAACACCATTGTGTATCAGCTAAATACAGATAAAAAAGGAAATTTAATAGAAGATCACCCAATTAATGCTTACTGGATTAGGTATGCTGAGAATAAGCAAATAGTGCCTCTCACTATAATTCAAGAAAAGTTTGCATATGGCTTAAAAGTTAAATCGATAGATGAAAGAAATAAAATATATCAATTCAATTTTGTGTCTTACAAGAATCGATTCTTTTATTTAAAACAATCTTTAGCAGATGGGAAGTTTCACGTTTATGGGCGTGTAAATAACCAATTAGCAGAAATCAATAAGTTATTTATAAATATTCAGGGAGGTTCATTTTGGTTTCCTAAAATTGATTATGTAGCTATTAATGGTCGATCAATTAAAAGCAATAACCCATTAGTTGAGTTGGTGATTCCTTAAGTTGATTTATTTTGAGAAAAGTTGATTGATATTTTTAAAGGCTTTAAACTCTAGTGAGTTCCCTTCTGGATCTAAAAAAAACATGGTGGCTTGTTCTCCTACTTGTCCTTCAAATCGAATATAGGGTTCGAGAACAAACTCAATACCTTTTGTTTTTAATTTTTCAGAAAGAGCTGTCCATTCATCCCAATCTAGAACCACTCCAAAGTGGGGAACAGGAACATTGTGTCCATCAACAGGGTTGGTGATAGGTTGTTCATTTGTTTCTTGGTTAGATGGCTTTTTATGAATCACTAATTGATGTCCAAAGAAATTAAAATCAACCCATTTCTCGGTGCTTCTTCCTTCAGAACATTCAAGTATATCATTGTAGAATGTTCTGCATTTTTCGAGATTATTTACTGGAATGGCTAAGTGAAAAGGGTTAACATTATTCATCTTGTGTTGTATTTATATTGTTTTTATCACCTTGAATCAAAGGTGTGTTATTTTCGTTGTTAACTTGATTATTAATTTCTTCTTCTACTCCTAATACTTTTTTGAGGTAACCAATTTGAAAAGGGTTTTTACTTAAAATAATTATCAAAATAGAACAAATAAGAATGCTTAGTAATACTACGGCAAAAGAAAGCATTTGAATACTTTCTCCACCAGCAATTCCATACTGAATTGGAATGGAGGCCAATATTGCAGGAACTAATCCTTTAGGAGCCATAACAGACATAATGCTTAAATCTTTAAAAGACATTTTTGTGCGAACGAGAAGTTTAATTGAAATTGGTCTAACAACTATGATTAATCCAACAATTAATAAAGCAAATAAATAAACGCTAATACTTTCAAATTTCATGCAAACACCAACATAAACAAAAAAGAATGTGGATAAGATAAAAACGAGTTCACTAAAAAAATCTTTTTCATTTTCCATTAACTCTTTGGCAGGAAAAATGTTTTTTAGGAAAGTGTTTTGCAATAAATAGGCATTGCCTAATGTAATTCCAAAAATCAACACTGCTATGCCTCCATTAAATTTTAAATATTCAGTAAGTCCGTAAATAATAAAAACAAAAGCTAAATTCATCACTTTAGAATTTTCTATAATTCGAGTAAAATGAATGATAATTGACCAAATAAAACCACCCACAAACCCAATAAGTGTAGCTATTAGAAATGACTTCCAAATGGTATTTAAAATGGCTTTAACTTCAAAAACTCCTTCTTTCATGGCCTGCAATAAAGCAAGCCCTATTACTAAACATAATACATCACTCAAAGCAGATTCTAACATTAATGTAGTATGTCCTTTTTCATTCATTTTGAGTTGTTTAATAATGGGAATTACAACTGCAGAAGAGGTTCCTGCTATGATTACTCCAAAGAATGTGGAACCCATTAAATCAATGTCTGAGAAAAAAGTATAGGCAATAAAAGTTCCAATTACTGCACTAGCTAAGAAATTAAAAAGCGTTAATAAAAATGCAGAACCAATAGATTTCAACAATTCACCAATCTTAAGGTGAGTACCACTTTCAAACAAAATTAGAATTAATGTGATAGAAGTGAATATGGGGCCAACAGATCCAAAATAGGATTCTTTTACGAGGCCAGTTATTGGTCCAACTACAATACCGATTACTAATAAAATAAGTACGTTCGGAATTTTCGTAAACTTGAATAAACCATTAAAAAGATGTGCTCCAAAAATGAGCAACCCAATCATTATAATTACTAGGGGGATATTCATAAAACAAGTTTACGAAATATTATAAGAAGAGGGTTAGAATCTAATTATTGGTTGATGTATGCCATACATAAATCAATGGTCGCCTCAATACCTTTAATATGTGTTCGCTCAGTTCCATGAGAGGCAGCAACTCCCATTCCAATTAAAGCAACCCTGAAGTCATGCCCAGCACGTAGAGCTGCAGAACCATCAGAACCGTAAAAAGGGTAAACATCTACTTTATAAGGGATATTATTTTTCTTAGCTAAATCAACCAACTCTTTCCTGAAATTATAATCATAGGGGCCAGTAGAATCTTTAGCACAAATGGAGCAACTTACTTCATTGCCTTGGCAATCGTCACCAAGCACTCCCATATCAATTACCAGTAAATCTTTAATGGCAGGAGCGTATCCAGCACAAGCTCCATGACCAACTTCTTCGTAGTTTGAAAAGAACAGTTCAACAGGTAGCTCTTTTCCTTGTTCTTTTAACCTTCGGGCAATTTCAAATAAGACATAACAACCCGCTTTATTATCGATAAATCGTGATTTGATGTAACCACTTTCTAATTCCTGATACTTTACATCTACACAAATAATATCTCCAATTTCGATGCCTAGTTTTTCAACATCTTCTTTGGTATAAACTTCTTCATCAACACGTATGTGCATGTTCTTTATACTTCGTTGAGTTTTTTCTTTGTCTGCATTAGCATGTTTTGAAGGGTTGTCTAGTAGTATTGTTCCAGTATAAGCTTTTCCTTCATGGGTAATTATTTTCACATACTCTCCTTCGGCTCCTGTAAGAGAAAGGCCCCCTAACAACGATAAAGCGAGTGTTCCATTTGGCTTGATACCAGAAAGAATTCCTCCTAGTGTATCAACGTGAGCAGCTAAGGCAACAGTAGGGTTAGTTCCTAAAGCACATTTCACGGCACCTTTATTGGTGTATTCAGGAGAATACCCGTAGCTAGTGAGTAAGTCAAAAATGTATTTACATGCCACAAAGGAACAACATCTTGTTTTGCAGAAGAAACTGCCAAAGGATTTGTTTACGAATTAGAAAAAACCATTTCGCAACGTATTGATGATAATGATGAAAAATCTTACACCAATCAACTGTACCGAAGAGGAATTAACAAAGTAGGATACCGTCCCAAAAAGTGTGTCTGAATTACAAAGACAATCATCTCAACAATTAAATTTGAAGTTCACAAAAACTTATAAATTAAATAAAAAGAGATGATTGAATTAACAAAAGTACAAT
>Ga0114931_10003911_pt1 | contig 18709 bp, 17 predicted proteins | sample 2SBtaG_FD_89579 | JGI IMG/M metagenome (GOLD analysis project Ga0114931, IMG submission 89579) | Deep subsurface microbial communities from Kolumbo volcano to uncover new lineages of life (NeLLi) - 2SBTROV14_V59a metaG | ecosystem: Environmental > Aquatic > Marine > Volcanic | place: Kolumbo...
TGATGGGGGCCTGTCTGATGGGGGCCTGTTTGGGGACCGTCCGTTCGCGAACAAAGCATCCCACACCAGCAAAAACACGCCGATTGTTATCACACTATCCGCGATATTAAAGGCCGGCCAATAAAATTGTGCCACGTGGAGCTGAAAAAAATCGGCCACCGCGCCAAAAACCACGCGGTCGTAAATGTTACCCAATGCACCGCCGATGACAAGCCCCAAGGCCACCGCCACCAGGCCGGAACGGCATTTCCACAGCCACACCGCCAGCCCGAGCACTATCGCGCCGGTCATGGCGATCAGCAGCCAGCGGGCGGCCGGCGCGCCGGAACGCAGCAGGCCAAAGCTCACCCCCCGGTTCCAGGCCATCACCAGATCGAAAAAAGGGGTGATCTTGATCAGCCCGAAGGCCGGCATGCCATAGATGTAGAGCAGCCAGCATTTGACCGTCCGGTCGAGCGCAAAGGCGGCAAGCGCCGCAATCACCCCCCAGCGGCGCATGACATGGCCTCGATTGCATCGGCGCAGCGGCCGCACAGCTCGGGGTGCCCCGGGCGGGCGCCGACATCGGGCCGGATGCGCCAGCAGCGCTGGCATTTCTCGCCACTCGCCAAATGGCTTTCCACCCCCACGCCGGGGACGTCCTCAAGGGTGAAGGCCCCGGCCGGCGGCGGCCCGGCGATCAGCTCGGCGCCCGAAGTGATGCAGACCTCGGCGACGTCGATGCTGCCGAGCAGCGCGAAATCATGGGCGTCTTGAAGATAGACCCGGGGTGCGGCCTGGAGGCTGGCGCCGATGCGTTTTTCGCGCCGCTCGACTTCCAGTGCGCCGGTGATCACCCGGCGCAGACGGCGCACCCGCTCCCATTTTTCCGCCAACGCCTCATCGCGCCAGTCCGCCGGGGCCTCGGGGAACAGGCGCAGATGCACGCTGTTGTCTTGGCCGGGAAAACGGGTCAGCCAGGCTTCTTCGGCGGTAAAGCACAAGATCGGCGCCAGCCAGGCGGTCAGGCGCGAAAAAATCTCGTCAAGCACGCTGCGCGCGGCGCGCCGGACCGGGCTGTCGGCGCGGTCGCAATAAAGCGCGTCTTTGCGGATGTCGAAATAAAAGGCGCTCAACTCGAGAGTGCAAAAATTGAACAGGGTGGTGAAAATACGGTTGAAATCGAAATTGTCGCAGGCGGTGCGCACCAGCCCGTCGAGGCTGTGCAGACGGTGCAGGATATAGCGCTCCAGCTCGGGCATTTGCGCCGCGTCCAGCCGCTCGTCCTCGCTAAAGCCGGCCAGATTGCCCAGCACGAAACGCAGGGTGTTGCGCAATTTGCGATAGGAATCGCTGGCCGCCTTGATGATGTCGGGGCCGATCTTGACGTCGGAATAATAATCGGTCGAGACCACCCACAGGCGCAGGATGTCGGCGCCATATTGGGCCATGATCTTTTGCGGCTCGACCGCGTTGCGCCCCGACTTGGACATTTTGCGGCCCTCGTCGTCGAGCATGAAGCCATGGGTCAGCACCGCGTCATAGGGCGCGCGGCCGCGGGTGGCGCAGGCCTCCAGCAGCGAGGATTGAAACCAGCCGCGATGCTGGTCGGAGCCTTCGAGATAAAGCGATGCCGGCCATTGCAGGTCCTCGCGCGCCTCTAGCACGAAGGCGTGGGTCGAGCCGGAATCGAACCACACGTCGAGGATGTCGTGCACCAGTTCCCAGTCGTTGGGGTTGGCGCCCTCGTCCAGAAAATCCGCCGGGGTGGCGGAAAACCACATATCTGCGCCTTGCTCGCGCACCGCCGTGATGATCCGGGCGTTGACCGCCTCATCGCGCAGGGGCTCACCAGTTTGCCGGTTGACCAGCAGGGTGATCGGCACTCCCCAGGCGCGCTGGCGCGAGATCACCCAGTCGGGCCGGCCCTCGACCATGGCGCGGATGCGGTTGCGGCCCGAGGCCGGCACCCAGCGCACCGCGTCGATCGCTTCGAGCGCGCGGGCGCGCAGGCCGGTGCGCTCCATGCTGATGAACCATTGCGGCGTGTTGCGGAAAATGAGCGGTGCCTTGGAGCGCCAGGAATGAGGATAGGAATGGACCAGTTTGCCGCGCGACAGCAGCGCCCCGGCTTCGACCAGGGCCTCGCACACCGCCTCGTGAGCCTTGAACACATGCTTGCCGGCCAGCAGCGGCACATGGTCGTAATAAAGCCCGGCGTCATCGACCGTGAAGGGAACCTCGATGCCGTTTTCCAGGCTGACCTCATAGTCCTCCTGGCCATGCCCGGGCGCGATATGCACAAAGCCGGTGCCGGTCTCGACCGTGACATGGCCGCCGGCGAGCAGCGGCACATCGAAATCATAGCCCTGGCCGCGCCACGGATGGGCGCATACCGTGCCGGCCAGATCGGCTCCCTTGAAGCGGGCGCGCACGTCATGATCGGTGATTCCGGTCCGCGCGCAGGTCTCGGCGATCAGGGCCTCGGCGAGCACCAGCCGGTCGCCGGAGCGGGCCAGGCTGCCCTCGGTGGTGGCGGTCACCTCGATCAGCGCATAATCGATCCCCTCGCCGTAGGCCACCGCCCGGTTGCCCGGCAGGGTCCAGGGGGTGGTGGTCCAGATCACCACCTTGGCGCCATCAAGGGCGCCGAGCGGGCTGGAGATCACCGGAAAGGCGACATCGACCATGGTCGAGGTGTGATCGTGATATTCCACCTCGGCCTCGGCGAGGGCGGTTTTTTCCACCACCGACCACATCACCGGCTTGGAGCCGCGATAAAGGCTGCCGTCCATGAGGAACTTGAGCAATTCGGCCACGATGGTGGCCTCGGCCTCATGGGTCATGGTGGTATAGGGATTGTCCCAGTCGCCCTCGACGCCCAGGCGCTTGAACTCCTCGCGCTGCACGTCGATCCATTTGGCGGCGAAGGCGCGGCATTCCTGGCGGAACTCGCCAATCGGCACGTCGTCCTTGTTCTTGCCCGCCTTGCGGTAGCGCTCCTCGATCTTCCATTCGATCGGCAGGCCGTGGCAGTCCCAGCCCGGCACGTAGCAGGCGTCGCGGCCCATCATCTGTTGCGAGCGGTTGATGATGTCCTTGAGGATCTTGTTGAGCGCATGGCCGGTGTGGATGGCGCCATTGGCGTAGGGCGGGCCATCGTGAAGGATGAATTTCTCGCGTCCCCGGGCCTCGGCGCGCAGCCGGTCATAGAGCCGCATCTCCTGCCAGCGAGCGAGAATCTCCGGCTCGCGCACCGGCAGTTTCCCCTTCATGGGAAAATCGGTTTGCGGCAGAAACAGGGTCGATCGGTAATCGTTGGACATTGTGCGAAGGCTCACGGAGCAAAAATTCGGGCGACCGGTTAAAACCGCGCCCTGTTTAGCAAGGCTGGGAGGCGGTTACAATTGTGTTGCGTGTCACCGGCGGGAAAATATCGGGGGCATGATCGGGGTCGGTGAGCAGGCGGCGCGCGGTTTCGCGGTCGCGGGCGATCTGGGCGGTCAGGGCGTCGAGCCCGTCAAAGCGGCGCTCGGCGCGGATATGTTCGACAAAGCTGACCTGAAGGTGATGGCCGTAGATGTCGCCGGAAAAGTCGAACAGATGGACCTCCAGCAACTCGGCGTCATCGCCGATGGTCGGCCGCCGGCCGAAATTGGCCACCCCGTCATAAGCGCCCTGAAACGCGCCTTCCTCAATCAGCACCCGCACCGCATAGACCCCGTAGGCCGGCCTGATATAGTCATCCAGTGTCATATTGGCGGTGGGAAAACCCAATTGCCGGCCGCGCTGGTCGCCGGTCTCGACGCGGCCCTCGACCCGCCACCAGTGGCCGAGCAGGGCGGCGGCGGCGCGCACATCGCCGGCGGCGATGCGCTGGCGCACCAGGCTGGAGGAATGAACGACGCCGTGCTCGCTCACCGGCTCAACCACGCTGACGCTAAAGCCTTCCATTTCCGCCATCCAGCGCAGCACGTTCACGTCGCCGCCGCGACCCTTGCCGAAGCGGTAATCATAGCCCACCACGAGGTGGCGCACCTCCAGGCCCTCGACCAGCACGCGCATGACGAAATCCTGCGCCAGCATCGAGGCCAGCGCGGCGTCGAACGGCAGGGCGAGCATCAGATCGACGCCAAAGCGTTCGAGATAATGGGCCTTGGTGCGAAAACTCATCAGCCGGAACGGCGGGGCATCGGGATTGAAGAAACTGCGTGGGTGGGGCTCGGTCACCACCACGCCGAGCGGCGCGCCGAGGGTGTCGGCCTGTTGCGCCGCCTTGCCCAGCACCGCCTGATGACCGCGGTGGAAGCCGTCGAAATTACCCAGCGCCACCGATCCGCCGCGCAGGCCGGCGGGAACAGCCTCGAAATGACGCAGGATCCGCATCGGCTGGATCAATCGCTCCGGCTGGAGACCATGATGAGGGCCTCGCCATCGAGCACCACTTTTTCGCCCACCGTGCACATACAGTCGAGCCGGACGCGCTTTTTGGCCGCCATGATCTCGGCGATGGTTACCGTGGCGAGGACCGTATCGCCGGCCCGCACCGGCGCCTTGAAGTTCAGGCTCTGGCTGATGTAGATCGCGCCCGGACCCGGCAGTTTGGTGCCGATCACGGTGGAGATATAGGCGGCGGCCAACAGACCGTGGGCGATGCGTCCCTTGAAGATGGTGGTGCTGGCGAACTCCTGGTTCAGATGCAGCGGGTTGGTGTCGCCGCTTACCCCGGCGAACAGGGCGATGTCCGCGTCGCTCACCGTGCGGCCGAAAGCCGCCGACATGCCCTGGGACAAGTCCTCAATGTAATAACCATGCAGATCGGGCATTGTGATGTCTCTTGGATGATTTCTCTATGACGGCCACGGGACGGCTGCGGGTGAGGCAGCGCCGGGTCGGGCGGCACTCTAGCCGAGCCGCCCGCCGCCCGCAAGTCGGCAAAAGGGACGGTAAAAGCCGCCGCGGCGATGTTAACCATTTTTTTAGCGCCTGCGGTTTATTCTCACGCCCAGGGAAAAAGCCCGCCTGTTGAACAGATTTGGCAGGCAAACGCGAGAAAAAGAGGCAGTCGATGGCCGTCGAAAAAAATATGAATATTCTGATCGTCGATGATTACAAAACCATGTTGCGTATCATCCGCAACCTGTTGAAACAGCTTGGTTTCAACGAAGTGGATGAAGCCACGGACGGCGCCGCCGCGCTTGAGAAGCTGCGCGCCAAGAGCTATGGGCTGGTGATTTCGGACTGGAATATGGAGCCGATGACCGGCTATGAGCTGCTCAAGGAAGTGCGAGCCGACCAGCAACTCAAGACGGTTCCCTTCATCATGGTGACGGCGGAATCGAAAACCGAAAATGTTGTGGCGGCGAAAAAGGCGGGGGTGAACAATTATATTGTCAAACCGTTCAACGCGGCGACGCTAAAGTCGAAAATGCAGGCTGTACTCGGGGATTTTTAGGGGATTTTTAATGGTGGCCGAACCTCTGTCGAGGGAAATTGAAGCGCTGGTCGATCACTTGCGCGCCGGTGAGGAGCGCCAGCTTGGGCTGGCCGATGTTGCCTCGGTAACGGAAGTTTTGATCAACACCATGCGGACATTTTTCAGATCCGTCGATACCCGGATATACAGCGAATTTCGCGAGCTTTCCCGCTATATCACCACAGCGCGCCACGATATTGCCTCGTTGCAGCCGACCGATATCAAGTCATCGCGCATCCCGCGGGCGGGTTTGGAGCTTGACGCCATCGTCCAGGCGACGGAAAAGGCCACCAACGACATTATGACCGCGGCGGAAGAAATCATGACCGCCGACGCCGAAGACCAGGCGGCCTACAAGCAGCTTGTCGATGATGTGTGTATGCGGATTTTTGAATCCTGCTCATTTCAGGACATCACCGGCCAGCGGATTAGCAAGGTGGTCTCCACCCTGCAGCATATCGAAGAGCGCATCGATGCTCTAAAGGATGTCTGGGGGGTCGACGAAAGTTTTGCCGAGGAGCCCAAGACCGAGGACGAGGCCCTGTTGCGGGGCCCGGCGCTGGAGGGCGAGGGCATCGACCAGAACACGGTGGACGCCCTGCTGGATAGGGAGACCGAGCCAGAATCAGAGCCAGAACCTGTTGCCGCCAAGGTTGAAAAACCTGAGGCCGCCAAAAAGGCCGGCAAGCCCGTCCCCGAAGCGCCCGCCTCAAAACTTGTTGAACCCGAGCCCGAGGCTCCCGAGCCTGAGGCTGCCGAACCTGAAGGTTCCCAACCCAAGGCTCCAGAGCAGCCCAAGGCTCCAGAGCAGCCCGAGGCTGCCGAAGCGGCACAGGACGAAGAAGTCAGCCAAGCTGAAATCGACGCGATGTTCAACTAGGGGGCATCAAATCCCGGATAGTGTCCGCCAACGCGCGGCGCCCGGCCTGGGCGACGTCCAGCACGCCGAAGGAAAGAAAGGCGTGGATCGTGCTTTTGAAGCAGGTGAACCGGGTTTCGACTCCGGCAGCCTCCAATCGGCGGTGATAGGCCCGGGTTTCGTCCAGCAGGGGGTCATAGCCCCCGACCATCAGCACCGTTGGCGGCAGAAGCGACAGATCGGTCTCGCGCAAGGGTGAGATATCCGGCTGGACCGTGCAGGCGGGATCATCGAGATACCAGTCCGTCGCCGCGTCGATACCGGCGCGTGACAGCAGATAGTCGCCGTCTCCAAATGCCATGCGGGAGGGATAATGGGCATGGGGGCGCGAGACGTCGAGCACGGGATAGAGCAGGAACTGCGCCGCCAGGCGGCGCCGGCCGGCGGCCCCTATCCGGTGGGCGATGACGGTGGCCAGATTTCCGCCGGCGCTGTCGCCCATCACCGCGACATTGCCCGGCGCGCCGCCAAGCTCCTCGGCGTGGGCCAGCGCCCAGTTGGCGGCGGCGGCGCAATCCTCAAGGCCGGCCGGATATTTATGTTCGGGAGCCAGCCGGTAGTCGACGCTGATCATGATCGCCGGGCCGAGCGCGCACAAGGAGCGTACAAAACTGTCGTAGGAGGCGACATCGCCCAGCGACCAGCCGCCACCGTGAAAGAAAACGATGATCGGCAGCGGGGCGCGGCTTTTGTGTTCCGGCCAGTAGATCCGCAGCGGAACCGGGCCGGCCGGCCCGGGGATTGTGCGGTCCTCGACCACGCAGGCCGGCTCGCTCTGGCCGGCGAAGCCTAAAAACAGGGCATTGGCGCCGGCCCGCATCTGGGCGATGGTGATGTCCTGTCCGGGCGCCGCATCATGGAGCTTGAGTTTGGCGAGCAGCGCCGCGGTTTGGGTGTCCACAGGCATCGGGTCTCTCTTTAAAGGGAAATGGTCTTGGGTGGGACGCTTTTAGAATATATAGCGGATATTCAGGCTGTAGGTTCGCGGCGTGCCATAATAGCCCAATTGCACCCCCGGCGCAGCACTGAGGTCGAAGCCGTGTTCGCGGTATTTCTTGTTGGTCAGATTCTGGCCCGAGGCAATGATGCTCCAGTGACCATCGGCGGTGGCGTAGCGCAGGGAGGCCTCCAGCAGGGCATAGCTTTTCTGGGCGAGGATTTCGCTGCTCGAGACGGTCAGATATGTTTTCGAACGATAGCTCACCGCGCCGCTGGCGGTTACCGAGCCGGCGCTCCCCAGTTGATAATCATAGGAAAGTCCGGTGCGCAGGGTCCATTTGGGGGCGTTGACAAGGTGGCGCTGTTTGGAGACGTCGATGTCGAAATCACCCAGCAGCTTGTCGTACTGGCTGTTCAGATAGCCCAGATTGGCGTTAAGGACGAGGTTTTCCACGATCAGGGCGGTCAGTTCCACTTCCGCACCATAGATCGTCGCCGAGCCGGCGTTGTCGAACACCGAGACAAAGGCGCCGGTCATCGGGTCGGCCGAAAAGCGGCTGAGCTGGAAATTTTTATAGTCGTTATAGAAGGTCGCCACATTGAGGCGCACCCGCCGCTCGGCGAAGGTCGATTTGAGCCCGGCCTCGTAGCTCCACAGCGTTTCGGGATTGAAGGGCTGGGCGCGATCGGTCAGGCGGCCGTTGAAGCCACCGCTTTTGAACCCCCGGCTGGCGCTGGCGTAAATCAGGACATCAGTGTTGAGCTGGTATTCCAGTGAGATCTTGGGCGAGAACGAGCCCCAACTGTTTTTGGCGGTAAAACTGGTGGGCGAAAAGCCGATGCCGGTGCCAAACACCGCCTCCATGCCTTCCGCCGTGGTGACGCCGGTGCCGAAGAATTCCTCGCCGGCGCTTTGCACGTTTTTTCGCTCCCTGGTATAGCGCGCGCCCAGGGTGATGCTGAAATCATCGGAAACATCGTAGTCAAGCTGGGCGTAGACCGCCTTGCTGGTATTGGTCTGGTCGCGCCGGCCGGCGTTGATGATGGGAAAGGGAAAAACCCCGATCACCGGCAGGGTGACAAAAAAGTCAGGCGCGATGGCGCCGGCGAAGGTGAGGTCATTTTCCCGGAAGTAATAGAGCCCGGAGACCAGGGAGAGGCGCTCGCCGGTATAGATGAACTGAAGCTCCTGGCTGAACTGGTCCTGATTTTCGAAGTCGTAAATGCCAAAGGAGCTGTCCCGCGTGCCGTCGAGGTCGATCTTGGTGCGGTAATTCATTTCCCGATAGGCGGTGATGGATTTTACGGTGATGGCGTCGCGGCTGTATTCGGCGGTCAGGGATACGCCGTTGCTGCGCAGGTTTTCCAGGGTGTTGAAATTGACATCGACGACGAAGGGATCGCTGGTGGGCTGGATGAAATCGCCCGAGGGAACGGAAAAAATCGGAGTTTCCTTGTGCGGGCTGCGTGAGTGATCGGGGTTGTTTCTCGACCAGTCCCCGACCAGATAAAACGACAGGCTCTCACTTGGCGTAAACAGCAGGCTGCCTCTTACGGCGGTGGTGTTCTTGTCGAAATCATCCTTGCCGTCAAACAGGTTGCGAGTATAGCCGTCGCGCCGGGCGTAGGCGGCGGCGATTTTGCCGCGTAGGACATTTTTAATTAGTGGTCCGGAAAGACTGCCCTTGATGTCGGCGCGGTCGTAATTACCGCCGGTGATGTCGAGGTATCCTTCGACCTCGTCGGTGGGCCGGGCGCTGACGAATTTGATTGCACCGCCGATGGTGTTGCGGCCGTAGAGCGTGCCCTGGGGGCCGCGCAGTACCTCGATGCGCTGGGGGTCGAGGACCTCGAGGAACGAGCCCTGTGCCCGCCCCATATAGACGTCATCGACATAAACCCCGACGCCGGGGTCGTTAAAGGAGATGCTGTCGATCTGCCCGACGCCGCGCAAGTAAATCACCGCATTGGCGGCGTCGCCGACATGAAGGCTGAGGTTGGGCACATGGGATTGCAAATCGCCGATGTTCTCGATCTGGTCGCGATAAAGCTCGTCGGCGCTGAAGGCGCTGACCGCCAGCGGAATTTTTTGCAGATCCTCGCTTTGGCGCCGGGCGGTGACAGTGATTTCCTCCAGTGTGCCCCGGGCGTCGTCTTCCTCGGCGATGGCCTCGGCGCCGATTGCCGGGCCTGGGGCGGTGATCAGCAGGCCAAGAGCGGTGGCGATGATCGGGTTCAAGGTTTTGCTGGTCATGTCGGATATCTCCCCTTAACGAACGCCGGTCAATACGGCTTGATTTCTTTTGATCAGCTTTCATCATAAGGAGGGGAGCGCCAGCCTGCCTATGATCCAAGGGATCAATATAGGTGGACAATTTCGCTCACAGCGAAAGGGGCGCTCTTTAGGCCTTGCGGGATGATTTCCAGGTCCTGGGGGTTTGGCCGTTCCAGGCCTTGAACGCCCGGATGAAGCTTCTAAAATCGGAAAAGCCAAGCTCCTCGGCGATGTCGCCGACATGATAATTCTGGGCCAGAAGCTGTTTAGCCATGGTGTTCAGGGTGGTGCGGTGAAGAGTGCGAAAATCCGTGTTTTCGGCATTGAGGCGGCGGCGCAGGGTGGCCACGCTGACCCCGAGCTGGCGGGCGACGGCCGGTTGGCTGCGCAGGCCTTGCTCAAGGGCCTGGCAGACCCGGCTGGCGGTGTCATAATGACCCGGAGCGGCAGCGAAACGGGCCTTGATCATGTCGATCACCCGGTCGTAGATTTCCCGCAAAGACGGCAGCGCGCCGGGCTTGACGAAGACCGGCAGCCGGGCGGCGGCGGGGTCGTAAATTAGGGTGTAGCTGTTCGAGCGATAGCGCACCGGCGCATTCCAGAAAATCATATGGCGGCTTTGCATCGGCCCCCGGGGGCGCTTGGTGTAGACCTTGCGCAACAGCGCCAGCAGGTCATCCGATGAAATGAACGCCAGCAGGCCATGAAGAAAGATCAGCACGCATTCCATGGTCAGATGGATGTAGTCACGATTGTCGGTCTGATAGGGAAAACTGGCGTCGTCGATAACATAGACGAGCGCATCCGGCCGTTCCTCAACCCGGTTGTAGGTGCCGCCATGCAACAAGTTGTAGGATTTGGCTACCAGTTTCATGGCCTCGACGAGGGTGGCGCAGGAAGACAGGTTGGAGACGATAAATCCGGTGGTGCCGGGCATCAGATGGCGTGACGACAGATGCAGGGTTTCGTCGTGCAGAGCGACGGACAACTCCTTGAGAATCCGGAAATAATCGGTCAGGGTAATGGTCCCCGGGGCGGCCCGGGAGGCGCGAATGATCTCGCGCACCCGGGCGTCGGGGGCCTTGCCGGCGGAAACCTCGAGCAGCGGCGCGATTTCATCCAGAGACAGGCTCAGAGCATCCGCGCCGCCGCCCTTACCCTTGCCAGTGGGGTGCGCGTTTTCCACAGGCGGCGTCATCGCGCGGCCTACGACGGGCCGGTATGGCGCCCGAGCGCGATCCGGCTTGGTTTGGGCTCGCCAAACAAAAAGCCCTGGCCGAAGTCGATATCATAATCGAGCAGATTGACCAGGGTGCGTTCGTCCTCGATTTTTTCGACGATCAACTCCAGCCGGCTGCGGCGCAGAACCTTTTTCATGTCGGCACCGCGGATGTCGCTGTTCTCGGCCAGCAGCAGCGGCGCCGGGGTCTTGATAAAACGAAACCGCTGGCGGCCGAGGGCGGGATAGTCGAAATCCAGCGTCTCGACATGATCGAGGGAGAACTGAAAGCCCAGCGCCGCCAATTCACGCAGATTGTTTTCCACGGCCTCATCGGCGTGCAGCACATCATGCTGGGCGAGCTCGAACACCAGCCGCCCGGCCAACTCGGGGTTGTTTTGCATGAAGGCGATGAACTGGGGGAAAAACTGACGGTCGGTCACCGTGGCCGACGAGATATTGACAAAAATCAGCACGTCGCGCTCACTGCCACGCTGGTCGCGCAGTACCTGAATGCAGCGGTACAGCAACAGATTGTCCAGGGTGCCGATCAGCCCGGTTTGTTCGGCCAGCGGCACATATTGGCGCGGATAGATAATCTGGCCGTCGCTGTCGCGCACCCGCGAGTACGCCTCGAAATAGCGCAGGCGGCGTTGCGGCAGGCTCACGATCGGTTGCAGGTAAAGGTCGACCCGGTTGTCGTCGAGCGCATTGCGCATGATCTCCAGCGCTTCACCATCGTCGATCACCGGGGCGTCGAGGGCGGCCTTGGCGGCGGCTTTTTCGTCCTTCCCGGTGCTTTTTTGCGCGCCGCCCCGGGCGAAGGCCTGCGCGGCGGCCAGAGCATCAGCGGGCGAGCGGATGCTGCGCTCCGATTTGGCGACTACCTGGGCGAGCAGGGTTTGCAGGACCTTGACTTCCGAGACCAACTCGGCGTTTTTGCGGGTTACCCCGGCCTCGATTTCCTCGCGCAGGGCGTCGAGGTCATGGTGGCGGCTTTCCAGCTTACGCAGGGTTTCTTCCTGGTCGCGATGCAACTCGAACAAATCGCGGCGCACCGCGTCGCGATCGAGCCGGCGCAGATAGACCTGGTGAAGCTGGGTGGCGGCGACAAACAGCACCAGGCCGATCAGCCCCGCGGTGGCCGGGTTGAGGCCGGGGATCACGGCGGGGGCCAAAACGGCGATCGCCAGGGCGATGATGGCATAGGAGATCATGAAAAGAATCTGGTTCAAAGCCGTCATGATATCGCCTTCATCTGCCGCCCCCTCATGATGCCCATGTCCCGATTACAGGGCCCAAGTTACAGGGCCTAAGTTACAGGGCCTATAGGGCGTTGTGGTCCTGTTCGCCGGTGCGGATGCGCACCACATGCTCCAGCCCGTAGACAAATATCTTGCCGTCGCCGATTTCGCCGGTGCGAGCCGAGTGTTCGATCACCTCGACCACTTTTTGCGCCAGGGCGTCATCAACCGCCACGTCGATGCGCAGCTTGGGCACATAATTTACCTTGTATTCTGCACCGCGATAGATCTCGGTATGGCCGCCCTGGCGGCCGTAGCCCTTGACTTCGCTGATGGTCAGCCCCTCGACGCCGATCTTGACCAGTCCCTCGCGTACATCTTCCAGCTTGTGGGGCTTGATTATCGCGGTGATGAATTTCATCGCCGGTCTCCTTTCACAGAGTTACAGAATATCATATCCACGCTCGCCATGGGCGGTCAGGTCGAGCCCTTCGAGCTCGTCCTCGGCATCGACCCGCAGGCCGAACAGCATTGCCGCGATCTTGACGATACCCCAGGTCGCCAGCGCCGACCACAGAGCCACCGCAACCACGCCGATCACCTGGGCACCGGCCTGGCTGGCCGCGGTCATGCCCTCGGCCAGGCCCTGGCCGCCAAGCGCCGCGCCGGCCAGAAAGGGCAGCAGCAGGGTGCCGAGCAGGCCGCCGACGCCATGGACGGCGAACACGTCGAGCGAATCGTCGATGTGCACCACCTGTTTGATGTAATTGACCGCATAATGGCACACTGCGCCGGCGGTAACACCGATGATCAGGCCACCCAGCGGGCCCACCGTGCCCGCTGCCGGAGTGATCGAGGCCAGCCCGGCGACCAGGCCGGTGACGATGCCGATCGAGCTGGGCTTGCCAAACCGCGCCCATTCCAGGACGGCCCAGGTCAGCGCCCCGGCGGCGGCCGACAGATGGGTAACCACGATCGCCATGCCGGCGGCGCCATTGGCGGCCAGCGCGCTGCCGCCATTAAAGCCGAACCAGCCGACCCACAGCATGCCGGCTCCCATCATGGTCATGCCGGGGTTATGCGGCGGGCGCAATTCATGGGGAAAGCCGCGCCGTGCGCCGAGCATGACGGCGATCACCAGCGACGACACCCCGGCGGTCAGATGCACCACCAGGCCGCCGGCGAAATCGACCACGCCGCGCGCGGCCAGCCAGCCGCCGCCCCAGATCCAGTGGCACACCGGTGCATAGACCAGGATCAGCCATAATGCGCTGAACAGGATTACCACGGGAAAGCGGATGCGTTCGGGATAGGCGCCGGCGATCAGCGCCGGGGTGATCACCGCAAAGGTCATCTGAAACAGGAAAAACACGTCTTCGGGCAGGCTGCCGCTTATGGAAGAAGAGGTAACCCCGGACAGAAAGGCCTTGTCGAGCCCGCCGATCCAGCTATTGAACCCGCCGCCATCGCCGAATGCCAGGCTGTAGCCGATGGCCAGCCAGACGATCGAGGCCAGGCAGGCGATGGTGAAGCAGTGCATGAACACGCTCAGCACATTGCCGGCGCGCACCAGGCCGCCATAAAACAGCGCCAGCCCCGGCAGGGTCATGAACAGCACCAGTGCGCTGGCGGTCAGCACCCAGGCGGTATCGGCGCCATTGACGCCGGCTGTCGTTGCCGCCAGCGCTTCGCCGGCCGGCGACAGGAACATCAGGCCGGCAAGCAGGGCGCCCAGCGGCCGCATGACTTTGATGATCACGAAAATTCCCCCTCTTGGATTATCAGGCGTTGTTTGCTCAAGGGTAACAATTCAGTGAGTTGGCCAACAAGCCCTTTTGTTCAGTCGATATTCAGCTTGGCGAGTTCATACTGCTCAAGAACAATCTATGGAGGTAGCGATGAAAAAGCTTATCCTTACCCTGGTCACTGCGGGAATGGTTTCTCTGGCGGCTCTGAGCGGAGCCCTGGCCAATAATCGCGCGGACGACGGGTTCAAACGCAACATGCGCGACAAATTGCCCAAGATGACCAATCAGGCTATCTGGGCCGGCACGCTTTACGACTGGAAAGCGGTTGACTGGTACAATCTGATTGTCTGGGCGCCGAGCCGGAAAGACGCCTATCTTTTGCAACTGGAGACCCCGTGTCCCTCTTTGCGATTCGTCGATACCATCGGCTTCATACCGCAAGACAGCCGGATAACCAGCTATGGCGCCAGCGCGGTGGTTGTCGATCGTGATGTTTGCCGCATCGGCTCGATCACCAAACTCGACGACAAAAGCCTCAAGACCTGGCTTGAGCGGGCCAAAGCGTCGCATCAGGCTGAAAGAGCCGAAACCGCGGGATAATAGCGCCGGTCAGTAAAGGAACATCGGCTTGCCGAATACCTGGCGCACCTTGGGGCGGTATTCGGCGACATCATAGAGCGCCTCGACATCGACCCGCTTGAGGCCCTTGATGCAGCTGTCGACCGGCACAGTGGTGTAATTGCCGTCGCGCAGCGCCATCATCAGGCCTGAGTTGCCCTTCTCCAGTTGCTGGACCGCCATGATGCCATAGGAGGTGGCGACCATCTGGTCGAGCGAATCGGGCGCGCCGGCGCGCATCAGATAGGCCAGGGCCTGGCTGACGATGCCCAGCCCGGTCAGTCTCTTGAGTTCTTCGCCGACGATCTGGCCGATGCCGCCCAGCTTGCGATGGCCGTAAGCGTCGGCCGCGCCGCGCTCGATCACCTCGCCGCCTTTCATGTGCGCGCCTTCCGACAGCACGACGACGGCGTAGTTGCTCGGATTGGCGGCGCGGTCGCGCATGATCTGTTCGGCCAGGCGTTCGATGTCGAAGGGCACTTCCGAGATCAGCACCCGGTCGGCGTCGGCAAGATAGCCTGAAATCAGCGCCGTCTCGCCGCTGTTGCGGCCGAAAAGCTCGACCACCGCGATGCGTTCATGACTGCCGGTGGGGGTGCGCAGCGCGGTGATATAGTCCACGCTGCGGCTGACCGCGGTGGAAAATCCCATGCAATAATCGGTGCCGTGCACGTCATTGTCCATGGTCTTGGGACAGGCCATGACCTTGACCCCCTCCTGATGGAGACGGGCGGCGTAGGACAGGGTGTCGTCGCCGCCGATCGGCACCAGGGCGTCGATGCCAAGATGCTCCAGAACTCTCAGGATATGGGCGGTGCAATCGAATGTGCCCTCCTTGCCGGCGGTAAAGCGGCCAGCGAGAAAAGCGGGCAGGGCGCTGGCCGCGACCCGGGACGGGTTGGTGCGCGAGGAATGCAAAATGGTGCCGCCGGTGCGCCCGATGGTGCGCACGGCGTTGCGGTCGAGCGGCATCAGCCAGCGGGCATTGGCCGCCTCGTCATCGGGGTTGATGTTAAGCGGTCCCGCCCAGCCGCGGCGGAAACCGAGAATCTGCCAACCGCTCTCTTCGGCCCGGTTGACCACCGCCTTGATACACGGGTTGAGGCCGGGTACGTCGCCGCCGCCGGTCAGAATGCCGATGCGCATGGGGTGTCTCCTGTTGTCCTGTTGGTTGATGGCTCTGGTTGATGATGACTTTGGCAGGATAGCCGGTTAATAGGACAAGGTATAGGCGATGCGGGCGCCCACAAGATCACTTTTCACGCCGTCGGCGCAGAACCGTTTCCAGCCAACATCAAGCTGAACGCCAATGGGAAAATGATGGCCGGCGCTCAGTTGCCATTGTCGGTCGGGTAGTGCTTGCGGCGCATGGACCCGGCGCGCGCTATAGGCCAGCGCCAGGCTCAAGGGGCCGGTGGTCAGCTCCAGCGCCGGGGTGACATAATCGCCCTGGCCGGCGCGCCATCGGCCGTGCGCCGGCCTTCAAAGCCGGTGAAATGGACCCATTCGACCAGCACGCTTGCCGCCAGACGCTCGCCCAGCGCGAAGGCGTAATGCGCCGCCAGGGCGCGCCCGTTTTGCGCTGGGCCTTCCCTGGCCGCCTGATGGGACAATGCGGCGTGGAGCGTCAGGCCGGTGATCCCCGCCGGATGGTGGCTGGTGAGGGCCAGCGACCAGGAGGACAGCGCGCCGGCATTGCCCGGCGCCCGGCGGTGGCGGTGGGTGCGGTCGCGGTTGACCAGCAGGGAGGAACTCAGCGCCGTGGTATCGACATTGAACAGCGCCGCCGACAGTTGCAGGCCTCCGCCCCGGCCGTCGGCGCCGGTCAGCCTGACGCCCAGGCCGATGCGCTCGGTCAGTTCGTAGTCCTCGGCGATATCGGGTCCGTAAAGGCCCGGCGCGATATCCCAGGCGATCGCAAAGGCCGGATTGAACTTGCCGGCGAAAACCGCCCAGGAGGAGACGTCATATGTCACATAGAGCTGTTCGATGAAAGCGCCATTGCCGCCGAACAGCCGGTTGTGGAACGGCGCCGGGTCCTCGACCGGCTCGACGACCACCGTGCTGCTCAGCGACCATGCCGGGGTAAGCACCAGGCTGGCGCCTGCCTCGACGGTGGTATAAAGGTCGAGGGTCTCATGCGCCGGGTCCTCGCTGTGAGGAGTCCAGTTGCCCTGGGTTTCAATCAGTATGTCCCCGAAAAGCCCCGCGGCGCGGTCGCCATGGCCGCCATACGCCCAGGCGACACGGCAAGGCCCAAGGGCAAGAGCAAGGCAAAGCCCGGGGCCGACCGCATGGCGCCAGAACCCCGCCCATTGTAGCCTGGCCCGGCAATATACTTCCCGCCGACAGCCGGCCAACCATGAGACTGTTGTCGCCATTAATACCCCTCCAGGCTGTCCGCCAGCCGAGAAATCAATAATGCAACTCATTATCAATATCAGAAATTGGCTGTCAACCGGCAAAATGTCGCGCGTCGGGGCTGTTTTATGCTAGGATCGGGCCAGAGACAGCTTCAAGGTGGGTTTGCGTTCAGACGGCAGGCCCGGGTGCATTGGATCCCGGCATTGCAAAAGGTTCAGGCGGTGAAAACAGTTCTCAAAATTGGCGGCGGGCTTGTTCTGGTCCTGGTGGTGATCGGGCTTCTGGTGGCGTCGCAGGCGGGCTCGCTCATTCGCAAGGGGGTAGAGGACTATGCCCCCGGCATCCTAGGGGCGCCGGTCAGCCTGGGCGATGTCGACATTTCCCTGACCCGGGGGGTCGCCAAATTGCAAAATCTGGTGATCGGCAACCCGCAGGGCTTCAAGTCGGACCAAGCGCTCAAACTGGCGGTGGCCAAGGTGTCGCTCGACCTGAAAAGCCTGATGTCGGATGAGATTGTCATCCGTGACATCACGATCATCAATCCGGAAATCACCTATGAGGTGAAGGCGAAGGGCTCGAATCTGGCGGCGCTGGGCGCGAATGCGCAGGCTGCGGCCGGCGTATCGGCATCGGCGCCGGAGGGTGAGAGCGCGGGCAAAGCCTTTGTCATCGAAAATCTTTTGATCAAGGGCGGCAAGGTCAAGCCGGCTCTTGGCGTGCTGGGCGGCAAGGGGGCGACGGTGCCGCTTCCCGATATTCGCAAGCAGAATATTGGCCGCAAAGGCCAGGGCGCCACCGCTGCCGACGCCATGAAGCTGGTGTTTGATGCCGTTACCAAGGCGGTGACCAAGGTGGCCTCTGGCGATACCGGCAAGGCCCTTCTCAAGGAGGGCGGCAACAAGGTGAAGGGTGCTAGGGAAAAAATATCAAAAAAGCTGAACAGATTTTTGAAAAAATAGTCGTTTCCTGACGGCGAGCGAACGGGTGTGAGCGAATGAGTGTGGATGAAGAAATTTACAAGGTGATCAGCGCCAACCGGCTTAGCGACGGGGCGGTGGTTTATCTGACATGTCGCGACGGCGGTTTTTCATGGTGCAACGCCATTGCGCAGGCGAGTGCGTTCGATGAGGACCACTTGGCTACGGCGCAGGCGTTCGCCAGGCAGGAAATTGCGCGGAACAGGGTGGTCGAGCCCTATGAGGTGGAAATCATCGGCCACAATAAACCGATTACGGAGCGCGAGAAAATCCGCGCCGGCGGGCCCAGTGTTGCTTATGGCGATGCCGCACACGCGCCAAAACAACCAGATTTCGCCATTTAGGCGACTTAAATCATCACAACAAAGGAGGGGATGATGAGAGACGAGAGAACGATTCGACATTTTTTCATGGCCGTTGCCCTGGCCGCCCCGCTCGCCCTGCTTTATGGCTGCGGCGACGACAGTCAGCAGCAAGGCGCCAGCGCCCCGGCCAGCGCGCCTGAAGCCGCCAGCAGCGGCGAAAGCTCGGGGGCGGTGGAGACCGCCAAGGAAAAGGCCGGCGAGATGATGCAGGGCGCTGAAGAAAAGGCCAGCGAGATGATGGACACCGCCAAGGAAAAGGCCGGCGAGATGATGCAGGGTGCCGAAGAAAAGGCCGGCGAGATGATGGACGGCGCCAAGGACAAGGCGGGCGACATGATGAAGGACGCCCAGTAGCGCCTGCGGCTATTCTGCTGACGGGATGCAAGAGGGGGGAGCCCTGCGGCCGCTTGCGCGAACCGGCGCAAGGGGGCCGCAGGGCTTTTGCTTTGCCGCCAGACCAGAATTCGCATGCGCCGCAACGTCAGGGATTTCTGGTTATCCTATATGGGGTTCAACCTGAGCCACAGTCTCGGCCTTCTGGTTTATGCCGCGGTTTTCCTGTTGCTCGGCGTGTTGGCTCCGGCCA
>Ga0114931_10003912_pt1 | contig 18707 bp, 20 predicted proteins | sample 2SBtaG_FD_89579 | JGI IMG/M metagenome (GOLD analysis project Ga0114931, IMG submission 89579) | Deep subsurface microbial communities from Kolumbo volcano to uncover new lineages of life (NeLLi) - 2SBTROV14_V59a metaG | ecosystem: Environmental > Aquatic > Marine > Volcanic | place: Kolumbo...
CTTGTCAAGAAATCCTTTCCATCCTGAATAATCCCGTTAATCCTGTCATTATTCAGGCCTCATGGCGGATGGCGCGTAGGCTTATCCGTCCTACGCATTGTCTGTCAGGGTTTCAATGACTGCTGATTTTGATTGCTTTGGTCGGACAGTATTTTTCCGCCAGCCTGGCTTTGTCGAGCAATTCCATCGCTGGATTCTCCTGCAGGATTTTCAGCTCTCCAGCATCATTGACATGAAAGATTTCCGGCGCTTCAGCCATACAGGTTGCATGGCCCTGACACAAATCAAAGTCCACACTGACATGGAAAAACGGGCATTGTTCTGTCTCTGCCTCTTTCCCGGTGCTGGCGTCTGCTACATTAAGCGCCTCTGCCGCCGCGGTCTTTTCCATGGTTATTTCTCTCCTGCGATAGCGGATTCTGCAGGGTTCCCCGGGCTGGACCACCATTTGTTCAAAATCATCCTGATAGCTTTCAGGGGCATCCACCAGCTCAAATTCATAGCGGCGCAGCAGAATGCTGAAAATTGACTTCAGCTGCAGCATGGCAAAGGCATTTCCGGAACACTTGTGCCGCCCGCCACCAAAGGCAATCCAGCTGAAGGGAACCTTGTCTTCATTGCGCCCTTCCGTATAACGGTCAGGATCGAATTTTTCCGGATCCGGAAAAATTTCCGGTATACGATGCGAGACGCGCGGCGATGCGCAAACGAACTTGCCTGCCTTGATCGTGTAATCCTTGAAATGCAGATCCTTGTTCACCTTGCGAATCAGGAAGATCAGTGGTGGATGCAAACGCAGCACTTCCTTGATGACACGCTCCAGTATGGGAATCTCCCTGAGTTTTTGAAAGGTCACCTCGCCATCGACCCCGAAGATCTGATCCAGTTCCTGCAATACGGATTTCAGTATTTCCGGTCTCTGTGCCAGTTCAATGAGCACCCATGCGGCGCTGCCTGCGGTGGTATGATGTCCGGCGAAAATCGTTCCCACCAGCAGCCCGGTAATTTCATGCGCCGAGAGTTTGCTGCCGTCAGCGTAAGTTGCATCGATCAACATCTGAAACGCATCTTCACTCTTTTCCTTTTTCCTGGCGCGTTTGGCAATGATTTCACTGACCAGTTCTTCTATTCTGACTCTGGCCCTGTCTCTGCGCCGCAGTACCGGCAACGGAAAATTGGGAAACACAAAGGCGATGGGATGCATGCCGTTTTCCAGGTCATGATATATTTTTGCAAACTCTTCATTGAGTTCGTAACGGAATTCCGTTCCCAGGAGACAATGACTGGAAGTGTAGATAGTCAACTGCTTCATGAATTCCAGCAAATTGCTTTCTCCACTGTCACCCCAGTCCTTGATCAAATCTTCGACTTCATCGACGATAATCTGGGAATAGCCGCGCATTGGCTTGTCCCGCAATACCGGCATGAGCATCTTGAGCTGCTGGTTTTTGATGTGCAGCGGCGCGTCGAACACCACACCTTTACCAAAAATGGGTGTCATGACTTTATAGGCTTCATTTTGATCGAGTTGTTCATCCGGCGCTCGAAAAAAAACCTCATTCGCTTCCGGCCCGGTCATGAGTACCATTTCCTGATGAAACATTCGAAACTCGCCGATTTCCCCAAGCCTGGAACGAAGTTCCATCATATAGGCGTAGGGGTTTTTGGCGAAAGCGATCATGTGTCCCACGAAGGGCAGTGCGCCAGGCATTTTAGGTGGCTGTCTGCCAGCCTTCACAGTATTGTTTTTGTCTTTACTACTCACATTCTGTCCTTTGGATTCTCTACTTCTCTATTTGGTTGGCATCTTTAAATAACGGACAATGGCTATGCACAGGGGCAATCAGGGCGAACGTCTGAAATCACTGTGATAACAGCACCCTCTGTGTTCTCCCGGATTCCGCTAGCGCTGCATCCGGGCTACCGATTGTGCTGTTTTAAGGTCGGCAGAAGAAAATTCCTGACGCAGCCTGGATGGAGCTTGTGAAATCCGGGATATGCATACGGCAGCCCTGGTAACAGCCTGATGTTAATCGGGCTTTTCTGCAGTTAATATGCGCTTCCGCTGGAGAAACAATGAGCCGCAACACTCAAGTCCTGAAAGAGGGGTATTATATCGAAGTTGAAGCAGGAACAGGCAAATCATTGATCATGGCCAGCAATTCTAAATGTGGCAAATGAGCATTGCTGGTCATAATTGGACAGGATTTACAGGATTGTTCTCTTTGTTGAAATCCTCTACCGAACAAAAAATTGTCAAAGGCTTCTTCTGCAAGCCATCCTTGTCAAGAAATCCTTTCCATCCTGAATAATCCTGTTAATCCTGTCATTATTCAGGCCTCATGGCGGATGACGCGGAGGCTTATCCGTTCTACGCATTGTCTGTCAGGGGTTCAATGTTGACTGAAGCGGCAACGAAAGCCAACGCTCAGACCTGCATTGAGGCTGTTTTGTCGGGTTTAGTTCCTCAACTACAACCTACGATAAACCACCAACAAGCCATAATGAGAAATGCTGGACCATGGCAGCCGGGGCCGTGCCAACTGCCATGATCTGTATTGCCGGACTAGCGCAGGAAGTTGAACAGGGAAAGATTCTGCACCCGGGCGAAGGCCTGCTGGGCAGCCTGCAGGGCGTTACTTTGCTGATTGAACTGGCTGATCGCTTCGGCGTAATCGAGATCCTGGGTCTCGGACAGCACCGACTTCATGTCGACGCTGTATTTTTCGTTCTGGTTTTCCTGGTCGTCCAGGGCGTTCAGCCGGGCGCCGACACTGGTACGGACCTGCAGAAAATTTTCCAGCGCGGCGTCCATATCCGTAAGGGCGTTGTTCAATGTCAGTGTGTAACGGTCGGCAACGCTGCTGGTATCGACACCAGCTCCTGTCTGGCCGGCGACGAAGCCGGCATCGGTGAGAAAGCTGCCCACGGCTGGAGATGTGTCATCGATCTGTACCGTGCTGACCGCCGGCGGGCTGCCGGTGGTGGCGATGAATTCAATGTTGTTGCCGCTGGCCCGCGCCTCGACGCCGGTCAGCTGGGAATTGATGGCCGTGGTCAGGCTGTTGAGATCAGCGTATTTGGCCGCCAGGTTGACCGTTTGCGCGGCGCCGCCATTGACGCTGATGGTGAATGCCGCGGCGCCGCTGCCGGAAGCGGAATAATCCACTCCGTACTGCAAAACCCGGTCGCCGGTAATGCGCCCCTGTACGTTGTCATAGGTACCATCCAAAGCCTTGGACAATGTCTGCAAAGTCTCAAAGATACTGCGTTTGTTTATTTGCCGGGGACCGCTGCCGGTATCCACGGTGGCATCGGCGGCTAGACTCACGGAATCGATATTCTGAAAAACGGCCGCGCCCAAATCGCCGTCGGCAACCTGTCTTTGTGGCGCGATCTGCAGGACACGCTGCTGCAGCCCACCCTGATAGACATATTCACCGCTGCCGCTGTCCAGTGTGAAAGCCGGGGTATTGGCCTGGTCGCCGGAAAAGATATATTCACCATTGGCGTTTTTGCTGTTGGCGATACCCACCAGGTTGTCCAGCAACTGATCGATTTCGTCTTTGACGGCCAGCCGGTCAGCCGGCTTCAGGGTGGGATTCAATGCCTGAATGGTCAGTTCCTTGGCCCGGAACAGGACGTTTTCGGAGCTGTTCAGTGCCGCTTCCTCGCTGTTCAGCCTGGCGCGGGTCATGGTGATGTTGTCCTGGTATTGCCCGGTGCTGGCGAGGGTGTCCTGCAGATCCAGAACTCTGACCGCCGCAGCTGGATCCTCCGCCGGAGTCAGCACCTTCTTGCCCGAGGCCAGATGCAGCTGGGTATTGGCCAGCCTGGCTTGCTGCCCCAGGATGGAATTCAGGCCCTGTTGCTGTGACCATACTGTCGAGATGCGCATTACCGCCTCCTCCTTATCTTGTTAGAACCGTCTGGTACACGATGCGTACCCTGGCTTAATAATCTACATTTAATAATCCGGCAAAGTAGCATTTCCATCATTTGCAAAGGGGAACTATCTTACCGCGCCGATCAGGGTGTCGAACAGTGTGCTGGTGACACTGATAACTCGTGCCGCCGCCTGATAGGACTGTTGAAATTTGATCAGATTGGCCGCTTCTTCATCGAGATTCACCCCGGACACATTCTGCCAGGATTCCTGCGCCTGATTGAGCAGCGTTTGCTGCGCCGTGGCGCTCAATTCCGCGGCATGGGTCAGGGTGCCCGTCGAGGATACGATCTGTCCATAGCTGTCCTGAAATGTCGCCGTACCGCCGATCATGGACTGTTTGTGCTCAAGGTTGGCCAACAGCAATGCATTGCGATTGTCGCCGGGCATCGGTCCGTTGACCACATAACTGGTTCCGGCACTGTCCGTGGCTATATTGGTCGCGGCAGCTATTTTCCGGGTATCGGTGACATTCACGGCGAGCTTCTGGGCGGCATTGTCGATCGGCTTGATCAGGAAACGATCATTGGCATTCAATGCCGTGTTCACAGTAATGGTGATGCCCGGCAGCTTGTCACCCGGTACCGCCGGCGGCGTGGGGACCACCAGTTTGCCGGCAACCAGCTGCAGATTCACGCTGCTGTTGTCCGCAAGCCGGGTCAGGGTATAGTTGCTGCCGTCATAATCGAGCTGAAAGTCACTGAAATCCAGATCACCGGCGGCGCCCGGATTGAGATTTACATCCTGGAAACTGACGCTGATATCCCCCACTGTACCTGCGGTCTTGTTGACCGCAACCTGCGGTGTACCAAAATTGAAAAAATCTGTTCCCTGCTGGCCATTCAAATCATAGCCATTGCCATGTATGGCATTGAATTCCATGGCCATGCCGGCGGCGACCCGGCCCAGCTGCTGCTTGGCCGGATTCAGCACTTCATCACGAAAGCGCAGCATGCCAACCAGTTTACCCCCGGATAAACTCCTGGTGACATCCTGTGTACCCATGACAATTTCCATCCGCTGCGGGTCCAGTTCCGCTGGACGCACAGAAAATTCCGTCGCCCTCGCAGCCAGCACCAGCGCCTGCCCCTGGCCGATAAAAACACTGATGGAACCATCGTCCTGGGGCAGTACGCTGACATCGATCAACTCCGACAATTTCACCAGCGCCTGGTCCCGCTGATCCAGAAGATCATTGGGTTGCTGGCCATTGGCGGTGCGTCCCGTTTCGCCGACGATGCGCACATTGAGGTCGGCGATCGACTTCGCCAGGGAGTTGATTTCGTCGACGCTGATTTTCATGTCCTGATTGACCTGGGCAGTCATTTCATCGAACCGGGCATCCATGGTATGAAAACGCTGCGTGAGAATTTCCGATTCCGAGAGCATTACCTGCCTGGCGGGAATCGAGGCAGGATCGTCCGCCACTTCGTTGACGGCATTGAAGAAATCCTTGATTGCCGGCGCCATGCCGGTACTTGGATCGGCGAGAAGATTATCGACCTGCGTCGCCAGCTGGTGATAGCGATCGACATCGCCAAATGTCGAGGTACTGGAGCGCAGCTGCGCAGTGACGAACTGATTATAACTACGGGCAATATTGTCGACATCGACACCCCTGCCAACATAGCCGGCTCCGGTAAACTGCGGCGGCCTGGTGGCCAGATCGGTGTGCTGCCTGCTGTAGCCTTCGGTGTTGACATTGGCAATATTGTGACCCGTGGTATCCAGCGAACGCTGGAAAGCCATCAACCCCGAAACCGCTGTACCTAAAAGTCCACCTGCCATCATGCCTACCTGCTTTGAGTTGCGTTGCCGGAACAATATCCCGGCCAATTGTTGGCACGCTGCGCTTTGCCCAAGCTGTGTTTATTTCATTCCAATGCTGGATTGTCATAAACTGGTCTCATCTCCGGCAGTACAAACTACCGCTTTGTCTCGTCCATGGCCAGCTTCTGGTTCGGCTGGTATTGCGCCATTGCTCTGCTCTGAAAAACCTTGAGCACCTTCTCGGCATAGCGGGGATCGGTTGCGTAGCCTGCCTGCTGCAGCGCTTGCATGTACTGTCTGGCATTGCCAGCCTGCTGCAGTGCCTTCTGGTAGCGCGGATTGTCCCTGATAAAACGGACGTAATCCTGAAAGCTTTCCCGATAGGAACCATAGGCCCGGAACGCCGACTGCTTTTTCACTGCCCGGCCTTTTTCATATTCCAGGCTGGCTACGCTGATTTTCTGGCCCCGCCAGGCTTTGTCCGCCTTGATGTTGAACAGATTGTGACTGCTGCGGCCATCCTTGGTACCGATCACCGATGTGCCCCAGCCGCTTTCCAGCGCGGCCTGCGCCAGCAGCATTTTGCCATCTACACCCAGTTGGTCTCCTGCCTGACGTGCTTGAAAAGACATTTGTCGCACAAATTGTTCTGCAGAGGTTATCGGCAAATCCGTTCCGGACTTTACCTGCAATGGCGCCTGTTCACTACCTGTCTCCAGCGGTGATTTGACTGCACTACGGGTCATTACCGGCTGATTGCGATAGGCATCCAGACCCTGGTCTCAGGTCCCCTGCGTCGGTTTTTCCGGACTCAGCTGCCTGACGATCAATTCCGCCAGCCCCAGTCCCTTCTCGCCGGCAAGATGCACGGAAAGCTGCTTGTCATACATGTCCCGAAAGAAGCGGCTCTGGTCGCTGTCCATGGCGCCATCGGCCAGTTTCGCCTCGCGCATGCTCTTCAGCACCATGTTCAGAAAAACCGATTCAAACTGTCTGGCGACTTTCTGCAATGCTTCCGGCGATTCCTGGCGCGCCTGGTTTTTCAATTTCGCCAGCCCGGCGAAGTCGGTATAGACGGCTGTTTTATCGGCATTCAACATGGCTTCAGTCTCTTGCTCTGTATGTGACTCAAATGATGATCAGCTCGGCGCGCAGCGCTCCGGCAGTCTTCAGGGCTTCCAGAATGGCCACCAGATCGCTGGGAGCGGCGCCCACGTTATTCACCGCGCGCACAATATCGTTCAGAGACACGCCGGGATTGAACACGAACATGTGATTGTTGCCTTCATCCACCTGTACATCCGATTGCGTGGTCTGAACCGTTTTGCCACGACGCGCGAAGGGCTGTGGCTGGCTGACCTGCTGGTTTTCGGTGATCGTCACCACCAGATTGCCATGCGCGACAGCGGCCGGCTGGACCCGTACATTGCTGTTGATGACCACCGTTCCGGTGCGCGAGTTGACGATGATCCTGGCCGGCGCATCATCGGGCGAAAACTGAATGTTCTCCACCAGGGAAGCAAAAGTCACCCGCTGTGACCTGTCCAGCGGTGCGTTGACCCGGACCGAGCTGCCATCGATGGCTCTAGCGGTATCGGGTCCCAGGATCCTGTTGATGGCTTCCACCATGCGATTGGCGGTGGTGAAATCCGCGGAGTACAGGTTGAAATAAAGCGCGTCGCCATCGCCAAAGGGCGTTTCCACACTACGCTCCACGGTCGCACCGTTGGAAATCCGGCCGACCACCGGATTGTTTACCGTGATTTTCGAGCCATCGGCACCCGCCGCAGTCAACCCGCCCACCACCAGGCTGCCCTGGGCAACGGCATAGACCTTGCCATCGGCACCCTTCAAGGGGCTCATCAAAAGGGTTCCACCACGCAGACTCTTGGCATCTCCCAGGGATGAAACCGTGACGTCGATTTTTTGTCCCGGTTTGATAAAGGGCGGCAGCTCGGCGCTGACCGATACCGCGGCGATATTTCTGGCTTTTGGATCGATACCGGGTGGCAGGACATTGATGCCCAGTCTTGCCAGCATCGCCTGCAGTGAGCGGCCGGTGAATTTGGTCTTGTCACCGGTCTTGTTCAATCCGACCACCAAACCATAGCCAACCAGCTGGTTGCTGCGAACCCCGGCGATCTCGGCCAGGTCCTTGATTCTTTCCGCGTACCCCGAGAGTGGACAGAGCAGTAAAAGCAGAACAATCAATCTCTTATTCAGGTATTCGATTCGTTTCATTTTTACTATCCGCTGTCAAAAGGGAAACAGCCAGTGAATGAACAGCCTGGAGAACCAGCCAAGTTTGCTGGCATCGGCAACAGCACCATCGCCGGTATACATGATCACAGGATTGGCCACCCGGGTGGACAGCACGGAATTCGTGGAGCTGATATCCATTGGCCTGACTATACCTGACAAGCGGATGAATTCATTACCCTGATTGAGGGTCATGCGTTTTTCTCCACGGACCAGCAAATTGCCATTGGGCAGCACCTCAACCACTGTGACGCTGATGTCGCCGGTCAGACTGTTGCTCTGATTGGCTGACCCTGCGCCACCGAATTTTCTCTTCGCCTGCACCTGGGTTTCGATATTCTTACCCATGATGGTAGCTGCCGACATACCCCAAAGGGTCGGCGCCTCGATCTTGATATCGGCATCTTTGTTCACATCCAGATCGGCATCTTTTTTCGCCTGGATCTGCTCCACCAGTTTGATGGTCAGAATATCACCGACCCGCCGGGCAATATGGTCTTCGAACAGGCGCATGTCATAACTGGACTGGTAGATGGATCCGGTTTTATGCACCGGTGGCCGCAGTTCTGCAGGCCGCACCGGGGCAAAGGCCGGATCGGCCACGGGGATGTTTTCACATCCAGCCAGCAGCAACAGCAGAACCGGCAGCAGGTAAAAGGAGAGCTTCATGACTCCTGCCTACAGCTGGTTGGTGACATACTGGAGCATCTCGTCGGTCGTGGAAATCGCCTTGGAATTCATTTCATAGGCACGCTGGGTCTCGATCATGTTGACCAGTTCCTCCACGACATTGACATTGGATGTCTCCAGAGACCCCTGTACCAGGGTTCCAAATTCATTGCTACCGGGCGTACCCAGATTCGGCGTGCCGCTGGCGACCGATTCCCGGAAGAGATTCTCGCCGATGGGTTCCAGACCGGCGGGATTGACAAAATCGGCAGTCTGGATCTGGCCCACCTGGGTGGGTGTCGACGAACCAGGTTGCAGAGCAGAAACGGTACCATCCCGACCAATGGTGATACTGATCGCATCATTTGGAATGGTGATGCCGGGCTCCAGCGTCAGTCCGCCGGAGGTAACCATCTGCCCGGTCGAATCCAGTTGAAAGGAGCCATCGCGGGTATAGTTGATGTCGCCATTGGGCAGCAGGATCTGGAAAAATCCCCGCCCGCTGATGGCCAGATCCAGGGAGTTGTCGGTTTGCAGGATATTACCCTGTTGATGAATTTTTTCCGTCGCCATCACCCGCACCCCGGTGCCCAGCTGCATGCCGGTGGGCAGCTCAGTATCCTGGGTGGACTGCGCGCCCACCTGCCTGACATTCTGGTACAACAGGTCCTGGAAGACCGGACGGGCTTTTTTGAAGCCGGTGGTATTGACGTTCGCCAGATTATTGGCGATCACCGACATTCTTGTCTGCTGGGCATCCAAACCGGTTTTGGCCACCCACAATGCTCTTTCTGTCATGCTGTTCTCCTGAATTTACGGTGTTATTCAGCGCTTTTTCAAATACTTGATGACCATCCCATGGTAATGCTGGACAATCTGTTCAACATTCCGGGGCGTGCCTGAAGGCTACGCCTGGATTCGCTTTAATTAATTAGAGTCTATAAACACCCATCCATGGGATGTTTATAGAAACAAAACAGCAAATGCGATTGGCTGTTTTGTTCATAATCAATGCCTTGGGGCCATTGATTATGCCGGTACTTCCCTGTGCCGAATTAGTTCCCGTCATTTATAGACAGGAACTAATTAACATAAAGCATTGTTTATGCCATTCTCATCAATCGGGCTGCTGCGGCACTGTTTTCATCGGTGGTCTTCATGGCTTTCACCTGCAGCTCAAAGTTTTTTGACAGCTCGATCATCTGTACCAGGGCATCGATAGTATTGACGTTGCTGCCCTCCAGGGACCCCTGCACCAGGGTCACGCTGGCATCGGGCTTGAGTGGGGGTTCACCCTTCTTCAGACGGATCTCGCCATGATCCAGTTTTTCCAGCCTGTCCAGCGGCGGCTTGACCAGCCTGATGCGGTCCACTTCCACCAGAGTCGAGCTATTGTCGCCCAAGGGAACGATGCTGATCGTACCGTCCCGGCCAATTTCCAGTTTGTCCGCAGGCGGTATGGCAATCGGCCCCTTGTTGCCAAGTACCGGTAACCCGGTGCCGGTCTGCAGCAAGCCAGTGGTGGTCAAACGCAAATCCCCCGCCCGGGTATAGGCCTCCTGGCCATCCCTGCCCTGTACCGCTATCCATCCTTCACCCCTGATCGCGACATCCAGATTTCTGCCGGTGGTCTGAATGGCGCCCGGAGTCATATCGGTTCCCGGACGTTCGGTCATGGCATAGACCCGGGTTGGATAACCGGGTCCAAAGACCGGCATACTGCGAAATTGCTGCAGATCGGATTTAAACGCGACTGTCTGTGAATTCGCCAGATTATTGGCATTGGCCGCCTGCGCCAGCAAGGTCTGCTTGGCGCCGCTCATGGCTATATATAAACTTCGGTCCATAACGGCAATCCTGTAAAATAACTCCGATTAAGCAGTTAGAGTCTATAAACACCCATCCATGGGGTGTTTATAGAAACAAAACAGCAAATGCGATTTGCTGTTTTCATCATAATCAATGACTTGCGACTATTGATTATGCCGGCGCTTCCCTGTGCCGGATTAGTTCCCGTCCATCACTGACAGGGACTGATTATTATCGGATATTGAGAATGGTCTGGGTAATGGTGTCTTCGGTGGAGATTGTCTGGGCATTGGCCTGATAGGACTGCTGTGCAACGATCAGATTGACCAGCTGCGCCGCCAGATCGACATTGGAGCCTTCCAGGGCGCCCGACTGGATGATGCCAAAATTATTGGCGCCAGCCTCACCGGGAATCGGCTCCCCGGAATTGGCGCTCTGCGCCCAAAGGGTATCGCCCAGCTTGACCAGCCCTTGCGCACTGGGAAAACGGGTCAGGGCGACCTTGCCCAAAGGCGTCGAGCCGCCATTGCTGAAACGGGCGAATACAACGCCTTCTTTATCGATGTCGATGCCGGTCAGACGTCCTGCCGGCAAGCCATCCTGGGTCAGATTATCGACACTGAATTTCGCCGACAGGTGCGTGGACCTGTCATAATTCATTTTGATCGACAAAGGCGACGCCGAGGAATTGGTAATGGGAAAATCCTCCAGCGCCACGGAACCTATGGTCGTCGACCCACTCACCACTTTTGCCGGGAACTGTATTTTCCCCGCCGAATCGAAATACAGGGTTTCACCGATCTCGCCACCGGCGCCGGTGGCAGTGGCCGGGGGCGCGGGATTCTTGACGTTGACCGCTGTGCCATCCATGGAATGATAGACTTCCCATTTACTGAAGCCGGTTCCCGGCGGTGTAGCGCTCGGCGGGGATGCAGCCGTATAGACCCCCTTGTTGACGAAGTAACTGGTCAGAATATGGGATTCACCCAGCGTATCATAGACCGTTGCCGAGGTTTGCGTGGTATAGGTGGTCGAATCGGCGGCATTGAAAGCCGAAGTAATGGCATCCTCCTGGGCATCCAGATTGACCTGCAGGGTGACATTTTCACTGGCTGCCGGCAGCCCCTGCGTGGCATTCAGCTTGATCGGCTGCAGCACCCCCTGGCTGAAGCCATCGGAAATTTTTGTGCCATTGGGCCTGTACACCAGCAAAGCCTGGCCCTGGTTGTTGACGATATTGCCATCCTTGTCCAGCTTGAATTCACCGGCCCGGGTATACACCTTGTCTTCGATTTCAGCCGGACTCTTGGCCAGAGTAAAAAAACCTTCACCGCTGATCGCAAGATCCAGACTGTTTTCGGTAAACTGCAGATTACCCTGCTGGAACTGCTGGGCGACATTGGCAACCCTTACTCCGGCGCCAGGTGTGGTCTTGCCCACGCCACCCAAACTGGATGCATAGACATCGACGAATTCGGACCGTGATTTCTTGAAGCCCGTGGTATTGGCGTTGGCGATATTGTTACCAGTTACGGCCAGGTTGTTAGATGCGGCATTCAGTCCGCTCAATGCTGTGGTAAAAGCCATTTGGCACCTCCAGAGTTATAGGATTTTCTTGATTTCATTGAAATTGATGGTATCCAGACCAGCCAGGTTGACCTTCAGCCCGCGCCCGCCAGTAGCCATCGTGACACTCTCCACTTCAGACCGTATCTGTGTCGCCAGCTGGGTATTGCTGCCATCGAGGAAAGCCTCCGCCTGAACCGTATAGACGCCGGGATTGGCAAATGTGCCATCTTCCTCGAGGCCATCCCAGACGAATTTAACCTTGCCTTTGGCCTGGCTGCCGAGATCCAGATTACGGATAATGTCACCATTACTATCCAGAATTTTGACATTGACTTTCGCTGAACCGGCCGGCATATTGAATTCTCCTGCAACCTCCCCCCCTGCGGCCAGCAGGGCCTGCTGCGAATCCGCCATGACTGAACGTCCGACCAGGGATGCTGCCTGCAATGCCTGACTGGAACTCAATGAGGAAGCAAAGTCCTGAAAGGAATTCTGCAGATCCTGTATACCGGAAACTGTACTGAACTGCGCCATCTGCCCCAGAAAATCGCCATTCTGCATGGGCTTGCTTGGGTCCTGATGGGTCAATTGGGTGGTCATCAGTTTCAGGAACTGTTCCTGTCCCAGCTTCTGTTTTTGCGGCTTGCCAGCTTCTACAGTCGTCAGGCCAAGATTTTTAAATGTCTCGATGTTATTGACCGCCATTGTGCAACTCCCTTACTGGCCCATGCGCAAGGTCTTCAACAGCAATTCCTTCGCTGTGTTCAGCACTTCCACATTATTTTGATAGGAACGGGAAGCCGACATCATGTTGGCCATTTCTTCCACGGTGTTGACATTGGGCTTGAAAATATAGCCATCGGCATCGGCCTTGGGATGCTGGGGTGAATACTCCTTGATCGCCGGCGCCTGGCTTTCGACGACGCCCAGCACCTTGACGCCGGTGGCAGCCTGCTGCTTGTCCAGGATATTTTTCAGTTGCGCGGCAAATACCGGTTGTCTGGATTTATAGGTCTCACCAATGCTGCTGCTGACACTGTTGGCATTGGAAATATTGCTGGCGACCAGATTCAAACGCAGCGACTGGGCATTCATGCCACTGCCGGCAATATCGAAAATTTTAAAAGCTGACATACTTATTCTCCTTTTAGAGCGGTCATCAGACCTGAAATTGTGCCATTGATGAAACGCAGGCTGGCCTGATACTGCATTGCATTTTCCGCATATTTGGCTTGTTCTATTTGTGATTCGACCGTATTGCCATCGAGAGAAGCCTGGTTTGGCTGCCGGTATTGCAGACGGGCGCCAAGCTGCAGGTGACCGGGGGCCAGATGCTGGCTATGGGTTTTTTCCATGCCCAGATTCGCTGCTTCAGTCTGTTGCAGAATCGACTGAAAATCCAGGTCCCGCGCCTTGAAGCCGGGTGTGTCGGCATTGGCCAGATTCGCTGCCAGAACGGCACTGCGCCGTTCCCGCAACAACAGCGCCTGCGGGTGAATTCCGAGTGCCTTGTCAAAACTGATGGTCATATGAATTGCCTCCTGAAATTGCTTTATTCATACAAGAAGCATTTCTCATGCCATATTGGTATCCAGCCCGGCGGGAATTTTTCCCTGCAATATCCCCGGAATAACCGGCATCGACTTTCGGCAGTTGCCCGGATTGCCTTTAATCTGATTGCATATCAACAGGATAATGAAAAAAATGATGACCATCGACGGAAAACAGCCGGGCACTGGATATACTCGTCATCACGACCACAGGATGACATGATTGTGGATAAGGATTATTAAGAATTTGCCGGGTTGATAAGAAAGCGGCAATTTTTGGCCGCCTGAAAAGCTGCGAAACAATCGGACCGTCAAATTTTTGCCAGAAAGGAAATCACCTGCGGAGATTATAGATGCATGATAGGTTGAGGGGCGAAACCCAACAATGGTGACTGATTTGGTGTTTTACTGCTGTGAATGAACGCTTTTCAGGAGAGCTTTTGAAAATACCTTGCATACTTGCCTTTTACGGCTTGCAGCTGCCTGACTGCGGCCGGCATGGCTTCTGTGCTGCTGAGGAAGAGATAGCCGCCAGGCTGCAATGATTCCACCATGCGCGTCATAATATTGGTCTTCACGTCCTCGGAAAAATAGATCAGAACATTCCGGCAAAAAATGATATCGAAACGGCCCAATACCGAAAAAGGCTTGAGCAAGTTGAACTGTTGAAACCGGACCCGGCCGGTAATCGCCGATTTCAATTTATAGCCATTATTGCCAGAGGAAAAATAACGCATCCTGATATCCGCACCCAGACCACGCGATAATGCCATTTCTGAATATTGCGCACTTCTCGCTTCCGCCAGAATCCGATCGGAAATATCCGTCCCGATCACCTGAACATTGCCACTCAGGCCGGATGTTCTTCCGGCGAGCACCTGATCTGCACAGATACTGATCGAGTATGGCTCCTGACCGGAAGAACAGGCCGCGGACCAGACTCTGATGGTACCGATTCTTCCAGCCAGTAGTTCCGGAAAAAGCTTTTCCTTCAGTTCCAGAAAGTGCATTTCATCCCGAAACCAGAAGGTCTCATTGGTTGTCATGGCGTCGATGACCCTGGCCTTCAGCAGGTTTGCCGCGCTGGTTCCCGATTTAAACGCTGTCACCAGTTCCGTCAGCGAATGCATGTCCAGCTCCTTCAGGATGCCCAACAAGCGATTCTTGATCAGATAATGCTTGTTGTCTCCAAGTACGATGCCGGAACATTCACGGAGAAACTCCTGAAACAGCTGGTATTCCTGGATGGAAATTTCCGCAAACCGGACATCCGGAGCATCATTGCCGCGTAGGTCAAAAACGCTGTCAGCCCTGGACATGGTATTGAATCATCAACATGGCAGTGTTTACCCGACCATCAGGCTCTCATGATTATTACGGCGGTTCCTGATCCGGTTTTGCACGGTTTTGGCCAGATCATCGGGGGCAAATTTGCCAAGAAACTCGTCGGCCCCGACTTTCTCCACCATGCTGGAATTGAACACTCCGCTCAAGGAAGTATGCAGAATCAGATAAACGTCTTTCAGCAGCGGTTCCTTCTTGATCTTGGCTGCAAGCGTGTAGCCATCCATCCTGGGCATTTCCACATCGGAAATAATCATCGAGTAGCGATCATCGACATTGACGCCCTGCCTCACCAAATCCTGCAAATGCTCCCAGGCTTCCTGGCCATCCTTGAGCAGGGTACATTCACAATCCAGCTGCTGCAATACTCTCTTCACCTGGTTGCGCGCCACAGTCGAATCATCGACCACCAGGATATGACTGTCACTGGCCTGCATTTCCTGGTCGATAACTTCTTCGGATGCCTCTTCCTGTCCGCCGATGACCTCTTTCATGACTTTCTCGACATCGATCACTTCTATCAGGTCACCATCCACTTCGGTTACGGCGGTCAAATAGCCTTCCTTACCCATGCCTTTTGGCGGCGCTTTCACAGCTGTCCAGCCGATATTGATAATCCGGTCGACAGCACCGACCAGAAACCCCTGAATACTCCTGTTGTATTCCGTGACAATTACATAGCTGCTGGCACCCCGGGTCAATGGCTGCATGGCAATGGCCATGGACAAATCCAGGACCGGTATGGTTTTGCCGCGCAAGTGGGCAATGCCGCAAATAACGGAATGGGCATGCGGAATCTGGGTCAGTTCCGGACACTGGATGACTTCCTGCACCTTGAAAACATTGATGCCAAAGCGCTGCCGTCCGGACAATCTGAAAAGCAGCAGCTCAAAACGGTTATGTCCTGCCAGCTGTGTACGCTGATCGACACCATCTAAAACCCCGGCCATATTTCCCCCTGTTTCAAAGTATTCGTACGTCCGGATTCAGTAAATTACTTCCCATTCCTTATGATAAGGAATTTTCAATGCCTGAATTTTGATGTACGAAGAGAATCATCTGATATTTCCAAGTATAGCGGCTATCCCGACGATTACTTTAGTTTTTGCTTGGCACCATTCCTGCTTTAATTTTCAGAAAGACAAGAATCTGACACCTGCCCATGAAGAAAATGAAACCCTACTTGCCAACATTGATTTTCCTGCTTTTTGTAAATAACGGCATCGCCCAGACGAAGCAGAGTATCGAGGCCATTCAGGCCGCCGCCAGTGAATATATCACGGCAAACATGGAAACCTCTGGCGATTACCGGATCAGGATCGATCGCCTGGACAGCCGCTTGACGCTGACACAATGCCAAACCCCGTTGAGCGCTTTCACTCCCGGCGGCATCGTGACCACGGGCAGGATTTCCGTCGGTATCCTCTGCAATGACGACAAAACATGGACTATATTTACAACCGCCCATATCGACACGTTTCAGAAAATTGTCGTACTCGTCCAGCCAGTTGCCCGCGGCGAGATTCTGACCCGCCGACATCTGCGTCTGCAAAGAAGGAATATGGCAAAACTTCGTCAGGGATTTTTCACCGATTACCAGCAGGTGCTGAACAAGCAGACGACCCGGAATCTGCCAGAGGGAACCGCGTTAAATCAACGACTTGTTGCCGAACCAAAAATTATCCGCAGGGGGGAAAAAGTGACCATCCTTGCCGCCTCTGCAGCATTACAGATCAGAATGACCGGCATCGCGATGATGGACGGCCTGAAAGGCCAGCGTATACGCATTAAAAACCAGCAATCCAAACGTATCATTGAAGCGACAGTAATGCAGCCTGGTCTGGTCAGTGTGAGTTTTTAACCCGACTTTGGCAAATTATGCAAAGCCGGAGTTCGGGTGTTCGACCCGGGGATGTCGGCAGCATGGATGCTGCCGTCAAGCCTCCAGGAATGGGTCTACGGGATTCCCCGGAACGGATATCAGAACCCAAGCAGCTTAAATTATGTTCAATGGGACAAAGTAGAATTAATGAGATACCCGGCACTCGTTTGTCATTTCAACCAGTGCAGCAACAGCGCAAGAAATCTATGCCGCTGCCACATGAATCAGGCGACAGGATTTGGTATTATCAGGTCGATATGACGAAACATACTGTTCGCCTGTTTATTTTTTTAACAATCTATTAAAGGTCTCCGGCAAACTGCCGATATCAGTTGCAGGTAAATCTATCAGGAATTTGACATGGCTATCGAAAACATCACTAACCGACCGCAGAATAATCCACTTGGCAAATCGCCGACCAGCAACAAGCAGACCGGTGCTGCCGGCACCAGCAAACAAAGCGGTGCAGATTCAGTGGAAATCACCTCTGTTGCCCAGGAATTGAAAAGTGCCCTGGCCTCGGCATCCTCGACACCAATCATCAATACCGAGCGCGTGGAAGCAGTCCGGTCAGCGCTGGCCAATGGCGACTATCAGATCGACGCTGAAACCATTGCCGAAAAAATGATTCAAATGGAACAATCACTGCCTGACGGCAAATAAAGATGATGATAGATAAAACATTCCCGCTGGCCGGGAAACTGCTGGACAGTGGCCTTGAACTGGGCAGACAGTTGTTGCGCCTGCTCGATGAAGAAGCGCAAATTCTACAGAAAAACCGCCATGCAGAATCGTTGAATCTCCTTACCGAACAAAAACAGCAGCTGGTTTCGCAGCTGAATCAATTTGCCGGTCAGCTTGGACAGATTCTTGCCAGTGAGAAACTGGACAGTGGCAGTGAAGGTATAAGACAATATTTTCAGATCGCCCGACAAAATGGCCTGCAGACTGAAGAAATCGTCGAGCGCTGGTCAGAATTCATGGCCATCTCGGAACGCTGCCGGAAGCTGAATGAACAAAATGGCACCAGTATCGCCCTGTTGAGCAGACATGTTCAGCACTCCATGCAGATCCTGAAAGGCAAGCCGCAATCGATAAATACCTACGGTCCAGATGGTACGGCCAGAAGCGGCCAGTATTCCCGGTCTCTGGTTTCCGTATAAACCACAGGACTTCATAAAATACGCCATGCTCAGCGATCACCGCATCAGGCAACAACTGAAATTCGCACACCTGCCGGATAAAATGCATTTGCTGCTTCCCTGGCGGCTCGCTATCGAAGCGCCGAAAACATTTTCTGGATTCCGCAGATAACGATGGCGTCCCCGGCAGGAGCCGCACAGCAATCATTATGCATTGATAATAAACGGTTAATTTATTTGGCGTGTTAAAAAATACTCCCAATGTTACCCGGTTTGCAAAAAGTACCCCCTTGCATGTCTCCCGCTGTCTCTGTACATTTGTTTTTTACTGAAATGTTGTGGTGGCAAAAATGACCTACCCCTACAGTTACCCCTTTTCACAATTTTTCGCCCGGCTTGGTATGCATTTGACCATTCGTGTTGATGTTTTTAAAGATGAAGAAGCCAATGTTTATGTGGCCACAAGCCAGGATGTCCCCGGTTTGGTTATCGAGGCCGAATCTTTTTCACATTTAAGAAATGAGGTTGCAGAAGCAATTCCCAACCTGTTGTTTTGGGAGGACAACTCAAACCACCCCCATGCTTCGGCTGAGGTAATCTACAAAGATCACATAGCATTTGCATGAATGGCTTTGAAAAACAGGTTAAAAAGATTCTTGCTGAAAATGGCTGGATATTTCTGAGACAAGCCAAGGGATCTCATGAATATTGGGGAAAACAAGGGAAAAAGCCGGTCACCGTACCATATGGCTGCAAGTCAAGACATA
>Ga0114931_10003913_pt1 | contig 18701 bp, 15 predicted proteins | sample 2SBtaG_FD_89579 | JGI IMG/M metagenome (GOLD analysis project Ga0114931, IMG submission 89579) | Deep subsurface microbial communities from Kolumbo volcano to uncover new lineages of life (NeLLi) - 2SBTROV14_V59a metaG | ecosystem: Environmental > Aquatic > Marine > Volcanic | place: Kolumbo...
ATCCAGGTTAATTTAATAATCATTTTTTTGACAGGGAAATTTTTAAGTCGTAAGGATATCATCTATTTTTGCAGCTTCAAATTTTAACAAGACAAACATGGCCATTACCCGTCTTAAACGTAAAGCCAGAAAAAACCGGTTACGTTCCAAAGCACGATTCAAAAAGATGAAAATCGAAGGATTTTCTCCTGTGATAAAAAATGTAGATGTATCATCTGCTAAAGAGTCATTTATCAGTAAACCTGTCTCTAAAAAGTCTTCCGGCAAGTCAGATCCGGCCAAGACAGAAAAAATACAATCATCCGTTGAAGTTAAAGAAACGTTGCAAAAGGATTCGGCAAAGGTCTCCAAAAAAGAAGTTAAAGCTAAAGTTGAGGTAACGAAGGAAGCGCCAAAGCAAGTAAAGCCTAAGGCAACTACAGAGACTAAGACGAATGCAACGAAGGGGGAGGCTAAAAAATCTACTACTAAAGTAAAAACTCAGGCAAGCAAGAAGAAAAAAGCTGCTCCTAAAGCTAAAAAATCAGAATAAGTTTCCAGTCTTCAATCCTGTCGTGACAACCCATTTTTACTAATTGTATGATCTATAAGTGGCTATTTTTTATGCCATTGGATACTCGCTCCGCGATTCTACTAGCGAATTGGTCATCAAGTTGCAGTATGTTATCATGAGGTAACTCTACAGGAATACAGAACCAAGATTTCTGGAGTGTTCGCCATGGCTTCGGAAATTATTCATTACCTTTCACAGTTATGTAATTATGAAAGAAGTGCGAATTGTTTGTTGGGCGTTTACACTTTGGTGTTTATCTTATCCTGTTTGGGCCCAGTCTCCCTTTGATAAAATGACGAATGACAAAATGGATAAAGTGATTCGTCGGTTGGTCGTGGAATATGAAGGAGCCAAAGGAAACTGGAAGCTTTCGTATAAAAACAGGACTGTTTTTATTATAACGGATGAACCACATAACAGGATGAGGATCATATCACCTGTGACTGAAGAAAAGGAAGTACCAAAAGATGGACTGAAAACATTGCTTGAGGCTAATTTTGACCGTGCGTTGGACGCAAAGTATTCTTTGTACAAAGGCTATGTCTGGTCCATATTTACTCATCCGTTAGGTGAGCTATCTGTTGAGCAGTTTAAGGACGCACTCAACCAGGTGGTTGTGCTAGCTGACAACTATGGAGGTTCCTACACCAGTACCGACCTGGTGTTTGGGGGAAGCGAGAATTAAAAAGATCGTTTATGAGATTTACTGGAATATTACTTCTGGGGTTCTTTACTTCCCAGTGGTTTGTGTCAGACGTCCATTCTCATTCCTATAACCATGCCATCTATGTCTCGGTTCTGGAGATCGTACACCAACCAAACAAGAATACGGCCGAGATCAATATAAAAGTATTTAAAAATGATTTGGAGGATGTCATTCATCACTATGCCAACAAATTGGTTAAGCTGGGGAAGGTCACCGATTGCCAGGTCTATTCCAATGTGCTAACGGAATACTTTAATTCAACGGTTCATTTAAATATTGGATCATCTACCTTATTTCTGAAATTAAAACACTGTGAAATAAATGATCAATCGATCTGGTTCATATTTTCAAGCCAGTGTCCTCCGGATTGGACAAAAATCCAGTTAAAGGCCAACTACTTCATGGAGTTGTTTCCTACTCAATCCAATGTAGTGACTGTTCGTCATGGGGATCAAAGACACATGGCCCGGCTGACCAAGAAAAACCCACAGATTACAATGAGTTTTTCTGATTAAACAGATCAATGATTGCTGTGCTGGTCACTTTTACCCCGGTATTGATAGACTTTTCGGGATCAGGAAAATAATAAGGAGAATGCAAACCTGGTAAGTTCCCTGATACAATTCTTGACTTGGGAGCTGTTCCCAGCCAATAAAGTACGGTAGGTACTTTTTCCGGCGTGTGGCCATACATGGAGAAGTCTTCTCCAAGCATCAAAGGTTCTGCTATTTCAACATACTCTTCACCTATGGCATTGTTAGCAGAGGCAACCATTTTATCTACCAATTCAGGGGTATTGTAATTTGCAGGAGTGAAATCATTGGGAATGATCACTTCTGGCATTAAATTGTCAGGCACCCCTGCGGCTTTAGCGATGCCATCAGCAATTTCTTTAATCCTACGGTGGACCATTTGCCTCACATCCTCCTTGTAGGTCCGTACTGTAAGTTTTAACGTTACCTTGTCCGGGATGATATTGTGTTTAATACCTCCCTGAAAGGCACCAACTGTAACTACTGCCGACTCTGTTGGTTTCAGGTTTCGACTTACAATGGTCTGCAGGTCCATAACAATCAAACTCCCGATAACTACAGGATCGACTGACATTTCAGGTGATGCTCCATGTGCTCCCACTCCATGGACCACGATATCAACCATTTCTGTGTTGGCCATAGTATAGCCTTTACCAAAGCCAACTTTGCCTGATTCTATCACGGGACTGCAATGCAGGGCAACACCATAATCAGGAATGCCAAATCTCTCATAGAGACCAGCATCCAACATCAGACGGGCTCCTGCTCCAATTTCCTCAGCCGGTTGCCCAATCATCATAAGGGTGCCGCTCCATTCATCTTTCATTGAAGCCAGCATTCTTGCAGTGCCCAGCCAGGAAGTCATGTGCATGTCATGTCCGCAGGCATGCATGGTACCGGTCTTTTGCCCCTCATAGGTGGCCGTTTTCCGACTTTTATATGGCAGGTCAGTCATTTCGTTGATAGGTAACCCATCCATGTCGGTTCGATAAAGAATCTCAGGGCCTTTCCCATTTTTCATTATACATACAATCCCGTAACCTCCAAAATTTTCTGTCACTTCAAAGCCAAGCTTGCGCATTTCTGTTGCCAGGGTGGCAGACGTTTCTTTTTCTTCCAAAGACAACTCCGGTACCTGATGACGATGCTTATAAAAATTGAGTAAAAAGGGGAGGTCTTTGGCTAAATGCGTATTTATGCGGTCGGAAATACTGGCAGGCTGAAAAGCAGAAATTGATGTGGCAAACAGGATAAGTAGGACATGCTTCATTGTATTAAACGGTTGGACTTCTGCAAGTTACTTGATTTAAGTAGAATTAAAAAGTACCAGCCAGGACAGACCGGTACTTTTTGGCGAATAATGGAAGATCATTACAAGGCTGCTATGACCTCAGAAGGTTCTGCCCGATCCATCCAGTTGGCATTGATGAAAGAATAGGTTATGATGCCATTTGTATTGATTGCCAAGGTGGCAGGGTATGGTAAGCGATAGGATTGATCACCATTATGGGCCGGGATGTCCATACCAAAGTCTTCATGAATGGGTCGAAGAACTTCGGGAAGGGTGAAGACCAGCCCATATTGTTCTGCCACTTTGTTGGCTTCATCAAATAAAATGGGATAGGTGATGCCATTTTCCTGTTGTAGCTTTTGAGATTTTTCTGGTAGTTGAGGGGATATTACAAGTATGGTTCCGGATTTTTTCTCCACCTCATTTACTGACTCCTGTAAGGCTTTAAATTCCAGCGAGCAAAATGGGCACCAGTTACCTCTGTTAAAACTTAAAAAAACCGGGCCTCTTCTCAGTACTTCATTGAGTTCAATGATATTTCCTGTAGAATCCTGCAGGCTAAAATTTGGAGCTCTATCTCCGGCTTTCAGCGCGTGTCGGGACTGCTGTTTGCTTACCAGTTCACTTATTTCAGCTCCCATAGTTTCAAGTACTTCTTGCGGGGCATTGTTTGACATTTCTTCTGCAAAAGCAGCTAATTTTTTCTTTAATGACATAATCGTATTTTTTTTAGACAATTATAGCAGGACGAAATTGTATATAATATGAAAAATAATGCATTAAATTTGTCAAAGAGTACAAAAATGAATACTAATGGATGCATTGAGTTCTGTTCTTGATTTAATTCATTTGAATGGCGTTGTTTATTTCATTAAAGATTTCCATGCTCCCTGGGGGTTGAATATTGAAGGGGATAACCTTGCTCAGTTTCATGTGATCACTCGTGGAGAATGTTTGTTTTCCTGGGCAAATCATTCTCCGATTCGTTTGTCTACAGGAGATATTGTTATTTTCCCTGTAGGCACGGCACACTGGCTGGCCGATTCGGCTGGTTCAAAGAAACATAATGGACAAAAAGTGATTAAACAGATTAATCGGCAAGAGCCTGTTTTTGATGGACATGGTTATGCTACCACCTTGATCTGCGGACATTTTGCATTTGACAGGATCACGGATCATCCATTTTTATCATCCTTACCAGAATGTATCCATTTGACAAATCTCGATAGAACGCATTCTTCGTCTTTAGATGCCATTTTGACCTTATTAATAAAAGAAATGACATCCAAGAGCCCTGGCAGTGATGCGTTGGTGAAAAAAATGGCCGAACTTTTATTCATCCAGTGTTTAAAAGATTATATGCGCAGTAAAAAGGAGACGAAAGGTTTTTTGACTGCCTTATTGGATCCGCATTTAAGTCGGACAATGGAACAGATGCATTCGTCTCCGGAAAAGCCATGGACCCTGACAAGTTTGGCAAAGATTTCTGGTATATCCCGAACGGGACTCATTAACAAATTCAAACGATTACTTGGCGATACCCCGGGCAATTATTTTCAGAAATGGAAGCTCCTTAAATCCTGTGAATTATTACAAAATCCGAATGCTCCCATATCTGACATTGCATCAAGCTTAGGCTATTCATCAGATGCCGCCTTTAACAAGTTTTTTAAAAGAAACATGAAAATAACACCGTCTAAATACCGAAGGGAACATAAAAATACCATGATACCTTCTTGAGCAAAATTGGCTATTGTTCCAAAACAATACAAAATCTGGAGCCCGCTCCCATTTCAGATTCTACTGAAATAGTCCCTCCCAGCTTATCCACGGTGTCCTTTACAATATACAATCCCAGGCCTGAACCATCTGATTCGGCCGAGGCCCGGTAAAACATATCAAAGATTTTGTTGAGATGTTCCTTTGCAATGCCAAGGCCGTTGTCTTCAACGTTGATAATTACCCTAGGACCCTTCAGTGAAGAGGTAATCTTAACATATGGTTTGTCTTTTTTTGGGTCATAGTACTTGATGCTATTGATGATCAGGTTACTGAGTACAATGGAAAGTCGTTTTTCATCTGACTGTATTGCTTTTACTTCAAATTCGCGGATAATTAATACTTTTTTAAGGCGCTTGAGATATTCAATGTTTTCATAAATATTGTCAACCAGGTCGTCCAGATCGATGGATTCTTTTTTTACCTCTTGCTTAACATTACGTGAAAATTCCAAGATGCTGTTAATGAACCGTTCCAGTTTTAGTACGCTGTGGTTCATCATCTCGAGGTATTGTCTCAGTGAATCCTCTTTTGCTTCCATCGAAGCAATTTCTATCAACCCACGCATGGACTTAAGAGGAGCAATCAGATCATGGGAAGACCTGTAAACAAATTGATCTAGTTCACTGTTGCTTATCTCCAGAGCTTTGTTCGTTTGTTTTAGCTGCTCTCGCTGTTCAATAAGTTCCCTGGTTCTTTTGTAAATATCCTGTTCCAGCTTTTTTGAATAAGATCGAAGTCTTCGAAGTCGAAGCTGATTGCCCAGAAGAATAAGCGTCCCAAGTAAAAGTGCAATAAGCAGATAAAACCAGGTTGATTTATACCAATAATCGATAATGGTGAAGGTGTAACTGGCCTTTTCAGTCTCCCTTGCGTCCGGAAGTCGTCCTTTTACCGTGAATGTATATGTTCCTGGTAAAAGATTAGTGTAGTCCCTTTGGTCAATGTCATCCCAGATCGACCAGTTCGAATCGAAGCCTTCGAGTTTGGTTGAATAAGATAGATCTTCGCGGTCGATACCAGGGGTGACAAATTGAAACGAGAAGCTTTTTGAATGACTTTGGACAGTATCTACGAAAACGTGTCGCCAGGGAACAGGATTGCTAACTCTTGACCGCCTGACAAGTGTAGAGGCCTCGTCTTCAAAGTTGGAGATGCCAGGCCATTTCAATTCATAAATGCCGGTATTGGATGTTACCCATATATTCTTTGAATGATCAACAAATAATTCCTTAAGACCCTCTGAAGGGAGACCATTCTTGCTGTTGATTTCTTGTAAGATACTCCCTTTGTCGTCCATGATCAACACTCCTCTTCTCCAGGTAGTACAGGCAACAAGCGAATCCTGCCATATGGCTGCTTTGTAAAATGAGTATTTTTTTAAAAACGAGCTTGCTTCCGTTCTCCAGGGTTTCATTAAAAGGGTGGAGGGATTGATCTCATATATGCCTGAATCAGGCGTAAATGCAAGATGAAGGCTGCTCGGAAGAGTTTTCGTGTCGAATAAGACATCATCATTTTCATGAACCATCTTTAAAATTGTATCATTTTGCACTCTTCCAAGACCTTTCTCATATATCGAAGCAATCAAGGTTTCCTTAACATTAAAAAGGAAGGCATTTTCAATGGGTAAGATCGAAAAAAAATTACCGCTTTTTCGAAGGATCATGTTATAGGACTGAAAGTAAAGATCACCGTTGTATGGGACTATTTGCCATACTTCTTCGAAATAAGCATCTTTTGGGAGACGGCTTCTCATCGAATAGTAGGTCTGCATACCTGTACTATCATAAGCCAGGAATCCGATATCATTCACTCCACCAACAAATACGGTGTCCTGGTATTCTAAAAGAGATATAGCATAACCATCGTTTAATAATGGTATGTAGGTCCAATTGGTGCCATCGTAGCGTGCCACTCCTGATGAAGTAGCGAAGTACATCATCTGGTCATGGGCCTGAAGTCCGCTATAGCTAGAGGTAAGCTTACCAGGTGTGCTATTAAAGGCATGGATTAAAACTGTATCATCCTTTTGACCCATCACAAAAGTCAGGCTCCATATAAAAAATGTCCACGTGGAAAATAGGACCTTAATACCCATAAAAATTGTACTTGAATCAGGAGCTAAATTACGTATTCTCAGAAAATAAAAAATTAAATGGGCTGGGGTTTACAACCGGATTAATTTTCAAGAATACCAGGAAAATCATTAAAAAATAAAAGGACCACCCGGTTTTTATTATTTAATTTCAAAGGTTGGTATTGGTTTAAAAGGAGACAGGTCAGCATTTTTTACGACTTGCCGGAAGTTGGCCCAGGTGGTGGAGTAAAAATGATTTACCCTATCCAACCAGGGTTCAAGTTTGTTTTTGGCCTGACCCATCAAGCGTTCTTCCGTTGGCCCTGGTGATTTCAGGGAAGAGCCCAAATAACGTAATGCCGAAAAATAATAGGACATGATGGTAGGTTTTAGGCTACGTACAATCCCTTGTTTTTTACTTTTTGGACCTATAAGCTCATCAACCAGGACCTTAAGCGAATCCTTAGTGGCTTTTCCTATCTTTTCCAGTGAGTCGTAGGGTTCACCTTTTTCATCCTTAATTTGCTTCAGAATATCTTCAATTACTTTGTTCGATTTTTTGAGTGCATTATTTGCTTTTGTAGCCATAGCTATTTGCATTTCAATATTCTTTCCTGCCGAATATTGAGATGTTAGGACGTTGATAGGAGTGTTTAAACGTGGATCTGCTATAACCTGGATCGTTGTAGAATCCTTGTGCTTCAGAAATTGAGCGACAATCTTGTACTTACCAGGCAAAACCTGTTGGCCTCCGGGTTCGGAATTTCTTCTTCTTTTGGCCTCTTCTCGAGAAGGAAAGCGTACACCTTTCTCATCCATTCCCCAATAAATCCGGTGAAGTCCATTTTCCTTGTATTTGATTTTCAAAGTTCGGATTAGTTCGTTCCCCGCATTGTATATGTTGAATGAAATGCTATCCGGCTTTGACTTTTTATCCTTGGTGTTCGTTTTCTCGTCAACGGATTTTTTAGCCACAACTTGCTTCTTATTCTTTCCAGATCTTTTTGAAGAAGAGTTAGATTCAGGTTTGTTACTTTTCTTTTCTTTGAAAACAGAATAACTAATCTCGGCTCCACGTTTACGATTTTCTCCAATGTACATGGCATTGGCAGCAAAACGAGTACCTGCAGCCTGTTGATTGGCAGCCATCACACCAGTGGGTGGTTCGAAAATATGAACCGTTTGTGTCAGTGTTCCTGTACCGTTCTTAGCAAGCTCTCGCAAGGGTCGGATATCATCCAGTACCCACGCAGCTCGCCCGAATGTAGCTATAACGAGGTCGGCTTCTCTTGGTTGAATGGCCAGGTCCATGGTAGAAACGGAGGGAAAGCCATTCGTCCATTTAGTCCAACTGGCAGCTTCATCCAGGCTAACATACAGTCCATGTTCAGTCCCTAGAAAGATAAGTTTTGGCTCTATAGGGTCCTGCGCAAGGGCCAGCGTATATCCAAACTCTTCAGGCTTATTGAGCAGTTGTTCCCATATCGCACCATAATCGCGGGTTCTGAAAAGATAAGGCTTAAAGTCAAACTGCCTGTAATTATTAACGATAACATAGGCTTCACCGGCATGATAACGTGAGGCCCTGATCTGTGGTACCCAAGCACCAGCAGGTAAACCGGGCATATTTGTGGATACCTTGGTCCAGGAATTTCCTCCATTACGAGTAAGCTGTACATTGCCATCGTCTGTGCCCACCCATAGTAACCCTTTTTCGATTGGGCTGGGCTCAATGGCCAGAATGGTAGTATTGTTCTCAGCTCCGGTAGCATCAATGGTCAAACCACCACTTTCATCTTGCTTTTGCTTGTTGGGGTCGTTGGTGGTCAGATCGGGTGAGATAATGGTCCATGAATTTCCCTGGTTGGTGCTTTTATGCACAAACTGTGAACCGAAATAAAGGGTTTTGGAGTCAAAAGGATCCATAGCAATGGCAGCATTCCAGTTAAATCTAAGCCTCATATCCGGGTCAGGATGAGTAGGACGGATCATCTCTACATGCCCCGTAGTCAGGTCGTAGGGGCCCACGAAGCCTTGTTGGGACATGGCAAATCCGCGGCTCGCATCTTCAGGATCTGGGATCACATCAAAACCATCACCGAACATGAGTTCCTGCCAATAGGAATTCCGTATACCCCCGGATTTAAACACATAAGCCGGTCCGGCCCAGCTTCCATTGTCCTGCATGCCTCCATACACATGGTAAGGCAGTTCATTATCCACATTAATGTGATAAAATTGAGCCACGGGAATATTTTCAGCGAATCTCCAGGTCTTGCCCCGGTCACGGGTGATGTTGAGTCCTCCGTCGTTCCCTTCCATAATAAAATCAGGATCACTTGGATGTATCCAAAAGGCATGATGATCAGGATGTACTCCTCGAATGAAATATGAGTCTGCCCATCGGGAGAAGGTTTTCCCACCATCCTCAGAGACATTTATGTAAGTAAAAACAGTGTATATCCTATTTTCATTTACCGGATCAACAAAGATATCTGAATAGTAAAATGGCCTGTTGCCTATAGATTCTTTATCACTCATCTTCTTCCAGGTGTAGCCACCATCATCTGAACGATAGAAGGCATTTTTCTTTGATTCCACCAAGGCATATACACGTGTCGGTTGGGAAGGAGCGATGGCTAGTCCTATACGTCCAAGTTCTCCTTTCGGTAATCCATCTTTATCCGTAATCTTCTTCCAGTGATCTCCTCCGTCAACCGTAAGGTAAAGACCTGAACCCGGGCCCCCTGATTTGAATGTCCAGGGTTTTCGTTGGTGCTCCCACATCGCGACGATAAGTTTGTTGGGATTGGTAGGGTCAACGACCATATCTGCAACACCTGTTTTCTCATTGACAAATAGTATTTTTTTCCAGGTTTTACCCCCATCTTTGGTTCTTAATACTCCTCGTTCAGGATGTTCTCCCCATGAAGATCCAATGGCCCCCACATAGACAATGTCAGGATTGTCCTTGTTGATAATGATTCTTTGAACATTCCGGGTTTTTTGTAATCCCATGAGTTGCCAGCTCCTTCCTGCATCCAGGCTTTTGTACACCCCATATCCACCTGTTACACTATTGCGTGGATTGCCCTCACCTGTGCCTACCCATACTACATCCGGATTAGACTGGTCAATGGCAATAGCGCCAACGGACAAGATATTCATAGAATCCAACACCGGCTTCCAGTCAACCCCTCCACCTGTAGACTTAAACAAGCCACCTGAGGCGGATCCAACGTACATAACCTGTGGATCATCGGTCACCACATCAATGGCTGTGATACGTCCACTCATTCCACCCGGACCAATGTTCCTGGGTTTAATGTCTTTAAGCAAGGCCATATCGAGTGTTTGTCCGGATGTGAGATTAAAACCAGCGGACAGGAATATGCTAAATAGAAACGATTTCAATGACATGAGGTTGAATTTTAATTGTAACCAAATGTAAAAATTCCATTCAACTGAACTATTGATTTTACATATACGGTGTGGGTAGGATATACTGGAAGAAATTCATTTTCCTGTATTACTAATTTTGTCTTACAGGTGTTGTGGAACATACTGAATTTTTGCAAAAACCGGAATACCTCAATTTGCAAGAATTTATTTATAATGCATGGGCCTTAAATAAGTGTAATCCCAAAAAACTTATGAAGCACCGTTGTAACGAACATTATACCAAGAAAAAGAGGTGCAAAAAAGGTGATCACAAAACTGAGAAATTTTTGGACAAAAGAGCCTGGGTAACGAGGGTTTCCTACGGCAAGTTCAGTATGAAAATTAGTTAGCTTCCAATGGGTAGAAATGAATAAACTCATTAGAAATCCCCCGAGAGGAAGGCCAATATCACTAAAGATATCAAATACTACATCGAACACGGCTTTTGTCTTACCTTCGTAGTAGGCAAAACTGGTGAGGGAGTCAACAGCACCCTGGGAAAGCATACTGGGAATTCCAACAGCGAAAATAAGCACAGAGAAAAACAAAACCATTTTTTTTCTGCTATACCCTTTTTCATCAACAAGAAAAGTTACTGGTATCTCCAACAGGGAAATAGTAGAGGTAAGGGCGGCAAAACAAAGCAATAAGAAGAATGCCGCACCTACATACATTCCAATAGTGCCCATGCTTGCGAAGATGCTTGGTAGTACAACAAATACTAATCCTGGTCCTTCGCTAGGGGACACACCTTGTGAGAATACAAGCGGAAAAATTAGTAAGCCGGCTAAAAAAGCAATTGCAGTATCAGCAGCAGTTACAATTGCTGCCGCTCCAACAATATTTTCCTTTTTTGATATATAAGAGCCATAGGTTATTAGGGCCGCCATTCCCAGAGATAAGGAGAAGAAAGCCTGTCCAAGTGCACTGTAGATCGTTTTTAAGTTAATATCTTCAAACTTTGGGATCAGATAATACTTAACCCCTACGAGGGCATTATCAAGGGTAAGACTATAGAGGATCAATTCTATGAGAAGGATGAACAAGGCCGGCATCAGTATCTTGGCCGCTTTTTCGATACCTTTTTGTATTCCTCCAGCTACGATTAACCCGGTTATCACCATAAAACCCATGGAATAAAAAAACAGATCGGTGACATCAGATATCTGGTTCGAAAAATGATCACCAAAGTTTTTAATGTTCAAAAGTGATCCATCAATTGACTGGATAAAGTAAACAAAAGCCCAGCCAGCCACCACATTGTAAACAGAAAGAAACATTATGGCGCTGAGAATTCCCCACAGTCCAACCAGAGACCATTTCCAGCCTCCCAATACATAATAGGCTCCAAATGCATCCCGCTTGGTGCTCCTTCCAATGGCAATTTCACCAACCATAACAGGGAAACCAATCAATAGGATACACAGGATATACACCAAAAGAAATGCGCCGCCGCCATTCTCACCTGCTTCATAGGGGAATCTCCAGATATTGCCCAGACCTACGGCCGATCCAGCCGCTGCCGCGATAAAGCCAATCCTACTGCTGAACCCTCCTCTGGATGCCATTGCTCATTTGCTTGATAAATAATTCAAGCGCGCAAAATAGAGACAATAGGGGAGTATTCAAAATGTGAATATGCGTTTGGATCTGTGGTACGATAAAAATAGTTATTCGTCCACCTCAGTCTTAGCAAACAATTTCTTCACCGTCAATCCCTGAACTACTATTGAAAATAGCACCACGCAGTAGGTCATAATAATGATCAGATCCACATCGGTCATTACCATTTCTCCGGATTTAGCATGTTCATAAAGTGATAAAGCCAATGCCACCGATATTCCACCCCGTAAGCCACTCCAAGTGAGTATCCTGATAGTAAATTTTGGAACTTTCTTTCTCAGCCTGTATATCGAAACCGGTAGGCCAACTCCAATAAAGCGGGAGAACAATACGACCAATATTGCAAATCCTGCAGCAGAAATAAAATCAAGTTTCCAATGGATCACGATAATCTGCATGCCTATCAGGATGAAAAGAATGGCATTCATAGCTTCGTCCATCAGATGCCAGAATTTATACACATATTCACCGGCAGCATCTCTAAGTTTTTCACTTCTGCCCTGATTGCTAACAAACAGTCCCATGGTCACCATGGCCAGGGGACCTGATACATGCAGCCTTTGGGCGAGTCCGGCTCCGCCCAATACCATAGAGAGGGTCACCAATACTTCAATTTCAGTGTATTCGTTTTCAATAAGGATGAGCAATTTTAGCCCCAGGTAACCAAACACGGCGCCCAGTGCAATTCCACCAATAACTTCCTGTCCAAATAGCTTACCTACATCCCATAAATTTACATGAGATTCTCCGGAAAGAGCAACATGCAGGATGGTGAGAAACACAACCACACCAATACCATCATTAAAAAGCGATTCACCGGCAATCTGAGACTGCAGGTTTTTTGAAACCCTTGAGGTTTTGATCATAGCCAAAACGGATATTGGATCTGTTGGAGAAATTAATGCTCCAAACAGTAGACAATTGTTCAAGCTTAACTGAAGATGAACAATGGGTAATAAATAATAGATGGCATATCCCACGATAAAAGTGGATATAAGTACACCCATGGTCGCCAGGATCAATACGATCCATTTTTCCTCACCGAGCTTATCCAGATTCATTTCCAGGGCTCCGGCGAAGAGCAGGAAACTCAGCATGACCTGAAAAAGAACCTTTGAGAAATTGTACTCAGTCATTAAATCACTCGCCAGGGTTTTCAAGGTACTGAAAATAGCTTCTCCGAAAATAATAAACACCGACAACGAGAGTGCCATGATCATCAGTCCAATCGTCGAAGGGAGTTTCAGATAGCGAACATTCATCAAAAGAAAAAATGCTGCAAGAATGATAAGAATGGTTATAAAATCAAGTACATCCATGGTTGGTTATAATAAATGCTAAGAAAGAATTGGTAATTTAGTTATTCTAATCTAAAACATAAAATACCAATGAAAAGGGTCGATAAATAGGTTGCAGTAATTCGCTTAAGTCTTCTTGGTAATCTGCTACCTGACCACGTTTTTTTCATTTACATTTGACATATGATTGAAGAACGTAAGCTGACTATCAAAGAGAAGGCCCTAAGGATCAATCTTGATCCTGCAATCTATGGCACGTTTGCTGAAATAGGGGCAGGGCAGGAGGTGGCTGCCAATTTTTTTAAGGCAGGTGGTGCCTCTGGTACTATTGCCAAAACCATGTCGGCTTACGATATGGCTTTCAGCGATGCAATATATGGTAGGGTAGGTCGATATGTATGCGAAGAACGACTTCTGAAAATGCTCGATCGCGAATATGACTTACTGGAAAGTCGCCTGTTCAGCCGGGCTTCTTCTACTTGTTTTTTTTCATTTTCCAATACCGTAGAGACAATTAATTTTGAGCGGACTAACCGGGGCAATGGTTGGATTGGCCTTCGTTTCCAACTTAAGCCCGGACATGCCAGTAATCAGTGCGTAATACATGTTGTGATGAAGGACCGCGATCCGAATCTTCAACAAGAGGCAATCGGTATTATAGGAGTAAATCTCATTTACGCTTGTTTATATTTTAATAATCCTGAAGAAATCCTGTATTCATTGGTGGACAACATGTGGCAGGGTAGATTGGAAATAGACATGTTCCGGTTGGAAGGACCTGATTTTGCACATGTTGACAATCGACTGATGAGCCTGAAGCTGGTGAAAAGTGGGTTGACAAGGGCTGCCTTATTTGGTCCGGAAGGCAATGTACTACAACCATCAGAAGCTTTATACAAGAAGAATTTGTTAATTCTGAGAGGTAGGTTCAGACCAGTCACACACGTCAATGTGGACATGTTGTTTTGTGCCAGAAAAAGATTTAGAAATGAACAAGATGTGATCAGGGACAACATCATGGTACTTACTGAGCTCACCCTCCGCGACCTCCAGGGAGAAGGTGAAATTGATGATTCTGATTTTCTCAGCAGGGCTGACTTGTTATGTTCATTGGGTCAAAATGTGCTTATCTCAAACTATACGGAATACTATCGGCTTGTCAAGCACCTCACACAACTGAACCGGGATCAAAAGATTGGGCTGATACTTGGTATCTATAACCTAAAGAGCATTTTTGATGAGAAATATTATGCTGACTTAAAAGGGGGTATCCTGGAAGCATTTGGAATATTATTTGGGAGGAATGTTAAGTTTTATGTGTATCCCTCCCTTAAACTTGGTACGAATCTGTCTTATTCATTAGAAAATTTTGAGGTCCCTAAACATTTGGTGAGTTTGCTGCAATACCTTCAGGATAACAACAAGTTGGAAGGGGTCACTAAGGTGGATGAAGATAATCTACATATTATTTCAGATCATGTTCTTGAGATGATTCAAAATGGTCACGAAGGCTGGGAACGGATGGTGCCAAGCAAGGTGGCTGAAGAGATTAAAAAGAAAAATCTTTTTCAGTATAAACCAACAGTTAAGAGCTGAATATTTACAACGGAACAATCTGAAAATCATCATCAACCCCTCTGCACATATTGTCCATGTTGTGAATTATGAAGTCTGAACTATTTTTGGATCTTCCTATTACCCTTAGGCAACTGGACCTTCTAACAGTGGAACTGCCACTAAAGGAACCCTTCTTATCAGCCATTGGTAAACGGATGACACGAGAGGCCTTGATCGTTCGATGGATATCACAAGACGGAGTGATTGGTTATGGTGAATGTTCCTGCCGACCCGATCCTTATTATTCACATGAATTCCTTGACGCAGCAGTGTTTATGGCTCAACGCTTTATTATACCTGCTCTCAAGCCTAATTCTACGTTACGAAAACTCCATCAAAGCATAAAAAAAATAAGAGGCTGGAATTTTACCAAAGCTGCGTTTGAATTTGCATGTTGCGATGCTGTAGAACGGTTCCATCATTGCAACATAATTGATAATTTCGGTTTTAACACAATAGAAAAAATCCCAGTGGGCATATCAATGGGTATCTATTCTGACCTTCTCGAATTGCAGGAAAGAACATATAAGTCAATTAAGGATGGGTATAGGCGAGTTAAGTTCAAAATCCGGCCAGGATCGGCTCGCCCTGACTTCATTCACTGGTTGGAAGAATTAGACTTTGATCTGATCAGCTTTGATGCGAATGGTTCCTTTGATCATTCAGATTTCGAGGCGTTAAATGCTTTTGCACAATTAGGATATATTATAGAACAGCCTTTTAGACACGGCTCCATCTACTTGGAAAAAGAATTTCAAAGTACCTATTCTCCTTTAAACATTTGTCTTGATGAGGAAATTGAAAGCCTTCATGATGTGAAAAGGTTGGAGGGTTCTTATTTGGAGATCAACCTAAAGCCCGGAAGAGTTGGAGGAATAGTTGAAACCATGAATATTATCAAATACTGCCTTAAAAAATCTATCCCTTGCTGGATCGGAGGTATGTTTGAAACGGGAATTGGAAGGAAATTAAACCTTCGGCTTGCTTCTTTGCTTCATGAAGCCCGGGCACATGATCTCAGCCCTTCTTCAAGATACTTCGAAGAGGATCTTCTAGACAAGCCCATAGTCATGGAAAATGGGTATATTGACTATGACAGCCTGTCATCGATGGAAGTTAGCGAAGAAATGATCAAAAACCATTTAAAAGATAATAGGATCATTTCTTTCAAATATTAATTTAATTACTGATGGATAAAATTCTGATTAATAATGCCTTAATAGTAGATGGCTATGGAAACGATCCATATATGGGCCATGTGTTGATAGGGGGTGACAGGATATTGGAAATTGGAAAAGGTACAGGAAGAAGTTCTTCCGCAGACCGGATTATGGATGCTGAGGGTATGACCTTAACTCCGGGATTTATTGATACACATGCCTCCACGGGATTAGGATATTTCTTTCCTCATGCAGCCGATCATAAGATAATGCAAGGCATCACAACCGAAATTATAGGTAACTGCGGTACTTCACCCGGACCTATTGGAACACACTTGAATGGATCATTGCAGCAATTGCCGGATGACATTGGTTTTGTATTTAACTGGCAATCGCTCGATGAATATTATAGCGAGGTGATGAAAATAGGCTTACCTATAAATATGGGTTCACTGGTAGGCCATAGCACACTGAGGAGTGGCTATGTTAAAGATCAGGATTGTGTGGAAGATGTAGAATATAGCCGAATTAAAGCTATGATGGAGGAGGCAATGGGTCAAGGGGCTCTAGGCCTTTCTACCGGTTTAATCTATGCTCCGGGGTGTTTCGCACCAACATCCGAGCTCATTGATTTGGCACGAATATCCAGTAAATACCAAGGGATATATGCTTCACATATCCGGGATGAGCGAGACCGGCTTGAAGATGCCGTAGAAGAAACGCTTGAAGTGGGCATCAATGCTCATATTGATGTGCTTATAAGTCATTTGAAAGCCGCTGAGAAACAAAATTTTGGAAAAATTGGACGGGTATTGGAGCGACTGAATCGATATAACCGGGATAACAGAATCAAAGCTAAGGTAGATGTGTATCCTTATACTGCCGTATCCACCAAGTTGAAGGCATTTATTCCAAAATATTTTTTACGCAAGGGTATTGCTTCCTTAAAAAATGAACTAAAATCTTCTCGTGCAGGTGCGGTAATCCAGCAGCACCTTGAAGCAAAGGGGTATGAGATGAGCCAAATGATTGTTATTACAGAGGACAAATCCCGAATTGACAATAAATCTATTTTAGCCATTGCTGAAATGAAAGACATAACGATCGCTGATAGTATTGTTGATTTGCTGATGGAGGACCCGGATTGCTGGATTGTCTATCATTGCATTGATCAAAAAGACATGGACGAGGCTATAATATGGCCTCAGGCCATGATTTGTACAGATTCATGGAGTTATCCTATCAATGCACCACATCTTATAGGAAAGCCACATCCGCGCTCATACGGGGCATTTACTCAATTTTTGTACGATTACGTATTGCAACGTGAACTGATTTCTTTTCAAGAGGCCATCAGGAAAATGACATCACTTCCTGCTGCCTATTTTCATCTACCATTTCGGGGAGGAATTAAAACAGGTAATTTTGCGGACATTGCCCTTTTTGATTTATCTCATTTGGAACCAAAAGCTACCTATGATGATCCTATGCAATTTTCAAAAGGATTAGTCGATCTATGGATTAACGGGCAGCAGGTGGTGAGCCATGGCATTATTCGGCAATTGATGCCGGGACAACTCCTCAAGAATAATATGACCGTATCTTAGTTATTTATGCATAACAATGATCCTTTACTAACCATTCGTGCTGCCCGAAACTCTGATGCTGGCATCATTGCTACCATCTATAATGAGCATATTGATTCCGGACAGAGTACAATGGATCGCAGCCATAAGAAAGCGAAGGATGTTGTCACCTGGCTATCAGGCTTTAATAAGAAAGAATTTCTGGCGATCCTTGAGGATGATGCCTCAATTGTGGGATGGGGCATCATCAAGCGGTATAGTGATAGGGAAGGATATTGTTGCACTGCTGAGACAGCCGTATACCTGAAATCAGAATATTTGGGTATGGGCTATGGATCATATCTAAAAAAATGGTTGATTGAAACCTGTAGAAAATTAGGATACCACCATTTGGTAGCCAAGATCTTTTCAACGAATACCGCAAGTATTATTTACAATATGAAGTTAGGATACGAATTGGTCGGGGTACAACGTGAAGTGGGTAAGATTGAGGGTCAATGGGTGGATGTCACTATCCTTCAGTTGGTTCTTTGAATAGCGCCGGAAATATGTTCTCTTGATCTTCAATATTCCTCTTCCATTTCATAATTTTATACGTTTGTGCTTTGTTGTGATACTCGTCTTAGAAATTTTTGGTGATCATAGACTCTCCTTCTGATGAACATATGCTTACAAAAGGTATTGCAAGACTAGTCCTGCGATTGAAAGAGGAGTCTGAGCTTTCTTCTAAGACAGTGGGTAAGATTCTCGACGAATCCAGGATTGAAGAGTCTGACTTGATTCCTTATGCGGTCTTTGATCATTCACCTGATCTGGGATATGGGCGAAAGTTGGTCCATCGGTCAGACACATGCGAGATTATGGTGATGACGTGGTGTGCAAATGATATGTCAGCCATACATGATCATGGTTATACCCAATGGGGAGCAGTGCAGGTCTTTGGACGAGCCCTTCACCAAATGTTTTCCTTTTACGATAACAGGCTTTCAAAAGGTAAAACCGAATGGCTGGAAGACCGGCAAATTATCCGGGTA
>Ga0114931_10003914_pt1 | contig 18700 bp, 13 predicted proteins | sample 2SBtaG_FD_89579 | JGI IMG/M metagenome (GOLD analysis project Ga0114931, IMG submission 89579) | Deep subsurface microbial communities from Kolumbo volcano to uncover new lineages of life (NeLLi) - 2SBTROV14_V59a metaG | ecosystem: Environmental > Aquatic > Marine > Volcanic | place: Kolumbo...
CCGTCCCGGTAGATCTTTTCCGCCTCGGCATAGGCCTTGCCGAAGCGCTCGACCTGGGCCATGGCCAGGGGCAGGGCCGGTGAGCCAGGGGCCAGCTGCCTGACCTTGGCGGCCAGTTTCGTCGCTACGGCCTGGTTTCCCAGCCCCTTTTCCGCCGCCGCCAGCAGCGCCAGGGCCGCCAGGTTGTCGTGCGCCAGTTCCAGGACCTGTTCGCAGAGCGCCTTGGCCTGCTTGAACTGGCCCCGCCCAAGCTCCTGGCGGGCGAGCCAGAGGGGCTGGTCGATCTCCGGAGTGGCCCCTGCGTTCAGATCGAACTCGCTGGCGGGTGGCGCGGGCTGTATCAGGGCGGTGGCGCCCGGAGGCGCATAGGCCAACAGACCGGTCAACAGCCAGGCGGTGGAGCGGGATTGGGTGAGGACATGGATCTTCATTGCGGGTGCCTTAATAAAACATCGGTGAGTATGTGGTTGGAGTATACCCCCAAACCGGATACCGGCGCGCCTTCACCAGCCCTGCAGGTGGCGCAGGATCAGCCCGCTGAGCATCTCGACATGGGCCGGCTGGTCGTTGAGCGCCGGGATATAGCGGTATTCCTGGCCGCCGGCGGCCAGGAAGTGGTCGCGGTTCTCCACCGCGATCTCCTCCAGGGTCTCCAGGCAGTCGGCGGAGAAGGCCGGGCAGACCACCTGCACCCGCTTGATCCCGGCCCCGCCCCAGGCCTCGAGAGTGGCGTCGGTATAGGGCTGGACCCACTCCTGGCGGCCGAAGCGGGACTGGAAGCTCAGCCCCCACTGGTCTGGCTCGAGACCCAGCAGGCGCGCCGTCTGCTCGGCGGTCTCGCGACACTCGTCCGGATAGGGGTCGCCCGCTTCGTAGTAGTCCCTGGGGATGCCGTGGAAGGAGAAGAGCAGGCGCTCGGGGGTGCCCTGCACGGCCTGGAACTGGCGGATACTGTCGGCCAGGACCTGGAGATAGGCCGGCTCGGGGGCGTAGCGATTGATGAAGCGCAGCTCCGGCAGCCAGCGCCAGTGGCACAGTTCCTCGCTCACCGCGTCGAAGATCGAGGCGGTGGTGGTGGCCGAGTATTGGGGGTAGAGGGGTAGTACCAGCAGTCGCTGCACATTGGCCTGGCGCAGTTGCTCCAGGGCCGCGGCGATGGAGGGGTTGCCGTAGCGCATGCCCAGGGCCACCTCCAGGCCCCCGGGGATCGCTTCCCGCAGCTGTTCTTCGATGGCCCTTTGCTGGCGTTGCGAGATGGCCAGCAGGGGGGAGCCCTGGTCGCTCCAGACCGAGCGATAGGCGGCGGCCGAACGGCGCGGGCGCAGGCGCAGGACGATGCCGTGCAGGATCAGCCACCAGAGTGGCCGGGGGATGGAGACGACCCGCGGGTCGCTGAGAAACTCCGCCAGGTAGCGGCGCACCGCCGGGGTGGTGGGGGCATCCGGGGTGCCCAGGTTGACCAGTAGGAGCCCGAGGCGTGCCGGGCGCTTGAACTGATCCGATTGGTTCTTGTATCTCATCTCGGCCTCATCTGGAGGGCTGATGGGCCGCGCGCAGCCTGGCTTCGACCCGCGCCCGCTCCAGCAGCCCCCGGTTGTCGATCTTCGGGTAGAGTCGCCACCACCGCTCGATGCGGGCGGGCTGGCGCACCGCGAGCCGCTCCAGCCGATCCCGCAGGCGCTCCCCGAGCCCGCTGAGCATGAGCAGTTGCGGGGCCCGCCAGGCGATGTAGTCCATGACCAGGGCCCGATCGCCGGCGTCCGGCCAGGCCCGGGTCAGGGGCAGCTGGGGGAAGGCGCTGGCCGGCTGGTCCGGTTCCTGGCCATCCAGCGCCTCGCCGGCCCTGTCCGGCCGGCGCAGATACCAGGCGCGACGATGATTCTGTCCACCCCGGTCTCTCACCAGGGCCTCCAGCACCGAGGCGTGCACCCTGGGGTTGTAGCCATCGTTCAGGGGCAGTCCGCGTCGGCTCAAGTGGGGTGAGGAGAAATCGAAATCACCCCGCGCCGCGGCGATCCAGCGTCTCTCGTCCTTGAGCCCTGTCTCGGCCTGGGTCCTGGCGCTGGCCAGCAGGGCGATGGGACGGCCTGTCTGTTCGTCCAGCAGCCACAGCTCATAGGGGTCCCGCGGTGGAAATGGCAGGGCTGGCGGCGATCTGCCCAGTTCATCGGTCAGTTGCCGGGCCGCATCCAGCATACTGCCGCTGTTGAACAGGGGATGCAAGGGCACCCGGGACAACCCTTCCTGCCCCGACCAGACGCCGAAGGTGTAGTAGCTGGCTTGGGCGAGGGGCGTGTTGGCCCACAGGCCCTGAGGGCTGTCGCTGAGGACCTGGATCTCCCAGTTGAGCCCATCTCCGCTCAGGGCCCTCCCGGAGCGGGTGGCCAAGACCTGCAGGCAACCCTCGAAGGGGTTGAGCCGGCGCAGGCTGAAGGCGCATCGATCGGCTGGGTTCATCTGGACAGTCTACCAGCCCCCTGGCGTATCGGAACCAAGTGCTGATATATTGGGCTTAAGCAACAATCGATTTGGGGGCAAAGGGGATGCATGAGATGAGTGCGATCAGTCGCAGTTTTTTTGGCTTGGAGAACCACGGCCTCTACAATCTCAACGACATCTACTGGAATCTGCCCACACCGAGGTTGGTGGAGCAGGCCATCGTGCGGCGCGAGGGGCAACTCTCCCACCTGGGGCCGCTGGTGGTGCGCACCGGCCACCATACCGGACGCTCCGCCAACGACAAGTTCATTGTGGACGAGCCCTTTGTGCATGATGATATCTGGTGGGGCGATATCAACCGGCCGATCTCCGAGGCCGCCTTCGATGCCCTGCACAAGCGCATGGTCAACTACCTGCAGAACCGCGATGTCTATGTGCAGGATTGCTTCAGCGGCGCCGACCCGGACTATCGCCTGCCGATCCGCATCATCACCGAGACCGCCTGGCACAGCCTGTTCGCGCGCAATGTCTTCATCCACGCCACCCCAGAAGAGTTGAAGGCCCACCAGCCCGAATTCACCGTCATCGACGCCCCGCGCTTCCACTCCAACCCAGATATCGACAGGACCCGCTGCGAGACCTTCATCGTCGTCAACTTCGCCAAGCGGCTGGTGCTGATCGGCGGCACCAGCTACGCCGGCGAGATCAAGAAGTCGATCTTCAGCGTGATGAATTACCTGATGCCGTTTCGCGACGTGCTGCCCATGCACTGTTCCGCCAATATCGGCCCGGACGGGCGCAGTGCCCTGTTCTTCGGCCTCAGCGGTACCGGCAAGACCACCCTCTCGGCGGACGCCAGCCGTACCCTGATCGGTGACGACGAGCATGGTTGGAGTGCCCGCGGGATATTCAATTTCGAGGGTGGCTGTTACGCCAAGATGATCAAACTCTCCCCCGAGAACGAGCCGGAGATCTACTCCACCACCCAGCGCTTCGGCACCGTGCTGGAGAACGTGGCGATGAACTCCGGCACCCGCTGGCTCGATCTGGACGACGGCTCCTTGACCGAGAACACCCGTGGCGCCTACCACATCACGGCCATCCCCAACGCCACCGTCGACGGGGTGGGGGGCCATCCCCATGAGGTGATCTTTCTTACCGCCGATGCCTTCGGCGTACTGCCGCCGGTCTCGCGCCTGACTCCGGAGCAGGCGATGTACCACTTCATCTCCGGCTACACCGCCCGGGTGGCCGGTACCGAGAAGGGGGTCACCGAGCCCTCGCCGGTGTTCAGCGCCTGCTATGGCGCCCCCTTCATGCCGCTGCACCCGAGCCGCTACGCCGAGCTGCTGGGCCAGCGCCTGCAGCAGCACGACGCCAAGGTGTGGTTGATCAATACCGGCTGGACCGGCGGTCCCTATGGGGTGGGAGAGCGCATATCCATCCCCCATACCCGGGCCATGGTCAATGCGGTGCTGGATGGACAACTCGACGATGCGCCGATGCGCCGGGATCCGGTATTCGGCGTGGAGATCCCGATTCAGGTGGCTGGGGTACCCGATCGGCTGCTGTTCCCGCGCGATACCTGGCAGGATCCGGCCGAGTACGACGCCCAGGAACTCAAACTGGCGCGCATGTTCCAGGAGAATTTCAAGAAGTTCGCCGACCAGACCAGCGAGGCGATTTGCGCTGCCGGACCGAGGGTGGAATAGGGTCAGGCCACCCAGTCCAAGGTGAATCAAGAGCGACGCCGGGAGATCTTCGAACGCCTGCGTGCGGCCAATCCGCACCCCACCACCGAACTCGAATACACCAGCCCGTTCGAGCTGCTGGTGGCGGTGATCCTTTCGGCCCAGGCCACCGACCGAGGGGTCAACAAGGCGACCCGGCGACTGTTCGCGGTAGCCAACACCCCGCAAGCGGTGCTCGCCCTGGGGGTCGAAGGGCTGAAGCGCTATATCCGCACCATCGGCCTGTTCAACAACAAGGCGAAGAACATCATTGCCACCTGCGAACGGCTGATCGTGCAGCATGGCGGCCAGGTGCCGGACGACCGCCGGGCCCTGGAGGCCCTCCCGGGGGTGGGACGCAAGACCGCCAACGTGATGCTCAATACCGCCTTCGGCCGGCCGACCATGGCCGTGGATACCCACATCTTCCGGGTCGCCAACCGCACCGGGCTGGCCCCTGGCAAGACGCCCCTGGAGGTGGAGAAACGGCTGCTGCGAGTGGTGCCCAGGGAGTTTCTGCGAGACGCCCACCACTGGCTGATCCTGCATGGCCGCTACACCTGTATCGCCCGCCGCCCCCGTTGCGGCAGTTGTATAATCGAAGATCTCTGTGACTATAAGGAAAAGGAGAGTTGACCATGAAGATAGGTTATCGGATCGCCCTCTCGCTCTTGCTGCTGTTGCCCCTGGCCGGGGCCGGCGCCGGCGCCTCCGACGGGCTGGTGGATGTGCGCAGCCGGTTCAGCGTCCAGGAGACCATCGATCGCTACCAGGCCGCGGTGGAGAAGGCCGGCATGAAGGTATTCGACCGTATCGATCATGCCGCTGGCGCCGCGGGGGTCGGCTTGGCCCTGCGCCCCACCACCCTGTTGATCTTCGGCAATCCCAAAGTCGGCAGCCAGCTGATGCTCAGCGATCAGCGCGCCGGCATCGATCTGCCGATGAAGGCCCTGGCCTGGCGGGATGCCGAGGGGGTGGTCTGGCTCAGTTACAATCCTCCCGCCTACCTGTTCGGTCGCCACCCTATCTCTGGCAAGGAGAAACTGCGCCACAAGATGGAGCAGGCCCTGGCCCATTTTGCCAAGGCGGCGACCCGGCCCTGAACTGGGAGCCGGCGGGCGGGTCATAGAACACAAGGAGAGCAGCATGTTGGGTGCGGATCGTGATCATATGCGCCAAGTCTTCATCGACGCCTGGCGCAAGCAGCAAGAGGGCATCGCCATGGAGCCCCTGGAACAGATGGTGGCGGGGATCGTGCTGGAGCACCCGGAGTACCAGCCCCTGCTCTCGGACCCGCAACAGGCCCTGCACAAGGAGTTTCCCCCCGAGAGGGGGGAGAGTAACCCGTTTCTCCACATGGCCATGCATATCAGCCTGCAGGAGCAGATCACCACCGACCGGCCACCCGGGATCCTCGCCCTCTATCAACGCATCAGCCAGCGTCTGGGGGATGTCCACGAGGCGGAGCACCGGCTCATGGAGTGTCTCGCCCACATGCTTTGGGAGGCCCAGGCCAGGCAGCAGATGCCGGACGAGCAGGCCTATCTGGAGTGCGTCAGGCGGCTGGTGGGCTGATGGCCGGCGTCAACTACCGGAACTGTGCCCTGTGCCGTGTGATGCGCGGCTTCGCCTTTGGCGGTCTGGGAGCGGCGGTCGGCGGCTATGGTTCCATGCTGCTGGGCGCGACCCGCCAGGACGCCCTCTACTACGCCCTGTTCGGCGCCATCGCCCTGACCGCCTTCATGCACCGCAAGCGCTCCGACTGACCGCTCTTCGATACCCGCTCAGTCGCGGGTCTCCTCCACCCGGCAGAGCAGTTGGCCCCGGGCCAGACGCACCCGCGCCCGGTCACCCGGGCGGACCTCGGAGGCGACGTGCAGGATCTTGTCGTCCGGCAGCCGCGAGACGATGGCATAACCGCGCTCCAGGGTGTGCAGCGGGCTCAGGGTTTGTAGGTCCCGGGCCAGTTGTCCGAGGCGCCGTCGTTGTCTGGCGAGCCGCTCTCCCATGCCGCGTCCCAGGCGTTCTCCCAGGCCCTGGGCCCGGTGGCGCAGCTGGCCGAGCCTCTGCCCGGGGGATTGCCGCTCCAGGCGCGTCTCCAGACCCGCCAGCTGGCCCCTCAGCCTGAGCAGCCGGTAGGCCTGTGCCTGGCGCAGCCGCTGGCTGAGTTCGTCGAGGCGCTGACTGCGCTGCTGCAGGCGCCGGCCCGGTGCCTGCCGCGCCAGCCGGGTCCGCAGGTTGTCCAGCCGCAACCACCTCCTGCGCAGCCCCTCGCCCAGGCGCTGGCGCATCAGTCGGCGCAGCTCGCCCAGGCGGGAGCGCCAGGCCCGCTGGTCGGGGACCGCACGTTCCGCCGCCGCCGAGGGGGTGGGGGCGCGCAGATCGGCGGCGTAGTCGGCGATGGTGAAGTCGATCTCATGGCCGATGCCGGTGATCACCGGGATCTCCGAGGCGTGGATGGCGCGTGCCACTGCCTCATCGTTGAAGGGCTGTAGGTCCTCCAGGGAGCCACCGCCACGGCTCAGGATCAGCAGGTCGCACTCGGCGCGCCGGTTGGCGAGCTGCAATATCCTCACGATCTGCCGGGCGGCCTCGCCTCCCTGTACCGATACCGGGTAGATGACCACTGGGATGGCGGGAAAGCGCCGTCGCAGCACCGTCAGCAGGTCGCGCACGGCGGCCTCGCTGGGTGAGGTGATCAGGCCGATCTGCCGGGGCAGGGCAGGCAATGGGCGCTTATGCTCGCTCGCGAACAACCCTTCGGCGTCGAGTCGGGCCTTGAGCTGTTCGAAGGCCAGGCGCAGGGCCCCTTCCCCCGCCGGCTCCATGTGCTCGGCGATGAGCTGAAACTCGCCGCGTGCCTCGTACAGGCTGACCCGCGCCCGGATCACCACCTGCTGGCCGTTCTGGGGCTGGAAGCGCAAGCGCAGGCGCTGCATGCGAAACAGGGCGCAGCGCACCTGGGCGGCCGGATCCTTGAGGGTGAAGTAGATGTGGCCGGAGGCGGGGCGGGCGAGATTGGAGATCTCCCCGCTCACCCATAGCAGTGGGAAGCTCTGCTCGAGGATCGCCCGGCTCTCGCGCACCAGGCGCGAGACGCTGTAGATGTCGCGGACCGGTTCAAGGGGCATGGGTCGGGTCCTCCTGGCGTTGCCGTTCGAGCCGTGCCTCGATCTGGTCCGGCGGCATCGGGCGGCCCAGGTGGTAGCCCTGAAAGATCTTGCAGCCCCGCTGTTGCAGGAATTCGAACTGGTCCTGATTCTCGACCCCTTCGGCCACCGCGTCCAGGCCCATGTGGCGGGCCATGGTGATGATGGTCTCCACCAGGTTGGCGTCCTTGGGGTCGCTGAGGATGTCGCGCACGAAACTGCGATCGATCTTCAGCTCGTCCAGGGGTAGGCGGCGTAGGTAGGCGATGGAGGCATAGCCGGTGCCGAAGTCGTCGATGGAAAAGCGGACCCCCAGCTGGTTGAGATGGGTGATCTTGTGACGCGCCTCCTGCAGGTTCTCCACCAGGGTGCCCTCGGTGAGTTCTAGGGTCAGCCGGTGGGGGTCGATCTCACACTCCTGGAGCAGGGCCTCGATCTCCGCAGTGAAGTCCGCCTGGTGGAACTGCACCGGGCTGAGATTGACCGAGATCTGGCGGATCGCCCCATACCCCTTGAGCTGCCAGTGTTTCAGCTGGCTCAGGGCCTGACGCAACACCCAGTGGCCGATGGGGAGGATCTGGCCGTCCTCCTCCACCACCGGGATGAACTCCTCCGGCGGGATCAGCCCCCGTTCCGGGTGGGCCCAGCGCAGCAGCGCCTCTATGCCAACGATCCGGCCCTCCAGGTCGGTCTGGGGTTGATACTCCAGGTGAAACTGGTGCTGCTCCATGGCCTTGCGCAGATCGGTCTTGAGTTGCAACTGGGACTCCGCCCGCTGCTGCATGCTCGGCAGGAAGAAGCGGATGCAGTTGCGCCCCGCCTCTTTGGCCCGGTACATGGCGGCGTCGGCGTGCTTGAGGATCTCCTCCGGGGTCTCGCCATCCATGGGGAAGACCACGATGCCGATACTGGGGGTGATGTGCAGCTCGTTGTCCTGCACCGCATAGGGGGCGGAGAGCGTCCGCTGGATCTTGGCGGCGCCCTGGCGGGCCTGCTGGGCGGCCTGATGGGGCTGGTCGCTGAGTTCCGAGAAGAGCACCACGAACTCGTCGCCGCCGAGCCGGGCCGGGGTATCCTCGTCGCGCAGCTCGGCGCGCAGGCGTCCGGCCACCTGCTTGAGCAGTTCGTCGCCGATGGGGTGGCCAAGGGAGTCGTTGATGCCCTTGAAGTAGTCCAGATCCATGAACAGCACCGCGCCCATGTGGCCGTGGCGCCGGCACAGGGCCTGGGCATGGCGCAGCCGGTCGAGCAGCAGGCGCCGGTTGGGCAGGTCGGTGAGGGCATCGAAGGTGGCCTGATGCTCGAGCCGTTCTATGGCGTGCAGGCGTTCGATCTCGGCGCTGGCGCGGGCGGCGATGATCTCCAGCACCTCCTCCCACTGGGGCGGCATCTGCAGGAAATTGCGGGATACCACCCAGAGCACGCCGATGACATCGCCCTGCCGGTCCTTGATCGGGATCCCCGCGTAGCCCTGGATGCCGAATCGGGCCTGCTCCGGGTCGTTGGGGAACAGGGACTGGATGCCGTGGCTATAGAGACGGGCCCCATGCTCGATCACCTGATCGCAGGGAGTGCCAGCCAGCTCATAGCTGTAGTCGCCGAGGCTCCGGCCGTCCATGAGGGCGCTGAGGGCACGAATCCGGTTGTCTGCGGTGAGCAGGCCGATGGAGGCACCATCGGCCTCGAACCAGTCACAGAGTTCCCGGGTCACCCGTTCGAAGAAGTCGGCGCCACTGAAACCAGCGGTGGTCTCCACCAGGGTGTGCAGGGCCTGTTCACGTCTTTTCCGCTCGGTGATGTTCTGGTGGGTTCCACAGGCGCGCAGGGGCTGCTGGTCGTAGGGGGAGTACTCGACCACCCCGCCAGACCCCTGGATCCACACCCAGTGGCCCTGCTTGTGGCGCATGCGGAATTCCAGTAGGTAGGTGAGACCCTGCCGGAGGTGTTGCATGATGATGGGCTCGACGCGTTGCCGGTCGTCTGGATGGAGGCGCTCCCGCCAGTCGCTGATATCGCCCTTGATGTCGTCGTGTTGCAGCCCGAGCATCTCCAGCCAGCGGTCGTTGACCTCGAGGTGCCCGCTCTCCAGTTCCCAGTCCCAGAAGCCCAGGGCGGCGCCCTCGATCACCTGGCTGAGCTGTCTCTCGGTGGTGCGTTGTTGGGTGATGTCGAGGATGCTGACCGGCACATGGCGCGACTGCACCAGATCGCCGGGGATGGGGAAGGAGATCAAGGCCCTGAGATATTGGCCCTGGAGGGTGAGAAACTCGGTCTCGCAGGTGAAATTCCCCTGGCCTTGGGTCAGGGCGGTCAGGCCCTGGATGAAGGTGTGCCGCGTGCGCGGGGTGAAGGTGCTGACCAGCTGGCGTTGCAGCTGGGCGAGGGATTCGGCGCCGAACAGTGACAGGGTCGTGGGATTGACCGCGTTCACCCGCACCCGGTTTATCAGACTGGTGAGGCGTTCCGGGTGCTGTTCGAGGTAGTCCTGGATGTTGTCGATACCCTGATCACGCCACCGTTGCAGCTCTAGCATCACCTCGGATAAGTCCTCCTCCCAGAGGGCCACGGCGGTACCTTCGAACAGGGATCGGCAGCGCTGCTCGCTGTGGGTGAGCTGCTGGGTGCGCTGCCTGACCCGCCAGCGCAGCAGCAGGGTGCCGCCGAGCAGCAATGCCAGGGCGATCGAACTCAGCGCCAGCAGCCTCACCACCCAGGTCGGCAGGCTACCGGCCTTATCCGGGACCTCGAGTAGGCTCTGCAGTCGCCGATGGTAGAGCGACTGCTTGTCCTGTTTCATCTCCGTCAGGCCTTCATCGATGACCTGTTTGAGCCGCTGGGCCTGGGGGGCCCTAAGGGAGATCGCCAGACGGATATCCAGGGGCATGAAGACGATCGGACTGGGCTTCAGGAGATAGCTGCCACCGGTCCGGATGCCATACAGGCGGTTGACCAGCCCGGCATCCGCCTCCCCCCGGGCCACGGTGTCCAGCACATCCGGGTAGGAGTCGACCTCCAGCAGCCGGCACTCCAGGTGGAAGTCGCGGCAGAGGTCCCGCAGGCCCTGATCACCCTCGAGGAAGATGTCGCCCCGCAGGGCGGCGATACGCCGTCCCTTGAGGTCGGGCAGGGACTGAATCGGCGAGTCTCGCGCCACGAACAGCTGTCCCCAATTGGAGATTACCGACTGGTCGGTGAACAGGTATTGCTGGCGGCGCCGCTGGTCGATGGCGATGGCGGGCAGCAGGTCGATGCGCCCGGCCCCCAGGTTGAGTAACTGGTCACGCCAGGGGGCCTGGATGTAGCGCAGCTCCCAGCCGGCCTGTCCGGCGATCCGCTCCAGCAGGTCGATGAACAGACCCTGGGGCCTCCCTTGGAGCCCGCTGGAGACCAGGGGCGGGTTTTCGTAGATGCCGACCCGCACCACCCTTCCCCCGTCCGCCCGGCTGGCGGGGCTGATCAGCAGGAGCAGGGGGAGTAGCAGGGGCAGCAGTGCGCGCGGGTACAACATAGTGCAAAGTATGCCATAGCTGCCGACCTCTTTAGGAACTTCTGAACCGGCCGCCAGCCGCTTGCCGGTTTACCCCCATGGCGGCAAAACCTATAATGCGCGGTCAACTCAACCCCCACCCGGATGAAGACTATGCGCGTGATCGAGGAAGCCCTCACCTTTGACGATGTCCTGCTGGTGCCCGCCCACTCCAGCGTCCTGCCCAAGGACGTGGATCTGCGCACACGGCTCACCCGCCACATCGACCTCAATATCCCCCTGGTCTCCGCAGCCATGGATACGGTGACCGAGGCCCGCTTCGCCATCGCCCTGGCCCTGGAGGGGGGCATAGGTATTGTCCACAAGAACATGACCCCCGAGCAGCAGGCCCACGAGGTGGCCAGCGTCAAGAAATACGAGAGTGGGGTGATTCGCGAGCCGATCACGGTGGGGCCCTTTGTGAGCATCGGCGAGGTCCTGGAGCTGACCCGGGCCCACAACATTTCCGGGGTGCCGGTGGTGGATGGGGACGAGCTGGTGGGCATAGTCACCGGCCGGGACCTGCGCTTTGAGCGCAAGATGGATGATCCGGTACGCAACATCATGACCCGCAAGGAGAAGCTGGTGACGGTCAAGGAGGGGGCGAGCCGCGACGAAGTCCTCAACCTACTGCACAAGCACCGCATCGAGAAGGTCCTGGTGGTCAACGACGATTTCTGCCTGCGCGGCATGATCACCGTCAAGGATATCCAGAAGGCCAAGGACAACCCCAACGCCTGCCGCGACGAACACGAACGCCTGCGCGTCGGTGCGGCGGTGGGGGTGGGGGTCGGTACCGAGGAGCGGGTCGAGGCCCTGGTCGCTGCCGGGGTCGATGTGATCGTGGTGGATACCGCCCATGGTCACTCCCAGGGGGTGCTGGACCGGGTGGCCTGGGTCAAGGGCCACTTCCCCCAGGTGGAGGTGATCGGTGGCAATATCGCCACCGCCACGGCCGCCCGGGCCCTGGTGGATGCGGGTGCCGATGCGGTCAAGGTGGGCATAGGGCCAGGCTCCATCTGCACCACCCGCATCGTCGCCGGGGTAGGGGTACCCCAGGTCACTGCAGTCAGCAACGTGGCCCGGGAACTGGCCGGCAGCGGGGTGCCACTGATTGCCGACGGCGGCCTGCGCTACTCCGGGGATATCGCCAAGGTCCTGGCCGCCGGCGCCTATTCGGTGATGATCGGTGGCATGTTCGCCGGCACCGACGAGTCGCCGGGCGAGGTGGAGATATTCCAGGGCCGCTCCTACAAATCCTACCGCGGCATGGGCTCCCTGGGGGCCATGTCGGGCAAGCAGGGCTCCAGCGACCGCTACTTCCAGGAGGGGACAGAAGACAAGGAGAAGCTGGTGCCCGAGGGTATCGAGGGGCGCGTCCCCTACAAGGGCAGCGTGCTCAACATCATCTACCAGATCATCGGCGGTATTCGCTCCAGCATGGGCTATACCGGTTGCGCGAGCATCGACGAGATGCGTACCAAACCAGAATTCGTGCGTGTCACCGGCGCGGGCATGACCGAATCCCATGTACACGACGTCACCATCACCAAGGAGGCGCCCAATTATCGGCGTGACTGATCCGATGCCGCCTGCCGGCATTCCCCGCCGTGGAAGCGGGCTTGCCCGCGAAATGTAAGGGCATAGCCGGCCCTGTCACTGTCAGACCGCCCTTCGTGGCCAACCTCTCCCTTGCGCCTGCAGGATATTCAATATGACTAGAGACATCCATGCCCACGCCATCCTGATCTTCGATTTCGGCTCCCAGTACACCCAGTTGATCGCCCGGCGGGTGCGCGAGGCGGGGGTCTACTGTGAGATCCGCCCCTACGACAACGCGGAGCAGGCCCTGGCTGGCGGAGGCCTGTCGGGGATCATCCTTTCCGGTGGCCCAGAGACGGTGACCGGTGATGAGGCCCCGGCCGCGCCCCCGCTGGTGTATGAACTGGGGGTGCCGGTGCTGGGGATCTGCTATGGCATGCAGACCATGGCCAGCCAGCTGGGGGGGGCGGTGACCGCGTCGGACAAACATGAGTATGGTTATGCTCAGGTGCGCGCCCGAGGCCATTCGCGGCTGCTCAAGGACATCGAGGACCACACCAATGAACAGGGGTACGGTCTGCTCGATGTCTGGATGAGCCACGGCGACCGGGTGGAGCGGCTGCCATCGGGTTTCAAGGTCATCTGCGAGACCGCCAATGCCCCCTATGCGGGCATGGCGGACGAAGCACGCGGCTTCTACGGTCTGCAGTTTCACCCCGAGGTCACTCACACCCGCCAGGGCCAGCGCATCATCGAGCGCTTCCTGTTCACCATCTGTGGTTGCGAGCCGCTGTGGACCGCCGAGCATATCATCGAGAACAGCATCGACGAGGTACGCCAGCGGGTCGGCAGCAAACGGGTCCTGCTGGGGCTTTCCGGCGGGGTCGACTCCTCGGTAGTGGCAGCCCTTCTGCATCGCGCCATTGGTGACCAGTTGACCTGTGTGTTCGTCGACAACGGCCTGCTGCGCCTGCATGAGGGCGACCAGGTGATGGCCACCTTCGCCCAGCATATGGGGGTGAGGGTGATCCGGGTGGATGCGGAGGAGCGCTTTCTCAAGGCCCTCAAGGGGGTGGTCGATCCAGAACAGAAACGCAAGATCATCGGCAACCTGTTCATCGATATCTTCGAAGAGGAGGCGGGCCGGCTGGAGGACGTGAGCTTCCTGGCCCAGGGCACTATCTACCCGGACGTGATTGAATCTGCCGGCGCCAAGTCGGGCAAGGCCCATGTCATCAAGTCTCACCACAACGTGGGGGGGTTGCCGGAATACATGAAGCTGGACCTGGTGGAGCCGCTGCGGGAACTGTTCAAGGACGAGGTGCGCAAGATTGGCGTGGAGCTGGGATTGCCATCCGAAATGATCTATCGCCACCCCTTCCCCGGCCCCGGCCTGGGGGTGCGCATCCTCGGCGAGGTCAAGAAGGAGTATGCCGACCTGCTGCGTCGGGCGGATCACATCTACATCGAAGAACTCTACCGGCACCAGCTCTACGACGAAGTCAGCCAGGCCTTCGCGGTGTTTCTGCCGGTCAAGTCGGTGGGTGTGGTGGGTGACGCCCGTGCCTACGAATATGTGGTGACCCTGCGCGCGGTCAAGACGGTGGACTTCATGACCGCGAAATTCGCCCATTTGCCCTTCGAGTTCCTCGAAGAGGTCTCACGCCGCATCATCAACGAGGTCGAGGGGATCTCCAGGGTGGCCTATGACATCTCCAGCAAGCCGCCTGCCACCATCGAGTGGGAGTGACCGGTACTGGCAGGCATTTAATCGATCGTTCTACGAACCCCACCGTGTGGAAAGGGGCAGCTCATATATTGCTACCCAGAGGCAGTGATTTGGGAGGCCGGCGAGATGTGGTCCTTGTTTATGCGGGCATGATTGAGAAACATCGCGATCCCGCTCGACCCGGAGCAGAGCGTTGCCCGAGGTCGTTTTGATCCTCTATCGGTCGCGTTTGACCTTTCTTGCAGCCTGCTCCGGCTTGAGTTTCGCCACTTGAATCAGCGCATCGTGAGTGCGTTGGCGCAGATTGAGTGTGCCGCCGCCGTTTTCCCAGTTGCTGACGGTAAGCGGGCTGACGCCAACCAACTTCGCGAACTGTGATGTGTTCATCCTGAAGCGCTTGCGTAGCCTGGTGACCGACGCTGCCGTTGGAGTGAATGCCGTTTTCTTCTTCCGGGTCGCTTTTTCGCCAACGGCACGTCTTTTACCGCCGGGCTTTACCGGCGCTTCCACGTCCACGCCAAATACGTCGGAAAGATCGGACTCTGCCAGCCGGCGCCGTTTTCCCTTTTTGGATTTGGCCGACTGTAATTCCAGCTCCTGGCTGATCAAGGCTTCATGGTCGACATTGCGCAGCAGAAAAAGGAGCTCTGGCTGCTGATCCAGCCTGGCGCCCACGCCGTACAGCACGGCGGCAATGTGCTTGCACATCTCGGCCCAGTCCGGGCAATCACAGGCAAGTTTTATCTCGCTGGGTTTGGGGAACAGGCCCTTGTTCTTGTCTGTCACTATCCCCATCACATTATCGGAGAAACGCCCCTGCAACAGTTCCAGCATGGAACCGATCTGACCGGCGCACTGTTGGCGTATGTCTTTCCATTTGCGCGCAGAGAGCGGCGTAATGGTTATGTTGATGCGATAGAGTGTTGAGCCGCTGACGATGGCCTCGACCTTGCCCTTCGAGATGGCCAAATGACAGACCGAACCGTTGCGCACATAGGTTCGCCCCCTTGGCAGGCGATTCTCGTAATCACTGAACTTCTCCAGATGGCTACACCAGGCCTGACCCCAGAAGGTACTGGATATCTTTCGCCCATGGACCTCGATGGGCTCGATCTTCATCCCTTTCTTTCGGAGTTTGTCGATCTCTTTGGCCGCATTGGCACGCCGTTTGGCTACCGGAACGTAGGGGGCCCATCGGCCGTAATTCATGATGTTTCGCCTGTCATACCCGTGTTTTTTCAATATCGAGTGATACCAGATCGAGCAGCGTCTCGTTGTCCATCTCTGTAAGCAACGCGTCGGCGCCACCGCTCAGCAGGTCATTGGCGAGGGCCGTTTTCTCGTTGATCAAGGTATCGATCTTTTCTTCAACCGTTCCCTGGCAGACAAACTTGTGCACCAGTACATTCTTTTTCTGCCCGATGCGAAAGGCGCGGTCCGTGGCCTGGTTTTCCACGGCTGGGTTCCACCATCGATCGAAATGGATGACATGATGCCTGTGTCAGATTGAGACCGGTGCCTCCCGCCTTGAGGGAGAGCACAAAGAAGGGCGGCCCCTCTTCGTCCTGGAACTGTTCAACCAGTTTTTGTCGCTGCTTGACGGCGGCGCCGCCATGCAGGACCAGACCGTGCCGGCCAAACTGCTGAGCCAGAAAGCTCTCCAGTGGGCCGGTCATTTCACGGAACTGGGTAAATACCAGCATTTTCTCCTGGCGTGACGCGATTTCTTCACACAGTTCGGCGAGGCGCTGGAACTTCCCACTCTTTTCGGGGGCGTACTCCTCATCTCCCAACAGTTGTGAGGGATGGTTGCAGATCTGCTTGAAGCGCAGCAAGTAAGACAGTACCAGGCCGCGACGTTTCATGCCTTCAAGATTCTCAATGGCCTTCGCCATCTGTCTTGCGGCGTGCTGATAGTGTGCCGCCTGGGCCTTGCTCAGACCGCAGTAGGTAGTGACCTCGGTCTTTTCCGGTAAATCGCTGATGATCGACCGATCGGTCTTGAGTCGGCGCAGGATATAAGGGCCGACCAGATTGCGTAACGGCGCATATTGATCGCTTTCGCGCTCGGACAGCGATTTTGTGAATCCCTTGAATCGTTTGGCCGATCCCAGCAGCCCGGGGTTGAGGAAGTCGAACAGGGACCAGAGATCCGACAGCCGGTTTTCCACCGGCGTGCCGGTCAGGGCGATACGGGATTTGGCGCTGAGCCCCTTGACCGCTTTGCTCTGTCTGGTGCCTGGGTTCTTGATCGCATGGGCCTCATCCAGCACAAGCAGTTGCCATTCATGCTGTTGAAGCCATTCTTGACGCATGAGCGTGCCATAGGTGGTCAATACCAGATCGATGTCCTGCAGGGCAGCAGGGTCTTGTGCCATCGCATCCGTGGTCTTTTTGTCGAGCTGAGAGCTGTGTATGAACAGGCAGCGCAGGGAAGGGGCAAAATGCTCCAGCTCGGTTTTCCAATTACCGATCAGAGAGGCTGGAAGCACCAATAAGGAGGGTAGGTCTCGCCGCTTTCTTTTCAGGACAAGCAGCAGCGAAATAACCTGCATGGTCTTTCCCAGCCCCATATCATCCGCCAGGCAGGCCCCCAGTCCCAACTGTGAGAGCAGCCACAACCAGTTCACACCGGTTTGCTGATAGGGCCGCAGGGTCGCTTTGAGCGCCGTGCCGGGGTCGGCTGCCTTCGCCTGAGCTGGCGTGCGCAACTCGTCCAGCAGTGCCGCCAGCCATTTCCCCGGCTGGACGAAAGTCCATCCCTGACTCTCTTCGAGGGCATCCTCACGTAAATCGGCAGGTGCACCCGCGAGCAGGCGCATCCCTTCAGCGAAGGTGAGCCCGTCCACTGCGGTTTGCGTCTCCACTTTCTTCCAGTGGGCGAGGGCCTGACCCAGTTTCTCACGATCCACCTCGACCCATTGCCCCTTCAGGAGAGTGAGGCCATCATCCGCCGCTATCAGCGCGTCTAGCTCGGCCTCGCTGAGCGGTTCGTCACCCAGCGAGATCTGCAGTTTGAAATCCAGCAGTGCGTCGGCATTGAAGCCTACAGATTTTGCCTCGCCGATGATGATGCCGATGCGCGGCCTGCTGCGCTTTTTCCACCAGTCAGGAAGCCGGACCACGACCCCGCATTGCTCGTATTGCGGTGCATCCTTGAGAAACGCATAGGCCTCCTCAGGCGACCAGGCCAGGGGGTGGTAGATGTCGCCGCTATCGACCAGGTCCTTGATCACCGCGCTGGATTCGGCGGCCAGTTGCAAGGGGGACAGCAGGCGGATCAATGCCTTTTTGTTTTTCTCTCCGGCGTATTCCTGCAGGGCGCGGCCGAGCGGTCGATGACGAACACGCCCCTGTTCTGAGAGCTCCGGCGCATAGGTCGCCATGAAGGCAAAGGGAAAGTCCGGATCGTTTTTGTTCTCCGCCAGATGAAAGCAGACGCGGCCCACCTGATGCCACTGCGGCGCCCGCTCGGCCAGCAAGGCATCGAGTCCGCCGGCGACCAGGATCTGTGCGCACACCCAGTCATCGAGGGCGGAACGGATCTCCTGCAGGACCCCGGCAGAGAGATATTCGGCCCCGCGCATCGGTGGTGCGCTCTTGAGCAGAGGCAAGGTATCGCTGGCAGTGAACGGAGCGACGGGCTCTGGCCGTTGTGGGTCTGCCGGCGCCACCAGGCAGCGATCACTCAGGTATTTGCGGGCGAAGCGGTGCCAGTAACGCAAAGACGGAGAGAGATCGATGCCGCTTTTTCTTGCCGCCAGGGTGAACAGGCCTTCACCCTGGCTACGCGCAAATGCCTCCCCGATAGCGACAGACTGCATCGCGTCGTCTGGCATACCGTCCGCTATCGATGGGAAGCAGTGCAGATGCCCTGACGGCAGCAGGCCTAAGTCGAAAGTGCTCATTCCACCATCTATTCTCGATGCATGTTTAATCTGGTCGTCCAACGATTTGAATGATATTGACTATGGAACCTGCCGGACCCCCAATTATATAGGAGAGGATCGAAATGCACTGCAATCCTGCTCGGCCTTGAGCAGAACGTCGCCGAAGGGGACTTTCTCCAGGCTTCCAAACAGCCTATGACCGCTGAGTTTGCCGTGGCTTATCCTGGGCGACGTGATGCCGCACAAGAATCGGGCTAGCAGCCTTGGACTCGTCAGCGCCTCTGGTCGCGCCTGCTGCAGTTCGCATGCCTCTCGCCAGATATCCTCGTTGATCGAGGCCGACTTGCGTGGAAACAGCACGCTCTGTCCGCGCAGACACCAGCCACAGTGCCCGCAGGGCTCTTCGCGTAGTTCGCCGAAGTGTCGCGCAAGCGCATTGGTCTGGCATCCGTCCAGGTCGATCAGATCCATGGTTTGTTGAACACGTTCAATCTCGGCCCGTTCCCGCTGGAGGATCCGCTGATGCAGTTCGCGGGCCAGTTCTTCCTCGGAGGTCGGCTGTTGCAGACGTCTGTACCGGTGGCGGACACCGGCGACCTTTATCTCCATCAGTTCGTGTTCGCCGAGCCAGTCCAGCGCCGTTACGATTCGCCGGCGTGTCGTATTCAGGGCGGCGGCCGCCTGTGCCGGATCCA
>Ga0114931_10003915_pt1 | contig 18698 bp, 20 predicted proteins | sample 2SBtaG_FD_89579 | JGI IMG/M metagenome (GOLD analysis project Ga0114931, IMG submission 89579) | Deep subsurface microbial communities from Kolumbo volcano to uncover new lineages of life (NeLLi) - 2SBTROV14_V59a metaG | ecosystem: Environmental > Aquatic > Marine > Volcanic | place: Kolumbo...
CGGGACGTCCCTTGAGGGAGCTGTCCTATTCCTTCGTGAAACGCATCCGCAGCCGCAGCTCCCTGCCCATCATCTCGGTAGGCGGGGTAGCTACCGTCAATGACGTGATCGCGCGACTACGCGCCGGCGCCTCGCTGGTGCAGCTCTACACCGCGCTCGTCTACCAGGGGCCACTGTTGCCCGGGCGACTGAACCGGGGCATCCTGCGGTGGCTGGAGGATCACGGCGTCGCCGGCGTCGAGGCGCTCCGTGAAGATCCCGGGTGGTGAGGAGCCAGGTAGTTCCACCAGCTAAAGCCGCTTTCGGTTGTCTTGGCACGGCCAAGACAACCCGAGCAGAGCGAGCAAAAGTCGATGCGGTCAGTCGGCACGATAAGTTCATACGAAATCCGCTTTATATGACTTCCGCTCGTAATCCTCGCATTCGCGCAGCTTACAAGTCGCGTAGAACGCGTAGTGCAGCGACCACGAAGGTGATTCGGTGAGGGGTCCGGGAATGACCAAGCGGCTCTGGTCCTGCAGCCAATGCCTCTATTCACCCCCCGCTCTACTTCCACCCGGTTGACGCGACCGGGTGATGCAGGACTTGGAATAGACGAGTCGGTGAGCGTATCATGTAGTGGGAGGTCATATAAGGCGTCGACTGGGATTGTGCTGTTGCGCCTGTGGTGAGCGCGAAGCGCAACGTCGTTGATTGCTGCCCCTATTTTTGCTAAACTTTAGCGCTGTGTGTGGCCGGGAACACTCGCATTGCCCGCCGCATGCCGATGCGATGGCGTCATGACGCCTCGCAATTCATGGAGGTGAGAGTCCATCGCGAGAGAGCTGAAGGTGAATGATCAGATCCGGGTGCGGCAAGTTCGCCTAATCGGGGCGGATGGCCAGCAGCAGGGCATCGTCGATACCAGAGAAGCAATACGCAGGGCCAGGGAGGAGCATCTCGATCTGGTCCTGGTTGGCGAGAATGCCCAACCCCCCGTGGCAAAGATGTTGGATTACGGTCGCTATCGCTACGAGCTGCAGCAGCAGGCCAAAGAAGCCCGGAAGCGCTCCCGTCAGCAGGAGATGAAGTCGATCAAGTTTCGAGTCAAGATCGAGAATCACGACTACGAGACGAAGGTCAATCATATTCGCCGCTTCCTCAAGGGGGGACACAAGGTAAGGGTGGTAATCATGTTCCGTGGTCGTGAGCGAACCCACCCGGAATTGGGTCAGGACATCCTCAATCGCGTGGCAAAGGACGTATCCGAGTTGGCGGTGGTCGATTCCCCACCGAGCATCTCGGGTATGGATATGAACATGACGTTGCGGCCGGCCGTTAACGGCTGAGCGCTTTCGGCCAGGGAGGTGTGTTGCCCTTGGTCGTGTCGGCTGATAGCGTTGACAACAAGACAAGTGGGGATAGATCGTGTGGACTTTCCCGCTGTGACAGTAAGGAGTGCAGTAAAGATGCCGAAGTTGAAGACCCATAAGGGCACCAAAGCCCGTGTAAAAATCACTGGGCGAGGTAAGGTCAAGGCAATGCGTTCAGGCAAACGCCACCTGAACTACAAGAAGTCCGGCAAGCGGATCCGCCAGGGGCGTACCGATCTCCTCATTGCCAAACCCGAGGCGCGGCGCATCAAGGCGTTGCTGCCGTTCGATTAGGGGTTCGTCATGCCACGAGCAAGAACAGGAACGGTCCGGCGGGCCAGACACAAGAAGATTCTAAAGCGCGCCAAAGGATATTGGGGGCTCCGCTCCAAGAGCGTTCGCACTGCCCAGCAGACGCTGCTCAATGCTGCTGACTACCAGTACCGTGACCGTCGGGATCGCAAGAACGACTTCCGGCGCCTCTGGATTACCAGAATCAATGCAGCGGCTCGTCAAGAGGGTATGTCCTATTCCCGTTTCCTAAGTGGCTTGCGTAGGTTGGGAGTTGAGATAAACCGGAAAATGCTGGCTGACCTGGCGGTTCGAGAGCCCGAAGCCTTCCAGAAGCTTGTGGATCTTGCCAGAGAGGCTTAGGGTGCTTTACGGTTTGGGATAGAGCGCTCTGTTCCAACTGAAGCGAGCAGGGAGAAACCCACTACGGTCCCTCGGCACCCCAATGCGCGGTGGGCGGACGAGCCGAGTTGGTAGGCTTGCCACATACCGGAAGCTACCTATCCGCATGAGGGTTGTTGAGATGTGCCGGGAGAGGTTAGGTACTGAATAGTTCAGGGGCGACTTGGGGCTTAAGGATAAAATGCCAATGTGCCTGTTAACGTCCGCGAACAGAAGAAACGTGATCGCAAGCAGAGAATCTTCGAAGTGGCCATGGAGTATTTTCGCCTGCGTGGCTTTCAGGAGACTACCATCCTCGATATCGCCACTACGGCTCGCGTGTCGCGCGGGACGGTGTTCAACTACTATCCTTACAAGGAAGCCATCCTTATCGAGCATTTCGCGCGCTTCCTGCAGGATCTCGGGGTGCGGGTCGCCGTCAGGGCCGCCAGGCGTGATCCTGTCGAAAACCTCTACTACCTGTTCGGGGAGTTGGCATCCTTCGTGGAGGAAAACGCCCTGTTGATTCTGCCGCTTAGCTACGAGCTTCTCAACCCCGATCCCGAGCGTTCCCGGATCGCCTTTCACTCACTGCCTCTGGTTCCCATCATCCAGGAGTACCTGGGGAAGGCTCGAGCACAGGGGCTGGCGCGCCGGGATTTTTCCACCGAGCGGCTCTCTCGGATGATCGCCAACACCTTTTTTCTGACGGCGTTGCAATGGGCTACCTACCGGCGGGAGCTATCCATTCACGAGGAATTGCGCAAGGCGCTGCAGATAATGCTTGAAGGTCTGTTGCTCAAGACACCTCGGCCCGTGGGGGATGGATTGGGGTGATCCAGGCCCGACATGCAAGGCGCTTCAGACGATCATGATCTCTCGAGCGGCGGATTCCCTCGTGAACCGTTCGAAACGAAAATCATCGATGGCGAAGCTCGAAGCTTCGCCATCGATGACCTCTTCCGCCAGGATCTTGCCGGTAGCGGGGGCATGCTGCACCCCGTGCCCCGAGAAACCGCAGGCGTTGAAGAAGCCCTCTACTCCGGGCATGCGCCCGAGGATGGGTGAGTGATCCGGAGTTACGGCGTAAAGTCCCGCCCAACAGGCCTGGCGGTCGAGTGATGCCGTTGCCAGGAAGGGAAAGCGGGGGAGCGCTTCTGCCAGGGTGTGCTCGAGCCAGGCCCAGTCGACCGCCAGGTTGAATCCGGGGGGTTCTCCGGGATTGGATAAGCCGAAGATGAAGCGGGGACCTTCGCTGCGCAGGTACACGCCCGTATTCATATCGACCAGCAGTGGAGTGGGGTGCGGGAAGTTGGGTATGGGGGTCGTGGTATAGACGTTGCGCCGCATGGGTTCTAACGGCAGCTCGATGCCCGCGCGGCCGGCCAACTCCGCGGCCGCCGGACCGGCGGCGTTTATCACGGCATCGACCGTCAGCGTCTCCTGGCGGGTGACGAGTTGCCAGCTACCTCGGTGTCTGGAGAGCTCGAGTACCTCGCTTTGCAGTCGCAGTTTGCTGCCCAACTTCCGTGCCGCCGCCAAGAACCCCATGGTTATGGCGTGGGGATCGACTATGCCGTCGTCGATCCCGAGGCTGGCGGCGGCCACCCCCTCGAGAGCAAGATAGGGAAAGCGAGAGGTGGTTTCATCGAGCGTGAGCAGCCGGACCCGCACTCCTAGCTGCTGTTGCATCACGAGCTGCTGTTGCCACGAAGCTAGTAGTTCGGGTGGCAACAGGAACAGGTAACCCACGCGGGAATAGCCGGGGTCGTGACCGGTTGACCTCTGGAAGCGCTCGAGCACGCTCGCACTGTAGAGCGACATGCGGACGTTTTCGGGGTGAGAGAACTGCTGGCGGATCCCGGCGGCCGAGCGCGCCGTGGATCCGCTGGCGGCCTGAACGGCGCGTTCCAAGACGATGACCCGGGCACCGCGTCGACTCAGGTGAAAGGCGCAGCTGGCCCCGACGATACCAGCACCTATGACGGCAACCTTCATGGTGCATCTTACCCCTGTGCCCCGAAATTCTGCGAGGGGGTATGATGGCGCCCATGCGGTTGATTCGGGATAAGGACGAGGCGATCCGCTTTTTTCGCCGTCGCGGCGTACCAGGCGGTGAGCGGGAGGATCTGCGGCGCATCGTGGCGGATACCCTAGAAGCCGTTCGTTCCCAGGGTGATGCAGCCGTAAGGGAGTTGACCGAGCGCTTCGACGGCGTGCGTCTCGAGACCTTCGAGGTGCCGGCCAAGGCTTATGAAGAAGCGGCGGTGCTGTTGGGTGATGCCCTCAAGGAAGCGATCCGCTTGGCCATCCGGCGGGTGAGGCGCTATTACCGCCACCAAGTGGAAGGGGGCTTCCTGAGCCAGGAGGATGGGGCCTTGTTGGGTCAACTGGTAAGACCGTTGGAACGAGTGGCCTGTTACGTTCCTGGGGGAACAGCCCCCCTTTTCAGCAGTCTTATCATGACCGCGGTTCCGGCTCAGGTGGCTGGCGTCCCCAAGGTGGTGGTAGCTACCCCTCCTCGGGAGGACGGCGGCGTAGCCGCCGAAATCCTTTTCACGGCACGCGAACTAGGTCTGACGACCGTCTACCTTATGGGGGGCGCTCAGGCCATTGCCGCTTTGGCCTACGGTACTGAGAGCATTCCCCGCGTCGACAAGATCGTCGGCCCCGGGAATCGCTTTGTTATGTTGGCCAAGCAGATGGTGTTCGGCGAGGTAGGCATCGAGGCCTTGCCCGGACCCACGGAAACGCTGGTTCTGGCCGATGACTCGGCGCGGGTAGACGCCGTGGTGGCCGACCTGCTAGCCCAGGCGGAACACGATCAGGCCCAGCCGGTGCTGGTTACCACCAGCGCAGCCCTGGCGGAGGGGGTAGTGAAGGCCTTGCCGGCGGCACTGGAGGGTTTGTCTACCGCACTGTCCGCCGGGGCATCGCTGGAAGAACGAGGTGTGGCGGTCGTGCTTGGTGACCTAGATTCCGCCATGGAGGTGGTGAATGCCTACGCTCCGGAGCACCTCTGCCTCCTGCTTGCCGATCCCTGGCAGGTGTTGGACCGGGTGAGAAATGCCGGTGGGGTGTTCCTTGGCGAATATAGCTTGGAAGCCCTGGGGGATTACCTGGTGGGACCGAGTCACGTCATGCCCACGGGTGGAACCGCACGCTTTTCCAGTTTCGTCAACCTCAGGGATTTTCAGAAGGTAATGCCCCTGATCAGCGTAGGGCTCGAGTTGGTGGAGAAGATCGGCCCGCCGGCAGCCAGAATGGCGCGGGCGGAAGGATTGGAGGCACACGCTCGAGCTATCGAACTGCGCTTGCGGCGGGAATCATGAGAAGGTGCGGGAGGGATCTTGCGGGGTGAGGAACGGATTGGTGGCGGCCTCGTTGCCGATGGTGGTTTCGGGACCGTGACCGGGGTAGATGACGGTGTCTTCTGGGAGTGTAAGAAGTTTCTGGTGAATGCTTTCGAGGAGTTGCCGGGAATCGCCGAAGGGGATATCGGTGCGACCGATGGAACCTCGAAACAGGGCGTCACCCGCGAAGACGCATCCTTCGCCGGGGAAGTAGAAGGCGATGTGACCCGGTGCGTGACCGGGGGTGAACAGACAGCGGGATTCGATATCCCCCAGCTTCAGAGTAGCACCGTCGTGGATATCAGTGACTTCGGTGGGAGGCTTGGATATCGGGATATCCCACTGAGCGGCCGCCTCCTGGGCCATCTCGAGCAGAGGTCTGTCCTTGGGGTGGAGATAGATCGGCACCTGATGGTGCTTCGTGATGTCGGCGAGCGCCCCGACGTGATCGAAATGAGCGTGAGTCAACCAGATGGCTGCCAGCGAGTAGGACCCTCCTTGCAGCTTGTCGAGGATAAGCTCGGCTTCATCCCCGGGATCTAGCAGTACCGCCCGGCCACCAGGGGCGTCGGCTAACAGGTAACAGTTCGCCATGAGCGGTCCCACGGGAATACGAGTAATCACCATGAAGGCAGTATAGCGCTCCTATTGTCGGTTACGCACAAGGACTCCCAGGATGTCCCGGTACATCCTGAGACGGGTGAGAAAACCACGGATCAGCCCACGCTTCTCTTCTTTCATGACCTGCGAGACTCCGGAAAGAGGGATGTCCTGGGTTCTCCACCGCTGCGCACGCGCCCAGTTGGTGATGGCAACCTCGATACCGTAACGGGAATCTCTCAGGCCGAGTACGGACAACAGCAGATCCCGGCGGATCGCCCGCTGGCCGTTAAGCTGGGGAATGAGCCGTTGTGCTGCGGTCGTGCGCCAGCGCCCACCGACGAAGACGCCCCGGGTCATGTCCGCCGTATCGCTGAGGACGGGGAGGGCGAGGGCGTGCAGATGATCGGGAGTGAGGCCGGTAAGGTCGGCGTCGACCAGCAGGAGAACCGCCGCATCCGAGGCCTGAGCCCCGGTAACCACCGCCCCGCCCTTGCCGATGTTGGTGGCCAGGGAGAGCACGTCGGCACCAGCTTGTCGAGAGTATGCGGCCGTCTCGTCGCTCGAGCCGTCATCTACCACCAGGACCGGTCCTAGTTTGGCTTGCAAACAGGTGCGCACGACGCTTCCGATGGTGGCCGCCTCGTTGTAGGCAGGAATCAGGATCGTGCAGCTGCCGCCCTTCCGTAGTTTCGGGAGCGGAGAGTTTTTCTCAACCGCGGATGAGGTTGCTGAGTTCATTGAAGGTAATGAGGACGATCAGGGCGAGAACCGCCATGATGCCGATGAAGTGAATGGCCTCTTCCTGTCCGGGCTTGAAGGGTTTGCCGCGAACGGCTATGACGCTGGCCAGCAGGATGCGTCCGCCATCGAGACCAGGAATGGGCAGCAGGTTGAAAACCGCCAGGGAAAAATTGATTATAGCTGCCAGAAACAGCACCGGCACCACCCCTATGCGGGCGGCCTGATTCACCGCGCTGATGATGCCGACCGGGCCGGCGACGTCCTCGTTACGACGGCCCACCAGCGCCGAGCCGAAACCACGCACGAAGCCCTGAATCATCTCCGGGATGATGCGCACGCCGAAGACCAGCGATTCCCGAACCGCTTGCGCAAAGGGCACGCCGAGGTCCTCGATGTTTTTCGGTGCGATCTGGATGCCGAGAAACGGTTTTCCCGCCGAATCTGCTGGCGGCCAGTCGCTTTCGAAGGTAAGCCGTTCGCCATTGCGAAGAACCACCAGGCGTAAACGGCCGTTTGTGGTTTGGATGGTCGAGGTCACCCGATTCCGGTCCGGGAGCTGCCACTCGTTGATGGCAAGGATCTCATCGCCCGCCTCGAGCCCCAGAGCCTCGGCATTCGAGGCCGGGACGATTCCCGCTATCACTGCTCCGGATTCGTCGGGCACCACACCGGCCACCAGCTGCCGATAGCTGGGCTCGAGCATGACTACCGCGGCTATGAGGCCGGTTCCCAGCAGGAAGTTGGCGATGACACCACCGATGAGTACCCATATCTTCTGAGGGAGCGTCTTGAGCGCCATGCCCTCATCGGGATGGTGCAGCACGCCGCTCTCGTCGACCTTGGGCGCCATACCTGGTAGATCCACATAGCCACCGACGGGGAAGAGTGATACTCGCCAGTTGGTGCCCCGCCAGTGGCGCTGGAAGATGACCGGACCCATGCCGATGCTGAATGCCCTTACCGGGATACCGACGCTTCTGGCGTTGAGGTAGTGAGCCAGTTCGTGTACCAGAACGGCGGTCATGAGGATGAGGAGGAATACCAGAGCTGTGATCATGACAAGTCCTATTCTCTTCTAGTATGGCAGACCGGGCGGCGGAATAAGGTCAACTATCCCACGGGCGCTGGTGGTCACCGCCGACGGGCTTGCCGACAGTCAGGTTGTCTTGCAGGATACGTATTAGATCGGTCTTGCTGACGATGCCGACCATTCGTCCCCCACTGTCGGTGACCACCAGGCGACCGAGTTCGCTCTGTCCGATACGGTGCAGGGCCTCCATGGCGGTGTCGTCTGCCGAGATGGTTTCCGGATCGCGCATGATGGAGGCGACGGTAGCGTCTTCATCGGCGTTCTCGGCATCGCGGGGCTTGACGAAACCGATGGGGTCGCCGTTCTCCACCACGGGGTAACCCGTATGCTTTTTGAAGAATATGAGCTTCCTGAATTGCGAGAGCCACATTTCCGGGGGGACGCTGATCACCTCTCGGGTCATCAGGTCGGATACCTTTAGGTTCTTGAATGCCTGGGTCATGAGCGCATACCGGTTTTCGGCCTGTCCGGCTGAGTATACGAAGAACGCTATTGCCAGCAGAAAGATGTTGAGGGTCAGAAATCCATAGATTCCCATCAGTATGGCGATGATCTGGGAGATCCCAACGCTGATTCGGGTGGCTTCGAGTCGGGGAAGACCCAAGGCCAGGAGGGAACGGAGCAAGCGCCCACCATCTAAAGGGAGGGCGGGGAGCAGGTTGAACAAGGCCAGGCCGACATTGGTGATGGTGAGGTAGCTGAGAATGAATACCGTGGAGGCAGCGGTGGCGACGTTCTGCCAGAGCCACCAGAACAGCAAGGCCAACAGCATACTGGTCAGAGGCCCGGCTAGGGCGACCAGCGCTTCCGCACCGCGTTGCTCGGGAACTTCATCGAAGCTAGCTACCCCCCCTAGAAACCATAGGGTGATTTCCTTGGTGGTGACCCCGAAGAGCCGCGCGGTTATCGCATGCCCCAGCTCGTGTATGAGAACGCTGCCGAAGAGACCGAGGGCCGCCAGCAACCCCAACCAGTAGGGAGTCAACCCCCGCTGAAGCGGTGTGGGCTCGATATCGAGCCCCATCCGCTGGAAGAGCGCGACATAACCGGGGATCTGTGAACCGATCAGCCATGCGAACAGGGGTAGAACGAGTAGGAATGACAGGTCGATCTTCACGGGGATGCCGAGCAGGGTGATGGGTAAGCGGAAGGAAGAGCGAAACATCTTGGACCTCTGGACTAGTTAGACCTTGGGGTTGGCAGGGAGGTGATGTCGGGGAAACGGCCTCATCCCTGACAGAACTCATGGGCGAGTCTGCGGGCGGTTAGATTAGCTGCCATGATACCCTCCCAGCTGAGTTCTCCTCGGGGGGCAGCATTCAGTGTCGAGGTAAGCACTCGAGGGATGTCGGTGAAGCGGATACGACCATCTAGAAAGGCTTGTACTGCTATCTCGTCGGCGGCGTTCAGCACCGTTGGAGCCAATCCTCCCTCCTCCCCGGCCCGGAAGGCTAGGGCTAGGCTGGGAAAGCGTTCGAGGTCCGGCGCAAGGAGTTCGAGAGTTCCCCGTAGGGATAGGGGAGTCAACGGTATCGGGGGCCGTGAGGGATACTCGATGGCGTACTGGATGGGGAGTCGCATGTCGGGTAGAGCGATCTGGGCCTTGATACTGCCGTCTTGAAAGCGAACGAGCCCATGGATCAGCGATTGGGGGTGGATGAGCACCTCGATGGCGTGAAGAGGCAGTTCGAAGAGAAAATGAGCTTCCAGGACCTCGAGCCCCTTGTTGAAGAGGGTGGCGGAGTCGATGGTAACCTTCGGACCCATGGACCAGTTCGGGTGCTTCAAGGCCTGTTGCGGGGTGACCTGCGAGAGGTCTTCGGGACCTTCGCGGAAGGGACCTCCCGAGGCGGTCAGGATCAGGGAAGCTATGGTATCTTTCGCCTCGCCGTTCAGACACTGGAACAGTGCCGAATGCTCGGAGTCGACAGGAGTCAGGCGTGCCCCGCTGGCCCGCGCCTCCGCCCACATCAGCGGCCCGGTCACCACCATGGCCTCCTTGTTGGCCAGGGCGACGTGGCGGCCGGCCCGAAGGGCAGCCAGGGTGGGCTCGAGCCCGGCGAAACCGGGGATGGCGGCCACTACCGTATCCACCTCTAGTTCTGCTACGGCGTTGCTTCCCTCGCTGCCACACGCCAGTTTGGTGCCGGGAGGCAGGTCGAGTAGGGGAGAAGCTCCGGTAGTGGTACAAGACACCAGCGCGGGGCGGAAGCGAGCCGCCTGTTCGCGTAGTAGTGCGAGGTTGCTTCCCGCCGCCAGGCCCACTACACGGTAGCCGCGCCAGGCGGCTACCGTGAGGACCTGGGTACCTATGGAACCGGTGGAACCGAGGACGGCGATACGCTTCTCGTTCTCTGCAGGTTTCTTGTTTCCCACGGGCCTCATACTTCCTATTGTAGGATGCTTCCTATTGTAGGATGCTCTGAGGGTATCATCGCCACTGCGGGATTGACTGGCAGATCATATCATTTATCCTACCGGCACTTTCCATCGTTCTTCGCGAGTGGGAGGGGGTGGTATTCTGGAGGGGAATTGGAGGGATATCATGCTGGTAGCGGAGTGGATGACGCCGGACCCTAAGACCGTCGCGGGAACGACCCCCGTGATGGAAGCGATGCAGCATTTACGTGAGGGTGGGTACAGGCGTCTCCCTGTCGTCCATGACGGCAAGCTGGTGGGCATTGTGACGGATCGCGACCTCAAAGAAGCCACCCCTTCGAGGGCCACGACGCTGTCCGTCTACGAACTCAATTACCTGCTCAGCAAGTTGCTTGTCAAGGAGGTTATGAAGGCCCCGGTCATCACCGTAGATGTAGGCGATCCCATCGAGAAGGCTGCACTGCTGATGGAGGAACACAAGATCTCGGGGCTGCCGGTGCTTGCTGATGATACCCTGGCGGGGATTCTCACTATTACCGATCTGCTGAGGGCCTTCGTGACCTTTCTCGGGTTGCGGGAGGGGGGTACCCGGGTGACCGTTCAGCTTCCCGACGCACCTGGGGTCCTCACCGAGGTGGCGAAAGCCGGACCGCCATCCAACATCATTGCCGTGGTTACGGCCGGGGTCAAGGAAGGGCACCTCAGGGAGCTAGTGCTCCGTGTTTCCGGCGAGGATGCCGCTGGCTTCGCGGAGCGGCTTGCTGCTAAGGGGATGGAGGTTATCGACGTCCGCTGAAGATGCTTAGGAATGGAGGACCGGACGCTGCCGAACTCGCCCGCGAAGCTCTCGGGGGGCGGGTGGTCAATTGCGGGTTTCTCGATGCCGGGGAGTCAGCCTCTTTGCTTGCCGAACTTCGCCGTTGGGATGTGGGAGTGAACGCCTCTGGGGGTTACCCCGGCGCGCTTCGTCGACTAGTGACCGTTTTCCCCCCTTATATGCCGGATGCTACCACCTCTTTGACCGGCGTCTACTTTCCCGGAGTCGATGATCCGCAGGCATTGACAGCCGCCCTGAGGACTGCGGGGGTCGCCCGCTCCCGCCTTGGGGATGTACTGCGACACGAAGAAGGGTGTTCGATCATTACCCTGTTGCCGGTCGATGAGAGAATCACGCGTCTCTCCTCGGTGGCGGGTACCCCCACCACTCCTCAGGTGGTTCCGACGGAAAAGGTCGCCGGGGGTAGAAAGCGTCGGATCGAGGCGGTAGTGCCGTCGTTGCGGGTGGATGCCTTGGGGGCGAAAGCTTTTCGTGTCTCCCGCTCGTATTTCAGCAAAGGCATAGCCAACCGCAAGGTCTTCCTCAACGGTAAACCAGCTACCAAGGCCGATACCGCGGCGTTGGGAGACGAGGTGTTCGCCGCAGGCCTTGGCCGCTTCGAATTGACGGAACTCGGGGGACGGACGCGGCGTGGGAATCTCAGGGTTATCCTGCAGGTCGAGAGCGTCTGAAGCCGCCTTACAGCCTGACTCTCTTGCCGCTGCGCTTCCCGCGCGCCTTGAAGACCAGGCGGATGGGAACCTCCATGAATTCCAGGTCTTCCCGGATACGGTTGCGCAGGTACTGCTCATAGGCCCTGGTTACGAAACTCTCGTTGTTTACGCTGATGATGAAGGTAGGCGGTGCAATAGCGGCTTGGGTGATATAGAAGAGCTTCAGCGCCTTGCCATGGAAATTCGGAGGGGACTGGCGCTGGGTCCATACCTCCAACCAGCTGTTTGCCTCACTGGTGGGGACACGCGTTCGCGTCCGGTCGTAGACCCTTATTACCGTGGCCAGCAGCTCGTGAAGGCCGAAGTCATTCAGGGCGCTGGTGTAGACCCTGGGAGCGAAGTGCAGGTGGGAGAGGATCTGGGAGATGTGGCGTTTGCTGGCGATTAGCTCCTCATCACTCACGAGATCCCACTTGTTTATGGCCAGCACCACCGGCTTGCCGGCTACCAGAGCCAGGTTGGCCAGCCGCAGCTCATGATCGCCCAGCTCGAAGGGTTCCATCACCAACACCGCTACATCGGAGTGATTGAGGGCCCTTTCGGAACGTACTCTGGCGTAGTACTCCACGTCCCGCCTCGCTGTTCGCCGTATCCCGGCGGTATCGACCAGGATAAAGGGTCGCCCGGCAAAGCGGAAGTGCACGTCCACGCTGTCACGAGTGGTGCCCGGTACATCTGCCACGATGACTCGGTCATCGCCGATCAGGGCGTTCACCAGGCTGGACTTGCCGACGTTAGGCCTGCCGATGATGGCTACCCGCACCGTCTCTTCTTGCGCTTCATTGGCCGCCGGGGGCAAGCGCCTGATTATCTCGTCGAGGAGTTCGTAGGTGCCGCGGGCGTGCTCGGCGGAGGTGGGAAACGGCGCTCCGAAGCCCAGGCCGTAAAGTTCGAAGAATTCGGTGTTCTCTTCATGCTGGGGGTCGTCGAGCTTGGTGGCTACCAGCAAGACCTCGCCTTGGAAGCCGCGGAGCCACTCGGCGACCTCGAAGTCCATGCCTTGAGGGCCTTGGCGGCCGTCAACGCAAAAGAGGATGAGTCGTACTCCTTGCAGCGCTTCCGAGATCTTGAGCTTGATGTCTTGCTCCCAGCGGTCTCCGGACCACAGACCACCGGTGTCCAGCAGCTCGAAACTCTCCTGGCGATCGCTTCTCACCAATGCCGTTTTCACGTCCCGCGTAACGCCCGGTTGATCCGCTACGATGGCTTCACGCCTGCCGACGAGCCGATTGAAGAGACTGGATTTACCGACGTTCGGGCGGCCTACTATAGCAACCCTAGGCAAGCTCGACACCAAGGTTCACCCCATAGCCATTGGCCCAATCCCTGGCGGGCATGCGTGGTTTCCCGGCGGGTTGTACCTCTTCGAGGAGAATGCCTCCCTGACCGGTAGCCACCAACACTCCGGATTCGTCGATAGCCTGCACTTTTCCTGGCTGACCGGACGCCTCCATCACTCGCAAGCTGGTGACCTGCAGTCGCCGCTGTTTGTACAGCCACCAACTACCGGGCCAGGCGATAACCCCACGAAAGCGGTTGAAGATGGCTTCCGCTGACTGTTTCCAATCGATATGACCGTCCTCTTTGCGTAGTAGTGGGGCATAGCTGGCGGCAGCATCATCCTGCGGTTTGCTGGGAAGACGGCCCTGCTGGAGGCGCTCGAGCGCCTCCAGCAGGGCCTGGGCAGACAGTCGACCAAGCTTTTCCGCCAGGGTGATGGCGTTGTCCAGTGGAGAAATGGCTAACTTTCTGACATGCCTTATCGGCCCGCTGTCGAGCCCGGCTTCCGTCTGCATGATGGTGACGCCCGTTTCACTCTCCCCGTTTATCAGGGCCCACTGTATGGGGGCTGCCCCACGGTATTTCGGCAGTAGGCTGGCGTGAGCGTTGAGAAATCCGTGCCGCGGGACGGCGAGGAGTTTCTCGGGGAGGATCTTGCCGTAAGCTACGGTAATCGCTACGTCCAGCTCCAGCTGCTCGAGCAGCTGTTGGAAGTCGCTGTTACCCTTCAGGCGTTTTGGTTGGGCGAGTTCCAGATCCAACCTGCTGGCAGCTCGAGCAGCCGGTGGTGGGGTTAGGCGCATTCCACGACCGGCGGGCTTGTCGGGTTGCGTCACCACCAGCCGCAGGTCGTGATGGTGACGCAGGGCCTCCAGGGTGGGGATGGCAAAAGTGGGCGACCCGAATAGTGCGAGTCTTAGCCGTGACATGATGTGAAACTTCCGGAGCTAATGGTTGCCGGCAATTGGAGTCGGGCCCCTTTTCAGCTCCCTGAGCAGCGCCTTGGCCTGCCTCTGGATTTCGGCTAGCTCGCTGCGGTGTGATTCCATGAAGAATTGCCGTTCCTCTCTGGGGAGTCGGTCGAAGAAGAGAATTCCTTCGAGGTGATCATATTCGTGTTGGATGACGTGAGCGAAATGACCGTAGGCATCGAGTTCGTGCCACTTACCTACGATATCCTGGTAGTTGACGTGAACGTGCGCAGCGCGTTTCATCTTTTCCACGAACAAACCGGGAACGCTCAGGCAACCGTCCTGGCCGTACTGTATGCCGCTGCGCAGGGTTATTCGGGGATTGATCATCACATGCTCATCGATAACGCCCCAGCGTTCCCGCTTTTCCTCGTTGGTGAGGGAGTTTATGTCTACAGCTGCCTCTGTAGTGGTTTCTGCGCTCTCATCGTCGGGTCGGCGTTCTTCGATTTGCAGCGCCAGGAACAGTCGCCTGGGAAGGCCGACCTGTGGTGCGGCCAGGCCGATCCCGTTGGCGTGATACATGGTCTCGCGCATATCGGCTACCAATTCCGAGAGTTGATCATCGAAATCGTGGACGGGAGTAGCGACCTGCCTGAGGATGGGGTCGCCGTAGTAACGAATGGGATAGATCACCAAAGAACCTCCGGAGAGCATAGATCACCAAATACCCTGATCACTAAATACCCCGGTTACTAAATACCCCGGTTACTAAATACCCACTCTGGACTGCTCTCTACTGGCTGAGGGGTTGCCCCGTGAGAACGACCGTTGCCGTGAGAACCTCCAGGGCGTTGACGTCAGCCGGGAGCTGGAGCCTCACAGGCCGAGTATACCTGCCTGGCTGGAGGTTGGGGGTAGCGAGTTCTACGGTTGCGGTGACCCTGTCGATGCCTGCGAGCTTACTCTCGGGGCCGACGAGAGTAACCCGAGGACTGTCAAGCCTGACGTCGACCGTGAAGGGAGGTAGAACAGGCGTTACCAACTCTACCTCCACCTCTCGTTTCTCCAGGATCACTCTTGGAGTTAGCTGTACAGTGACCTTGGCAGGTTCGAGGACGACGTCGGCGACCGGTTGTCCCTGGGTGTCGGCTGCGAATATGGTTACACTGCTCTTTCCCTCGGTAGCGTTTATCGGGGCAATGGCCTGCGCCACCTGATCGACGGGGCCCGGCCGACCGCGCACCGTTACCGTTGCTGGCGAGAATTCGGTGATAAATCGCGTGTCTGTTGGGGGGGGACCGAGGATGACCACCGCGACCGACACCTGCTTTTCCCTGACGGCCTCGAGGAAACCTATGACGTCGCTGGGGTTGAGGCGTTGCACGCTAATCCCGCCGGGCACCTCCACCCGGATCTCCTTACGAAATTCCCCTTGCATACCAGACAGGTCGAGGACGGCGCTGATATTTTCCGGCCTCAGGCGATTGATGCGATTGCTCGGCCCCGAAATGGTGACCTCCACCATGTCGGGAAGGCCGACCGCCACCCGATCCTCCTGCAGACCCTCGACCGTGATGGGCACTAAGAGGCTGCGCTGTGTCGTCGATGAATCGTTGGTAGAGACAAAAAGCCAGATGAGGATGGCCAGGATTACGGCCCCAAGCTTCTGCGGCCAGTTTTGCAGCGAGCGCTCCAGCAACCCCTTCAGATTCTCGTTTGCCTTTCTCATGAGGTGTTTAAAGTCTTTCTCATGAGGTATAGGCCTCTCGCAGGGCACTCAGTACATCTGCCGGGGCGATATCGGAACGAAGGACTCCTTCATGGGCCAGGCTGACGGTACCCCGCTCTTCGCTGACGATCACCACCAAGGCGTCGGTGACTTCCGCCAACCCTAGGGCTGCGCGGTGACGGGTCCCATGGCGGACCGACCACCCCTCATGCCGGTCGGAAAGGGGAAAGATGGCTCCGGCGTGGGTGATGAGATCCTCCTTTATGATCACCCCGCCGTCGTGTAGGGGGCCTTTGGAGGCGAAGATGGTCTGCAGTAGGGCGGAGGTAACCGGAGAAGTGAGTTCCGTTGCCGTCTGACCGTACTCCTTGAGGGGGGTACGCCGCTCGATGGCGATGAGAGCCCCGATATGTTGAGTGGCAAGCTCGCGGACGGCAGCCATGATCTCCTGGACGGGATCGGCTCCACCGGCACGGCCGAAACGGCCCCGCCCGACCCGCTCGAGGGCAGCTCGCAGCTCCGGTTGGAAGACCACCACGATGGCGATGAAACCTACCGGGGCCACCCTGTCGAACAGCCACTTGGTTGCCTGCAGCCGAAACTGGGTCGCCAGAAACCAGAGGCTCGTTAGCGCCGCCAGACCGCGGAAGACATTCCAGGCACGCGATCCGATCAGCAGCTTATAGCCCTGGTAGAGGAGCACGCTGATAATCAGGATATCCAGCAGGTCGAGTAGGCGGAATGTTCCTAGGAAAGACACGCTAACGCTCTCCCTGGGCGTTCAGACATGTGAGTGAAGAGGCGGGCGCAGACGAATAGGTGAGCGCAGAGTCGCTCTTCCGGCTAGTATGATCGTTTCCTTGTTATCTTACCCTCTAAAACCTTACCCTCGAAAGTCAAAATCCATGGTGATTGGAATCTCACCGCTTACCTTGGGTTAGCTTATTATTTCTGCTCGAGTATTGCTACTTGTTCGCTTTCCGGTTACCGGCGTGCGCCAATAATCCAGCGCAACAAGCTTTTGAGGCCCAGTTCCTTCATGAATCGTAATTCCAGGCCTCTTGATTAAGATAACATGAGGATTCCCAGAAAGGGCTTCGCCTTTCCCGACAGCTGCCGCCGTGATAGATTGAGGTTGCTTCGGCGCTGCCGTCATGCCTTTAAGGGGAGAACGGGGCAGCGGAAGCTTGGGAGGTATCGATGAAGGAACTCGAGAAACGCCTGAACACCTTACGGGGGTATCTTTGACCTTGCGGGGAAGCAGGTCAGACTGGCGGAGCTGGAACCTTCTCTAAACGATCCGAAGCTATGGAGTGATGCCGAGCGGGCCCGGCGCATAACTACCGAGGCGTCCAGATTGACTCGCACGATAGACACCTTCGAGCACCTTCGCAATGATATCGATGTCTTAGCGGAGCTATACCAGATAGCTTCCGAAGAGGAACGCCCGGAACTCGACGAGGAACGTGAGCGGGTAGGAGCGGAGCTGGATTCCCTCTACCGAGAAGCCCTGTTCTTCGAAGCTCACGATGACCGGGCCGCTATTCTTACCATTACTCCCGGTGCGGGAGGAACAGAAAGCTCTGACTGGGCGGGTATGCTTTTGCGCATGTACCGTCGCTTTGCGGAGCGGCAAGGGTTCACGGTGGAGATCCTCGACCTGACCGCCAACAGTGAGGCGCCAAACGGCATCGACTACGCACAGCTGATCATCAGGGGGGAAAGGGCTTATGGCATGTTGCGTTCCGAGCGGGGTGTGCATCGCCTGGTTCGGGTCAGCCCCTTCGACTCCCAGAACCGTCGACACACCAGTTTCGCTTCCGTGGCGGTCCTTCCCGAGATCGATGATGATATCGATATCGAGATCGATCCCAACGATGTGCGCGTGGATGTGTTCCGCTCGAGCGGTCCCGGAGGCCAGTCGGTCAACACCACCGATTCCGCCGTGCGTCTAGTCTATCGGGGGGGCACCCCGGAGGAGATCGTCGTTACTTGTCAGGACGGTAAGTCCCAGATCAAGAACCGCGAGAAGGCCATGATGGTGCTGAGGAGCCGCCTGTGGGAGCGCGAAGAGAGACGGCGTTTACAAGAGCAACAGAAGGCTCGTGGGCAGCAGAAGGCGATCGAGTGGGGTTCGCAGATTCGCAGTTATGTACTCGACAAACGCTATGTCAAGGACCACCGGACCGGGGTCATGCGTTACGATCCCGACGACATCCTCGATGGTAATATCGGAGATCTGATCTGGGCGGGATTGGAGTGGCGAGCGAGCTTGCGCGAAACTACTGCCGGGGCCTGATACCGCTCCATTCCAGCGACGCCTGCTGGAAGCACTGTTATTGCTCCTGGCGACAGGAGTTCGCTGCTTTCCGGAGATGGCAGTGATGAAGATTCTAGCTGTCGCCGATGCGGTATCTCCGGTAATCTATTCCGATCATTTCCCCGCTAACCTACCCGAGTTCGATGTGCTGGTCAGCGCCGGGGATATGCCTGGACACGTGCTCGAGTTCCTGGCCACCCGCCTGACGGTGCCCCCCGTCTACGTGATGGGTAACCACGGGAACGCTTACCTCAGGGACCCCTACTCGGGGGCCAAGATCCTTCCCGGTGGTTGCCTCAACGCCCACCGGCGCTTGATCGACATCGAGGGGGTGCTGATTGCTGGTTTCGAAGGGAGCGCCAGGTACCGTCCGGGGCCTCATCAGTATTCGGAATGGGAAATGAGTCGCCTGGTGACGACCCTCACTCCCCGACTGCTCTGGCAGCGTCTTGCCAAGGGGAGAGCAGTGGATATTCTCCTCACTCATGCGCCCCCTAAGGGGCCGCACGAGGGCGAGGATCATGCCCATCGAGGTTTTGCGGCATTCAATCGCTTCACCAGCAGATGGAGACCCAAGTTGCACATCCACGGTCATGTCCATCTCAACGGTGCCAACGCCCCCCGCGAGTACGTTACGGACCTTGGGGTCAGGGTGATAAACGCCTACGAATTCACCCTAATCGATGTCAACCCCTGACCGGCGATAAACAAAG